>Ga0073934_10001489_pt1 | contig 55635 bp, 37 predicted proteins | sample LarsenN4metaG_FD_76834 | JGI IMG/M metagenome (GOLD analysis project Ga0073934, IMG submission 76834) | Hot spring sediment bacterial and archeal communities from British Columbia, Canada, to study Microbial Dark Matter (Phase II) - Larsen... ...
CACACTTCCGGAAGACGCACCACAGAGGCACGGAGCACGCTGAGTAAATACCGTACTTTTTACCTTTGCGACTTAACGCTTTGCGGGAACACTGCCGCGCTAAGACCTCTGCGCCTCTGTGGCGAACATCAATCCGAATCTTTCATACCTACTCCATCACTCTATTACTCCGGGCTTTGTCAACATGAAAGGCTATTTATGATTCAGACAGGCTCGATTCCTCGCACATCGGTAATCAATCTATCTTTTCAAATCGCTCAATCCAACCTCATGCGCCGGGGGTTGGTGGTTGCCTTACACGTCGTTTTTATCGCCTTGGCCAATTTCCTTGCGTTTTGGCTTAGGTTTGACGGTCAGATGCCAGCCTACGCCTGGGCATTGATGATCTCTACCCTGCCCTGGCTAATCCTGATTCGCGGACTTACGTTTATTCCATTCCGGCTCTATGAAGGATTGTGGCGATATACGGGAATTTGGGATCTTCGCAACATCTTGGCAGGCGTAGCGGCGAGCACGGCGCTGATGTACTTGTTAGTTCAATGGGGCCTTGGTTTATCGGAATATCCTCGCTCAGTGTTCATCCTTGACGCGCTTTTATTGACTTTTTTGATGGGCGGCGTGCGCCTGTCCAAGCGGCTTTACTCTGGGCTGCGGACGCTGGATCGCGCCAAAAGAGTCGTGATTTACGGCGCCGGCGACGCTGGGGAAATGATCGTGCGCGACATGAAAAACAAAGGCGTCCTGCGCCATTTCAAACCGATTGCTTTTATTGACGACAACCGCCGGAAAATCGGCGAGCGAATCCACGGCGTTCGAGTTTTAGCAAGCGGCTCCGACCTTCCCGCATTCTTGGCTAGCGAGAATGTCGACGAGCTCTGGCTGGCCATGCCCTCCGCCGATCCGGCCACGCTGCGCGGCATAGTTAAAGGACTTCAATCCTGCAAGATCCCCATCAAGACGCTGCCCACCAACGAAGAACTCCGCGACGGAACCGTTGGTCTGAACCAAATTCGCGAGCTCTCCCTCCCCGACCTCCTCGATCGCGCCCCCGTGGCGATCGATCTGGAGCCGGTTCGGCGGCTGGTGGCCGGCAAGCAAGTTTTGGTAACCGGCGCTGCGGGATCGATAGGCTCGGAACTATGCCGCCAAATCGCCGCCTACGGTCCCGGAATGTTGCTGCTTTTGGACAAGAGCGAGAGCTCTTTGTACGAGATCGATATCATTCTAGGTCAAAAGTACCCCCAGTTAAACAAAGTCTCGATACTCGCCGACATCAAGCATATGAACCCGTTGCGACAGGTGTTCAATCAATACCGGCCACAGATCGTTTTTCACGCAGCGGCCTACAAGCATGTGCCGATGATGGAATATCATCCTGCGGAGGCCGCGCTGAATAACATCATCGGCACCCGGCGTTTGTGTCAAATATCGCTCGAATACGGGGTCGAGAAATTCGTTCTCATTTCTACCGATAAAGCGGTCAACCCAACGAATATCATGGGCGCTACCAAACGCGCCGGCGAACTGATCATTCAAGCACTGGCACAAAACGGCGCAAGAGGCCGCACGGCGTTTTCCGCCGTGCGATTCGGCAACGTATTGGGCAGCAATGGAAGCGTGGTCCCGCTATTCCGCCAGCAAATTCAACGAGGCGGACCCGTTACTGTGACGCATCCCGAAATCGCGCGGTATTTTATGACCATTCCCGAGGCCGTGCAGTTGGTCTTGCGCGCCTCGGAGATGGCGTCGGGAGGGGAGATTTTCGTTTTGGAAATGGGCGAACAAATCAAGCTGATCGATATCGCGCGCAATTTAATTCGGCTGAGTGGTTTTGTGCCGGAACAAGATATTCCAATTGATTTTGTTGGACTACGTCCCGGGGAGAAACTCCGCGAAGAATTGGTCGCTATGGATGAGACCGCCCAGACTAGCCAGGCGGAAAAAATTAGCAAAGTACTCGCCGGTTGGTTGCCGGAGCACACCGCACTTAATCAAAAAGTTGACGAGCTCGAACAATTGGCGATCAACGGTGACGGGGAAGCTGTAGTTAAAGTGCTCTGTGAAATGGTGCCTACGTTCCGACCGATGGGTTCTGCGGCTTGCACCCAAGCAGCCCAAGCCGAGAACGGAAAGTCGCTGCCGCGACTACTACCCCTAACACTGCACTCAACATAACGAGTCGTCGAATTGGTTTCAAAAGCCGCGACTGAATAGTCATTTTCTCCCCTGCATCAGATTTGCCCCCACAAATTGGCGACGAGATCGATAAACGCAGAAACAATCCCCCCTCAAACCGGCCACGTGGCTCAAAACCACGGATGGCAACCTTTCCGCGATGCAGAGTTCGATAGAACAATAACCGCTGCCCTTCGCTAACAGCACTCACATCATGTACCGTCCTGGCACCGCTGAAAACCAAGACTTCGCCGAATCTATACCCCAGCGCTTCGAAAAAATCGTGCGGGAGTATCCCGATCGGCTGGCGATCAAGATGGGAGATCGCGCGCTAACCTACGATCAACTAAACAAAGCCGCGAATCGTATTGCACGAGCGATTCTTGAGAAATGTGGCCAACGAAGCGAACCCATAGCTCTTTTGATCGAACATGGTATCGATGTAATCGCTGCAATCTTCGGCACGCTTAAAGCCGGTAAATTTTATCTCGCGCTAGATCCTACGTTTCCAGAGGGAAGAAATAGCTACATGCTGGAGGATTCGGCATCGGGTTTGATCGTTACCAACAGCCGAAATCTTGACCGTGCTCGTGAGTTAAATACAAATGGCCTCGCTCTTTTGAACGTCGACGAAATCGATAACCGCCTTTCCCAAGATAATCTTCCTATATCACTTGCTGCCGAAGGTCCTCTTTCGATTCTTTACACGTCGGGCTCCACGGGCAAGCCCAAGGGGGTTCTCCATACGCACCGACACAGCGTTCGGCCTCATCGTGAGTTTAGCATCCGCCCTGAAGACAAGTTGAGTCTTGTTCATTCTGTTAGCTTTGGTTCAGCCAGCATGAGCCTATTTTCATCATTGCTAAGCGGCGCCTCGCTATTTCCCTTTGATGTTAAGTCAGAGGGCATCCAACGCATGGCAAATTGGCTGACGGAAGAACAGATTACGATCTGTCACTTGCCGCCGGCGTTATTCCGAGAACTCATGGAATCAATCTCCGCTTCAGATAAATTTTTGACTTTACGACTAATTCGTTTGTCGGGTGCGCCGATAACTCATCGGGATTTTGAGCTCTACAAAAAACACTTTTCCGCAAACACCTTACTGAATATCAACATGGGTTCAACAGAAGCTGGAGGACTTTTTTCGGCGATCCTTGATCATGCGTTTAATTTCCCCGAGGAGGGTACACCCCTAGGACATCCGCGTCCGGGGAAAAAGGTTTTGTTGCTCGATGATGCCGGCCACGAAGTCGGCCTAAATCAAGTGGGCGAGATTGCGATTAAGGGTAACGATTTAAACTTCGGCTATTGGAGGAAACCGGAGCTCACGAGCAGTAAATTCCTACCCGACCCGAATGGTGGAGGTGAGTGCATTTACCGAACTGGAGATCTTGGCCGCAGGTTACCCGACGGTTTTCTGATCCACATGGGGCGCAAAGACTCCATGGCCAAAATTCGCGGTTACCGGGTCGAACTCGGTGAGGTTGAAAAAGCGTCGCTAAGGCATCCCCAGATCAAGGATGCGAGTGTTGTGACCTGGGACCGAGAACCGGGTGAGAAGTATCTTGTTGCATATCTTGTCGCTCGTCAAAACGTCGCCCTAGCAGTCGACGATTTACGCGGATTTCTCAGGGCCAAATTGCCGGCCTACATGATCCCGTCAAGCTTCATGTTTCTCCCGTCCCTTCCCCTGAGCAACGGCAAACTTGATCGGACCGCACTGCCTTCGCCCGACAATCAAAGACCGGCTATGAGCCATCCTTACGCTTTGCCACAAACAGCGGAGGAACAAAAACTGGTTCAGCTTTGGGAAGAAGTCTTAGACGTTCGCCCGATCGGCATTCATGACGATTTTTTCGATCTCGGCGGTCATTCCTTACTCGCCAGCCGGCTGTTTATCCAGATCGAAAGAGTATTCGGCAAGCAACTGCCCATGGCGACACTATTTTACGCGCCGACCGTCGAGCAATTGGCTGGGATTTTGAGCCAGGATCGATGGTCAGCGCCCTGGTCCTTGCTGGTCCCGATTCAACCGAGCGGTTCCAAACCACCCTTTTTCTGGGTCAGCGGCGAATCAAGCGATGCCGTACTACCACGATACCTGGGGAAGGATCAGCCCTTGTATGCGTTAATGCACCAATGCCACGACGGGAAACGAGCCCGTTACACGAGCCTTGAGGATGTAGCGTTAAAGTGTCTGAATGAAATCCGCTCGGTTCAACCAACGGGACCGTATTATTTAGGGGCTCCTGCTTCGGCGGCATGGTGGCCTTTGAGATGGCTCAACAGTTGCGCCAACAAGGACAAACAGTAGCTCTGTTGGCGCTGCTCGATCTGGCCACCATAAAGAATTGTAAATTTCTCGTCAATCAGGTGATCTCAACGGATCACGAATCGTTGGGTGACGAGGCTCGCCGCCACCTTCAGACGCTAGCCACGCTCAAACCTAACGAAAAATTAGCCTATGTTTTGACCAGAATAAAAGATCGGATCAACGCGATACGGACCTCGGTCGGGAATCTAGGTAAGCAGGCTGCCCGTAGTATGTGGCACGTTTACATAATGCTTGGGCGGCCTGTACCGCTTTCCCTCCGCCTTTACTATATCAGTGCCGTGGACCAAAAGATTCTCCGTCAGTATAAACCGAAACCGTACCCAGGCCGTATGATTCATTTTAAAGCCGAGGGGAAATCTTTCGATACCGAGTTAGTGAGCCGGTTAAGCTGTGGAACTTTCGAGAACCGCGATGTGCCGGGCACTCATCTTGAAATCGCCAGAGAACCCTACGTCCAAGTGTGGGCCACACAATTGAAGACGTATATAGAGGAGGCACAAGCTGCCAGGTTCAGAAACAAGACTTGAAGCGTAGCTTTCTTTCCGAGCCACAGGATTTCTAGAACAGGGAAGTGCGACAGGCTTAACACCGGCAAGTTAAGTGAAATGACGTCGACTCATCCGCCAACGGGTTCGCTAACGCGGGCTCCCCGAGTTGGGCTGTTAAACAACAAAATCTGGAAGGAAAAACATGAAAGCGTGTAGGGTTCTCGCTATCGGTCTGGACGGATATGAGGAGTCCCTTGAGCGCCGTTTGATCGAAGCGGGTGAATTGCCGGCACTGGCTCGCTTGCGGGCGCAGAGTGCCCGATACCTGCTAGATCATGGTCCTGCACAGCGCACCGGACTGGCATGGGAGCACCTGAGTACCGGACTCTCGCCTGAGGCTGCAGGTCGTTGGGCTGCCGTGCACTTCGATCCCGCGACCTATGCTGTGTGGCAGGAAGGAACGAGTCTCGAACCCTTTCCGGCACGGCTTAAATCTCGTACCGTCGTATTTGATGCACCTTACTTCAGCCTTAACCGGGCTCCCCAAACGTACGGTTTGGTGGGCTGGGGGGCCCATGACCCTGGGATTCCATTTACGGCGACTCCCACAGCGCTCGCGGCCGAGTTTGAGACCCGCTTTGGCAAATATCCCGCGCAGCGTTGGATTTATGGTCATTCCTGGCCTTCCGTCGAGCGCAGCCGAGAGATGGGAGAGGCGCTCGCCCAGGCAGTCGCTCTCCGTGCACGCGCGGCCCAGTGGTTGCTGTCGGATCGCCTCCCGAACTGGGACCTTGGTATTGTTGTGGTAAGCGAACCTCACTCCGCCATCGAAGGACTTTGGCATGGGATTGATGAGAGACATCCGCTGAACCGCTTGCCCTCGGCAAGCCCGGCTCGCGATGGCCTGGTGGCTGTCTACCGAGCGGTGGATCGACTGGTCGGTGAGCTTACTGCTGCGTACGCCGACGCTGCAGCGGTGGTGTTTTCGATGGGTGGCATGGGGCCGAACCGATCCGACGTGGCAAGCATGGTCCTTCTACCCGAGCTCATGTACCGGTACGCCTTCGGACAGCCGTGTCTGCGTCAGCCCGATAAATGGACAACCGTCTCGGACCTCGGCCCGCAACTTGGCGATCAGGAGGGCTGGGCAGAAGCCGTCAATGCAAACCTCTCGCCTCGCCCGCCGTTGCAGACCGCACGTCATGTAGCCGCTCGACTTCTTCCAGAGTTCGCCAAATGTGCTCTGCGGGGAAGCGTCAGGCATTATCACTGCGCTGAAAAACGGCCGCCTAGACACTTGATTAGTTGGATGCCGGCAACTCGCTACCGCCACTATTGGCGCTGGATGCCGGCCTTTGCGCTTCCCTCCTTCTACGACGGACGTATCCGGATCAATCTAGCGGGGCGGGAACGCAACGGCGCTGTTCCCTTCTCACAATACGAAACCATTTGTGACGAGATCGAAACGCTTTTGCACGAGTGTCGTGATCCGGCAACCGGCAACGGAGCTATCGATTACATCGAACGCGCAAGCGGCCGTGACCCGCTCACGATCGGACCGACAGAGTCCGACCTGGTGATAGTGTGGAAAGGCATGGCATGCGCCCTCGATCACCCGAAGCTTGGTCGGGTTGGGCCGATTCCGTTCCGGCGGCCAGGCGGGCACACGGGCAATTTTGGCATGGCCTACCTTCATAATGCTGGATTGGAGGCGGGTGAACGAGGCCTGCGAAGCTCTTTCGACGTGGTGCCCACCCTCGCCGAGCTCCTCGGCGAGGCGGTACCGCCGGGGCTCAGCGGCTCCAGTTTACTGTCGGCAACATAAGAGTCATGACCGTAACTGTCTTGCGTCATAACTAGGTTGATGCCTCAAGTGAAGTTCACCGTTGCCATTTGCACCTGGAACAGAGATTTGCTCATCTTCCAGGCTCTGGAACAACTCACCCGCATCGAGCAGCCGCGCGGCGGTTGGGAGGTCATCGTCGTCAACAATGGCAGTAGCGATGCGACCGAGCGTGTGCTGGATGGGTTCATGGGACGGCTTCCTTTGCGACGCGCGTTCGAGCCCAGACCCGGGCTTTCAAACGCGCGTAACACGGCGGTCAGGCAGGCGTCCGGCGATTATATCGTCTGGACCGACGACGATGTGCTCGTAGATTCAGGTTGGCTACTTGCCTACGAGCGTGCTGCGGAGCGATGGCCCGCGGCTTCGGTTTTCGGGGGACCGGTAAGGCCGAGATTCGAAGGTACGCCGCCATCATGGCTTTCGAGCGCGTGGCGAGAAGTCGGAGACGCGTTTGCTCTGCGGGAACTTGGCACGGAGCCCTTCGAGTTGGACACGCACAGGGTTCCTTATGGTCCAAACTTCGTCGTGCGCATGCGAGAGCAAAGATGTTTTCCTTATGACCCCAATCTAGGAAGAAAGCACGGGGCCGGCACTCTTGGAGAAGAGACAGCGGTCATTCGGGCGATTTTGGCGTCCGGGGCTACCGGGTGGTGGGTACCCGATTCAGCGGTCGAGCATTGGATCCCAAAAGAGCGGCAAACCATCAGCTATCTGCGAAATTACTACACCCTCCTAGGTAAAACTAATTACCATAGGGGTCATCTATCTGGTGCGTCGCTGCTCTGGGGCCGCCCCCGATGGCTCTGGTCCGAGGCTGTTCAGGCCGAACTCAGGTATGCTCTTGCTCGACTCGGCGGAAACCCAAATCGTTGGATGAAGGCCCTCATTGCCGCTTCGTTACTGACCGGAGCTATCAGGCGATGACTGAGTGAACAACCCTAACTATCACAAATAAAACGCGAGCACGCCTTCTCCAAATCAATTTCTCTCAGGCGAGTTTTAGTGCTTCGCCGGCGCCGCTAAAAAGAAATGCAAACTATTACTAAACTGATCGTGCCTCATGGCGTAGACCATATAGCCTGCCAAGCGGAAGACCGGTTAACTGACCAGCAGAAGAGAATGGGAAAAACTGAATGGTTTGAGGCTATCCGCAACCGGTTGACGGCGAGCCTACCCTGGATATTAATCGGTCTCGGCACCGGTCTGCGGCTTCGCCAATTCCTCATGGGTCGATCGCTTGGCCACGACGAATCACTGCTTGCTTTAAATATCATCGAGCGCTCACTCACAGAGCTTGCAAAGCCCCTGGACTATAGTTCCGCGGCGCCGATAGGTTTTCTAATGGTCGAAAAACTGCTGATTCAAAGCTTCGGTAACAACGAATACGCACTGAGAGTTTTTCCGTTCCTGGCTGGAGTTATGTCTTTGATCCTGTTCTATGAAGTCACGAAGCGCTGTGTTGGCCAGACCGCGGTGCTCATCGGTCTGGGGCTCTTCGCCTTTTCTGAGCCGTTGATTGTCTACTCATCGGAGCTAAAGCAATATTCTAGTGACGTCGCCATAGGATTATTCTTGTACCTCTTGGGACTATTCTATCTAAGTCAAGACAAACTTTCCTACCCAAAGCTCATTTTGCTGGGAGTCGCGGGACCGCTAGCAGTTTTCTTTTCTCACCCCGCTGTATTCATTCTCGCCGGTGTGGGGATCGGCCTCATTGCTGCGGACCTTCGCGCCAAAAAATGGGGAAAAATGAGCCAGTTGTCGGTCATCTGTTCGCTTTGGCTGTTCGGTTTCGCTATTTTGTATATGACATCGTTTCGCAGCTTAGCCAATAACCATTTTTTTGTGCGAGGATGGCGGAATCTTGGCGCATTTATGCCGCTCCTTCCCTCATCTGTCGCCGAGTTTCGGTGGTTTGCGAGTAATTTTTTTGAGACCTTTCGTTATCCGGTAGGCCTACCATTAGCAGGTCTCGCCGCGCTGGCATTCGTCACGGGCTGTGGAAATTTTTTAAAAAACAACAAGCAAACATTTTTACTTCTTATTGCTCCTATTCTCTTTACTTTGCTGGCATCCGGACTACATAAGTATCCATTTAGAGGAAGACTTTTACTGTTTCTTGTTCCTCCAGTATTAGTTATTATTGCCAAAGGTGTCGAGACAATCATCGCAGCGAGCCGCCAAAATATTCCTATTCTCGGGGTCGCAACGTCAGTTTTGTTATTTTTTCATCCGTTGTTTTATGCGACGCAACACCTGCTTCGTCCACAGACTACCGAAGAAATGAGGCCCGTCGTCCAGTACATAAAGGAACGCAAAGGAGCTGAAGACACGCTGTACATCTATTATGGCGCACAATTCATGTTCAAATACTATCAAGGAAAATACGGCTTCTCGGAACGCGACTACATTGTCGGAATAAGGTCAAGAAACGATGTTCAGAATTACATTAGGGATCTGGAAAAACTTCGCGGTCGAGACAGAGTATGGTTTGTTTTCGCACACTCGTTTAGCCGTCGCGGGGTGGACGAAAGAACCTTCTATCTCCACTATTTGGATAATGTAGGAACAAGGCTCGATGCTTTCGAAAGATTCGGAGCAGCGGTTTATCTGTACGATCTCACGGAACGACCTGGACTCGAGACGCCTGCGGGGTGGCGTGGATTCCCAAATGGGTCTTTTCGCCAATCGAGCTTTCGTCAGTAATTTTTCGTAGGATAACACTGACGCCTTTGAGCTAACCTTAGCTTCTCGGTCGCGGCGCTCCAAGCAGCCACAATCCCAACTCAGATTCACGCTCAGTTTTGCTGTAGAAAAAATGCTTTCCCCTCGCGCCTCACAACGCGCGAAATCGGGCAGCCCCATGAGAGTTTCTGTAATCGTGCCGGTTTATAACGATCACGGGAACCTCATCGAGTGCCTATCCGCCTTCAAAGCTACATCAGATATTAGTTGCGAAATCATTGTTGTGGATGATGCCTCTACCGATAATTCGCCCCTCGTTGCCGCCGGAGTGGGCGCGCGCGTTTTGCGGCTTCCCAAGAACGTCGGCCCTGCTGCAGCGCGGAATTATGGAGCGTATCATGCCCAAGGAGAAGTTCTTTTTTTCGTCGATGCCGATGTTGTTGTTCCTCCTGGAGCGGTTCGACACGTTGCACACATTTTTGATGAGCATCCGGACGTGGACGCTGTCTTCGGCTCCTATAATGCCGAGCCACGGGCTCAAGGGCTCATGTCTCAATATTGGAATCTCCGCCACCATTTCGTGCACCAAAACGGCGACACGGAAGCTTCGACATTTTGGGCTGGATGCGGGGCTATTCGGCGAACGGTATTCCAGGCGGTGGGCGGATTTGACGAAAAACGCTTTCGACATCCTTCGATAGAAGATATTGAACTCGGTTATCGCCTGCGTGCGGCCGGTTATCGCATTCTCTTGGACAAAGCGCTTCAGGCAACCCATCTCAAACAATGGAGTCTCCGGTCGGTGATTCGCACCGACATATTCCGCCGGGCCATACCATGGTCTCGTCTCATCATCGAGACCAAAACGCTGCCAAACGACCTAAACTTAAAGGTCGGACAACGAACCAGCTTTGCACTGGTTGCACTCGCCTGCGTATTGACAGCCCTCGCCGTTGTACAGCCGGCGTTACTTGCCGGATCGGCCATCGCCCTTCTCGGTGTCATCGTTATCAACCGAAGCCTTTACGGGTTCTTCGTCCGACGGCGAGGCATTCGGTTTGCGACCGCCTCTATCTCCCTCCACCTTCTTTATTATCTTTACAGCGGCGTCACGTATTCCTGGGTTTGGGCTGAGTTCCGCCTAAGGGGAAGGTAACCGGCTGCGATAATTCGGTTTGGAATTTCATTCACCCCAAAGCCGCTAACATTCTAACACAGCGAATATATCCCATGGATCGACAAGACAGTGCCGAAAAGCCCGTTATCATCATCGGTGCCGGACCGGCCGGCCTGAGCGCGGCATATGAATTGGCCAGACTTAAACAGCAACCGATTGTTCTCGAAAAGAGCGACAAAGTCGGCGGCCTCGCGCGCACCGAATGCTATAACAATTATTATTTTGACATGGGAGGCCATCGATTCTTTACCAAGGACAAGAGGGTTGAACGATTATGGCGTGGCGTGTTGGGCGGCGACTTCGTTCGCCGCCCTCGCTTGTCCAGAATTTATTACAAACAAAAATTTTTTAACTATCCTCTGAAAGCCACGAATGCGTTTATCGGTCTCGGTCCTTGGGAAAGCCTCCGGATCATGACCAGCTATTTGCGATGGCGGCTTTTTCCTTACCGAGAGGAGGAGTCCTTCGAACAATGGGTGACCAACCGCTTCGGTAAGCGACTTTTCGATATATTTTTTAAGTCTTATACCGAAAAAGTGTGGGGCATCTCCTGCTCTGAGCTGAAAGCCGAATGGGCCGCCCAACGCATTAAAGACTTATCGCTAAAAACGGTGCTCTTGAGCATGTTTGTAAAGCCGAAGACGACTATCAAAAGCCTTATCGACGAATTTGACTATCCGCGCCGCGGTCCCGGGATGATGTGGAATGCCGTGAAGGAGGAGATTGAGCACACCGGCGGGGTCGTGCGAACGAACGCAACCGTTGTCGCCATACATAAGAACGGTTCGGGCATCAAGAACGTGGTGGTTTCCTCGAACGGCCACTCGGAGGTCATCGAAGGCAGTCATTTCATCTCCAGCATGCCGGTGACGGAATTCATCAAGAAGCTCCAACCACCGGCGCCTCAGCCGGTATTACGGGCGGCTGAGAAGCTTCGATATCGTGACTTCCTAACCGTCAGCTTGATTGTCGATAGACCAGCCCTTTTTCCAGACAATTGGATTTATGTGCATGATCCCGAGGTCAAAGTCGGGCGCATTCAGAACTTCAAAAACTGGAGTCCGGATATGGTTCCGGATTCGAGCAAAACCAGTTTAGGATTGGAATACTTTTGTACCGAGGGAGATGAATTGTGGAAGATGGAGGACGCAGACCTTATCGAGTTGGGTAAGCGTGAACTCGCCAAGATCGGCCTTGCCACTCCATCAGAAGTCGTTGACGGCTGCGTTTTTAGAGTTCCGAAAGCATACCCGATCTATGATTCGGAATATCGGGATTATCTCGCCGTCATCAAAACTTTCTTGGGCAACTTGGAAAATTGCCAAACCATCGGGCGCAATGGGCTGCACCGTTACAATAACCAAGACCATTCGATGCTGACGGGAATGCTTGCGGTGCGAAACATCACCCTCGGAGAGAGGAACGATCTCTGGAGCGTCAACGGCGAACAGGAATTTCATGAGGAAATTCATGAGAACATCGATCTGGAGCCGGCGCTTGAGACCGTCAAGGATGTCTTTGCACAAGCGTTTCCTAAATTGGATCGCCTGGCCCTAGGCCTCTCGACCGGAACCATGGCTGCAGTCGTTCTGTTTATCGCGACCATCGCTCTCGTGCTCAAGGGCGGCCCGGTTGTCGGTCCGAATCTACAGCTACTCAGTCAATATTTGCCAGGATATAGTGTTACTTGGCATGGAAGTGTTCTGGGTTTGGCTTATGGGTTCGCGACCGGCTTTATCGCCGGTTGGAGCTTTGCCTTCCTGCGCAATATAGCGGTTTTTTTGTCCCTTGCCGTCATGCAGCAGCGCGCCGAGAGAGTACTGCTAAAGAAATTACTCGAATACATTTAAGCGTCGCGCCTCATTAAAAACGATGGCCGAAGACAGTACCAGCTTAGAGCGCCTCGTATTGACCCGGCTTTTGCGACTGAACGCGATCGTGCATGGAGTCGTTACCGGAGTTGTAGTGGGCCTTACGATCTTTATCGCAACCAACTGGCTCATTCTCAAAGGTGGCGATGTTGTTGGCCCCCATTTAGCCCTGCTTGGGCAATTTTTTATCGGCTACGAAGTCTCTTTCACGGGTAGTTTGCTCGGTTTTGGTTATGGATTTGGCACCGGATTCGTCATCGGTTACGGCGTAGCGAAGATCTACAACTCGCTCGCCGAAATCCGCGAAAGCAAATCCCGCTCTCAATAACCGCAGCAAACTCGCCGAAAGGCAGCACGGCACAACTGACAATTTTTGTTTGACCGTCGCCCCCGACCTTTCTTCCCAGTAGTTCGCATCCAGCACAGCTTCTAGTTTCACAGCGGAGATCGCAACATGGACATAGCTCCTAGAACCAAGCGCATCCTCATGATCGCCCCCGAGCCATTTTTCGAGCCGCGGGGCACGCCATTCAGCGTATTGTGGAGATTAAAGGCTTTATCCCAGATCGGCTGCCAGGTTGACCTTTTGACTTACCCCGTTGGTCAAAATGTAACCATCGATAACGTTAAAATTTTTCGTCCTTGGCCGATCCCGTTCATCAAAGAGGTCCCCATTGGACCTTCCTGGCAGAAGTGCTTACTCGATGTACTGCTTATTGTTGAGGCTGCCTGGCTTTTGCTGAAAACACGCTATGACATCCTGCACACTCACGAAGAAGCTAGTATTTTTGGCATCGTTCTAGCCAAACTATTTCACGTTCGCCACCTCTACGATATGCATTCTTCGCTGCCCCAGCAGCTAATGAATTTCCAATGGACACACTCCCGGTTGCTCGTGCGCATTTTCGAGTGGCTCGAGCGCAAGGTGATTAATTCGAGTGATGCGGTCATTACCATCTGTCCCGCTCTCGAGGATCACGTCAGGACAATTAATCCGAACGTCTTGGGGGTCATGATTGAAAACTTCGCCAGCGACGACAGCGCCGAAGGCTTTACGGATTCGGAAGTTGAAAACCTTCGCGCGCTTTATACGCACCACGCGCAGAAGATCGTTTTGTACACCGGGACTTTCGAGCCTTATCAAGGCCTGAGCCTATTGCTCGCCAGTGCAGCCCAGGTCATTCGCCAATGTCCCGAAATTGCCTTTCTTTTGGTCGGCGGCAAACCCGAGCAAGTTCAACATTATCAACAATTGATCAACCGCATTGGCTTGTCGGCTTATTTTCATTTTACCGGGACCCGCCCGCCAGAGGAAATTCCAAAATTCGTCAAGATCGCTACTGTCCTGGTCTCGCCCCGAGTGGATGGCACCAATACACCTCTGAAGATTTATCAATACCTGCGCTCCGGAAAGCCGATCGTTGCCACCAATATTCCCGCTCATACGCAGGTCCTCAATGGCGACATCGCCGTCTTGGCGGATCCCAATCCCGATGCATTCACTCGAGCTATCGTTACCGCAATCAACAATGTCACCCTAAGCGCAAAGCTTACCGAACAAGCGCAACAAATGGTTCACAGCCGATATACATTTCAATCCTTTGTGCAAAAAACGGCGCAAGTGGTGCAATTGGCAGTTAAATAAGGTCAGGCAATCGATTTATGAATGAACATCCCATCCAAACGCGAAGCCAACTCATGCTAACGAGTAGGGCAGGTGTCTGTGCTCCATCGCAGCTCGTCACCGAAAGGATTCGAAGCTATTGGAACGAGCATATTCACGATCTCAAGATCGCTCGGCATCCTTGCGGCAGCAAGGAATTTTTTGACGACATTGAAGCGTACCGATTCGATAAACTCGAATACCTTCCTAAGGTCATCGGTTACGCTTCATACGAAGGAAAACGGCTCCTCGAAATCGGCTGCGGCATCGGCATTGACCTGGTTCGATTCGCCCGAAACGGCGCTATCGTGACGGGAATTGACCTTGCGGAAAACGCTATAGAGTTGGCCAGGCGAAATTTTTCATTCCACTCGGTCAGTGGCGATCTTCAAGTCATGGACGGCGAGCAATTGCGGTTTCCCGACAACAGCTTCGATGCCGCATTTGTCCATGGCGTTCTTCAGTATACACGTGATCCCACGCGCATGATCCGTGAAGTGCGTCGAGTGCTCAAACCGGGAGGTGAGGCCATATTGATGGTTTACAATCGCTATTCCTGGCTCAACCTCCTTGCTAAGCTATTTGCCGTTAAGCTCGAGTACGCGGACGCTCCCGTTTTCAAAAAATATTCTATTGCAGAGTTTCGTAACGCGTTCCATGGTTTTTCCCTCGTCGAAATCATCCCTGAGCGTTTTCCGGTACGCACCCGTCTGCACATCGGTATTAAGGCTTCGCTCTACAACACCTTTTTCGTTGATGCCTTTAACCTTATTCCAAGGCCGCTCGTACGGCCTTTCGGCTGGCATCTGATCGCTAAAGTGGTCAAATGATGGAACGTAAACTTGCCGACTTATCCGCTCGCGAGTTTGACGTTCTTGTCATAGGCGGCGGCATACAAGGAGTCTGCGTCGCTTGGGATGCTGCACTACGTGGCCTCGCGGTCGCGCTCGTGGAAAAGGGAGATTTCGGGCAAGCGACATCGTTCAACTCGATGCGCATCATCCATGGCGGCTTTCGTTATCTCCAGCACGCCGACTTCCGCCGCATGCGCCGATTCATGTATGAACAAGCGGCCTTCATGCGGATCGCTCCCCATCTGGTCCATCCTCTTCCGTTCGTAATTCCAACCTACCGTAACATGCTCCGAAGCCAAAATATGTTTCGCCTGGCCCTGCTAGCGAAGAGGTTCTTTGGCTCTCATCAATCGAAACTTGATGAACTGGATAAAACAGTACCGAGAGGGCGGCTCATTTCCCGAGCGGATTGCTTGAAAATCCTTCCGTATCTTGACGACAAGAGATTAACCGGAGCAGCGGTTATTCATGACGCTCAGATGCTGAGTTCAGAGCGTTTGGTGATTTCTATCGCTCGTTCGGCCGCGGCTGCAGGGGGAACGCTGGCCAACTATGTGCGAGTAACAGGCTTTCTCCGGAGTGGCGATCGCGTGATCGGAGTCAATGCTATAGATGGGATCGAAGGCGACGAATTGTCCATTCGTGCCAAAATCGTGGTGAACACATGCGGACCTTGGATCGATCAAGTCGCCGGATTTCTGAACCGAGCTTCTAACCAGCCCCTGCAACGCTTGTCCAAGGCTTTCAATCTGGTCATCAATCGTCGCTGGGCGACAGAATTCGCTTTCGGAGTTTATGGTCACCATGGCTATCGAGACAGAGACGCCGTCTTTAATAAAGGATCCCGTCTGTTGTTTGTCATACCATGGCGTGATCGCTCATTGATTGGCACCGCGCATTTACCATACGACCGCGGCCCCGACGACATGGTTATTTCGAAATCGGAGATCGAAACTTTCCTGGACGAAATCAATAAAGCTTTCCCGGCGGCCAAACTGACGCTTCCCGACGTAAGCTTCGTTTACGGCGGTCTTGTTCCGATAGCAGATCGCTCGGAGAGATCCGAAGCGGTTCAGCTACGAAAAAAATATCGCATTCACGACCATCGCACGGATGACGGGATCGACGGGTTGATCTCTGTCAATGGGGTCAAGTTTACCGAGGCGCGATACGTAGCCGAACAAGCGGTAACTTTGACGCTTCGAAAGCTGGGTACGACGGTGCCCAAGTGCAGGACTGCGGTGACTCCAATCTATGGCGGAGACATCGAGCCGGTGCATGAGTTTCTCACCGAGCAAATCCGGCGCAATGGCTTACCTGCCGCAACCGTCAGGCGTTTGGTCTATCACTACGGTTCGGCATATCTCAACGTGCTTTCCTCTTCAAAGGAGCACTGTGAGCAAAAATCAAAGCCGACCATGGAATACCGTGTACTAGAAGCAGAAACCCTGTACGCGATTCGAGAAGAGATGGCGCGTAAGCTGGAGGACGTCGTATTGCGACGCATTTCGCTTGCCTATGAGAGCGAAAATGCGCTGGACAGCATCAACCTGTGCGCATCTGTTATGGCGAAGGAACTGGGCTGGAACCGCTCGCGCGTGGAAAAGGAAATCGAGCAAGTGACCGCTTTGTTTCCGGCTCAAACCTATGGCCCAAGCGAAAATTCTTGTTACCGGAGCTAGCGGTTTTGCCGGAGGCCAGCTTTGCCGGCGCTTGTCGGCTGACGGCCATGGCGTACGGGCGTTGGTGCGTGAGCCGGCACGCTGCACGGCGCTCAAATCCTGGGGAGTGGAGCTCCATCGCGGAGATTTACGCGATCGAAACTCCATAAAAACCGCCGTTCAAGGTGTGGATCTCGTCTATCATATAGCCGCATCGTACAGAGACTCAAAGGCCAGCCGAAAAGAGTTATGGGAAACCAACGTTACCGGCACCCAAAATATGCTTGACGCCGCCAAGGCTGCCGACGTGGCGCGATTTGTTCACTGCAGCACGATCGGGGTTCATGGTTGCATCGAAAACCCACCTGCGAACGAAGAGACCCCTTATGCGCCGGGAGACGACTATCAGGAATCCAAGGCCGCCGCCGAACGTATGGTTCGCAACGAGATGGAGCGAGGCACGCTATCGATTGTCATCTTTCGTCCGGCCGGCATCTATGGCCCCGGTGATTTGCGCTTTTTGAAACTATTTAAAGCAATCAAGCAGCGCCGATTTTTAATGCTCGGATCGGGCCGCATCACATACCACTTCGTCTACATCGATGATCTCATTGACGGCATCCTGCTCTGCGGCAACCAAGAGAAGAGCGTCGGGAGAATTTATATTTTGGGCGGTGAATCGCCGATTACGTTGAATCATTTGGTTGCTCTGATTGCACAAGTGTTAGGCGTTTCTCCGCCTGCCTTGCGCCTGCCGGTGGCACCCTTTTACTTTGCCGGCTATATTTGTGAGCTGGTTTGTAAACCGCTGGGTCTCAGACCGCCGCTCTACCGTCGAAGAGTTGATTTCTTTCGTAAGAACCGCGCCTTTGACATCTCCAAAGCTCGTGTCGAGCTTGGTTACGATCCGAAGGTCAGCATGGCCGCCGGAATCGATCTGACCGCGCAGTGGTACCAGAGTAGCGGCCTGCTTTAAGTTGCGCGAAATCGGATGAAGCCTTTTGTGATCCGGGATTTCGTTTTCTTACTGGCGATCGGTTCCGTGCTGGGAAGCGCTTCCATAAGAGAATGCTTCGGGGTGGAGTTTCGAGCGCCTCGGAGTGCTTCCGCCCGGATGGAGGCCGCCGTGACAAAGCCGGCACGGCTCGACAACGCGCCTGCCTATGACAAGAAAATTAATTTTATTTATCGGCCGGTGGAGGCCCCCGATGTCAAGAACGCGTTGAATCAACAGACGCCCACTCCTGAAGGGTGGGAACCCTATGACGGCTCCATCTATTCATCGAGCAGAGGCTACGGTTGGTTAAGCGATCTTAAAGGCCGAGGCAGAGATCGCGGCCTTGAAGGGATTGTTGAATTCCCGGACGGAAGGAAATCTTCAATTGCTCAATTGAATCGACCGGAGCTGGCAAACTTTCAAGGCAGACATGGGGAAAACGACTTGTTGGTGTTTCGAATCGATCTTCCCAATGGCTGGTATCGCGTATCTTGTGCCTCTGTGGACCCCCATCCGACCGATCGAAAGCCGCTCGTGGACCAGCGGAGTTTCAAATGTCGTGCCCACGATGTGGTCTTCGCTGGGGCGAACGTTGGCGAACCCTTAACGGTCGGCGGGCGCCATCTGATAGAGGGATCCGGCGTGGTTGAGGCTACCGATAATCATCTCCGAATCGTCATCGGCGATGCTGCTTATGCCGGCTGGATCTGGAAGCATTCAGGCGCCTGGCACGAGAGCTTAAAACAATGGTGGAGGGTTGAATACAACTACGCTAATGGATGGTTTCAGCGGCTTTCGCGCACCATCGATCCGGGTTTCCACACTCTCGGCATCAATTCACTCCACCTCGAGCGTGTCCCCTCGCCAAGAGGTCAGAGCCTTTTGATCTTTCGTGATTTCTTCAACCGCGATGACAACTCGGATGTGAATGGAGGTGTCGCCGCGATTCACCGATGGCGGTCGGGCAACGCTTGGGCCCCCGGCGCGGCCCGGGGCCGTTTTCAACTTTACAAAACCGCGATCAAATTTGACTCGGCCGAGTCCCGGCACGCAAAAGAAAGTTTACTCCAACAACAGGCCAGCCCCGCGGTAGGCACTATACGCTACTCCACGAGAGTGACTTTATTTACGGGCGCGGGAAGTCAAAAGCACAAAGGCGTTCAAGAGGCGGGCATCGTCTTACTTGCCGATCCGAGCTCACCAAGTGAGTACAGCTCCACTTTTGTTGGTGTCCGCTTCGACGGCAGCCGTGCGCTCAAGACGGGCTCAATGATCTACCGAGTAGGCAATGGTCAAGGAGGTTTCAAAGTAGACTCCTCAATTCCGGATACGGCGCTTCCTTTTAAGATTCGCGAAGGGGAATTTGAAATCTTGGTAACCCACGACGCGAGCCGAAATTATTTGAGTCAAATAAAAATTAACGGGTTCGACCTAACCGGCCTTTTACCGCTTCGCGATCGAGACCAGCGAATCTCCAGCGGCCTGTTTGGCATCCGCGGCGTGATCGACAACCATGACGGGCCAGACAAGGCCAGCCAGTTTTACTGGTTCTACAGGGTCGAAGACATCGGTGCGCCGCATGCTGCGTTGCGGACTTCCTCCTAGGGCAGCCTTTCGCGCGTTTTGTGTCATTTGAATCTTTGCGAGCCATGAAAGTTCTGGGAATTTCCGATGGATTGACCAGCGGTGCCGCTCTTATCGAAGCTGGCACAATCCGCTATGCGATCAACGAAGAACGTTTGATTCGAGTCAAAATGGCGACCGGCTTCCCCCGTGAATCGATCCGCCACGTGCTCGAAGATACCCACACGCGGCCCGAGGATATCGACGCCATTGCCGTGGCTATGGTCAACGATTACTTTCGTGAAAGAGCAGTGCCCTTCCAGGGTTGGTTCCTCGGCGACCAACCTATCCTCAAAGAAATGCTGCTACGCGCCTCATCGCAACTTTCGAGCACCGTTGGAGCCAAACCGTTTTTTCAGCGTTCCTATTACGATTTGAAATTTCTCCTCGGCGGCATCCGCCGGGATGCGCTCAAGCGGCTGTTGCGGCGGGAGTGGGGGTTTACCTGCCCGATTAAATTTATCGATCACCATCTCGCTCACGCCAGCTCAGCCTACTTTACGTCGGGGCTCGACCAGGCGACGGTGATCACCATGGATGGGGCGGGTGACAATTCCTCCTCGCGAGTTTATTACGCTCGCGCAGGTCAGCTGCAAAAATTCTGCAACGTGGACAGCTTCAACTCGTTGGGAAACTACTACGGGTACATTACTCATCTATGCGGCTTCAAAGCCCATCGCCATGAGGGAAAAATTACCGGATTGGCCGCTTACGGCAAGCCGCGCTACAGCGATATCCTACGCCGCTTTATCGCATTCGAGAACGGCACGACCGTCAACAAAGGACGGGTCTTCTATTGGTCGGCGATCAAAGCTCTCAAAAACGCGTTGCCGCCCTCATTCAAACCCGAAGATCTCGCCGCCAGCATGCAGCAGGTGCTGGAAGAGATCGCCTGTGACTACATCAAATATTGGATTCGGCAAACCGGCTGCGACTCTCTGGCTCTTGCCGGCGGGGTGTTTGCCAATGTCAAGTTGAATCAGCGGATCCATGAACTGAAGGAAGTGCGCACGATATACATTCACCCGGGTATGGGAGATGAAGGCTTGGCCGTGGGTGCAGCATTGCTTTTGAATACGCGAAAAGGAAGCCATGATACTGCCACACAAAACGAGCTGCTCGACGTTTATCTCGGTCCTGAGTATAGCGAGACAGAAATCGTGCAAACGCTTGCCCGCGAGGGACTGGCTTTTGAGCATAGCAAGCAGGTAGAGCGGCGAGTGGCCCACTTGCTCGCCGAAGGCTACGTTATCGCGCGATTCGCCGGCCGCATGGAATACGGGCCGCGTGCGCTCGGAAATCGTTCGATTCTCTACCAGGCAACCGATGCGAGCGTAAACCACTGGCTCAATAAGCGCCTTGAGAGAACCGAGTTTATGCCGTTTGCGCCGGTTACCTTGGCAGAACATGCGGATCGGGCGTATACCGATCTCGACGGAGCGAGGCAATCCGCGCGCTTTATGACGATCACGGTCAATTGTACAGATTGGATGCGCAAACATTGTCCGGCCGTGGTTCATGTCGACGGCACCGCGCGCCCGCAACTCATCGAACACGTTAGCAATCCCAGCTACTACAAAATTCTTGAGGAATACCGGCAGCTCACCGGCCTTCCCACGCTCATCAACACAAGCTTCAATATGCACGAGGAGCCAATCGTGTGCAGTCCCGAGGACGCGATTCGGGCCTTTTTACAAGGCAGGTTGGATTACCTCGCGATCGGGAATTTTTTGCTCAAGCATCCCCAAGTTTTTACGACCGAGCGAGCGTCTCGAAACCCTGGTCACGTCGATCACGCTGCGAAAGCCGCGTTAAGAATGCCGCCGTTGTGATGATCGAGACTGCCCGCGCGTCGAAGGCGATGCCAAAATCAACGGGGAAATGGGGTCTACTTTTTTTTCTCCGCGCGGCTCTGGCGCTGATTCTGCTGTTGTTTCTCCTCAGCATGATCGACCTGCGGGCCACCGGACAAGCGCTGAGTCAACTAAAGCCCCGGTTCGCGCTCGTCGCGCTCGCTTTAATGCTCGTCAACTATTGCTTGAAAACATACCGATGGGCGTCGATTCTCCGGATTGAGCGACCGGATATCTCGTTGGGACGCCTTTTGCGTTACAATTTCGCCAGTATGTTTCTTGGCAATTTGATTCCCAGCAGCCTGGCGCCGGACGTGATGAGGGTCGTGTATATGTCGAGGCGCAGCGTCGATCCCAAGACTGTCATTTCTTCGATCATCGCAGATCGAATTTTAGGCAATCTCTCGCTGGCATTTCTTACGCTCGCGTCAGTCCTCCTGCTCAAGGATACCGGCTTTCTTCCGCTGGGCTCTCTGATGTTTTACGGGGCGCTCGGGTTTTTGCTGTTCGCTATCATGATTCCACTACTCTTGAGAAACCCGGCGTGGGCGAACGGGCTCAGTAGGCTCTTACGCCCGCTGGCAAAAAGCATGAAATTGACAAGCATTTCCGAAATCTACCAACAGTTGCGATCCTATGGACTTCATCTCCGCGCACTCTCCAAATCGCTGGCGATCTCATTCATCAACGTACTGATCGCCGTCCTGGAGTTTTACCTGATCGCTCATAGTCTTTCGACACAGATTTCGATCGGCTATTTTTTGCTCTTTATCCCGCTGATCAGTTTCCTCTCGGCCTTGCCGATCTCCATCGCCGGCCTCGGTCTTTTGGAAGCAAGCCTCGTGTACTTCTTTAGCCAGGTCGGAATGTCGCTGGAAACCTGTATCGCTAGCGCTCTGATTTTTCGCATCCTGCAACTAATTTGTTTATTGCCCGGCATGGCCATCTACGTGACCGATGGTTTTTTCGTCAAACAATTACCCGCCTGAAGCAGCTGCCCCTTGTTCCGAAGCGGAGCACTTGGAACCGGGCCCGGCTCGCGGCAAGAAGAGACTGCTTTATCTGGCGCTCTCCGACCCCGATCTCGAGGTAACCGGCGCAACCGTCCGGATGGGCGCGTTCGTCAAACATCTTTCCCGTTATTATGACATCACACTCGTTAATATGAGCGGCTCAGGACATCGGGTCGAGCACCGAATCGAAGAACGCTTTCGCGATCGCGATAACCGCTTGGGCATTACGCGACGCGTGCGCGTCAAATTTTCCCAAACGGGTTATTTTTTGCTTAGTCCGGCTTTATTTCATCAGGCTCGCCAACTGTTGAGAAACGCTCCTTTTGACTATCTCTTGGCCGACTACGGATTGGCGGGCGTGTACGGTCATTTTTTATCACGCTTGCACCGCATCCCGCTAATCTATAGCGCCCACAATGTGGAGCACCGCATGTATCAGGTGCTTGGCCACCGGGACTTCCGCCGAAAGCTGCTTGCCCCTTATGTTTACTGGGCCGAGCGCGCTGCCTGCAAATCGGCGGCTTTGGTGGTCGCGATATCGCCCCAAGACCGATCTCAGTTCGCCCGGTGGGTTCCCAACGAGCGCATCGAAGTCGTTCCCCAAGGTTTCGATCCGGAGGTGGCAAACCCATTTTACCAACCCTCTGCCGGCAACCGACCGGCGATCCTGTTCGTCGGCAGCTTTCGGAGCGAAAACAATCGCCTCGCGGCTCGGCGCATAGTTGAAATCATCATGCCCGAGGTCCTGCGGGTCCGTCCTGATGTCAAATTCCAACTAATCGGGACCGATCCGCCCAAAGAAGTTCGCTCTGATGCGGTCGAATGCCCGGGCTTTGTCGATGACCTTGGCCCTTATTTGCGCCGTGCCCATGTAGTTATTGCGCCGATGCCGTTTGCCCAGGGAATGTCCTCGAAGATCGTTTTAGCCCTTGCTTATGGCAAATCGGTACTGGCTACGGCCGAGGCCGTCGCGGGCTTCAGGCATACATACCGGCAGCTTTCGATACAACCGGTCGAGAAATTTGCCGAAAAAATTGTCCAGTTGCTTGGCCAGGATCTTTCGGTCGATACTGGCGAATTTTCAATGCTCTGCGACGAATTCGCTTGGCCCAATCTGCTCGCCCGGCTTTATTCCAGGATTGAGAACGTCAGGTCTCGATCAATGGTTTCTACTTGCCCCGAGATGGAGGCGACGGCGTGGCACTAACTGCTGGGCAGATCGTTCGAGAAATCCCTTCCATCTTGCGCGATCTTGGTGAAAACCACATCACCAAGCGCCTCAAAGTGATCGCCCCCACGGTTCTGCAAGTCAACGTTAATTTGCGTTGCAACACTCAATGCGCCATGTGCCAGATCTGGGAGGTAAAGTCGCCGCATGAATTGAGCCTGGAGCAGTTTTCCGCCATCTTTGCCGACCCGATGTACCGCCGGATCGAGTATCTCTTGCTGGCGGGTGGCGAACCAACATTGCGGAATGATCTGCCGGAGCTGGTCGAATTGATGCACAAAAACATGCCGCGATTGAAGAAGCTCATGATCCCGTCGAACGTGATCAACGGCGCCAGCGTGCGACGCCAGTTTCCACGCATTGCCAGGTATTGCGCAGAACATAAAATTCGCCTCACCCTCGCGGTGTCACTCGACGGGATCGGCGAAACTCACGATAAGATTCGCGGCGTCAAGGATGCCTTCGCCAAAGTGATGGATAGCATCGCTTTCTTGAAGCAGCTGCAAGCGGAAAGCCGATTTAATCTGAGTTTGGATCCGACGATTTTCTCGATGAACGTCCATGAGATGCAAGAACTCAAGGCCCTTGCGAGACGCCTCGAGCTGCCGATCACGTTCCAAATCGCCGCTATCGCTAACGATTATTATCAAAATGCCGAAACGGCCAATGCCATCGCCTTAGATCAATCCGGCCGCAGAACGCTCGGCAATTTCTTGAGGCGACAAATCGCGGAATCATCGTTCTTGGATGCATTGGCCTACTATTATGCCGAGGTGGTTGAACATCTCGAAGGTCAAACAGCCCGTTCGTTGCCGTGTCCGTTCGCCGACCAGGGCCTGCTGCTGAACCCCGACGGAACGTTACAATACTGCCACAACAGCCGGTCGGTCGGAAATGCGCTGACCACAAGCTCGAGCTCGATCTATTATCAACGAGAGAACTTGGCTTATCGGGATCAGATCAAAATAGAGCAGTGCCCGAGTTGCCGAATGTCGTGTTTGTTTTTTGTCAGTTTGCGCAAACAAGTGTTTCCGTTTCTCGCATTTGTCTCAAAAAGGATTCTCGGCATCCATCGATTGCATTGGCGCCGGCCGAAGTTGTCGCTGCCCCTTTCAGCTGCGGCCCGACGGTGAGTTGGTCGGCACCCTACTTTGCCTACTTTCATCAAGCACTTGTGAAGTTTCCTCGCTCCGTCCTCTTTGTTTGTTACGACTTTCCCGCATTATCCGCCGCGGGTGTTATTCGAACGTACCAATTCGCCAAGCACCTTGCCGCATTAGATTGGCAGCCGATCATTTTAACGGCCCAAACTGACGAGGAGCGTGACGATAATATCGAGAAATCCGATGGTCCGCTGTCGTGCCCAAAATTTACCGCTCCGCTAGCGCGTTTTCCTCTACCCTTCCGAACCCAACCGTTCGAACGACCCCAACCAATCGATAGAGGGCTGTTGGCAAGCCGCAGGGTTAGTCGATTTCTCTGTCAAAGCGCCGCACGTTTTGTCGTCCCGGATGGAAAGCTCAACTGGCTGAGGCCTGCGGCCCAATTAGGTTTCGAAATCGCCTCTCAATATCCTATTCAAGCGTGCTTTTCCGTGTCGCCGCGCCCCACGGCCCATCTGGTGGCCCACCGAATCGCCAAACGTTTGCAGCTACCGTGGGTGGCTGACTTTGCGCTCCCTTGGAGTGATGCCTATTGGTTGCAGAACCGGCCGAGATTACTCCAGCGCTTGGATCGGCGGCTGGAGGATTTTGTCGTCAATGCGGCCCAGCATATCACCGTTGCCTACGAGGAAATTAAAGACAACATGGATTCGCGCTCGAGTGCCAGCCAAAAGGACAAAATCACCGTCATCCCAACCGGATTTGAAGAAGATCTTTTTGCCGAACCCACACCGCCGTCGGCTCGTAAGTTTACGGTAGTCTATCCGGGTAACCATTTTTGCGAGCAGGGTCGCCACGGCGAACAGTTCTTGCTCGCAATCGACGATTGGATTGGTTCGCACCCTGACTTGCAAGAACATGTCGAGTTCGTCTTCATGGGGAAGCGTGATGACGCGTTACTTAGGGCGCGCGCAGCCATGACCCATCCGAATGTCATCCGTGTGGAGCCTCTTACTTTCCATCGCTCGTGCGTTCGGGCCATGCGGTCGTCACATGCCTGCGTTGTAAACGCGGTCGGCAATCGCGTTCCGGCGAAACTCTACGAGTGCATGCGGGCGAAACGGCGGATCCTCGCCTTAACCGAGCCCGGCTCCGAGCTCGCCAATATAGTTCGTAGTTATGACGGAGGGATTGTCGTCTCATCCCACGACCGATCGGCGATTCGGCAGGCGCTGCAAACGATGTTTCAACAACGAAACCGATATCAGGATCATAACCTAACCGAGCCCCTGTTCAGCACTGCGTATTCCTCGAAGCAGGGAAGCGAAACGCTTTGTCGCATCCTCGATAAATTGTCGCTGCCAATCGGCGCGCTGAAACCTGCCAATTAGGCGCGGCGAATTGAACTATCAAAGTGCGTAATGGCTTTCGTTCCTCTATTCTGTTTCGCTATTTTCCTCCTCATCTACGCCGCATTTTGGGACAGCCGGGAGGATTTGGCGCCGCGGTGGCGCGCTTCGTTTTTATCAGCCGCATTGACCTGGGGAGTAGCCGTGACTGGCATAACCGAACTCCTGAGCCTATTCCGGCTAATCCGCTTCGACTGGCTCGCGGCGGCGTGGATCGCCCTCTTGAGCATATCGGTTTTGATATGTGTTTCGATGATTACCCCAAATACCCTGTTGACCACTTGGCAGTTTCCGCGGCTACCCCGAACGGAGTTTTGGTTGCTGCTAGCCGTAGGGGGCATTGTCTCGACCCTAGGGCTAATAGCATTTGCGGCGCCTCCCAACAATGCCGATTCCATGACCTATCACATGCCGCGCGTGATGCATTGGATGCAGAACAACAGTGTGGAACATTATCCCACCAACATTTTACGGCAGCTTTTCAGGCCACCTTGGGCAGGTTTCGCCATTCTACAATTCCAGGTTTTGAGCGGCGGTGATCACTGGGCGAATTTCGTTCAATGGTTCAGCATGCTTGGAAGCGTCATTGGCGTTTCGCTCATTGCCCAGCAACTAGGAGCCGACGCGCGGGGGCAAGTCCTGGCTGCCGTGATAGCAGCTACGATTCCAATGGGCATTCATCAGGCATCAAGCACGCAGAACGATTATGTTACGGCTTTCTGGCTGGTCTGTTTAGTTCATTTCATCCTGCGGTTTAAAATATTACCATCCCCGGCAAACACACTCGGAATAGGTGCAAGCCTAGCGTTAGGTCTTCTTACCAAAGGGACGACCTATCTCTACGCAGCTCCTCTGCTCGCGTGGTTCTCACTATCGGCGCTAAAGACTCTGCGTCTACAAGCTTGGCGCCCGCTGTTCGCCGTTGCGGCGATCGCTGTGATAATCAACATGGGGCATTTTGCTCGAAATTTTGAATTATGGGGCAATCCGCTGGTTGTCGATATCGACGCTCCTTTTCTAAACAAAGGGCTTACCCCTCCGGCTATCATGTCTAATGTGGTGCGAAACGCCAGCCTACACATCGGCACTCCGATTGACCGCGTAAATGGCTGGATATTCTCTGGTATTCACTCCTTACACAGTTTGTTGGGCATTGACATCAGCGACCCATCCACTACGGCAAATGGAAAAAAATTCTACCAGAACCGTTTTAGGTCAAACGATGATAGTGCCGGCAACCCTGTTCACCTTGCATTGATATTCGGTGTGCTGGTTTTGATACTTCTTAGGAAAATTCAATCGCCGAGCATTGCGACGTACGCGCTATCTCTTGTGCTCGGCTTTGTTCTTTTTTGCTCGTATCTTAGCTGGAATCCGTATCACAGCCGCCTTCACCTGCCGATTTTCGTCCTTTGGTGTCCCATTATCGCTATCGCGCTCTGGACGCCTATCATCAACAGGCTAGTTTTCGCCGTCAGCGCATTACTCATCTCTACATCAGTAGTCCACGTGATGGCTGACGAAAGCCGCCCAATAATCAGAACCCGACTTGATGATTCGGTATTCATCGCCGATAGAGTGGATCTAACTTTGAACCGATTCTCCCGTATTAAGACTGCTTACCTTGGAGCTGTACAACAGTTGCGCGCACAAAAATGTTTACAGGTAGGTCTCGATCTTGGTGAATACGGTGTGGAATATCCGTTTTGGGTGCTCACTCGCCAATTAAACACGGATTCAATATTAATTGAGCACGTAAATGTTAGAAATCTGTCATTGGCGAAGGCTGTGAATAAACCCTATTCCGAATTTTCACCTTGCGCCGTCATTTCTGCCCGGTGGGATGGTCTGCAAGAACCCGTTTCGGAGGGACCTATATATAAGAGAAGCTGGTCTGGGGGACCGGTTCAGCTATTCGTCAAGCGGGCCCTCACTAGCCCCGATTCAAGGGCAGTGCGCAAGTGACACAGCCCACCATGCAGAAGAGGGTTCTTCTAACATCGAACTGCTTGCTCTGCCTGACGGTCACCACACTGTGGGTGATTCATAGGTTCTTCGGTCAGCTCTGGATCGAAACCCTATACAGAAGCGAGTGGAATGAGTTCCTGCACAGAATACTGATGATGGAGGGCCCGGCCATTCGGCCACTTGAAGACTACGTCCAAAGAGCTGGTTGGTTAATGGAGTCTACCCTCATCGTTGCCCTCCTCGCTGGCCTCATCATTACCGTAGCCATAGTTAGCTCCTCACAGCTGATCTTAAGAATACTATCGCCGCTATTCGCGGCCATCGCGCTATTGGTTTCAGCCATTGTTTTCTTTTACCCTCTGGAGATTGAAACACGTGAATCCACCGTGTGGTTGCACGTGCTGGCATTGCAACAGGGGATTAACATCTACGACCATGCCCAGGTCGCCTTTATCAACCAGAATCACGGCCCTTTGGATCCACTGTTTAAGCTGGCGATCGCGACGATGCTTCCGTTTCTCGAACCCTGGCAGGTGGCGCGCTTCGCCGTATTAATCCTGCCCTACGCTTTTCTGTTTTTCTCCTGGCGATTGCTCCGCAATTCTTCGCGCCGATCAATACTGGAGATCGTTTTTTTGGGAACCATCGGCTATCTCTTATTAATCCTTTCCGCTAAAGAATTTATTCTCGTCGGCCGCTCGGATGCGACCGCGGCCCTGCTGCTCCTGCCGCTGATCTATTTTTCCATGACTACGACAATCTTCCAGGGTTGGGCAGCGGCACGCTATGGCCTTCTTTGGGGAACTCTCGCTACGCTAGTGATTTTGACTAACTGGCGGATGATCCCCGCGGTTTTCGCGCTTCTCTTTTTTACCCTTTGGATGCAGCGCTATAAACAAAACATTTCGTTGGCAAATGCTGCTTTCTATTTCGGCGGGTCTGCATGCGCCGCGCTGGTGATCTGTGCACCGCTGCTATTCTATTTCTTCGAATTTGATACGTCGCTCTACTACAAGCATTTTTTCGGGGTTTATTCGAAAGCTTCCGGACACGGTCATCGCACCTATGCGAACGCGCCGGCAATCTGGTTTCTCGGCTCTTTACTGAAGCCATTCGCTAGCGCCGACAGTCTTAAGGGAGGCCCCGTTCTTTTAGCGCTGGCGATCTATCTTTGCGTCCCGGGAAAAATGTCGTTCGAAAATAAGACATGGCTTAGTCTCGGCTGTTTTGTTTTTGCTGCCTGCACGGCAACGTATTACCTCAACTATTACGGCGGCGGTCAATGGTATTATATGCCTTTTCTGCTCGTCCTGTGGTTCTTTCTCTGTGCGAATTACCGTGAGATGGGCCGCTCGGGACTTGCTCGCGTGGGCCTCATTTTGTTTCTGTTCATCGTCGTCAACTACAACACCATCGTGGCTCCCTCATTGTGGCGCGCCATCACCATTCCGCAAGCGTATGCTTTTATGAACGAGTTGAGATCTCTCGCCGGCCAATATCGCGTCCTCAGCGAAGATAGCTTTTTCTACCGCACTTCCTATCAAGGTGAGCTTATCGATATGGGAGACATGGTCTCGAACATCCGGCAAAAAGCGGATTATTACGGGGACCAATTTAATGCCACGGTGGACCGCCATTTTGAACGGCTGCGAGCGGAGCCACCGGACTATATCGTGACCGGGTTCACCGAAAGCCCGGAATTGCGCCGATTGATCGCCGAGCATTATCAATTGGTCGCTCATGGCCCCGACAATTTCACCGCCAATGGACGCGGCGAATCGCGGCTTTTCAAGCGAATCGACTCCAGGCACGCGCGGACGCCCCGAGAGAAAAGCGATAGGCCTATACTGTGGGCAACGTCTGCCCAACCCTGATTTTGATTTTCGCAAACGGGTCAAACGATGACCGTCGTCGCTAATTATTGGACTCTCTGGCGCTATAAGCTGCGTGCAACCGGTTTGCGTCACAGCTTGCGCGTCGTTTATCTCGATCTTTGCGAAAGCGCCCTTTGCTCCGTGGCAAAACGCCTTTCTCTGTATCCTTTTTCACCGCGCTCTATTCAGATCGAGTGCACCACCCGATGCAACTTGAAATGCACTATGTGTGAAATTGCCTACTGGAGCGAAGCCGGCGGCGACCTCTCAGTCGCAGACCTCAAAAGAATGATCGATCACCTCCCTAATCTGAAGCGTGTCGATTTGACCGGGGTCGGCGAAGCTCTGATGAATCGGAGTTTCCTCACAATGCTCGAGTGGCTCAAGTCACGGTGCCTTTACATCACCCTGAACGACAACTTCACTATGCTGACGGACGAGGCGGCCCGTCGCATCATCGAGCTGGGCGTCGAGCAAGTTTTCCTGTCGTTGGACGGAGCAAGCAAACAGACTTACGAAAAAATTCGCCAGGGCGCGAATTTCGAAAAAGTCATCGCCAATGCCAAACGATTAATCGCCATGAAAACCTTGATGGGGAAAAAACTACCAGAGATCAAAATCAACACAGTCGTGAGCTCCGATAATTATCATGAAATTCCCGAAATCGTATCGCTTGCTCACAACCTGGGCATCGGTATGGTACAATTCGTTAACGTCATCACCTTCGAAAAAACGGCGGCGCTGAACGAAGGAGGCTTGCGATGCGAAGTCACGGAAAAACTTCGCGCAGCGCAGAAAAATGCCAAACGACTGGGCGTCATCGTCAAGGCCGAACTCTTCGACAAGCTGCCGGTCCGGCACTGCGATTTTCCTTGGAAACGCAACTTTATCACCTACGACGGAGCCGTACATCCTTGCTGCTTTACCACCCAAACCGGAGATCGGGCAGCCCAGAACCGCCGTGCTTTTGGCAATCTCATTGGCGGTTCATTCGAGCAGATCTGGCAGAGCGCCAGCTACAGGAGCTTCCGGCGCCAGATGAGACAAGGCATTCTGCCAGAAGCTTGTTCTCATTGCCCCAAGTACAGCGGTAAAACGGCCCCGGAACCGGTTCCCTTGGCTGCTGCAAAAGCGCATGGCGCGGCCGCGTCTGACCAAACTCAGCCGAGCCCACTCTAAATCAATGCAATCGCTCACGCCAGCTGATCCACGAGCCCGAATCAGGGCTAGCGGGGGAGTTACGGAATGTGTGAAAACTCCCAAAGTCGCTGTCGTCGTCCTAACTTACAATGGAAAAGCGGTTGCCGAGCGGTGCCTGAGAAGCGTTTTCAATTCTTCTTATGCCAATATGCACGTGATCGTAGTCGACAACGCCTCCAGCGATGGCTCTCTCGCTTTTCTTTGCTCCGAATTTCCGCTCGCCCGTGGAATTGCCAATGAAAAGAATCTCGGTGTCGCGGCGGGCCGAAACCGCGGCTTTAAGGAAGCCGCACGGCTGGGCGTCGATTATATTTTGTCGCTCGACAACGATACCCGCATTGACAAAGAATTGATTACGGAACTGGTGCGGATGTGTGAGTCCGATCCCTCGATCGGCATTGTCGGGCCGAAGAGCTACATGGATGACGGCTCCGATCGCATACAGTGCGCGGGAGGTAAAATCACTTACACACAAAACGTCTGTTCGGAACGCGGCCGAGGAAGCCGGGAGCGCGGCCAGTACGAAAAAATCGAGGAGGTCGATTATTTTCCTGGTTTCGGCTTCATGGCGAGGCGCGAAGTCTTCGAGCACTTAAATTTTCTCGACGAAACTTTTTCTGGCTACGGTCATGAAGACACCGACTTCTGTATGCGCGCACGGCTGTTGGGATATCGTGTCGTCTATGTTCCTCGGGCCAAATTGTGGCACCGTGGCTCGGCGACCATCGGTCAATACACGCCGCGAAAAAAGTACTTGGAAGCGGTCAATTCAGTATACTTTGTGCGTAAATACGCAAGCCGACAGGATCGACTCAAATACGCATTCTTCGCTCTATCCGGACTGATCTATGCCATGGTCGCGCAGTCCACAAAGGGGAATTTGCCGGCCGTGATCGCCAAGGCGCGCGGCTTGCGGGACGGGCTTCGTAAGATGCGATGACTTTGGTCCGCTGAATCTAAGATGAGCAAATCCGGACGCCCGATTTTTTTTTCGGCCTTTCCTTTTGGTACAACCCGAATAAGCCGACAGTTGGTTTGGTGGCACCTTGCCCTCGTCATTCCCACCATCGGCTTCAAATACTTGTTTGTCCGGCGAATGTCGTTTACCACGGGTCTTGAAACTATCGTGGAATCGATGGGCGGGGGAATCATCGGAGCGTTGAGACTGGTTTCGCTAGCGAGCATCGATGTTTTGGAAGTTTCCGTAATTGTTCTAACTCTATTCGTCACATTTTATTTGCTGCTTCGCATCCCGATTGGACGTATCATTTTCGCAACTGTTTTCTCGGCTCTCACCATTATGGGCGCAAATCAGTACTCGCTTTTGCTCGTGGCCAATCTTATTTCTGTGGATACCCTGGCCATCAGCTCAAATTGGGCCCTCGAACACCCCTATATTTTGTGGCAATCCTTCGGATTCAGGGAGATCGGCTTTTTCGCCCTGGCAACGGTTTGGGCGTTTATTTTTGCGCGATTAGCCTCAGGAGTTGCAAAGAGTCGCGAAGCGACGCCCGCCTATCTAGCTTGTTTTAAAGTTATTATCGTGATTTCTTGTGTCGGTGGGATCGCGTCTTGGCACATGAACCAAGACTTTCCTTTGGTCTTGCGCGGCTATTGGAGCTCCAGCACAATCGCTTTTCTCAAGCTTGATAGATCCCGGCCGGAGACTTCAAACATCCCCCCGTTGGCCCAAATCCAAGCCGATTACCGTCATTTGGCATATCCTTGGGGTTCGGATTCGGATCCAAAGCGGCTGGTAACATTTCCAGGCAGTAAACTTCACCCACGCCATATCCTTATAATTACCCTAGAAACCGCGCCACGAAAGTTTTATTCGCTGATCGACAACCCCGCGTTGCCGACTTTTTTCAAAATGAGCCGACAGTCGATTACTAGCAATCAACACTTTGCGATGAGCCCATATACCTGGTGGAACAACGCGAGCATCCTGAGTGGGGTTTATTTCGTGCAAAAGGGTAAGGGAATTTTCGACTATGGCGATTTCGAACCCGATTCCCTTCCTTCGCTACTGGCAAAGCGCGGATACTCGACCACTTTCGTCGAATCTTCCAAGCACGGTTGGGGCCGAACCACCGGATTCTGGAATAATTTCGGCTTCGATCACTTACTCGATAGTGATGGTGATGCGGTCCCCTTTGATCGCAATTCATACATGGTCACGGTTCAGAAGGAACGCCAATCTTTTGCGCGGGCATGGCAGGCGATTGCAGCAGCCGAACGACGGAATCAAAAAGCCATGGTCCTGCTCGCCACTACGCTGGGTCACTATCCTTGGGTGGCAACACCGGAGAGCGAAGCTGGGAACAATGTGCAAAGCCTTCATAAAATAGCCAAGGTTTTCGATGGACTGCTGGGCGAACTTCTCGACTCGATAGAAAAGGATGGACTTCTCAAACAAGTGCTCATCGTAATTACTGGCGATCATGGCTTTCGAATGCGGACGGAGTTCGAATCCGTAGGGCTGCGAGCTGAGCACGGAGATGTGGCTTTCAATGTGCCATTTCTTTTGTATGGACCCGGCCTTTTTGACCGGGAAATCCGCCTGCCGTACGTAACATCCCATGTGGATATCGCGCCGACGCTGCTCGCCTTGCTGGGGATAGAGGAGACCGCGTGGTTGCATCACGGCACGAACATGTTGGACCAAAGACTGCGTTATCGCGCAACATTTATGATGAATACAAATCTTTCACCGATAAGCGGCTTTCGTTTGCACGACTGCCATTACACCTTTAACGATCTCACCGGCCAAGTCCGCGCCTTCGCTAGCCAATGGGATATGAATTCTAACAGTGAACAGCGTTCTCTATGCTCTGCGGATCGGCTGTCCGATGAAACCGTGCGAAACATGCTCAAGACCGCAGAACATCAGTTTCAAACGTCCTTGAGTTATTTTCAACAGCGTGCTTCGTCGCGAACCCAAGCCGCTGATGCCTTACATTAGCTGCTTTCGTCAATGCCCTCTCCAGTTGGCCACTCACTAATGGGCTACTTCATCTACCGGGTTGCCGAACGGCGCTCGAGCGAAAAGAAATGGCCGAAGCTGGCTCTCTACCTTTTTGCAGCAAATGCTCCCGATATGGACTTTCTTCCAGGCCTGATCGTCGGCGAACCGGGAAAGTTTCACCATGGCGTGAGCCATAGTTTCGGTGCGGCAATACTTTTCGGCTTGACCGTCTGGCTGGCAATCACGTTCTACAAAAGGAAAAATAACTGGTTCGGCCCCCTACTCGGAACGATTCTTTATTCGTCCCATGCAGTGTTAGATTATTTAGGCGCCGACAACGGCCCGCCGTACGGCATTCCAATTTTTTGGCCTTTCACGAATGCATACTACGCTTCCCCTATTCCCATTTTTTTAGATATACAGCGCCCCATGCCGTCCGGTACCGACTTCGTATTAGGGCTTATGTCAGTTCATAACCTGGCGGCGGCCATAGTTGAGTTTCTGCTGTTGTGTCCCCTTATCTGGGCAACTTCGATAAGCAGCCGAGAAAAACTACTCAAGGTGCTGTGCGCAGTAGGCTTTACGAAAGTTAAGATCCGTCCGACGAAGCATGATTTCGTCTGAATCCGCCAGAAGATGTTCATTCAACCGACACATGGCCGTATCGAAAAGCTGAGCTGGCGGCAAGACGTCTTTGTTCTTCTGCCCATAATTGGCATTTACCTCGCGCTCGGCTTCTACGCAATCGACCGGCAAAGTCTGTGGGAAGATGAGTACAATAGCCTATGGCGGGTCACGAACTCCAAACATCCTATCTGGAGAGACGCTCACGGCTTCTTATACTTCGCCTTGCTTCATCTCTGGATCAAATTAGGTAGCTCCGAGCTAATGCTGCGAGCGCTTTCCGTTATTCTCGGAGGTTTCGCGGTTTGCTTCATGTACGCCATGGGTATGGCACTTACGAAACAGCGCTTTCTCGCGTCGGTGAGTGCACTCCTTTTGGCTAGCTCGCCGCTCTTTATATGGTACAGCCAGGAGGCTCGTTATATGACGTTGGCGATCGCGTCGACGCTCGCCATGGCCTACACCTTTCAAAGAACCATTGTATCTCCAGTTCTCGGTTGGTGGATCGCATACGGCGCGGCAATGCTACTTGCTTTGTTCTCTTTTGTATCCACTCTCCTGGTGCCGCTGGCCCATGGCCTTTATCTCGCGTGGTCCTCCCGCAGACGGTTGCTGCTAAGGAAATGGCTTCTCTGCACCGGAATCGCATTCTTTATTTTCACGATATGGTTCATCAAGGGAACGCACTTTCTCGGCGCGATTACAACCGCGCGGCAAGGTGGTCAGAGCGTCCTCTCCAATCCGAATGTCTTTCCGTTTTCCGGAGATTTCAACCAAGTAAGAGCGGCGATGATTCCCTATACAATTTTTGCCTTTAGCGGGGGATTCTCATTGGGTCCTTCGCCTCGTGAACTCTATTCAGATCGTTCGCTAGCGCCGCTTTTACCTCACTTAAAAACAATTTTGGCGGTAGTTGCTGTTTACGGGTTTCTGTGTATTTCGAGCTGGCGACTCTTTCGAAGTAAGCATGAACTCGGCGCGTTTCTTATTTTGTGGGTTACCGTGCCAATCCTAGGCGTATTTGGAATCGCAAAAATGTTAAACATCTTTTTTGACGTTCGATACGTCGCGATGGCGTTACCCGCATATCTTCTTATAGCTGCGGCCGGAATTATGAGTCTTCATAAACCCCAGCTACGCTGGCTAGCTTTGGCGACAGTTCTCGGAGTCCATCTCGCGTCGTTGACAAACTACTATTTCGAGCCACGCTACGCCCGCGAGGACACCCGAGGCGCGGCAGAATTCTTGCGCTCGGCGATAGGACACGACGACATAGTTTTGGTTCTCGGTACCCTTAGCTCTTTGCCGCATTACTATCAGGGAGAGCCGCCGTTAATTCCTTTTAGCCCGCACGACAGTAATGATAAACCGCTTAACGCACGCCTTCGACAAGTCAGTGACAAGCACGATCGCTTATGGCTCGTGCAGATTCGTCCATGGCAGGTGGACAGAAGCGGCATTGTCAGATTCGAGCTAGACCGTACGTATGCCATGATTCAGCAGCAAGTCTTTCCCGGCGTTTCGATTCGGGGATACCAGATTTCCAACTAAAAGCCATCCGCGGTCCGGTCGCAAGAGCGTCCGACTAAATAAAACCCAGAAATGCTAGGCACGGAAGGAAGACATATCGATGCCTCTGCCGCTTCGGCAGCGCCCAAGGCGACTTTGCCGGCCGAGGCATTATTAGAACTTTCGGTCGTTATTCCCTGCTTGAACGAATCCGATACTTTGGGCATCTGCCTTGAAAAGGCAAGGATGGCGTTGTCGAACAACAACATCAACGGGGAGATCATCGTGGCCGACAACGGCAGTACCGATGGCTCACAAGCAATTGCACGGCGCTTGGGTGCCCACGTTGTTCATGTCGCGGAGAAAGGATACGGCAATGCCCTGATGGGCGGAATTGCCGCCGCGCGGGGTCGTTTTGTTATCATGGGTGATGCCGATAACAGCTACAACTTTGCTGAAATTCCGGTATTTCTCGAGAAGCTCAGGCAAGGCTTTGCTCTAGTACAGGGTTGTCGCCTCCCTGCGGGCGGGGGCAGGGTACTGCCAGGAGCGATGCCATGGTCGCACCGCTGGTGGGGAAATCCTATGTTTTCATTCATGGCTCGACGGATGTTTCATGCACCCATCCATGATATCCATTGTGGCATGCGTGGCTTTACAAAAGCCCTCTATCTTCGGCTGAAGCAGCATTGCTCAGGAATGGAATTTGCCAGTGAAATGATTATTAAAGCAAGTCTTTTAAAGGCCGAGATCGCGGAAGTGCCGATCACGCTGCATCCCGATGGACGCAGATCACATCCTCCGCATCTGAAGACATTCCGGGACGGCTGGCGTCATTTGCGTTTTTATCTTATGTACAGTCCCCGCTGGTTATTCATGATGCCTGGTTTGCTCCTCCTGCTGTTGGGTCTAATCGGATATGCGTTGGCGATGCCACGCATGGTCATTGGAGGAGTGACATTAGATGTTCACACACTGCTTTTCTCTAGCCTGGCAATTTTGTGCGGGTATCAGTCCATTGTCTTCGGAATTTTTACCAAGGCGTTTGCGATGCGACAGGAGCTAATTCCCAAGGACGAGCGCATCGCCCGGCTGCTCGACCTGGTGAATCTCGAACGAGGCCTGATCATCGCACTGATTGCCCTTATACTAGGACTGGGTTTATTGGGCGCCGCTGCAAATCAATGGCGATTAGCCAGCTTTGGAGATCTGGACTACTCCTTTACCATGCGTTTCGTCATTCCCGGCGTAACCTTGACCGCTATCGGCTTTCAGACGATTCTAGCGAGTTTTTTTCTCAGTATTTTGGCATTGCGCCATCGCTAATCGATAGCGCGGCATTACCCCAACCGACATTGATGGCTTTCATTGATTTTCCCGAACTCGTTTTTAAAGAACTCGCCAGAGAAGCCACGGCGATGATTTCCTTATTTATGGTTTTAGTACTATGCAAACGATATGTCTTGAGTTGGTTTCGTTTAGTCGAGCGAAGACTTAGCCAAATCGGAAAGCGCAAGACCCTTTCGCTGGTTACCATTGCGATTCTAGCGATGGGAGTTAGCTGTGCGTTATCTGTATTCGGTAAGATCCCGTATCCGCGAATTCACGATGAATTCAGTTATCTACTTGCCGCGGACACCTTTGCTCGTGGCAGGCTGACAAACCCGCCGCATCCGCTATGGCCGCATTTCGAGAGCATGCACATCTTACAGCAGCCGACCTATGCGTCAAAGTATCCTCCGGCACAGGGACTCATTCTAGCACTAGGACAAGTAGTCGGAGGGCACCCCATCGTCGGGGTTTGGATCAGCACGGCTCTGGCATGCGCCTCCGTACTGTGGATGCTGCTCGCATGGGTACCGCCGCGGTGGGCGCTGCTTGGAGCCTTAATAGTATTATTTCATCCGGGTGTGCTGCTTTCATGGGGACAATCTTACTGGGGCGGCAACGTGGCGGTCATCGGCGGTGCTTTGTTGTTTGGCGGTTTCCGGCGATTGCTGCGCCACCCAAGCGTTGGAAACGCCTTATGGGCAAGCGCGGGTCTGGCGATCCTCGCGAACAGTAGACCCTATGAAGGATTAGTCGCCGCTCTTCCGGTTGCGGTTGCACTACTGGCGTGGATGGCCGGCGGAGAAAAACCACCATTTCACCTGGCGATAAAGCGCGTCATTTTACCGATAGCCTTCGTCCTAGCATCGACCGCCGGCATGATGGGGATCTATAATTCACAGGTGACCGGTCATCCGCTGCAGATGCCCTACATTGTTCATGAAGCATCCTACGCTATTGCCCCTTTTCTACTTTGGCAATCACCCCGTCCCGTGCCCGAATATCGCCACGAGATTTTGCGGTTTCATCACTTTCGTGGCTTTGCATACTATGCCAAACAACAATCGCTCCGCGGTGTCGCTGAAGCAACCCTCGAAAAGACCAAAATGCTATGGAAGTTTTACCAGGGATCTCGTGGCATTCGCTTAAGCCTGACCCTACCCTTAATTGTCTTGCCTTGGCTTTGGAAAAATCGCTCGATGCGCTTTCCCATGCTCGTCTGCGCGTTCGTTGTTGCAGGCTTGCTCATGGAAACCTGGGGCAATGCGCACTACGCGGCACCGATCGCCCCCTTGGTTTGTCTGCTCATGATTTCAGCCTTGCGCCAAATATATTCCTGGCGACGATACGCTCCCTTCGAGGGCCGCCTTATTGCTTGGAGTTTTCTGATAGTCATTCTGGCGTCGTTTGTAGTCGACGATCTCAGCTATATCCGAAACCATTCGAACAAACCGTCTACGGACCGACCTTTCATAATGAAGCAACTCGGCGACGGCGATGATCGCCATCTCATTATAGTACCGCAAGGACCACTACATCCCAACTACGGCAAACGCCCTCAGGAGTGGGTCTATAACGAGGCTGACATCGACGGCGCCAGAGTCGTCTGGGCACGGGAATTAGCGCCTTCGCAAAACTGGCAGTTATTGCAACATTTCAAAGACCGTAAGGCGTGGCTACTAGCAAACTCCGACTCGGATATGGTTCCGCGATTGGTACCCTATCGACTCCAATGAAAAAGCTGTTCCCGTTTTTTCGTTTATCAAACGAATCTAAAATCTCAGCACGGCTCGGATGCGACATTCTGAAGAAAGTGTCCTCTGGGAGCTGGCAATCGACGGTTTGGACCGTCAACAGTATTTTTCTGTTGATGACTGTAATCGTCGGTACAAACCTTACCGGCAACTCGGCTAGCAGAGACGGGTTTGTAAAGTATTTTGCGCAATTTTCTCTGGCGGAAGAGAGAAATCTGGCTACGTCTTGGGAGGGATGGTGCCTCGCCCTCATATCGATCATTTCTTTCGAAAGATTTCTTCGAAGCAAAGAATCGTCCGGTTACGATCGCAAATCTTGGATCGGCCTTTCAGTTCTGGCTCTCGGTCTATCCTTGGACGAGATCGGTTCTATCCATGAACGCTCCTCACTCGTCGTGTCCATGATCGGTTTCTCTCGTCAATTTGATTCCAAGTTTGCACTTGCACTTCCTGCGCTTTTAGTCCTTTTTTGCACCTTGCGCTGGCTATGGCATCTTCCTGATCGGCGGCGTTTCTGGCTATGTTTAAGCGCCTTTACTACGTTCGGTGCGGTAGTGATCCATGAGCGTTTAGAGTTTATCTACCAATGGCCATGGTGGGCGCGGGGAATTCGAGCCGCCGCCGAAGAAGGTACAGAACTTATCGGCGTCTTTCTACTGCTTCTAACTGTCGTTCCCGAAAATAATGCGGCTAAGTCTCACGGATTCTTTTCGCTTTTTCCGTCCTGGAATACTTTGAAGCAACTAAAGATAGTATCCGAGCTTATTGCAATCTTACTATTATTGCCGCTCGGACTATTAACATTGGGCGCAATCGCAAACCAAGATACGGCTCAGAGAGGGATTCCAGCGTCGTGGCTACCGTTTATGCTGCTTAATTTGGCGGCACTGACGGCCTGGGCTCGCAGCAACTACGACATAAAACATAAAAACCGATTTCTACTGCTCGCGTCTTTGGCGGTTTTCTTTGCCATCGATCAAATTCTCGTGTTGGAAAGAGTAATGGACAAAAACCTGATCCGTAGTGCGGCCATCGGGAGCGCGATGTTTCCCTGTATGGCGGCTGTTTGTGCTTTGATTCCAACGTTGAGAAGCAAGTCGAATATGCTTTTGGTAGCGCTGTTTTTTCCTCTATCTTTCTTTTCGTTTCCAAGTTCAAATCTGATGTTATGGATTATACTTCCCCTGCAGTGTCTGGGAATCTATTATATAGTCGCCTCTGGCCCGGTGAGCCATGCGACCGTGCGTCAAGCTACGGAGCGAACCTCGATCGGACGCGCCAGTGATTTATTCCGGCAAAGCTAGGGCGATAAACTCGAGCTCCATCCGGCCATTACCGATTAAAATGAACCCCATCGATATTGGTGGCCGTGCTTTGAGACGGAACACGCTAATTAACTTTGCCGGGCATGCAGGCCCATTCTTAATCGGCATAGTCCTTTTTCCTTTTATCATCCAGCAATTGGGTGCGGAACGGTTCGGTCTGCTGTCTATTGCATGGATCGCTCCGGAGCTTTTTGCCTTTATTGACCTCGGGCTCGGACGTGCGACGACCAAGTACGCAGCCGAGGCGCTCGCCAAGGGCGACGATTTGGGAGTATCCAAAATTGTATGGACGGTCATTCCTGTACAGATGATGCTGGGGGGCATCGGAACAATCATAGCGATCAGTAGCACGCCCTTCCTGACCGACAAATTCCTCAACATCTCGGCTGCCCTGAGACCTGAAGCCAACGAGATGTTTCACATAATCGCCTGCTCTATCCCGCTGGTGCTGGTTTCTACGTCCATGATCGGCTTACTGGGAGCTGGGCAACGGTTCGGTTCAATCACTGCGGTGAGCAGCACTGTTTATGCCACAAGCATTGCCATGATCTTAGTTGGCCTGCTGTTTCTTAGCTGGACCCTAGCTGAAATCGCCACTTTGCTGGTCGCAGCTCGTCTTTTGGCACTGGTAGCATATTACCGCCTGTGCATTCATACCTTCCCATCCTTCAAAATGCCGCGGTTCGATCTTGCTCACTTACCGAAGCTGCTCACCTTCGGCGGTTGGTTGACGGCATCCAGCGTTGCTGTCCCGGCACTGCTCTATGCGGACCGTTTCGTCATTGGCGCAACTCTTAATATGGCTGCCGTCGCATACTATTCAGTGCCATACGAAATAGCCACCCGCCTCTGGATTGTGCCAGCGAGCGTTGTACCAACTGTTTTTCCGGCGTTCAGCATGCTTGCAACGCGGAGACAACTGCATCGTCTAAAACTCCTCGTCACCGAGTTCACGAAGTGGGTTAATCTAGTAATGGGATCAGCTGTGCTCATAGGCGCCGCCTTCGCTCGCGAGATTCTTCATTCTTGGGTGGGACCGGATTTTGCTCGAGAAGGTACGCTTGCGCTTCAGATAATCGCTCTCGGTATATTCATAAATTCCATGGTCCAGGTGCAGTGTGCTCTGGTCCAGGCTCTCGGGCGCCCCGACGTTACTGCAAAATTACATTTAATCCAGCTACCGCTACACGCCGTGCTAGTATGGTGGTTCGTTAGTCGCTGGGGCGTAACTGGAGCTGCCATGGCTCAGGCCATTCGATTGGGAATCGAAGCTATGCTTTTCTGGGCCGCCACTTGCCGGGTGACCTCGTTGCCTTTTGCCTCCTTGTTAAGCGGAAAGCAGATCCAAGGCTCGTTGCTCTTGCTCTTAATGATCTGCATTGCGATGGCTTTTAGCCATCTTATTAGGGAGCCATGGCTTCGCCTGATATTGATAGGTATGGGGTCCGGCGCCGGCGGGGTAGCTGCTTGGCGCTACTGCCTGAATCGTCAGGAACGCGATAAGTTGATTGATTTCCTTCGGCCTTTAGTTGCGAAATGAACTTTCCTGTTAACAGTTCCGCCCATCAAACCTAACGCACAAGCATCGATGTTTTGTGAGACTTCTGGACTTGTCGCTCGGCAACTGTAACTAACAAGATAGCGAAACGCGACCCGAGCGATTCCTGATTTTCTCAACTCCGTCGCAAGATTTAGTGGAAAATGAAAATACTGCAGATCGGCGCGAGCTGGCTTGCCTATCAGTTTAGCGGTTTGGAGCGCTACTTTGCCGACTTGGTGACACATTTACCAGCTCTCGGAACTGAAATTACAGCGTTTGCGTACGAGCTGAAAGCCGCACCCGAGATCAACGGCTTAAAACTAGTGTCATTAGGATCACAGGATCAAAGTATGGCTCACAAATTTATTCGACAGCGGCGCACTTTAAAGCAATATCTCAACAATGGCACCGACCTGATCGTATCTCATTGCACACCTTCTCTTTTTCCGTCTTTGGCCGATTTACGTCATAAGCCCCTGGTATGTCATTTTCATGGCCCTCGTTATCTCGAGCGCAGGACGGAAGGCGCCAATGTCATTTCGGTTCAAATGTCGAAATTTATCGAGCAACAAGTTTATGCCAAGACACATCATGCGATCACTCTGTCGCTATACATGAAGAATCTTCTTATCGAAAAATATCGGTTCCCCGAAGATAAAATATCCGTCGTCCCTGGAGGCGTGAGCATCGAGCGGTTTAAAGTGCCCGTCTCGAGTCGTGAGGCTCGTGAACTACTGACGATTCCGCAGGATAGGCCGGTCATCGTGTGTGTGAGACGACTCGAAGGCCGGATGGGCCTTGAGAACCTGATTCAGGCGATCATTGAAGTTCGGAAAGCCCACTCCGACGTCCTTTTACTGATTGTAGGCAAGGGCCGATTATGTGAAAGCTTAACTCACCAAATCCAATCGTCCAATCTCTCAAACAACATACGAATGATTGGAGCCGTAACAGATGAACGACTCCCGTTATATTATCGGGCGGCAAATTTTTCGATTGTTCCGACAATAGCGTATGAAGGATTTGGGCTAATACTGTTAGAATCCCTCGCGTCCGGGACGCCGGTGCTGGCCACGCCTGTAGGAGCGATTCCGGAAGTGTTGACACCCCTGTCGGATTCATCGCTTCTCGAAGGTATATCGCCAAAAGCACTAGCTGCCGGAATCACTGAGGCGCTGTCCGGTCGGCGCACGCTGCCCAACGCAGTGGAGTGTGAAAGTTATGCTGCCAATTACGCCTGGTCCATAATCGCTACGCAGGTAAATGGAATCTACCAAAAAGTTGTAGGCCTTAACTGAATCGCCGGCGCTTTATGCGTACAAACTTGAGATTGGATCGCATCGATGTAGCGCTCGAGCTGTTTTGCGAGCGCCATAAGTTATTGCTGATCGCCTTTTTTTCGTCAATCTATGGTGTGGGGACTTGCATGCTCGCCGCCCGGAGGGCATTGTGGAATGATGAGTTATTCACTCTGTACATTTCACAACTTCCTTCCTTCGGCGAAATCTGGGCCGCTCTCCTGACTGGGGGAGAGCAGATCCCGCCTTTCTTTCACCTCGTCACACGTCTATCGCTTAACTTGTTGGGAGTTAATGAGCTGGCGATCCGGTTCCCGCAAGTCCTCGGTTTTTGGCTTATGAGTTTATGTCTTTTTCATATTGTTGCGAAGCGATCTTCGGCTCTTTGTGGATTTGGCGCGATGCTTTTCCCGCTGGTTACCGGCGCGTATGAATACGCGCATGAGGGTCGTCCTTACGGGATGGTTTTGGGTTTTGCCGCACTGGCGCTGATTTGCTGGCAAAAGGCTGCGGAGGAACCGCGCCGAAAAGCTTTTCTAATCGGCCTCGCACTCAGTATGGCAGCTGCTATATCGAGCCACTATTACGCCGTTTTCCTCCTGGTTCCTCTCGGCGCCGGTGAGGCGATGCGGTCAATTGCCAGGAAACGGTTCGATCTTCCAATCTGGATCGCCTTCGCAAGCGGCTTCATTCCCTTAGTTTTATTTCTTCCGTTGATTCAAGAAAGCATCAAGCAGTCGAGTATTTTTTGGGCTCAACCGAACTGGCGTTCGGCGCTGCAATTCTACTATTCTATGCTCGCGCCGGCGCTCATGCCGATAATGGCCATGCTGATTTTATCGGGCTTTTTTGCGGTATCCCAAACTTCCACTCGCAACGATCGCATGGCACATGCTGCAAGCATGCCCTCTCATGAGATCGTCGCCGCATTAGGATTCATCACCCTTCCTTTTGTCGCCTGGACCGTAGCCGCGTTGTTTACCGGGGCAATGACCCCCCGTTATGTTATATCGACAATCATCGGCTTGAGCATCGCGATTGCGTTTTTTCCCCGCTCGTTATCGAGCGGGAGTGCGATCGTAAACGGCTCATTTGTGATATGTTTACTGGGTGGATTTTTCAGTGTTCAACTGAGAGGACTCCAGAATATCGCCGAAGTCCAATCACACCGCGTTAGAGCAATCGAACTGCTGCACTCGAACGGCCACAAGCGACTACCCATCGTCGCGTCGGACTTGAATACATTTACAACACTCGCGCATTATGCCCCAAAACAAATCGCCGAGCGCTTGGTCTATTTGAGCGATGCTCAGGCCTCCTTAAAATACCTCAAACACAGCAGTGTCGATCAGGGAATCCTTGACTTAAAACCATGGTTTCGCCTCAATATCGAAGAGTATCGCCGCTTTATTTCGGAGCAAAAACAATTTCTTGTCTATGGTGGCACCGATCCCAATTGGGTTTGGCTGCATTCCGAGCTAAATCACGGTGGTTTCCGAATAGAAATGGAAGGTAGAAATAAAGCCAACTTTTTATTTTTAGTGACTTCCCCGGATCAGTCTATTCGCTAAGCCTTTCCCGGCCTCAGCATTCCACAATCACCATTTCGTCGTGTATACGGCTCTCCCTCTCAGTGCGGGAACCGGCAAGGAAGGTGTTACTAATGAAAATACTCGTTACTGGATCCAACGGGCTTATTGGTTCAGAATTGGTTAGCTTTTTTGATCGCCGCGCTGAACATATCGTCGGAATCGACAATAATATGCGCGCGGATTTTTTTGGGCCGGAAGGCGATACTCGGTGGAATCTAAAGCGGCTCCGTGAGTCAACCCGTCACTTTCGCCATTCCTTTCTCGATATCAGAGATCGCACGGGACTAAGCGATGTCTATCGATCTGAAGGTCCTTTCGATCTAATTATCCACTGCGCCGCCCAACCGAGCCACGATTTGGCGGCGAGCCGACCTGTCGAGGATTTTGATGTCAATGCCACGGGAACACTGAATCTATTGGAGGCTACCCGTCGATACAGCACGGACGCCGTCTTCGTCTTATTATCGACCAACAAGGTTTATGGCGACGCCCCTAATGAGCTTCCGGTAAAAGAGTTAGAGACTCGCTGGGACTATGTTCGCCCTGAGGATATCGACGGAATCAGCGAAGATATGCGGATTGATCAGTCAAAGCACTCTCTCTTCGGAGTCAGCAAACTAGCCGCGGATGTACTGACTCAAGAGTACGGCAAATATTTCGGCCTCAAAACGCACTGCTTGCGCGGAGGCTGTTTAACCGGGCCTTATCATTCGGGTGTCGAGCTGCACGGTTTTTTGTCTTATCTCATAAAGACACAACTCCTTGGTCGTAGTTATCGCGTTTTTGGATACAAAGGCAAACAAGTCCGCGATAACATTCACAGTTATGATGTCGCCCGCGCAATCGAGGAGATTTACCGAAGTCCTCGGCGCGGCGAGGTTTACAATCTAGGAGGCGGACGACAAAATTCTTGTTCGATCGTGGAAGCCTTTGCTCGCGTGGAACAACTGACAGGGAAGAAAATGGAATACGAATATGTCGATCGTCATCGCGACGGCGACCACATATGCTATATAAGCAATCTTACGCGATTTCGAAGACATTACCCGAATTGGACCATAACGCGTTCTCTGGACGATATTTTCAAAGAAATTATAGATGCTTGGAAGGTTCGATCCGCGGCTTAGTAGGAGCTCGACGATGGTGCAAGACGATTCAATTGCTGAAAGCGTTGGACTCCGCGAAAAACTCCGCGACCAATATTTGCGGAATCGGGATCCTATCGCGGACGATCGCATGCTTTGGCGCGCACAAACTTTTCGCCACCTGATGCACCTATTGCCGGGGCAGACCATCCTCGAGCTAGGTTGTGGTGAAGGCAATTTTACTCGCATGCTCGCGAAGGTTTCGCGGGGAGAGAATCCCATAACCGCGCTGACCTTTGAACCCAAGGCAGTCAAGCCTCGCGAATGGCCGAGCGAGGTCTGTTTTTTATCGGCCTCATCTCTCCCCGGCCCCCTGAAAGAACGACATTTTGACTTTGTGGTTGCGGTCGATCTACTCGACAAGCGAAATTGTGTGGCAATGCTACAACACGCATACGACCTTCTGAATCCCGGGGGACAAGTTCTGCTGTACGAAAGCAATCCATGGAACGTTGTTCTCAAGCTCCGCCGTCGTTTATGCTCGCTTTTGGGCAGACCCGATCAGCGCTGCTTGCTCAGCCGGCTGCAGCTGTATGAAATAATGTCAGAAATAGGCTTCATTCGAACGTTTGCTGTTTTCAACGATTTCGTGTACGCCCCCCTGAACCGGCGGCTTGTCTGGTTGTTACGCAATCTCTCTATTGTTCTAGAAAACACCCCGGGTATTCAGACTTTGGCGGGCTCCATTCTCGTCCACGCTCAAAAACCTCCTCGTGCGATTGACGCGCCAGCGGTGTCCATCGCGGTTCACCGGCAGCTTTACCGCACGGTATCCGTGGTCATCCCATGTCATAATGAAGAAATGAACATCGAGCCTTTGATTCAGCGACTCTGCAGTCTGTACAATGACTACATCCATGAAATCATTCCGGTGGATGACAACAGTAAGGATAATACTGCAGAGGTGATTCGTCGGCTCGCAGGAAAAGACCCTAGGATTAAGCCCGTGTTTCGTTCGCCTCCTAATGGGGTCGGTCGTGCTCTTGCCGATGGCTATCGCCAGGCAACGGGACAATACGTCTTATCCATGGATTGTGACTTTCAGCACCTGCTGCCAGAGATGAGAGATTTGTTCGACGCGACCGTTGAGGGATTTGATGTTGTTGTAGGAAGCCGCTTCTCGCGACATAGTATTCTATTAAATTATCCAGTTCGAAAAATACTTGCCAATCGTTGCTTTCATGTACTAGCGCAGCTTTTTTTATGGCGGCGATTCCGTGACTTGACCAATAACTTAAAGTTGATTCGACGTGAAGTCGTTGAAAAATTGCAACTCTTGGAACCAGACTTCGCCGTTAATGCAGAGACTGGTTTACAGCCTCTTGTTATGGGTTACAAAATTAAGGAAATTCCTATTTCTTGGATCAACCGCAACCATGAAATGGGTCTGTCATCGTTTAGTATCAGACGGTTTGGCACTGGTTATTGCCGTGTCCTATACCGCCTGTGGATGAGGTGTGTTTGCGGAAGCGGAGCCTACCAAGGCCTCTCATTCACAACGTTAATCAGACAAACATCACGCGGTTCCGCATCCCTATCCGATTTCAAAACGGCAAAGCCCTAACTCAGCCATTTTAGCCACCTCCGCTGCGCTCGAGCACACTTCTGCATTGTCGCAGGCATAAGCGACTTTGCCTTAGGCCATAAGTGTTTTACGCGGCTCTTCTGATGATGAGCTGTGGTGAACTTGCATGAAAGTGTGGTCGCCGTTTTCGCTTATAACTATGTAATCTGCGGTTGGCGAATGTGTAGGTCGCCGGGCCTGATTCGTTATAAGGAAAGTAATTGCGATGAAAAAACTCAAAGATAAGGCGCTGCCACTTTCGAATCGTCAATGTCGGCGAAGAAACGGTCGGCAAACCAAATTAGCTGATAGCCGCAGCAGGCTTGCCGACTGCGTCACAGTCGGAAATCGAGGAGGTCTATCAACCGCCGAAATAATCGGGCGGCATGAGCACACGATTGCGAGCCAGGGAGTCGTCGAGATTGCGGAATTCGAAAAACTGATGACGGCCGTTTGGGTCGATATTCTTGATCTGAAAGAGATCCGTTCCACTGAGGATTTTTTCGTTTATGGTCGCGACTCATTCCTCGCAATGAAGATTATCCAACGCGTAAGGCGAGTGTTTGGCGTGAATATTTCCGTCAAGGCTCTTTTTGAAAACCCAACCGTCTCGGGGATGGCGGCAGCAGTTCTCAAATGCCAACATTATTATCAAAACGCGAGGTAACTTTGCTAATTCTGTCGATTCGCTCTACGGCGCTATTTGACACGCTTCGTTCGAATATGCCGAAGATGCCGTCGCGTTGTAGGCTTTTACTCGATAGCAGTATTGAGAGCCGCTGCTTATGCCCGTGTCTTGATGCGATGTAATATTCGCGCCTACGGTTGCTATTTGACTGTAGGTTCCCGCGCTGCCGAGCTTGCGTTCAATCGCAAAGCCGTCTTCATTGCTTGACATATCTTGCCAACTAACGGTCAGTTGCGATGGCGTCGGACCCGCCTGCCAGCCGACTTGAGCGACCGCGCCGCCCGTGTTCTCGTAATACTCGATTTTGATCACATGCGTGCCCGCGGTTAAATTGACGGTGGCTTGATACGTGGTCGCCGATTGATCGATCCACTTGTTGATGATCTGGGTGCCATCAACCCAGACCCTGATGCCGTCATCGGCAGTGGCCGTGAAGGTGTAACTGCCGGCGGCAAAACTGAAGCTGCCGGTCCAGCGCGCCGAGAACTGATCGACGCCGATGCCGTTGCCGGGACCGCTCGTTCCCCAGTTATAATTAACCGAGGGCGCGCAACCGGTATAAGCCGGGGTTCCGCTGAGCGTCGTGTTGTTGAAGTACTCGGCCAGGAATTGGCCCGCCGCGCAGGAGGCCGAGACCGTAAACGCCGCGCTCGCCACCGGGCTCGTGTTGTAGTTGGTCTTGAACGCGGCCGCTTTCACGGTGGCGCTGTTCGATAGCGTAAACGCGCCTGAATAGAGCGTCGAAGACGCGCTCGGCGTGCTGCCGTCGGTGGTATAGCGGATCGACGCCCCGGCAGTCGCGCTCGCCATCGTGATCGAGACGGGACCGCTGAAACTGCCGCCGTTCGGGGTGATCGTCGGCGTCGCCACAGTCGGCAGGTTCACCGTCAGGCTAAAACTAGCGGTTCGGGTCACCCCTCCTCCCGCTGCCGATACCGTGATCGTCGATGTTCCGGCCGGCGTCGTTCCGGCGGTGGTACCGATGGTTAGTGTTGAAGAACAAGTGGGACTGCAGCTCGCTGCTGAGAACGATGCCGTTGCGCCCGGCGGCAAACCGGAGGCCGAAAAGGTTACCGGCTGTGCGATCCCCGATAGCAGCGTGGCAGTGGCTAAGAAGCCGATCGATGAGCCGGCCGTTACCGTGGAGTTCCCGTTGCTTGTAACGCTTAAGGAGAAGTCGAGCGGCTGCGCGATGGTAAAAGCCGCGCTCGCCACCGAGCTCGTGTTGTAGTTAGGCTTGAACGCGGCTGCTTTCACGCTGGCGCTGTTCGAAAGCGTAAACGCGCCTGAATAGAGCGTCGAAGACGCGCTCGGCGTGCTGCCGTCGGTGGTATAGCGGATCGACGCGCCGGCAGTCGCGCTCGCCATCGTGATCGAGACCGGGCCGGTAAAGCTACCGCCATTGGGCGTGATCGTCGGCGTCGCCACCGTTGGCAGGCTCACGCTCAGGTTGAAAGTAGACGTTCGGGTCAGCCCGCCGCCTACCGCTGAGATCGTAATTAAGGATGTTCCAGCCGGCGTTGTTCCCGCGGTCGTGGTAATCGTTAAAGTTGAGGAACAAGTCGGCGTACAGCTCGTCGATGAGAACGAAGCGGTTGCACCCGCCGGCAATCCCGCTGCCGAGAACGATACGCTCTGAGCACTGCCGGACGAAAGTGTAGCGCTGATCGAGTTGGTTACCGATGAACCCGCTTCGACCGATTTATTGCCAGCGTTACCGAGAGCAAAATCGAACGACTGCGTAATTGTGAAAGCGGCGCTGGCGATTACGCTGGCATTGTAATTCGCCGCAAATGCCGCCGCCTTCACCGTCGCGCTGTTGGACAAGGTGAACGGCGCTGAATACAGCGTGGAAGAAACCGTCGGTACACTGCCGTCGGTGGTGTACCGGATCGAGGCTCCCGAAGTCGCTGTCGCCAAGCTCACCTGAACCGGTCCGCTGAAGCTTCCTCCATTGGGCGTGATGGTCGGCGTGGCCGCCGTAGGTAACGAGACGGTGAGGCCAAAGCTCGTGCTCCGAGTCACTCCACCGCCCGCCGCCGAGACGGTAATCGTAGATGTTCCGGCCGGCGTGGTTCCCGCGGTGGTTTGAATGGTCAGTATCGTGGAACAGGTTGGGCTGCAGCTCGCGGCTGAAAACGAGGCCGTCGCGCCCGCCGGCAATCCCGAGGCCGCGAAGGTCACCGCTTGAGCGGCGCCCGAAGTCAACAGCGCATCGATCTTGTTGCTGGCCGGCGAACCGGCCATGACCGCCTGGTTGCCCAGGTTGGTCAGTGAGAAATCAAACGGCAGTTCGGTCACAGTGAGATTGAACGACGTCGAGCGCGACTTGCCATCGCCTACGCCGCTGATCACCAGAGGGAACGTTCCGGCAGGAGTCGATGCGCTGGTCGTAACGGTCAGCACGGTCGAGCACGAGGGACCGCAAGACGTGGTCGAGAAGGACGCGCTCGCGCCGGCCGGCAAGCCGGAGAGCGAAAACGCGACTGGCTGCGTGCTGCCTGACACCAGCGCTGCGCTGATTTGATTCTGAGCCGAGGCGCCTCTTTGCACTGTTTTGTTGCCGTTATTCGAAAGCGCGAAATCAAATCCCTGGTTGTCGATAGTAAACCAGGCGCTGGCTTCCGCACTGGGATTGGAATTGTTCTTGAAGGCTTTGGCTTTGACGACCGTGGTCACCCCGACTGTAAACGGAGCTTTGTACGGAGTTGAGGATTGGGTCGGCGCTGTGCCGTCCGTCGTATAAAAAATATTCGCCCCAGGCGTCGCGCTTTTGAGCGTCACGCTGACAGCGGGTCCGCTGGTTTGACCATCGGGACTGATCACAGGCGTCGCCACGGTCGACTTGAAATTCCCCGATGGACTTGCGGCACTGCTTACGGACATCGTCCCTGACTCGCTCGTCGAAGAGGACGATGGTTGCGTCGATCCGGCATCCTGCACGAGCGCCTTTATCTCCGACTCGCCAAGGGCTCTATTGAACAATTGCACTTCATCGATCAATCCATCCCAGCCCTGGACAAACTTATTGGCCTGTTGTGCTGCGGCGCCGATGCGCAGATCTGCAGTATTGTTGTAGAGGGTATTAGTCCCGAGCGAAAGCGGCTTTACGGCTAGCGCTCCGTCTATATAAAGGCTGATTTTGCCGTCGATCACGACGCCGGCGATGTGATGCCAGTCATTTTCCGGCACCGGATAGTCGGCGAAAACACATTGGTAACCCTTATCGCTGGCATTTCTAACGCAAAAGGAAAGGTCGTTCGATTTCTTGTCCCACGCCAGTGTCCAGCTGCCGCCCGCGTCGGCCGCCCATCCCTTGGCGGCGATCACATGGAATTCCGGGTTGGCTAAACTAGCATCGGCCAGAGCGCGATTCTGGACCCAACCCGCAACGGTCATTTCCTTGGCGAGATTCAAACCGTCGGCATGCGGAATCTCCACATGCTGGTGTAGACCGTCGAGCGAGACTGCATAACCGAACTTTCCCAATTGCCAGTTCGCTCCATTGACCAGAACAGCTGAATTTTCCTGACCCGAGAAATCCTTCGCGACCGTTCCCGTGCCCTCATCGAAGCTCCAGTGACCGATGATCCCGTTAAAGGAAGCCGCCCATGCAAGGCTGGCGCAAAATCCGAGCGAGAAAAAGCCGAGAAAGGCAAGCCTTAGATATCCCGAGGGCCTCGAACGCAATCGCTTGCAGATGCGTTGACTCGCGGAAGTAAGCGGGAATCTCGGCATGGGTTCCTCCAGCCTGAGACCCCATCGCCCGCGAGGTAGCTCCTCTCTTCGGTAACCCGGCCATCAGATTTTCATCTGATCCGTGGCTTTGCGTCCCAGCCTCACGGCTGGTTTGCCCTTATCGGAGAGGGGCCTCAGAATTTAAAAATGCTTTCGAGGTCGCGAGCAATTCGAATGCCAGCAGTGAATCACGCACGAGAAATGCCAAGAAACGGTCCGTTGAAGTCAAGTCGCGCAATTGTGGTCAAAAGAGTTTTTGCCTTGCGCTTTGTGGCCGCGCGCAATTTCTAATTTAGCCGGTACATGATTGTAAAGGCGAACAAGCAAACCGAAACGGCTTTTCCTCTGCTTTCATCTATCCTAGCGGAACATCTCCGGAAGTAGGTCAAGAGGCGGTCAACTTCCTCTTTGTGCGTTAGCGCTATCTTCGAGGAGTGTAAGTCGCTCGGGTCTATTTACGGAGACGGCAACGACATAGAGGTTCCAGTGCAAACAATGCCGGGTAAAAAAGTCCACCGAGAGCCACAGCCAAGCACCACAAGGCTGGAAAAGAAGATTCTCGATCGCTCGGCTAGTCTGGGCGTCATCGGCTTGGGCTATGCAGGACTTCCCCTCGCCGTTGAGATGGCGCGCCAAGGGTATCGGGTGACGGGGATCGATATAGACGGCCGGCGCGTCGAGTCCGTCAATTCGGGGTTTTCTTACATTCCGGATGTCCGTGAGAAAGATCTTTTAGGGTTGGTGCATCAGGGACGCATTCGTGCAACTCAGTCTTTCTCCGCTGTGGAGGCGCTCGATGCGATCAGCATCTGCGTCCCGACCCCTTTAAGAAAAACCAAGGATCCGGACTTGTCTTATGTCATCGCCGGAGCAGAAGCCGTGCGCGCTCATCTCTCGCCCGGCAAGCTCGTCGTTCTTGAGAGCACCACATACCCGGGGACCACTCGCGAAGTCGTATTGCCCATCCTGGAAAAGTCCGGCCTCCGCGCCGGACAAGACTTTTTCCTCGCCTATTCACCCGAGCGAATCGATCCGGGCAATCGAACCTTCACGACGCGCAATATTCCCAAAGTGCTGGGCGGCATAACGCCTCAATGCACGGCCTTGGCGACGCTCTTTTACCGGCAATTTGTCGAGCAGGTCGTATCTTTGTCATCCTCGGAATGCGCCGAGATGGTGAAGCTACTCGAGAATAGTTTTCGCAGCGTGAACATTGCTCTCGCCAACGAGTTTGCCTTGCTGTGCAGAAAGTTCGACATCAATGTTTGGGAAATCATCGACGCCGCTAAGAGCAAGCCTTTCGGCTTTATGCCTTTTTATCCCGGCCCGGGTCTCGGTGGAACACAGCTACCTGTCGGTCCTCAGTATTTGAGCTGGAAGGCCCGCCTTAACGGCTTTGAACCGCGTCTGATCGAGCTCGCCACGGTGATTAATTCTCAAATGCCGGCCTTCACCATCACCCGTGTTGCCGACGCTCTCAACACGCGCCAGAAGAGCCTCAATGGATCCCGGCTCCTGGCGCTGGGCATAACCTATAAACGCGATGTCTCCGATATCCGCGAGTCGGCCGCTCTGGAAGTGGTGACCGGGTTGATGGAAAAGGGCGCCGCTGTTTCTTACTCCGACCCGTATGTCAAAGAAATCAAGATCGACCAACAGATCTTGTGCTCGCAAGAGCTCAACTCAAAAACTTTGCAGTCCGCAGACTGTGTCGTGATTTTAACCGACCACTCCAATGTCGATTACAAAATGGTCGTCGAGCACAGCCCGTTGATTTTGGACTGTCGCAACGCGCTAAAGGATTATTCGTACCCAAACGTAGTGGTTTACTGATTGAAATAATTGCCGATGCGAGATCGAGACGGCGTTCCTCGCAGCTGGGCGGACAACTCGTCAACTGAGTTTTGTCAGGCGTGCGACGTTTATCGCAGCGCCCTGCCCTATTGCACCTTTAGGTCCAACAACTGCGAATGCGAGGATCGTTATGTGCTCTGCTATCAGAAAACTCCCGGCCATCGCTTTTCTTCTAATTCAGCTGACAGCGAGCAGCGCCCTCGCGGCACAGGCTTCGGGAGCGTGGTCTCTCGGTCCCAATCTGCCTTTTTTTCCAGTCCATGTGCACCTGCTTCCAACCGGGAAGGTCATGATCTGGCCAGGCGACGGCGGCATCTCCGGAGACAACCCATGGCAATGGGATCCGGCGACAGGGAGCCTCAGTCAACTGGCGCTGCCGGGATACGACCCATTTTGCAGCGGCCATTCGTTTCTCGCCGACGGGCGGTTGTTTGTCGCCGGCGGGCACATCCAGAACAACGTCGGTCTCCCGACCACGAGTACCTACAATCCGTTTACCAACACCTGGACCATTTTGCCGAACATGAACGCCGGCCGATGGTATCCAACGGCGACGACGCTCGGCAACGGTGATGTGCTGGTGGTTTCCGGGAGCATCGATACCACCCTTGGCGAAAATCGCTTGCCCCAGGTTTTCCAAAATAGCAGCAGCACGTGGCGCGACTTAACCACGGCTCAGCTCGCTTTGGGGCTCTATCCAAGAATGCATCTCGCCCCCAACGGCCAGGTGTTTGTTTCCGGTATGCACGGCACATCGCGCTATCTGGATACATCGGGCACGGGCGGGTGGTCCGTGGTTCGCCAGAACGGTCAAGCGCGGGACTACGGCACATCGGTCATGTACGATGATGGCAAGGTATTGGTAGCAGGCGGCAACGATCCCCCGGTCAAATCTGCCGAAGTGATCGATCTGAACGCAGCGACGCCGGCATGGCGCACGGTCGGAGCGATGGCGTTTGCCCGGCGACAGCTCAACGCCACGGTTCTGCCGGACGGCAAGGTGCTCGTGACCGGCGGAACGGCCGGCAGCGGTTTTAGCGACCCGGCCGGCGCCGTTTTCGCCGCGGAGATGTGGGACCCGGCGACCGAGACCTGGACGACAATGGCGAGCGCGAGCATTCCGCGCCTCTACCATTCGGCGGTCGTTCTGTTGCCGGATGGCAGGCTCTTGAGCACCGGCGGCAATAATTATCCTCAGGCGGAAATCTACTCCCCGCCGTATCTCTGCCAGGGCTGCGCGCGTCCGGCCATTACCAGCGCGCCCGACAGTGTATCTTACGGACAATCTTTCTTCGTCGAAACAGCCGATGCGGCGAGCATAGCGAAAGTAACCTGGATACGCCTGTCTTCGGTGACGCACAGTTTCAACATGGAGCAGCGCTTCAGTCGATTGAGTTTTTCACGCAGCGCCGGCGGGTTGAACGTGATCGCGCCGGCGAGCCACAACATCTCGCCGCCGGGATATTACATGCTATTCATTCTCAACGGCAACGGCATACCGTCGGTTGCGAAAATTATCCGGATCGGCGCGACGGCGCTGCCTCCGTGGCTCGACTCGTTGTCCCCTAACTTTGCGAACGCCGGCGGTTCTGGATTTACCCTGACGGTGAACGGGAGCAACTTTGTTGCCGGCTCCGAAGTGCGCTGGAACGGCTCGGCTCGCCCGACTACTTTCGTCAAC
>Ga0073934_10001490_pt1 | contig 55606 bp, 49 predicted proteins | sample LarsenN4metaG_FD_76834 | JGI IMG/M metagenome (GOLD analysis project Ga0073934, IMG submission 76834) | Hot spring sediment bacterial and archeal communities from British Columbia, Canada, to study Microbial Dark Matter (Phase II) - Larsen... ...
AACATCCTCGCCGACGCGGTGAAGGTGACCCTCGGTCCGAAGGGCCGCAACGTGGTGCTGGAGCGCTCTTTTGGCGCCCCGACGGTGACCAAGGACGGGGTCTCGGTGGCGAAGGAGATCGAGTTGAAGGACAAGTTCGAGAACATGGGGGCGCAGATGCTGAAGGAGGTCGCCTCCAAGACCTCGGACGTGGCGGGCGATGGCACCACGACGGCGACGGTGCTTGCGCAATCCATCGTGCAGGAGGGCATGAAGTTCGTGGCCGCCGGCATGAACCCGATGGATCTGAAGCGCGGCATCGACAAGGCGGTGGAGGCGGTGGTGGAGGAGCTGAAGAAGATCTCCAAGCCCTGCACCACGAGCAAGGAGATCGCGCAGGTAGGGGCGATCTCGGCCAATGCCGATGAGCAGATCGGCAAGATCATCGCCGATGCGATGGACAAGGTGGGCAAGGAGGGCGTCATCACCGTGGAGGACGGCAAGTCGCTTCAGAACGAGCTCGAAGTGGTCGAAGGCATGCAGTTTGACCGCGGTTACCTCTCGCCCTATTTCATCAACAACCCCGAGAAGCAGATCTCGGTGCTCGAAAATCCCTATATCCTCCTGCACGACAAGAAGGTCTCGGCGATCCGGGATCTCCTGCCGGTGCTCGAGCAGGTCGCCAAAGCCGGCCGGCCGCTGCTGCTCGTGGCCGAGGAAGTGGAGGGCGAGGCGCTCGCCACGCTGGTGGTGAACAACATCCGCGGCATTCTCAAGACCTGCGCGGTGAAGGCGCCGGGCTTCGGCGACCGCAGGAAGGCCATGCTCGAAGACATCGCCATCCTCACCGGTGGCACGGTCATTTCCGACGAAGTGGGCCTCTCGCTCGAGAAGGCGACGTTGAAGGACCTGGGACAGGCAAAGCGCATCGAGATCGGCAAGGAAGAGACCACCATCATCGACGGCGCCGGCGAGCCAAAGGCGATCGAAGGCCGGGTAAAGAACATCCGCACCCAGATCGACGAGGCGACCAGCGACTACGACCGCGAGAAGCTGCAGGAGCGGGTTGCGAAGCTCGCCGGGGGTGTGGCGCTGGTCAAGGTCGGCGCGGCGACCGAGGTCGAGATGAAGGAGAAGAAGGCGCGCGTGGAAGACGCGCTGCACGCGACTCGTGCCGCGGTGGAAGAAGGCATCGTGGCGGGCGGGGGTGTCGCCTACCTGCGCGCCCGCGCCAACGTCAAGTTGAAGGGCGACAACCACGACCAGGACGCGGGCATCAAGATCGTGCTGCGCGCGCTGGAAGAGCCGTTGCGCTGGATCGCGGCCAACGCGGGCGCCGAGGCCTCGGTGGTGGTGAACAAAGTCAACGAAGGCAAGGGCAACTTCGGCTTCAACGCGCAGAGCGGCGAGTACGGCGACCTGGTGCAGATGGGTGTGCTGGATCCCACCAAGGTTGCGCGCTGCGCGCTGCAGAATGCGTCCTCGGTCGCCGGCTTGATCCTCACCACGGACGCCATGGTGGCGGAGCTGCCGAAGGAAGAACCCGCCCACGGCCACGGCGGCATGGGCGGCATGGGCGGCATGGAAATGTGACGAGCACGAAAGTGCGAGTCATCCCCGCGCAGGCGGGGTTCGAGTAACGCTGGAAGCCCCGCCTCGCGCGGGGCTTCTTGTTTGGTGCGTCTCGCGCCCCGAGCCTTGCGTCGGTTGCGCCTGGCCTGCGTTGAGAAATTTTCTTGACGGCTCGGCGCGTTTAACGTTTAAATAGCGCGCCTTAAAAAACGAGCGGGTGCCGCGCTCGTTTTTTCACTAAAATCCCTGTGTCAGGCGGCTCGCGTTGGGCGTAGCAAGTGGCCAGGTAGCTCAGTTGGTAGAGCAGAGGACTGAAAATCCTTGTGTCGGCGGTTCAATTCCGTCCCTGGCCACCACTCCCTTTCCATGAAGGAGTAAACGATCGGTCCCTTCGACGCGTTGTCACTGCCATTGCGGTCGACTCGCGTTTCACGCGAGCATGTAGCGGCCTGATTTCCGCGTTCCCACGCGCCTGACCAGGCCCGCATCCATGAGGGGTCCGAGCAAATCAATGGCGCCTTGCTTGGACACGCCCAATCCGTCCCAGATCTCGCGCGGGCTCATGCTGCCGCGCGCCCGGAGCAGCTGCAGGAGTTGTTCCTGCCTCGGTCGTAACACCAGCGTCACGCCCCTCGATCGCGCAGAGACTAGCCCTATGCGCTGCCACACCCGCTGGAGAGTCTGCAGCAGCCCTTCTGCCGAGTATTCCAGCCACGACGTCAGGTCTTCCCCCTCCTTCGGCACCGCCTGCAGCGCCGCGTAATAGCGGGGGCGGTTTTCCCAGTAGTACTCGTCCACGGAAAATATATGGTGTGAATCGAATCCGCGTCGATACAGCTCCCACAATGACAGCGCGCGACCCGTCCGCCCGTTGCCATCCGCGAACGGGTGAATCGCCTCGAAGCGGTAATGGACGATCGCGAAACTGAGGACCGGTGACACGGTCCGTGATGCCTTATTCCACCACTCCAGGAACTCGAACATCAGGCCCGACACCTGCTCCGGCGGCGGAGGCACGTACTGGCCCACGCGCACGCGCATGCTCCGGTAGCGCCCGGCCTCGCCCTGTTTCATTACGCCCGACGCGATGATCTTGTGCAGGCGGAAGACATCCTCATGCGTGACCGACTTCTTGCCGGCGCGCCTCTCGATATGCCGCAATGCCGCGAAGTAATTCACCACCTCCCGCCGGTGCCGGGGATCGGCCACCGCGATCTCGCGGCCCTCCTCGACCGCCCGCACCTCCTCCAGCGTCAAGGGATTTCCCTCGATCGCAGTGGAGGAATGCGTATTGCGCGCCCGCGTGTCCTTTTGCAGCGCCGGGATCCAGGGCACCTGGATCGCCGCGCTGGCGATACGCTCGCGCGACGCCGCGATGTCCTGGACGAGCGCGAGCAGGTGCGGCGTGATCGCGAACTTCGGTTGGTAGGCCACGGCGCCCAGCCTACACCGTAAGTCAAGTGTAAGTCAAGTTATGAGTCAAGTCGCTGCGGTGAAAACCTCAGTGACGTAGCCCGCTTCCTCACTGCGGCGGCAAGCCGATCTGCCGGATGAGCTTTGCGTACTTCTCGAGTTCCGATTTGACGTAAGCCGCAAGCTCTTCGGGCCGGTTGCCGACCACGAGGTAGCCGAGATCGTTGAGACGCTTGGCGACGTCCGGATTGTTCAATGCAGAAGCGGCAGCTTTGTGCGGCGAATCGATAATCGCCTGCGATGTCTTGGCCGGTACCATGAGGCCCGCCCAGGCCAACGTCTCGCAGCCGGGAAGGGTCTCGGCAACGGCGGGAACGTCCGGCAACTCGGGCAGGCGCTTTCCCGTCGCTACGCCAAGCGGTCGAAGCTTGCCGCTGCGGATGTGCGGCAGGCCCGTGGCGATGGGAGTGAAGTAGACGGCGGTCTCGCCCGCAACCACGGCGGCAAGCGCGGGCCCGCCGCCCTTGAGGATGTTGTAGGAAAGTTTCCGGTACAAGGTCGCGTTGATGCTGTGAGGCCGTTCGCGACGACGCGGGCCACGGTGCCCGGGTTGCTGCCCGCCGGGCTGGCAACCAGGCAGCATGCCGCTGGCGCGGCTTTGCCTGTGCCACATCATGGACCTCCGCTTGAGCTGGAGGCCGGGCTGCGCGATAGTGCCGGAAGCAAGGGAAGGGGAGAGAAATGACCGTGCGGATCGCACACAATCTGAAGCTCCTCGCGCAGCACGACGCGGGCGGCGCGCCGAATCTCGGCGAGGGCATGGCGATGAAGGTGACGCGCGACGGCCGCCGCATCATGTACATCGCGCACGAGCATCCGCCGATGTGCTTCTCGATCTTCGATGTGACGGAGCCGCGCGAGCCGAAGCTCGTCTGGCAACTGCCGCTGCCCCACCGCAACGTGCGCGGCAACTCGCTCGCGCTGCGCGGCGAGCTCCTGCTCCAGGCCTACCAGTGCAGCAAGGCGGGACTGAAGCCGGCCGGATTCCAGGTGTACGACGTCTCGAACCCGCTCGAGCCGAAGGAAGTGGCGTTCTTCGACATGTCCGGCGGGCCCGCCTCGCAGGGCGTTCACTACATCTCCTTCATGGACGGGCGCTATGCCCACATCACCACCGGCGCGCCGGATTTCGAGCCGAACCACCCCAAGGACCACCAGTTCTACATGATCGTGGACCTCGCGAACCCGTCGAAGCCGACCGAGGTCGGGCGCTGGTGGATGCCGGGCCAGAGGAAGGGCGACAGGGAAGCGCTTCCGCCGCGGCACGCCGAGCCGTTCGATTTCGCCTATCGGCCCCACCACACGCTCTCCTATCCCGAGCGCCCGGACCGCGCCTACATCGGCTACATCGACGGCGGCATCGTGATCCTGGATATCTCGGACAAGGCCCATCCGAAGCTCGTGAGCCGTCTCGACTACCATCCGCCGTTCCCGGGATTCACCCACACCGTGCTGCCCTTGTTCGAGCGCGACCTGCTCGTCGTCACCGATGAGGCGACGGGAGACCAGGGAATCGACTGGCCCAAGCGGCTGTGGATGGTGGACGTGCGCGTGGAGTCGAACCCGGTGATGATCGCGAGCATGCCCACGCCGGAGGGCTTCGAGGAACTGCATCGCATCGGCGGGCGCATCGGCGCGCACAACATCCACGAGAACGAGCCGGAGCCGGGCGCAGCCAAGCTCCAGAACACGGTGGCCGCCACCTGGTTCAGCGCGGGCCTGCGCGTCTACGACATCGCCGATCCGTTCCGGCCGGAAGAGATCGCGGCGTTTCTTCCCGAGACGCCCGACGGCCAGCGCGGCTGCCGGATCAGCGACGTCTTCGTGGACGACCGCGGCATCATCTACGCGGCCGACCGTGCGCGCGGCGGTCTCTACGTTCTGGAGTACACCGGCTCGCGTCCGTTGAACTAGCAGCCGCCGCGTTTCGTTGACAGCGTATCGGGCGGGGTTTATAAAACGCCCATCCTTCCAGGAGCGGATTCCGCCATGCGGACTCCGCGAAGCACGGATCCCGCCTTGGCGCGCATCGGCCTTCTCGTCCCCTCCTCGAACACCACGGTCGAGGCCGAGTTCTACCGCGCGCTGCCGCCGTCGGTGACGCTGCACACCGCGCGGCTCTACCTCACGGAGATCACGCCCGAGGCGATCCTCGACATGGTGCGCGACATGGAGCAGCAGGCGCGGCTGCTCGCCTCCGCCGACGTGGACGTGATCGTTCTCGGCGCGACCGCTCCCAGTTTTCTGAAGGGCCTCGGATACGACCGGGAACTCGCGCTGAAGATCGAAAAGGCGACGGGCAAGCGCGCGACGACGACCTCGACCGCGCTGCTCGAGGCGCTCGCGCGGCTGGGAGTGAAGCGCGTCGCGCTCGCCTCCGCCTACGACGACAAGGTGGCCGCGATCGCGAGATCGTTTCTCGAGGCAAACGGCTTCACGGTGGTGGCCGCGCAGGGACTGGGCCTTGTGGATAACCTGGCGGTGGGACGGCTCTCGAGCGATACCGCCTGCGAGCTGGGCCGCAAGGTGGACCGGCCGGATGCGGAGGCGATCGTGCTCGCGTGCACCAACTGGAAGACGATGGACGTGATCGAGCGCCTGGAACGGGAGCTCGGGAAGCCCGTCGTGAGCACGACCCAGGCAAGCATCTGGGCGGCTCTTCGCATCATCGGCAGCGTGCCGGGCGTGCCCGGCCATGGACGGCTGCTGCGCGTGATCGCGGAGGAGGGCAGGGCGAAGCAGCCTGCTTGAATCGACAGGAGGCACACGTGTACGGATGGCGCGGACGGATCGGCTTGCTGGTTCCCTCGATCAACACGACGATGGAGACCGAATTCTGGCGCATCGCGCCGGAGGGCGTTTCGGTGCACACCGCGCGCATTGCCGGCGGGCGCCACGGCACGCCCGAGGAGCTGCGCGGCATGGAGACCGCGAGCAAGCAGGCGGCGCAGGAGGTGGCGATGGTCGAGCCCGATGTCGTCGCCTACGGTTGCACCAGCGGCAGCTTCTTCGAGGGCCCGGCGTGGAACAAGAAGATCTGCGAGCAGTTGAGCGAGATCACCAAGGCGCCGACGGTGACCACCGCGGGGGCAATGGCCGCGTGCCTCGCGGCGGGCGGCCACAAGAAGGTCGATATGGTGACGCCCTACGTCGAGGTGACCAACGAGCGCCTCAAGCGGTTCCTCAAGGCGCACGGCATCGAGGTGGTCAAGCTCGGCACCTTCGACATGCTGGACATGTTCGACCACGCGAAGATCCAGCCGGAGGCGATCTACCGCAAGGTGAAGGAGACCGCCACGCGCACGGGGCAAGCGGTGTTCGTCGCCTGCACGCAGTTGCGCGCGCTCGAAGTGGTGGACCTGCTCGAGCGCGATCTCGGCAAACCCGTCTACTCCGCGGTGCAGGCGACGGCGTGGCAGGCCTACGACGTGATGGGCGTGGACCCGAAAATCACGGACTGCGGCAGCCTGCTGCGGAAACTCTCGGAGCCCGGCGCGCAGAAGAAGGCGGTGAAGAAGCTCCACCAGTCGGCGTAGCGCCGCGGCTTATTTCAGAGCTCAGCTCGGCTCTTCCTCGCGCTCGCCGTCCATCGGCGATTCCAAGCGGCTGCTCTTGGCGGCCTTGCCGGTTAATTCCTGTTCTTTGATCCGCGGTTCGAGGGGCGCGCTCAGCGCATGGTGAGCACCACCTTGCCGAGCACGCGGCGCTCGGCCACCGCGCTGAGCGCTTGCGCGTAGTCGGCGAGCGGGTAGCTCGCCATCACGTGCGGCCTCACCTTCCCCGCCGAATAAAGCTCGAAGAGCCGCTCTTGCGCTCGCCGCGCCTTCGCCGGCTCGCGGTCGCGGTAGTCGCTGATCTGCAGCCCGATCAGCGAGATGTTCTTGACCAGGATGAGGCCGGCCTTGACCTCGGGGATGCGCCCCGAGGCAAATCCGACGATCACGATCCGCCCGCACCACGCCACGGCGCGCAGGCTGGCGTCGAACACGTCCCCGCCGACCGGGTCGATGATGATGTCCGCGCCGCGCCGGCCGGTCGCGGCGAAGACTTGGTCGCGGAAACGCTCGCGCATGTCGGCGACATTGGTGTAGATCACGTGATCGGCGCCGTTCGCGCGCGCGAGGCGGGCCTTTTCCTCGCTCGAGACTGCCGCGAGCACCCTCGCGCCGAGCGCCTTGGCGATCTGCGCCGCGGCGAGCCCGACGCCGCCGCCCGCGCCGTTCACGAGGACGGTCTCGCCGGGCTGCAGGCCCGCGCGCTCGACGAGCGCGAAGTGCGAGGTGAGATAGGCGAGCCCCATCGCCGCGCCCTCCGCGAAGCTCATCGGCCGCGGCATCACGTAGCAGCTGCGCGCCGGCGCCGCGCAGCGCTCCGCGAATGCGCCCCATTCGATCTGCGCCATCACGCGGTCGCCGGCCTTGAAGCCCGTCACGTTCGCGCCGGCGGCGGCGACGACCCCGGCGACGTCCTTGCCCGGAACGAACGGGCGCGGCGGCAGCCGCTGGTAGGTGCCGTTGATGACCATGAGGTCGGGGAAATTGACGCTCGCGGCATGAACGTCGATCAGCACTTCATCCGGCTCCGGCCGGGGATCGGGAGATTCCTCGATGGCAAGGTTGTCGAGCGGTCCGTGCTCGCGCAGGACGAGTGCGCGCATGCGGCTCCTTTCGCGGTCTAGGATTTGATGAGATCGTTGGCCTCACCGAGCGCCGGGTATCCGGCCCGCGGCTCCGGCGAGCGGAACGGCGGGGCAACCGGCACGGGCAGCGCGGCGATCTCGCGCCCGCCCGCGACGAGCTTGCGCTCGAAGAGGCGGCGCGCCCTGAAATGCGGGTCGGCGAGCGCTTCCTCGAGGCTCGCCACCACCGCGCAGCACACATCCTTCCCGGCGAACAGGCTGCGCCATTCATCGGCGGTCTTGCCGCGGATGCGTTCCGCTACCGCGCGCTTCGTCTCGGCCGGGTTTTTCGCGTCGTCCCGCAGGACATCGGGAAGCGCAATCAACGCGCAGAAGTTCTCCCAGAATTTCTGTTCGAGCGGCGCGGCGGCGATGAAACGGTCATCGCGCGTGCGGTAGACCTGGTAGCGGGGACTGCCGCCCGTGACAAGCTCCGCCCCGGGCTCCGGCCACGCGCCAGCGGCGAGCCCGTTGCCGAGCGCCCAGTACATGAAGCCGAAGAGATTGTCCGCCATCGCGATGTCGAGCTTGCAGCCGCGCCCGGTGCGCTCGCGCTCGCGCAGCGCGAGGAGAATGTTGATCACCGCCGGCAGCGAGCCGCCGCCGATGTCGGCGACGAGCGCCGCGGGCGGCACGGGTGCCCCGTCGGTCCCCGCCGCGAGCGCGAGCATGCCCGCCTCGGCGACGTAGTTGAGGTCGTGCGCGGCCACATCGGCGCGCGGACCTTCCTGCCCGTAGCCCGTGATCGCGCAGTAAATCAGCCGCGGGTTGATCTTCGCGAGCGCTTCATAACCGATGCCGAGCCGGTCCATGACGCCGGGGCGGAACTGCTCGACCAGCACGTCGGCGCTCTCGATGAGCGGCATGAGGCGCTCGACCGCGCCCGCGGCCCTGAGGTCGATCGCGATCGAGCGTTTTCCCCGGTTGAGCAGCGCGAAATTCACGCTGTCGCTCCCGAACTTCGGCGTGTAGGAGCGCATCTCGTCGCCGCGCCCGGGGCGTTCGATCTTGATCACCTCCGCGCCCGCCTCGGCGAGGATCAGGGTTGCGAGCGGCCCGGGCAGCAGGGTGGAAAAATCGAGGACGCGGATTCCGCCGAGCGGTTGCATGCTTCCCTCTTCCAAGTTAGCCGCCAAGACCCCAAGGCGCCAAGAAGAACGAGAACGAACAACAGAGGGTTTGCGTTCCGTGCTCCCGCTGGCGCGACCGGCGTCCGGAATGTTCTTGCTCTTTATGCCAGTGCTTCCTTGGCGCCCGTGGCGTCCCGGCGGCTATTTTCCCTGCCGTTGCTTCGCCACGCGCGCGCGGCGCGCGGGCGCGTAGGCGGGCTCGCCGTACGCCTCGTAGAGCGCCTGCGTCGCGTCGAAGTGATGCGCGAGTCCGGTGCGCTCGAGCAGCGCGATCGGTCCCTCGGGGTAGCCCAGCCCGAGCCGGAGCGTGGTATCGAGATCATCGGCGGTCGCGAGCCCTTCGTCGAGACGGCGCAACGCCGCGTTGTAGTAGGGGCGCACCAGCCGGTCGATGATGCGGCCGGCGAAATCGAGGCACACGGCGACCTGGAGGCCCGCCTGCTCGAAGAGCCCGCGCGCAGCTTCGAGAGCGGACTCGCTGGAGCGCGGCTGCCGCACCAGCTCGACGAGGTTCGTCGGCGCGCCATCCCCGAGGCGAAAGCGCGCGAATCCGAGCAGGTTCGAGCCTTCCTCGCCGCGGCGCTCGCCGCTGTGCGCGCCGAGGCACTCGGTGCCGAGCTCGATCAGGATCGCGACCTTGCGCTCGCGATCCTCGAGTTCCCTCAACGCTGCACCCGAATTTGCGCCGAGGATGACGGCGATCTCGCCGCTCTTTTCCGCACCGTCAATCAACGGATGGCTTCCGGGAAACGAGCGGCTCTCCCCGGCGCGAATGATCTGGTATTTCATTGCTGTTCCTTCATCAAGGATAAACGCTCCGCGTTTATCCTCCTCCGAACATGGCGCTGCCCTTGTACGAATAGAAGCCCTGGCCGGTCTTGCGCCCCAGCTGCCCCGCCGCGATCATGCGCTTGACCAGAGCGGGGACCGCCGCGCGCGGATCGTGCGTCGAGGCGTGGAGCGCCTCGGCGACGAGGAGGTGCGTGTCGAGTCCCACGAGATCGAGCAGCTCGAACGGCCCCATCGGGTAGCCGAGCCCGGCCTTCACCGCGCGGTCGATGTCGGCGGGCGCCGCGACCCCGGCTTCCACCAGCCGGATCGCGTCGTTGTTGAACGGGATGAGGAAGTAATTGAGAATGAAGCCCGGGCTGTCCTGGGTCTTCACCGGCGTCTGCCCCATCGCCTTGCAGAAATCCCAGCTTCTCCGGAATGTCTCCGCGCTGGTCTTGATCCCGGGCGACATCTCGACGAGCTTCATCAGCTGCGCCGGCAGGCAGAAATGCATGCCGACGAAGCGGTCCTCGCGCCCCGAGCCCGCGGCGATCTCGGTGATCGAGAGCGTGGAGGTGTTGGAGGCGAAGATCGTGTGCGCTGGGCAGATGCCGTTCAAGCGCGCGAAGAGCTCGTGCTTGACCTTCAGGTTCTCGAACACCGCCTCGATCACGATGTCGCAGCGCGCGAGCGCATCGGGATCCGTCGTCCCGACGAGCCTCGCCATGATGGCCTCCGCCTGCTCGCGGGTGAGCTTCTTGCGCTCGACCGATTTGGCGAAAAAGCCCTCGGTTTGCTTGCGCGCGCGCTCGAGCGCCTCGGCGCGCGTGTCGTAGACCACGGTCGTGAAACCCGCGCGCGCGGCGACGATGGCGATCCCCGCACCCATCGTGCCGCTGCCCGCCACGCCCACGGTGTTGATCTCGTTCATGCCGATCTCCGTGGCTACGTCTTCTTGATGAAGCTGCGCCCGATCAGCTGGCGGTGGATCTGGTTGGTGCCTTCCCAGATCTGGGTGATCTTCGCGTCGCGCATGAGGCGCTCGACGCGGTAATCCTTGCAGTAGCCGTAGCCGCCGTAGAGCTGCACCGCGTCGGTCGTGATCCGCATCGCGAGGTCGGACGCGCGCAGCTTGAGCATCGAGGCCTCGACGCCGAAGTCGGGCGCGCCCTCGTCCACCAGCCGCGCGACGTGCCACAGCCACGCCTCGCACAGCGCGAGCTCGGCCGCCATGTCGGCGAGCAGGAACTGGATGCCCTGGAACTCGATGATGCGGCGGCCCGACTGCCGGCGCTCGTTGATGTAGGCGACCGCATCCTCGAACGCCGCGCGCGCGATCCCGAGCGCGTGCGCCGCGATGCTCGGGCGCGACTTGTTGAGCGAGGAGAAGAGGATCTTCAGCCCGTCGCCGGGCTCGCCGAGGAGGTTCGCGCGCGGCACGCGGCAGCCGTCGAAGACGAGCGCCGCCGTGCTCGAGGCGCGCAGCCCCATCTTGTCCTCTTCCCGCAGCACTTTCAGGCCCGGGGCGCCTTTTTCCACCACGAGCGCCGTGATCGCCTGCCTGCCGTTGCCGATCTCGCTCCATTTCCCGAACAGCAGATACAGGTCGGCGTGGGCGCCGTTGGTGATGAAGGTCTTGGCGCCGGTCACCACGACGCGATCGCCGTCGGGGCGAAACTGCGTCTTCATGCCGGTCGCGTCGGAGCCGGCGGTCGCCTCGGTAATGGCGAGCGAGGCGAGCCCGCCCTTCAGCATGACCGGCAGCAGGCGCCGCTTCTGCTCCTCCGAGCCGAAATCGATCACCGGCTTCGTCGCATGGAAGTTGGTCGCCCAGATGGCGCCGGTCGAGGCGCACACCTTGGACAGCTCGCGCACGCACTCGAGGTAGGCGGCATAGGACATCTGTGCGCCGCCGCAGGCCTCGGGGATGAACATGGCATTGAGCCCCAGCGCGTTGATCGCCTTCACGTTGTCCCACGGGAACTCGCCGCTGCGGTCGTAGCGCTCCGCGCGCGGGGCGATGGTGTCGCGCGCGAGCGCCCGCACGCTATTCACCAGCAGGGACTCCTCCTGCGAGAAAGCGAGGCGCGCGTCGAGGCGGTCGAAGACGTTCATGATCAATGGGCGACGCCCTGCGCGCCGTCGAGATAGAGGGTCTCGCCGGTGAGGAAAGGGATGTCCTCGGCGAAGAGCGCGGCCACGAGCCGCGCCACTTCGCCGGCCGTACCCGGCTTGCCGCCCGGTATCCGCTTCGCGAGGTAACCGCGCAGCGGCCCGGCGCGCATCGCCTCGCGGTTAAGATCGGTTTCGATGTAGCCGGGCGCGACGTTCACCACCCGGATGCCGCGCGCGGCCCACTCCACCGCGAGGCAGCGCGTGATCGCCCCCACCGCGGCCTTCGAGGCGCAATAGGCGAGGTTGCGCTTGACGCCGAGCTTGTCGAAGAAGGATCCGATGTTGACGATGATGCCGCCGCTCTTCGCGATGTGCGGGAAAGCTTCGCGGCACATGACGAAGACCGCGGTCGCGTTCGTCGCCATGATGCTCTCGTATTCCGCGGTAGCGAGCTCGTGGCTCGGCGCGCTGCGGTGGACACCGGCGTTGTTCACGAGCCCGTGCAGCCCGCCGCGCGCCTCGGCGAGCGATCCGAGCGCCGCCCGGGCGCTCGCCTCGTCGGTCACGTCGCAGCGGATGGTCACCAGCCGCGCGGCGAGATCCGGCGCGGCCTCGAGCGCCTCCGGCCCGCGGCCGCTGCGCGTGAGGCAGCCCACCGTGAAGCCGCGGCGCGCGAGCTCGAGCGCGATCTCCGCGCCGATGCCGCGGCTTGCGCCCGTTACCGCAATCACTCGAGCATCGGTCACTTCAAAATCCTTTGGCCACAGAGATCACAGAGGCAATCCGACAAGAGGATTCCTTCCGGCCTTATCTCTGTGGTCTCTGCGTCCTCTGTAGCCATGATTCTCGCTTTCAACGGTTTTGGAGCTCCGGCGCGGGCCCTCCCGGGCTCAGCCAGCGCACGGGCTGCGGGGCGATGCGCCCCGTTTTTGTCCACTCGACGAGCTCGCGCTTGAGGATCTTGCCGCTCGCCGTGAGCGGGAAGGCGTCCATCGCGATGAAGTACTCGGGCATGTCGTACTTGGAAAGTCCCGCAGCGGCGAGATGCGCGAGCGCCTCGTCGGCGCTCACCGCCGTGCCGTCGCGCGCGATGACGGCGAGGCACACGCGCTCGCCGAGGCGCTGGTCGGCGATCGGAAACGCCGCCGCCTTGAGGATCGCCGGGTGCCGGAGCGCGAGGTTCTCGATGCGCGCGGGATGGATGTTGTGGCCGCCGCGGATGATGAGGTCTTTCTTGCGCCCGACGATCTGGAGGTTGCCCCTCGCGTCGAAGCAGCCGAGATCGCCGCTCATGAACCAGCCCCCGGCGTTGAACGAGGACTCGGTCGCGGCCTGGTTGTCGAAATAGCCCAGCATGAGCAGCGCCCCGCGCGTGCCGATCTCGCCGATCGCGCCCGGCGCCGCTTCCCGGTCGGGGTCCTCCTGGTCGAAGAGCCGCGTCTCGTAGCCGTGGCAGGCGCGCCCGCAGGTCATGGTGATCGTCTCGGCGTCATCGTCGGGAGAGGTGTACTGGTGCGAGCCGTTCTCGGTCATGCCGTAGATGTTCTGCGGCTTCACCCCGATGTCGAGGAACGCGCGAGCGGTCTCGGGCGGGATCATCGAGCCCGCCATGTAGAACACGCTCACCCGCCCCAGCCGCGCGAGGCCGCCGCGCTTCATGTCGGCGAGGATGTCGATCGCGTGCGTGGGCACGCCCATCACGTAGGTCGCGCCGGTCTCGAGCAGCCAGTCGAGCGGCTTCGCCCCGGGCGGAGGATCGTTGACAACGAGCTCGAAACCCGCGGCGAGGCTTTGCTCGATCGCGACCGTCGCGATGTGGTGCGAGAGCGGGCTCAAGCTCAGGAGCACCGTGCGCTCGTCGTGGCGCCAGTCCCGGACCATCGCGCGCCCATTCGCGAGCAGCGTGTTGTCCGAATGCAGCACGCCCTTGGGAAGCCCGGTCGTGCCCGAGGTGAAGGCGAGATAGACGACCTTGTCCGGGTTGAGATCGGGCGGGGGCAGGCTGTCCGCGTCCGCCGCCCGTCCCGGCGCGGGGAAGGCCGCCTCATCGGGAAGCGGCGAGGCCGCCGTCCCGCGCGGCGCCAGGCGCCAGACGCGCTTCATCGAGGCGAGCGCGCGCGCCGCGGCGAAGATGTCGGCCCGGCCCGCGTCCGCGCCGTGGCCCGGCTGCGCGAAGAGCGCGGCGCTCTGGATGCGCTCCATGAGCTGCAGCACCTCCGCCACCGTGTAGTTCTGGTGCAGCGAGGGATTGCACACGTAGCCGTTGCGCGAGCACGCGAGCAGCACCACGACCGCTTCGGCGCGGTTGGGGAGCCATATCGAGACGCGGCTGCCGCGCTTCAGCCCCGCCGCGTGCAGTTCGGCCGCGAGCGCATCCACCCACCCGGCGAGCGCCGACCACGTGAGGCGGCGCTGGCTGTCGCGCAGCGCCCAGGCGTCGGGCCGCGCCTGCGCGTGCCGGCGCAGCAGCGAATAGAGCGTGTCCTCGCGCCAGAAGCCCGCCTCGTGGTAGGCGCGCGCGGTGCGCGGATCGTGCAGCGTGAGGATCGTGCTCACCATTTTCAATGCTCAGGTAAGAAATTCGGGCATGGTTCTCAATGCCCGAATTTCCCGGGGTCGGGCTTGCGCTTCGCGCCGAACGCCGCGCCGAGCTCCTTCGACTCGCCGGTGTCGAGATAGAGCCGCAGCAGGAGATCGTGGGCGAGGCGCCCGAGCCCCGACACCCCGCCGTGACGGGCGTTGAAGGCGGCCTTGATCGCGGCGAGCGCGAAGGCGCCGCGCTCCGCGACCTCGAGCGCCATCTTGCGGGTCTCCTCGCGCAACCGGTCGTCCGGCACCACCTTGTTGATGAGGCCGATCGCGAGCGCCTCGCGCGCGGTGAGCCTCGGGTTGAGATACCACAGCTCCTTCGCCTTCTTCTTGCCGACGAGGTCCTCGAGATACCAGGTGCCGTAGCCGGCGTCGAAGCTGCCCATCATCGGCCCCACCTGCCTGAAGACCGCGCTCTCCTTCGCGATTGTGAGATCGCACATCACCTGCAGCACCTGGCCGCCGCCCACCGCGAAGCCGTTGACCGAGGCGATCGCCGGCTTCTGCAGGCGGTCGAGGCTCTCGTAGATCTCGAGCGCGGGCAGCACGCCGGCGTAAAGGGTGGAGTCCTCCATGCCTTCCTTGCGGCCGCCGATGCAGAAGAACTTGTCGCCCGCGCCGGTGATCACCAGCACGCGCGTGCGCGTCTCGCGCCGCACCGCGTTCACGCAGTCGCGCACCTCGTGACACATCGTGGGCGTGAACATGTTGCCGTCGTGCGGGCGATTGAGCGTGAGCCAGCCGATCGGGCCCTCTTCTTCGTAGAGTATGGTCTCGTAGGCCATGGTCCGTGGCGCCGGTTTCGAGGCGGTGGGTGATGAGCGGACGCGCGCGTTTTGGTTCGGCGCGGGAAACCCGCGGCAAGGCGCAGCAAGCGATTATAAGGCAGAAGAACTTTGCCGGACTCCTGCTTGGCCCCGCTGCCGGCCGTGACTATACTGCGGGCTGCACCGCCCCGCGTCCCGCCGCATTCGCCGCACAGCAGCTCGAGGAGCCCGCCCGATGTCCGACCATCCAGGAACGACCGAAGCCGACGTCATCGTCGTTGGCGCGGGCGGAGCCGGGCTCGCCGCGGCTTCCGAGGCCGCGCGCCTCGGGCGGAGCGTCATCCTGCTGGAGAAAAACCCCGCACCCGGCGGTTCCACTTCGTGGTCGGTCGGGTCAGTCACCGCGACCAATACGCCGCACCAGAAGCGGGCCGGGATCAAGGACACCCCGCAGGAGCACTTCGAGGACCTGGCGCTGCACGCGGGCGCCCTTGCGCCCCGCGACAACCTCGCGCTGCGGCGCATCCTGGTGGACAACACCAACGAGATGCTCGACTGGCTGATGTCGCTCGGCGTCGTGTTCGTGGGGCCGATGCCGGAGCCGCCGCACCGCTATCCGCGCATGCACAACGTGCTGCCCAACTCGCGCTCGTTTGCGTATCACCTCACCCGCCACTGCCGCCGGCTCGGCGTGGACATCCGCGTCAATACGCGCAGCGAGCGCCTGCTCGCCGTGAACGGGCGGGTGGCGGGGGTGGGGGCAACGCTGCCGGACGGCAGCCGCCACCACTTCCTCGCGCGCGGCGGCCTGGTCCTCGCGAGCGGGGATTACAGCAACGGGCGCGACATCAAGGCGCGCTTTGCCACGGCCGACGTGGTCGAGGTGGAGGGCGTGAACGCGACCGCGACCGGCGACGGCCACCGCATGGCGCTCGAGGTCGGGGCGGTGGTGGTGAACGGCGATATCGTGCGCGGGCCGATCATGCGCTTCATCCCGCCGGCGCGTCCGCATTTCCTGCAGCGGTTGCCGCCCGCGCGGCCGCTCGCGCGTTTCATGGCGTGGTCGATCGAGCACCTGCCGCAGGGGATCCTGCGGCCGTTCGTCATGAGCTTTCTCACGACCGCGCTCGGGCCCTCGCCCGATCTCTTCCAGCAGGGCGCGGTGCTGGTGAACAAGCCCGGGCGCCGCTTTACCGATGAGCTCCGCCAGCCGAACGCCGATGTCGCGAGGCAGCCGGAGCGGATGGCGTGGATCGTTTTCGACCGCAAGGTGGCGCGGGCGTTCTCCGCGTGGCCGCATTACGTTTCCACCGCGCCGGGCGTCGCCTACGCCTATCTCGCCGATTACCGTCGCAACCGCGCCGACATCTACCACCAGGCCGATACGCTCGAGGGGCTTGCCGCGAGCATGGGCGTGCCGGGACCCGCGCTCGCCCGGACGCTGCGCGAGTACAACGCGGCAGGCCGGGAGATGCGGCCGGCGCTCGACACGGCGCCCTATTACGCGCTGGGACCGGTGAGGAGCTACGTCGTGTTCACCGACGGCGGGCTCAAGGTCTCGGAGCGGCTCGAAGTGCTGCGCGAGGACGGCAGCGTGATTCCGGGACTCTATGCCGCGGGTTCCGCCGGGCAGGGCGGGCTGCTGCTCGAAGGCCACGGCCATCACCTGGGCTGGGCGTTCATCTCCGGCCGCATCGCCGGGCGCAACGCCGCGTTCGCCGTGCCGCCTGTTAACAAGAACCTGGCCACGGAATCACGCTTTGACCGCGAGGCAGGTTTCGACGAGGCGCACCCATGATTTTCATGAGCCAGAGCGGCATCACCGATCCCGCGCGCGAGCGCGACTGGGACGCGTGGTACGTCGAGCACCTGCGCATCATGCTCACGGTGCCGGGCATCAGCTCGGCGCAGCGCTTCAAGAGCGCCAGCGCCGGATATCCGCCGTCGCTCGCCATGTACAGCATCGTCTCGGCGAGCGTGTTCCAGGATCCCTACTATCTCAGCGTGCGCGGCATGGGCGAATGGCGCCCGCTGATCGACGAGCGCTATTACCGGCGCAACCTGTTCGAGGGACTGCAAGCGGCGCCCGACGTGCCCGGGGGATCGTTGCTCATCATCACCGACCGCGAGACGCCCGAAGCTGCTCCCGGGGGCGTTTCCTTCACCTGGCTCAGAGCCGCCGGGCTCGACCGCTCAACGCCGTACCGCGGCATCGCGGTGCTCGAGAGCGGCAGGGCCGAGCGGCTGGCTGCGGGGAGATACGGCGTCTATCGGCCCGCAACCGCGCGCGGCGTTCAGCGCTGACGGCCTGATCGACATGGTGCGTGTTGCGCTCGTTGCCGGCGCTACCGGGCTCGCCGGGCGCCGCCTGTGCGAGCACCTCGCTGCGAGCCCCGGCTGGCGCGTCACCGGCCTCGCCCGGCGGCCGCCGGCGCGGGCGCCCGTGCCGATGCTCGGCGCGGACCTCGCCGATACCGCGGATTGCCGCAACCGGCTCTCCGCGCTCGAAGGCGTCACCCACCTGTTCTACGCCGTGCGCCATGACCATCCCGAGGGTGAGCCCGAGCCGGAGGCGGTCAACACGGCGATGCTGCGCAACCTGCTCGAGGTCGTGGACGCGCGCTCGCCCGCGCTCGCGCACGTGAATCTCGTGCACGGCACCAAGCAGTACGGCCACCACCTCGGGCCGGTTCCGGTGCCGGTGGCCGAGGACGATGCGCGCGGCCCCGGCCCGAATTTCTACTTCGGGCAGGAGGACTTCGTGCGCAGCCGCGCGGCGGGCGCGCGCTGGACGTGGACGATCGCGCGCCCCCACACCTTCTGCGACCCGGAGGGCGGCCACCCGCGCTCGATCGCGCTCGCGATCGCGGTGCTCGCGGCGATCCAGCGCGAGCTCGGCGAGCCGCTTCTCTTTCCGGGCAGCGCGAAGGCCTTCCAGGCGCGCACGCAGTTCACCGAGCTCGCGCTGCTCGCGCGCGCGCTCGAATGGATGGCGACCGAGCCGCGCTGCGCGAACCAGGCCTTCAACGTGGTGAACGGCGACTCTCCGCGCTGGAGCGAGCTGTGGCCGGCGCTTGCGCGGGAGCTCGGCCTGCGGGCCGGCACGCCGAGCGGGGTGCGGCTCGCCGAATACATGGCGGACAAGGCGCCCGTGTGGAACGCCGTCGTCGAGCGGCACGGGCTGCGGCGCACCGCGCTCGACCGCATCGTGCTTTGGGACTACGCCGGGTATGTCTTCCGCCCCGAATGGGACATAATATCGGCGATGGACAAGGCGCGCCGTCTTGGTTTCGAAGAGCGCGTCGACAGCCGCGAGATGTTTGCGCGGCTGTTCAGCGCTTACCGGGCGCAGCGCATCATCCCCTAGGATTTTGCCGGGCTCCGGGAAAATCCTTGAAGAAAAGCGGACACCGGAAATTCACGGAAGAGGAGGACACGATGAAGCCGCACCTCGTGATAGCAGCGGTTGCCGCGGGTCTGGCGACGGTGAGCATCGTTCAACCTGTCGCGGCCCAGGGCGGCTATCCCGCCAAACCCGTCCGCTGGATCGTGCCGTGGCCGCCGGGCGGCGGCGCCGACGTGCTCTCGCGGATGCTGAGCCCGAGGGTTTCCGAGGCGCTGAAGCAGCAGATCGTGATCGACAACCGCGGCGGCGCGGCCGGCAACATCGGGGCCGAGATGGCGGCCAAGTCCCCGCCCGATGGCTACACCATCGTCTTCGCCTACTCCGGCACGCACGCGATCAACCCCAGCGTCTACGCCAGGATGCCTTTCAGGGAGAGCGATTTCGCGCCCATCATCTGGCTCTCCTCGGTGCCGCAGGTGCTGGTGGTGCACCCATCGCTGCCGGTGAAGACGGTGGGGGAGCTGATCGCGCTGGCGAAGAAGCGCCCCGGCGAGCTCACTTACGGCTCGAGCGGCAGCGGCGCGTTCAACCACCTCACCGGCGCGCTGTTCACCACGATGACCGGGACGAAGATCACGCACGTGCCGTACAAGGGCGGCGGCCCGGCGGCGGTGGCGCTCATCTCGGGCGAGATCTCCATGATCCTGGGTGAGCCGGCCTCCATCGTCGGCTTCGTCAAGGCCGGCAGGGTGCGGGCGATCGCGGTCACCGGCGCGAAGCGCGCGCTCGGGATGCCGGAGCTGCCGACGATTGCCGAGTCCGGCGTTTCCGGCTACGAGGCGACATCGTGGAACGGGATGCTGGCGCCGGCCGGCACCCCGCCCGAGATCGTCAAGCGCCTCAACGGCGAGTTCAACCGCATCATCGCGGAGCCCGAGATGAGGAAGCGCATGCTCGACAACGGCTACGAGCCGGTCGGCGGGACGCCGGAGAGGTTCGGCCAGTTGATTCGCGCCGAGATCGCGAAGTGGGCACCGGTCGTGCAGGCGGCAGGCGTCAAGGTCGATTGAAAGAAACGCGAGTCGTGAGTCGCGTGGGGGGAGCGGGATGCGTCGTCCCCGTGCCCCGGCGGCGGATTCAAACGAGGTAGGGGAAAGTGCCTGACCAGCCGATGGGCCTGCTCGTCGCGGGGTTCAATTACACCGCGGTCGCGGAGGACGAATTCAACGACTGGTACGGCACGGAGCACATCCCGCGCCTTGCCGCCGTGCCCGGATGCCTTTCCGCCCGCGGCTCCGCTGCCGGGAGGGCACGCGCCGCTACCTCGCGCTCTACCACCTCGCCTTGCCCGAGATCCCCGCGTCGAAGCTCTGGGGCGAGGCCGCGGTCACGCCGTGGACGCTGAAGATGCGAACGCTCACCCGCGACCGGCTGCGGAGGGTGCTGCACCGCTACGCCAGGAGCGGATAGTCGCGGGCCTCGGCAACGGGACCGCCGCTCCACGTTTCATCACGCCCTTCTCCCCCGGGAGAAGGGGCGCTCGAGGCGCCAATGCGCTGATACGCGCTGGCGCGATATTGGCAACCGCAACGGAGGAACCATGGCAAGCGAACTCTTCAGCAAGGGACTCGAGGTGCGCAAACAGGTGCTCGGCAAGGAGTACGTCGAGAAGTCGATCGCGGGCGCGGACGAGTTCGCGATGGCGATGCAGGAATACGCGACCGAGGCGTGCTGGGGCCTGATCTGGACCCGGCCGGGCCTGCCGCGCAAGGTGCGAAGCCTCATCAACATCGCGATGATCACCGCGCTCAACCGCCCGCACGAGCTGAAGCTCCATATCAAGGCCTCGTTCAACAACGGGGTGACGAAGGAGGAGATCCAGGAGGTCCTGCTGCAGTCGGCCTGTTACTGCGGGGTGCCGGCGGGCGTGGACTCCTTCCGCATCGCGCGCGAAGCGTTCGCCGAGCTCGACGCGGCGAAGAAGCCGGCCTGACGGCGCCGGCTCCCGACCCCGGTGATCGTTGCCGGCCGGGGCCGTTGCTAGGATTGCCGGGCAGGCAGATACAAACCACCACCCGGGAGGATGGATATGCGCGGCATCGTGCGATTGGCGCTGGTTGGAGTTTGCCTTTTCTCGGCGGCGCTCGTGCCGCAGGCTGCGGGCGCGCAGCCCTATCCCGCGCGCCCGATCCGCTGGATCGTGCCGGTGCCTCCGGGCGCCACGACCGACATTCTCTCGCGGCTGATCGGCGCCAAGATGGCCGAGGCCTGGGGCGAGCAGGTGGTGGTGGACAACCGCTCGGGCGGCGCGTTCGTGATCGGCACCGAGATCGTCGCCAAGTCCAACCCCGACGGCCACACCATCGGCATCTTTCTCACCCCGCACGTGGTGAACCCCTCCGTCATGAAGCTGCCCTACGACACGGTCAAGGACTTCCAGCCGGTCACGCTGGTTGCCATCGTGCCCGGCGTGATGGTCACGCACCCGAATGTGCCGGTGGCGAGCATCCGCGACGTGGTCGCGCTCGCCAAGGCGAAGCCGGGGCAGCTGAACTACGGCTCGCCCGGGGCGATGACCTCGGGACACCTGTCGATGGAGCTGCTCAATCTCATGGCGGGGATCAAGATCACGCACGTTCCCTACAAGGGCGGCGCGCCGGCGATCGTGGATCTCCTCGGCGGGCAGATCCAGTTCGTGATCCTCGGCCCGCCCACCGTCATGGCGCACCTCAAGGCCGGGCGCCTGAAGGCGATCGCCACCACCGCCGCCAAGCGCTCGCCGGGCCTGCCCAACACGCCCACCTTCGCCGAATCCGGGCTGCCCGGTTACGATACCTACGAGTGGTACGGCATGTTCGCGCCCGCGGGTATCCCGCGCCCGGTGCTCGCGAAGCTCAACGGCGAGATCAACCGCATCATCACGCTGCCCGACGTGCGCGAGCGCATGCTGGGGCTCGGCGCGATCCCGAGCGGCAACAGCCCCGAGGAGTTCACCGCCTTCGTGAAGGGCGAGATGGCGAGATGGGGCAAGGTCGCGCAGCAGGTCGGCCTGCGGCCGGAATAGGAACCCCGACTGTTCGGGATTCGCCGGAGTTCACCCCGACGAATTGCGGGCGGTTGCGCGCGGGCGGCGCTGCCTCGGCCTCGAGGACCACGGCATCGGCCCCGCTGCGGCAGGTGCCGCTCAAGGTCATGACGGCGCCTTCGCGCTCGAGCTTGTCGGTCCTGCCGGTGACGGTCCACGCCGTGGCGAGCGTGTCACCCGGGCGCACCGGCTCCTTGAAGCGGCAGTTGTGCTCGAGATAGGCGATGCCGGTGCCCGCGAAGTAGTTGCCGATGGGTCCGCCCGGCCCGCGGGCCGATTGAGAACCCGTGCAGCACGCGCCCGCCGAAGCGCGTCTTCTCCGCACAGGGCTGGTCGACGCGCAGGGGATGGAACTCGCCGATCTCCGCGGCCGCGAGCACGAGGTGCGTCTCGCTCAAGGCGATGGCGGCGCTCAGCGCGCGGGGAACGCCGCAAGGAGCGCCCGTGCGGCGTCGGGCGCGCGCTCGATGTCGTCAATCGCCGCCGCCAGCCGGTCGGCTTCGGCGCGCGAGGCTTCCAGCCCTGACTCGAAACAATCGTAGAACTTCGCGAGCATCTCGGCTTCGCTCATCGGCTCCGCGGGGCTGCCCTTCATCGCGAGGCTGGCGAGCTCGCGCGTCGAGCCGTCGCTCAAGGCGAGCTTCACCCGCGCCGGCTCGATCGCCGTGGGATCGATGGCGGGATCGGGCATCGCGCGCACGCGCGCGGCGAGCGCGGCGATGGCGGGGTCGTTGATCGCCGGCTTCTGGTAGGTGCGTAGATCCACTTTGCCGTCAGCGAGTGCGCGCGCGAAACTGTAGCAGGCGTTGAACTGCGCATGCGCGACCGCATCGCGCGTCACGTCGAAGGGCTCGCCCACCGTGAGCCAGTTGACCTCGCCCATGAAAATCTCCGCCGAGGCGACGTGCTCGGGTCTTACGCCCTGCGCGTGAAACTTGAGGCCGAGCCCGATCAGGGTGTGGTTGCAGCGGCAGCAGGGGTAGGGCTTGAAGCTGTACTCCGGGATGCGCCACTCGGCGCCGAGGCCCTGCATCAGGAGCTCGGGCCGCGCCTCGCCGCGCTCGTAGAGCGCGAACAGCCCCGCGTTGCCTTCCAGCGTGCGGCGCGTGCCGGTGATGCCGTCGGCCGCGAGGAACGCGCCCAGCACGGCCGCGCGCGCGGCGAAGCCCGCGCCGAGCCGTTTGGTGAGCACGCCGTCGCGCATGCTCTGGGCCGAGCCCGAGTCCTGGTGGTAGGCGATGCCGAGCGCGTTCGCCAGGCCGGCGGGGTCGAGCTTGAGGAGGCGTCCGGCGGCGAGGCTCGCCGCGAGCGTGCCGAACAGCATCGTCGGGTGCCAGCCCTTGCCGAGGCTGTTGTAGCAGGCGAGCCCCAGGCGCGCGTGCAGCTCCGCCCCGACGGCGTGGGCGGCGAGAAAGTCGCGACCGGTGACCCCGCCCGCATCCTCGGCGGTCGCGAGGAGAGCCGGCAGCACCACGCAGTTGGTGTGCACGCGCGCCGGATCGTGCTGATCGTCGTAGTCGAGCGCGTGCGCCGCGGCGCCGTTCGCGAGCGCGGCGGTCGGCGGCGAGTAGCGGCGCTTGCCGAGGAGGCCGGTCGCGGAGCCGCCCGCCTCCCAGCGGGCAAGGCGGCGGTTCAGCTCCGGAATGCCGGGCGCGCGCGCGGCGCCCGCGATCACCGCGAGCGTGTCCATGAGGAAGCGCTTGAGCGTTTCCACCACGTTCACCGGCAGGTCCTCGTAACGGATGCGCGCCACCGCCTCGCACAGCTCGGCGCTGAGGCCTTCTTTTTCGGCGGCTGCGGTCGCAGCGGCGGTTTTGAGGGCGTCGAGTCGGGCGCTGGCCATGGTCTGCTCCGGGAGCGGGTGTCGCGAGGCGAGCTTCGGGTCGCGTCGCAGGATTCGCAATTTGTTAGGTTAATCCAACTTCGCTTACCATGCAGCAATTTGCCGGATTCGTGGTCCGGCAGATTCCTGATAGATCAGGACCGCGAAAAGTTCAAGAGCAGATGAGGACGCCGCAATGAGCGCCGTTTGGGTGGGCATCGACACCGGCGGCACGTTCACCGATCTCGTGGCGGTCGATCCGCGGCACGGCCGCCATCACTATCACAAGGTCCCGACCACCACCGCCGACCCGGCGCAGGGGATACTCAGCGGCATCGCCGAGCTCCTCGATCTCGCGGGCGTCGCGCGCAGCCAGGTGGAATTCCTCGTGCTCGGCACGACGCTCGCCACCAACGCGGTGCTCGAGGGCAAATGGGCGCGGACGGGGCTCATCACCACGGCGGGCTTCCGCGACGTGCTCGAGCTCGCGCGCCAGCGGCGCCCGCACTACTTCGATCTCGACGTCCCGAAGCCGGTGCCGCCGGCGCCGCGCGACTGCCGGCTCGAGGCGGGCGGGCGCATCGCCCACGACGGCTCCGAGGTCGCGCCCCTCGACGAGGACGCGATCCGCAGCGCAATCGAGACGTTGAAGGAGAAGAAGGTCGAGGCGCTCGCGATTTGCTTCCTGCACGCCTACGCCAACGCGTCGCACGAAGAGCGGGCGCGCGCGCTCGTCGAGCAGCTATGGCCCGGGTGTTACCTCTGCACCTCCTCCGAGGTGCTGCCGGAATTCCGCGAGTTCGAGCGCTTCGCCACCACCACGGTCAACGCGAGCCTGCTGCCCGTCATGGACTGCTACCTCGAGCGCTTCGAGCGCGGCGTCGCGGAGCTCGGCATTGCGGGCGCCCCGCGCGTGATGCAGTCGAACGGCGGCGCGGTGAGCGCAGGCGCGGTGCGGCGGCTGCCGGTCAATACCTTCTTCTCGGGCCCGGCGGGCGGGGTGATCGGGTGCGCGGGCATCGGGGCCGAGCTCGGCGCGGGCAACCTCGTCACCTTCGACATGGGGGGCACGAGCACGGACGTGTGCCTCATCGAGGACGGCGAGCCCGCCAAGAAGAGCCAGCGCGAGATGGGCGGCTTCCCCGTGCGCACCCGCGCGATCGACATCCACACCATCGGGGCGGGCGGCGGCAGCATCGCGTGGGTAGACGCCGGCGGGCTGCTCAAGGTCGGCCCGCAGAGCGCGGGCGCGCACCCCGGCCCCGCCGCCTACGGGCGCGGCGGGGCGCGCCCCACCGTCACCGACGCCAACGTCGTGCTGGGCCGGCTCAACCCGCGGGCGCTGCTCGGCGGGCGCATGGCGATCGACCCGGATGCGGCGCGGCAGGCGATCGAGCGCGAGCTCGCGCCGAAGCTCAAGGTGGACGTCGTGAAGGCGGCGGCCGGCATGATCGAGATCATCAACGTCAACATGATGGGCGCGGTGCGCGTGATCTCGGTCGAGCAGGGCGAGGATCCGCGCGAGTTCACGCTGGTCGCATTCGGCGGCGCGGGACCGCTGCACGCGGCCGACGTCGCGCGCAACATGGGGATGCGCAAGGTGCTGGTGCCGCCGCGCCCGGGACTGCTCTCGGCGCTCGGGCTGCTGCACGCCGATGTGCGCGGCGATTTCGGCATCACGCGGCTCGCGCGCGCGGAGCCCGGCAACATCGGGGCGCTCAACCGGGGTCTCGCGGAGCTGCGGCGCCGCGGCGAGCGGTGGCTGAAGGGGGAAGGGGAAGACCCGCGCCGCGCCCGCCTCGAGTGGTTCGCGGACCTGCGCTACTTCGGCCAGAATTTCGAATTGATCCTGGAGCTGGATGGCGAGCGGCTCGACGCGGCGCGGCTCGCGCGGCTCGTCAACTCGTTCCATCACCGGCACAAGGATTGCTATGGCTACGACATGCGGGCCCAGCCGGTCGAGATCGTGAACCTGAGGCTTGCCGCGACCGTCAGGCGCCGCACGCCGGCACCCGAGCCGGCGCGGCCGAGGCGCGGGCAGGCGAAGGACGCGTTGATCGAGCGCCGCAAGGTGTGGTTCGCGGGGACCGGTTTCGTCGCGACGCCGGTGTACGGGCGCGAGCGGCTGCCCGCTGACTGCCGCATCGCGGGGCCCGCGATCGTCGAGCAGATGGACACGACCACGGTGGTGCCGCCGGGAGCGGTGCTGCGCAGCGACCACGCGGGCTACCTGCACATCGAGGTCGAGCCGGTCAAAGCCGGGAAAGGAGCGGTGCAGTGGGCCGGAGCGTAGATCCGATCCGGGCCGAGGTGGTGGCGCGCTTCCTCCTCGCGACCGCCGAGGAGATGGGCGCGACGCTGACGCGCACCGCCTTCTCGCCCAATATCAAGGAGCGCGCCGACTGCTCGACGGCGATTTTCGACCGCGGGGGGCAGGTGATCGCGCTCGCGCAGCGCGTGCCGATCCACTTGGGTTCCATGGTCGGCGCGGTGGACGAGATCCTCAAGCGCTACGGCGAGGACGAGATCCGCGCGGGCGACATGTTCGTCGCGAACGACCCCTACAACGGCGGCGGCACGCACCTTCCGGACATCACGGTGATCGCGCCCGTGTTCATGGGCGGCACGATCGTCGCCTACGTCGCGAACATCGCGCACCACGCGGACGTGGGCGGCATGGTGCCGGGGTCGGAAGCGGCGGTGTGCAAGTCGATCTTCCAGGAAGGCATCCGCATCCCGCCGGTGCGCATCGTGCGCGGGGGCGAGCTCGCCCGCGACGTGTTCGATCTCATCCTCCTCAATTCGCGCACGCCGGATGAGCGCGCCGGGGATCTGCGGGCGCAGTTCGCGGCCAATACCGTGGGCGGGCGCGGCGTCGCGCGGCTCTTCGAGCGCTACGGCGTGAGGGAGACGGCGGCGACCATTGCCGCCTATCTCGACTTCACGGAGAGGCGCTTTCGCGCGGCGATCGCGAGGCTGCCCGCGGGCCGCTACGCGGCGGAGGATTTCCTCGACGGCAACCGGGAGGGCGAGACCTGCGCGATCCGGCTCGTCCTCACCGTCGGCCGGGGCCACCTCGATTTCGATTTTTCGGGCTCCGGGCCCCAGCTCGAGAGCGCGCGCAACATCCCCTACCGCGCGCTGATCGCGACCGTCTACACGGTGGCGAAGAGCATGCTCGATCCCGAGGTGCCCGCGAACGCCGGTTACTACCGCACCATGAACATCACCGCGCCGCCGGGCAGCGTGGTGGGGCCGACACCGCCGGCGGCGATCGGCTGCCGCTCGATCTCCGCGAGCGTGCTGGGCGACGTGATCGCGTCCGCTCTCTCGCAGGCGCTGCCGGACCAGGCCCTCGCGAGAAGCGGCCCGCACCATCTCTACGTGCTCTCCGGCACCGATCCGCGCACCGGCGCCTACTTCGTCGATTACGAGACGCTCGCCGGCGGCATGGGCGCGCGCGCGCATCACGACGGGCCGGACGGCGTGCGCGTACACGCCTCGGGTTCCTCCAACCTGCCGGTGGAGGCCCTCGAGCACGCCTATCCCTTCCGCGTCGAGCGCTACAGCTTGCGGGAAGGCTCGGGCGGCGAGGGCAAATTCCGCGGCGGCATGGGCGTCGTGCGCGACTACCGCGTGCTCGCCGACGACATCGTGGTGAGCCTCTCCTCCGAGCGCCAGCACGTGGCCGCGCTCGGCCTTGCCGGGGGCTTGCCCGGCGCGGCCGGGCGGTTCATCCTGAACCCGGGCACGCCCGGGGAGCGGAGGCTTTCCTCGGCGGCGGCGGATGTGCGGCTGGCGCGCGGCTCGGTGCTGCGCATTCTCACCCCGGGCGGCGGGGGCTACGGCGCCCCCCGCGAACGCTCGCGCGACGCCCTCGCGCGGGATGCGCGCGAGCAACGCACGATGCGCGAAGATACGCCTGAGTGAACATGGATCGTCCCGCCGAGCTCGACCCGATCGCCGCAGCGCGCGCGAACTTCCCCGCGCTCGAGCGCTGGACCTATCTCGATGTCGCCGGGCGTGGCGTGCTCTCGCGTGCAACACGCGCGGCGCTCGATGCGCACCTCGACGAACGGATGCTCGACGGCGCCGCGGACAAGCAGCAGTTCTTCGAGCTGATCGAGCGCACGCGCGAGCGCTTTGCGCGGCTCATCAACGCCGAGCCCGACGAGATCGCGATCACCAAGAACATCTCCGAGGCCGTCAACATGATCGCGACCGCCTTCGACTGGCGGCGCGGCGACAACGTGATCCTGTGCCCGGCTCTGGAGCATCCGAACAACGTCTACCCGTGGCTCAACCAGCGGCGCCACGGGCTCGAGGTGCGGGCGGTCGAACCGCGCGGGGGCGCGATCCCGGTGGACGAGATGGTCGCGCGCACGGACGCCGGCACGCGGGTTGCCACGGTCTCCACGGTGACGTTCGCGCCGGGTTTCCGCACCGACGTGGAAATGCTGGGACGCGCCTGCCGCGAGCGCGGCGCGTTGCTGCTGGTGGACGCCGCGCAGTCGGTCGGCATGCTGCAAACGGACGTGAAGCGCTCCCCCATCGACGCGCTGGCGGTGTCCACGAGCAAGGGGCTCCTCGCCCTCTACGGCATGGGCTTTCTCTACTGCCGGCGCGAGTGGGCCGAGCGGCTGGCGCCTGCCTACCTCGCGCGCTTCGGCGTGGACCTGGGCGAAGCGCACGAGGCGTCCCTGGGCGATATCTCGTACCGGCTCGCGCGCGGCGCGCGCCGCTTCGACCTCGGCAACTACAATTACGCCGCGGCGGCGGCGGCGGAAGCGTCCATGCGCGAGCTCGCCGCCCTCGGCGTGGAGCGCATCGAGCGGCACGTGACGCGGCTCGCGCGGGCGCTGGCGCAGGGCTTCCTCGACCTCGCGCTGCCGGTCGCGGGCGGGGCGCCGGGCCCGCATCTCGCGAACATCGTGACCGTCGGCGCGCCGGGCGCGAGCCACTACGCGACGGAAGACGAGCGCTTCAACCGGCTCTACGAGCACCTCGCCGCGAATCGCGTGAAGCTCTCGATCCGGCGCGGGATGCTGCGCTTCTCGTTCCACGTCTACAATAACGGCGAGGATGTTGCGCGCGTGCTGGAGCTCGCGAAGCAGTTCCTCTCCCGCGAAAAGCGATGAAGCATTGAACCGCCAAGATGCCGGCGAGTAACAGCGTTTTTCACATACGCGAGGAGATCCTCATGCGTGCCTTGTTCAAATTCGTGGTTGTCGCGATGTGCGCGGGGGCCTTTGCCGGCAGCGCGGATGCGCAGACCTATCCCGCGCGGCCGATCCGCATCATCGTGCCCTATGCGCCCGGCGGCTCGACCGACGTCATCCTCCGCATCCTGGCGCCGCGCCTCTCGGAGGAGCTCGGCCAGCAGGTCCTGGTCGAGAACCGGCCCGGGGCGGCGTCGATCGTGGGCCTCGACCTCGTGGCGAAGTCGCCCCCCGACGGTTATACCGTCGGTATCTCGAACATCGCGTACGGCGCCAATCCGACGCTCTACAAGAAAATGCCGTTCGACGCGGAGAAAGACCTCGTGCCGGTCGGCCTCGTTTCGATCGTCACCATGGTGCTCTCCGTGCATCCGTCGGTGCCGGCGCGGACGGTGAAGCAGCTGATCGCGCTCGACAAGGCGAGACCGGGAAGCCTCAATTACGGCTCGGCCGGCAACGGCAGCGCCAACCATCTCGCGACCGAGCGGTTCAAACACATGACCGGCACGAAGATGGTGCATGTGCCCTACAAGGGGGGCGGGCCGGCGGTGGTGTCGCTCGTCGCGGGGGAGACGGCGATGCTCTTCGCCACGATCCCCTCCTCGATCCAGCACTTCAAGACGGGACGGCTCGTTCCGCTTGGCGTGAGCAGCGCGAAGCGCAACCCGGCGCTCCCCGATGTGCCGAGCGTTGCCGAGGCGGCGGTGCCGGGCTATGAGGCGATCGAGTGGCAGGGCGTGATGGTCCCGGCGGGCACGCCCCCGGCGGTGATCGCCCGGCTCAACCAGGCGTTCGCCCGGGTCACGGCGATTCCGGAGCTGAAGGAACGCGTCACGGCCCTGGGGGCCGATCTCGTGGGCGGCTCGACGGAGGAGTTCGCCGCCTTCGTCAAGCGCGAGCTTGCGACGTGGTCGAGGGTCGTGAAGGAAGTCGGCCTGCGTATCGATTGAGCGCGGCGCGGGCAACCCGCGCCGCGGGGCCTCGTGCGGGGCCGGCCGTTCGCCGGAGCGAGCCGCCCGCTCAGTCCGCTTTCGCCCCGGAATCCTTGACGGCCTTGCTGAAGCGCGCGACCTCCGAGCGGATGAGCTTACCGAATGCCTCCGGCGTGCCGCCCAGCGGGTCGAATCCTTGCTGCGTGAGCCGCTCCTTGACGTCGGGCGAGTAGATGATCCGCGTCACTTCCTGCGCGAGCTTCGCCACCACCGGCTTCGGCGTGCCGGCCGGCGCGACGATGCCGGTCCAGTTGCCCATCACGAATTCCTTGTAGCCCTGCTCGGGGAAGGTCGCAACCTCGGGAATGAAGGGATGGCGCTTGTCGGCCATGATGCCGAGCACGCGCAGCTTCCCTCCCTTGGCGTAGGGAAAGAGCTCCGGGATCGCGTTCGTCATGAGCTGCACCTGGCCCCCGAGGAGATCCACGATGCCCGGGCCGGCGCCCTTGTAGGGCACGTGCGTCATGTCGATGCCGGCGGCGAGCTTGAACATCTCCATCGAGAGGTGGCTGATGACGCCCACGCCGCCGGAGGCGTAGTTGACGCGCGCCTTTTTCGCGTGCGCGACGAGCTCGGCGACGTTCTTCGCCGGGACCGAGGGGTGGACCGTCATGATGAGCGGCGAGGAACCGAGCACCACCACCGGCGTGAGATCGCGCTCGAGCTGGTAGCCGAGCTTGGAGTAGAGCGTCTGGGAGATCGTGTGGGCGGTGCTGATGTTCATGACGGTGTAGCCGTCGGCGGTCGCTTTCGCGACCAGCTCCGCCGCGAGGTTGCCGCCCGCGCCCGGGCGGTTGTCCACGATGACCGGCTGTCCCCACGACTCGTTCAACTTCTGGCCCACGATGCGCGCGAGAATGTCGTTGATGCCGCCGGGCGGGAACGCGACGACGTAGCGGATCGGGCGCGCCGGGTATTCGGCCGCGCTCGCGGCTGCCGCGAGCGCCAGGAGCAGGCCGGCGAATGCGGCGCAGGTGACGGCACGCGTTCTCGTGGATGTCATGGTGCGTTCCTCCGGTTACCGGTGAGCTGCTCGATGATTCGCGCGGGCGCCTGTCGGACGCAGCGTTCCGGCAGGCTGCCGCAAGCAGCAGTACTTTACTGCATTCCGCGAGTTGAGCGGGGCGCAGGCGCTCGCTCTAACCGGATTTCGTCAGCACCCGGGCCTCGGTCACGGCCTGGTTCCAGCGTTGCAGGGCCATGGCGGCCTTGTCGATCAGGACGGAATTCCCGCCCCGGTCAACGAGCTCCGAGAGCCGGGCGATGACCGCCACCGCCTCGTAATGGAGCGCAAGCAGCGTGGCCGAGCGGCTCGACATGCCCGGGCCGACGGCCTTGACCTTGTCGGTGAAGGACGCGATCGACTGTATGTGCTCGGCGAGCTTCAGGCGGTCCGCGGTCGGAATTCGGCTCATGCATTTCCTCCTGTCAGTTCTTCGCCAACCGGCAATCTCATGTTCTTCCGTCGGACTTCAATATCTCGATCCCCGCCTGCAGGCAGCGCTCGATGCGCGCCTTTTCCTGCGCCACCGTCTCGTCGGTCCACTCCCAGAAGCCGCGCTTCGCCTTCATGCCGATGTGGCCCTTCGCGACCATGTCCCTGAGCAGCGGCGGCGGCGCCTTCTCGTTGTAGAGATGGGGATAGACCGAGGTGCCGGCGAGGAGATTCGTGTCCCATCCCGACATCTCCTTCTGCATCATCGGCCCGCACGCGATGTAGCGGAAGCCGAAGCCGTAGCGCACCGCGGTGTCGATGCCCTCCGGTGTCGTCACGCCGTTCGCGACGAGCCACAACGCCTCGCGCATCAGCGCGTGCTGGAGGCGGTTGCCGACGAAACCCGGCACGTCCTTGCTCACGTGGATCGGCGCCTTGCCGAGCTCTCTCATGAGGGCGAGCAGGCTCTCCGCGATCTTCGCGTCCGTGAACTCCGCGCTGATCACCTCGACGAGCGGCACGAGGTGCGCGGGCATGAAGAAATGCAGTCCCGCCACCCGTGAGCGCGTCTTCAGGCTCCTGCCGATGTCGCCGATCGGGAACGTGGACGTATTGCTCGCGAGCGCGATCTCCGGCCGCGCGAGGCGCTCGAGCTCGGCGAACAGCCTGTGCTTGAGCGGCAGGTCCTCGGTCGCCGCCTCGATGACGACGCCGATGTCGCTCCAGGGCAGCGCCTCGAGCCTGGGATAGGTTTTGACGCGGGCGGCATGCGCGCGCGGCGCACCGAGCTTGCCGAGCCCCGTCGCGATCCGCGCCGGCAGCGCATCGCGCGTCTTCTGCGACGGGCTCATCACGTGCACGTCCCAGCCGCCGGCGGCGAAGACGATCGCGATGTCGCCGCCCATGATGCCGCCGCCGACGATTGCGGCATGGGATTTCTGCGCTGGCATAGCTCGGACTCCGTGTTGACCGGGAATAACCGCTCTGCGGTTCCCGGGCAGCCTCGCGGGCTTAACGGCCCGCACGGGCTGCTAATAGCATAAGGGGTTTGTCGGGGCCGGGCCCGACCAGCTCCTAGCGCGCGGTTCCGGCCCCTTCAGCCGCGGCCTCGCGCTGGCGCGCCGCAATCCACTTCGCCTCCCCGCCGGGATGCTTCACCGTGCCCTCGATGGTGTCGCCGGTAACGCGCCCCGTGAAATCGCGGCGGATCGGATTCGAGCCGGTCGGCTCGTAGACCGTGAAGCTCAACCGATCGCCGCGCAGCTTCGCGTCGCGCAGCTGGCCGGTCTTGGCCCCGAGCTTGACCAGGCCTTCGACCTGCTGGAAGTGCTGGCGCAGGGTGAGCTCGTAGTCGGAGGAGCCGCTGCCGGCGCCCTTCCAGCGCCACGTGCCCTCCACGGGAGCGGGCACGATCCACAGGTAGGCCGTGCGGCCTTCCACGCTCTCGGTCTGGTCGGCCTGCCAGTCCTCCATGCTGAAGGCGTGGGAGACCACGCGCGTGCCGGGCTTCATCTTGAGGATCGTCGGGCGGAGCTTCAGGTTCAGGCTGGGCAGCAGGTAGAGCGTCAACACCGTCGCCTCGCTGAAGTCGGTCTGGAAGATGTCGCCGCGGATGAACTGGGCGCGTCCCGCGAGGCCGGCCTTCTCGGCGTTGCGCTTGGAGAGCTCGACCATGTCGGGGTTGTACTCGATGCCGAGCGCGCGCGCGCCGCGCTTGGCCGCGGCGATCACGGTGCGCCCGTCACCCGAGCCCAGGTCGATCACGTAGTCCTTCTGCGTGACCCTGGCCATGTCGAGCATGCGTTCGACCAGCGCCTGCGGCGTCGGGACCCAGATGACGTCCTTCCCCTCCTGGCCGACCTGGGGGCTGTATTCCTGCTGTGCCGCGTCCTGGGCGTAGGACGCGACGGGCGAGGCGACGGCGAGGGCGGCGAAAAAGGCGAAGCCGGCGATGACTGGCGCGATGCGCCGCTGGAAGGGCATGCTTATCTCCTTGTGGGTGAAACGGCGGCTGGCGAAAGAGGCCGCCAATTATGACTCAGTCGGGCCGCGCGCCGGAAGCCTTGATCGGTCATCGCTGCTTTTCAAGGCGGCCATCCACGGTCGTCTTGCCGGCGATCATCGCCTCGATCTCGGCCTCGCCGTAGCCCAGCTCGCGCAACACCTCGACGCTGTGCTGGCCGAGCTTGGGCGCGGGCAGGAAATCGCGGCGCGGCCCGCCCGAGAGGCGGTTCGGCATCGCGAGGTTGATGACCCTGCCCTCGGTCGGGTGCTCGATCGTCTGGAAAAACCCCGTCTCCTTCAGGTGCGCGTCCTCCATCAGCGAGTCGAGGGTGTGATAGGGCATCGCGGGCACATCGCAGCGATCGAAGATCTCGAGCCACTCGGCGCTGGTTTTCTGCTTGAGCGCCTCGGTGCGGATGCGGAAGTACTCGCGCACGTTGCGGAAGCGCGCCGCCACGCTGTTGAAGCGCGGGTCGGCCTTCAACTCGGGCCGCCCGATGGCCTCGAAGAAGGCGAACGCCTGCTCGTTGGTGTTCGCGGAAACGCACACCCAGCCGTCCCTGGTGGGAAGCGGGCGCCCTTCGGGGTCGAGCAGCCGCGGGTCGCCGGTCCCGCCGATGGGCGGCTCGAAGGTCTTCAGGTACATGTGTTCGGTCAACACCTGCGCCGCCATGTTCTCGAACATCGGCACCTCGATCGCCTCGCCTTCGCCGGTGCGGGCGCGCTGCAGGAGCGCGATCAGGATCATCTGCGCGGCGATCAGCCCCACCATGCGGTCGGCCATCACCATCGGCAGGTAGCGCGGCTCGCCCGCCGCGCGGTGGTAGAGCGCCGCCACCCCGCTCGCCCCCTGGATGATGGAGTCGTAGGCGGGCTTGTCGCGGTAGCGGCCGCCCTGCCCGAAGCCGAACATGCCGCAGTAGATGAGGCGCGGGTTCACCGCGCGCACGTCCTCGTAGCCGAGCTTCATCCGCGCCATCGAGGAAGGCCGCACGTTCCATGCCAGCACGTCGGCGCCCTTCAGCAGGCGCATGAGCGCTTCGTATCCGGCGCGCTGCTTGAGGTCGAGCACGAGCGAGCGCTTGTTGCGGTTGAGATGCAGGAACTTGGGGCTCATGCCGGAGCTGCGCCCGCCGCCGCCGATCGCGCGCCCGAGGTCGCCGGAGGGCGACTCGACCTTGATCACGTCCGCGCCGTGGTCGGCGAGCGTCTGCGTCGCGAGCGGCCCCACCACCACCGAGGTGAGATCGACGACGCGTATGCCTTCGAGCGGACCGCCGGCCATGGTCAACAATCAGGGACGAATTGAACCGCGGATAAACGCGGATACACGCGGATGGAACACGAGAACCGCGACGCACAAGCGCAAAGACGCGAACAAAAGGTTTTCCTCTTCATCCTCTCGGCGTCCATCGGCGTTCATCGGCGGTTTCAGATTGTCAGCGGAATTCCGCCTCGGCGGTGAGCGCGAGCGCCCCGTCCTTGTCGAGCGCCCACAGCTTCGCGGTCTTGTTGTCGGCCGAAGGTTCGCCCGCGAGCGTGATCGGCTGATTGACGAACATCGCGCGCACGTTGCGCGAGGAGACGTAGCGCAGGGGCGTCGAGGCATGCGTGCGCGCGAGCTCGAACACGAGCAGCGTGGTGAGCCCGCCGTTCATCACGAGGTCGGGATAGCCCTCGACCTTCGTGACGTAGGGGTGATCGTAATGGATGCGGTGCCCGTTGAAGGTGAGGGCGGAGTAGCGGAACAGCATCACGGGGTCGGGCGTGACCGTGCGGGCCCAAACCGCTTTGCCCGGCGCGGGCTGGGGCGGCGGCGGCGGCGCCTTGGGATCGGGCTCGCCGCGGTAGACGATGTCCTGCTCCTCGGTGAGGGCGAGCCCGCGCGGGCTCGAGATGTCGGTCTTCACCGTCACGAACACCATCGTCCCGGTGCGGCCCTCCTTGATCGCGACGTCCTTGATCACCGATTCGCGCCGCACCTCATCGCCGACACGGAGCTCGGCCACGAAAGTGATGCGCTTGCCGGCGAACATGCGCCGCGGCAGCGGCACCGGCGGCAGGAAGTCCCCGCGCTTCGGGTGCCCGTCGGGCCCGACCTGCGAGTGGCGCACCACGCGCGGGAAGAGAATCTGGTGCCAGCCCGCCGGCAGGGGATCGCCGATCTTCGGCATCGGGTCGTCGCGGTCGAGGGTGGCCGCGAGCCGGTGCACAGCGGGCACGGTGACATAGTCGGTGTCCGCCTCACGCTGGCCGATCCAGTCCTTGAGTTTTTCCAGATCTTGCGTCATGTGTGTTCCTTCCAAGTCATCGGCTACAGCAAAAAATTCTTGAACCGCCAAGAGGTCAAGGATTTCCTCGGCGTCCTCCGCGTCCCCTGCGGTGAGAGTTTCAAGCCGACCGCGCCGCGGCGAGCGTCTTCGCCTCGCGCTGCTTGATCGCTTCGTAGCGCCGGATGAGGTTCTGCGCGCGCACGACGACCGGGATGTCGATCATCTTGCCCTCGATCTGGAACGAGCCGCGGCCCGCGGCGACGGCCTCGCGGTCCATCTCGATCACCTTGCGGGCGTAGGCGAGCTCCTCCTCGCCCGGCGTGTATTCCTCGTTCACGATCTTGACCTGGCCCGGATGGATGCAGCCCGCGCCGTCGAAGCCGAAGCGGCGCGAGCGGCGTACCATCGCCCGGAAGCGCTCCCAGTCGCCGAAGTCCGCGACCGTGCCGATGAACCCGAGCGGCATCACGCCCGCGGCGCGCGCGGCGATGATCATGTGCTGCTTGGGGTGCAGCAGCACCTCGTCGTCGGGCTGCATGTTGCAATCGAGCGCGAAGTCCTCGCCGCCGATGTTCATCGCCACCACGCGCGGGCTCGCGCGCGGGATCTCGTCGATGCGCGAGAACGCGTCGGCGGTCTCGATCATAGTGATGAACTTCGTGTGCCCCACGCTCATGCCGCGGGCCTCCTCGAGCCCGGTCACCAGCTCATCGAGCAGCTTCACGTGCGAGGCGCTCTCCGCCTTGGTCACGGCGACGCCGTCCACGCCGGGGCAGACGGTGTGCTCCAGGTCGCGCACCGCGAGCGCGAGCGGGCGGTTGATCCGCACCACCACGTCCGCGCCGCCGCGCCGCACGCGCGCCGCGTTCTTCTCGACCAGCGTGCGGGCCTTTTCCTTCTCCGCGGGCGGCACGCTGTCCTCGAGGTCGAGCTGGATCACGTCCGCGCCGCGGGTATGCGCCTTCTCGACGAACTTCTCGACGTTGACGGGCACGTAGAGCAGGGAGCGCCACACCGGCAGATCACGGTTCATTCGTCCTCCTCCTTTGTCGGGGAACCGCCTTCACACACGGTGCCCGAGGCGAGGAGCGCCGCGTAGGCCGCGTCGTTCACGCCGAGCTCGGCAAGCAGCGCCCGGTTGTGCTCGCCCAAGCGCGGGGCGGGCGTGCGGATGGAACCCGGCGTGCCCGCGAGCCGCGGCACCACGTGATGCATCGGGAACGCCCCCATGTCGGGGTCGGGATAATCGGCGAGGAGCTCGCGCTCGAGCACGTGCGGGTCCTCGACGATCTGCGAGATGTCATAGATCGGCCCGATCGTGACCTCGGCCTGCTCGAAAAACGCGACGTTCTCCGCCTGGGTGCGCTGCGCGACGAAAGCCCCGATCACCGCGTCGAGCTCCCCCGCGTGCTTGACCCGCTCCGCGTTGGTGCGGTAGCGCGGATCGCCCGCGAGCTCCGGCCGGCCGATCGAGCGCAACACCCGCTCGGCCATCTTCTGCGTCGAGGCCGACAGCCCCACGTACTTGCCGTCCTTGCACCGGTAGGCGTTGCGCGGCGCGGAGTTGGTGGAGCGGCTGCCGGTACGCGGCTTCACCTTCCCGGTCAAGCGGTAGTTGGCGGCCTGGGGCCCGAGCACGGCGAACAAGGGATCGAGCAGCGGCAGGTCGATCACCTGGCCGCGCCCGCCGTTCCTCTCGACCTCGCGCAGAGCGATCATCGCGGCCGCGGCCCCGTAGAGCCCGGCCACGGAGTCCGCGAGATACATCGGCGGCAGCACCGGCTCGCGGTCGGGAAAGCCGTTCATCGACGCGAAGCCCGACAGGCCCTCGACCAGCGTGCCGAACCCGGGGCGCCGGCGATACGGTCCTTCCTGGCCCCAACCGGAGATGCGCACGATGACGAGCTTCGGGTTGCGTTCGAGCAGCGCCTTGGGCGCGAGCCCCATGTTCTCCAGCGTTCCCGGGCGAAAACTTTCGACGAAAATGGCGCTCGAGGGAATAAGGCGCGCGAGCAGCTCGCGCGCCTCCGGCTTGTGCAGCTCCAGGCCCAGGCTTTTCTTGTTGCGCGCGTAGAGCTTCCAGTTCGTCGCGACACCGTTCGTCTGCCAGGCGCGCAGGGTGTCGCCCGCCGGCGGCTCGACCTTGATCACTTCGGCGCCGAAGTCCCCGAGGACCTGCGTCAGCGTATTGCCGGCGACGAGGCGCGAGAGGTCGAGTACGCGCACGCCGTCGAGCGGCCCTCGCGCGCCCGGCTCGTAGGATCTCGCGGGCAGTGCGTAAGAAGCCATGATCGGAGCCCGGCTCGAACGGGGCTAGCGCGCCTCGGTCCCGCTCAGGAGCTGGCGTTCGAGCTGGCGCGACTCGTTCTTCAGGAGCTGGGCGACCTCGCCGAGGCGCTTCTCGCTCATGCGGCTGGAAATGGTGGAAACGGAGAGCGCGGCGAACGCGATGCCGCTCTGGTTGCGCAGCGCCTGCCCCACCGAGCGCACGCCGGCGAGCCCCGGCGCTTCGCGCATGGCGTAGCCCAGCTTCTGCGCGCGCTTCACCTGGCCGAGCAGCGTCGCGGCGTTGAGCCCGTACTCGGGCAGCCGCGGAGCATTGGCCGCGACGACCTTCTGGATCTCGTCCTCGGGCAGCGCCGAGAGGATGGCGAGGCTGCCGGTGCCCACCCCGAGCGGGCGGCGCATGCCGACCTCGAGCGTGAAGGTCTTGATCGGGAACGCGCCCTCGTGCCGGTCGAGGCACACCACGTCGAGCCCGCTCCTCTGGGTGAGGAACACCGTGTCCCCCGTCGCTTGCGCGATGCGCGTCAGCGCCGGGTGGCAGATCTCGCGCAGGTTGAAGCGCGGCGACGCGGTCAGCCCGAGCTCGAACACCATCGGACCGAGGTAGTAGCGGTGGCTCTCCGGGTCCTGCTGCACCATGCTTTCCGCGGCGAGACACTTCAGCATGCGGTGCACCGTCGGCCGCTGCAGGCCGGTGCGGGTCGAGAGATCAAGCAGCCGCGAGCCGCCACGGTTGTGCGCGGCGATCTCGCGCAGCAGCGTCAATGCGCGCTCGATGCTCTGGGTGCCGGTGAGGCGGGGGGGCGCCGCGGCGTCGGCTTTGCGTGGCATGATCGAGTCCAGATGGTGATGCGAACGTGATTATGCCACCAGCGCGCGGCTGGCAAAATATCCCCCTTCGTGCTAAGGTAGCGGCGAGCCTGGAAGCGCCGCGCCAAGGGCTCACATGATGGACTTCGAGCGGCGCGCCGCCCCAGCGCCTGACCCGTCGAGGGCCATGACCGATCTCTCATCCGCCGCGACTGCCCGTCTCGTCAGCGCCGGGGCGCGCTTCCGCGCCGCGCTCGCCGAAGAGCGCCCGCTGCAGATCATCGGCACGATCAACGCCTATCACGCGCGCCTCGCCGCGCGCGTCGGCTACCGCGCGATCTACCTCTCGGGCGGCGGTGTCGCCGCCGGCTCGCTCGGCGTGCCCGACCTCGGCATCAGCAACCTCGACGACGTGCTGACCGATGTCCGCCGCATCACCGACGCCTGCCCGCTGCCGCTGCTCGTCGACGTGGACACGGGCTTCGGGGCGAGCGCCTTCAACATTGCGCGCACGGTGCGCTCGCTCATCAAGTTCGGCGCCGCCGCCATGCACATCGAGGACCAGGTCGGCGCGAAACGCTGCGGCCACCGGCCCGGGAAGGAGCTGGTCTCGCAGCAGGAGATGGTGGACCGCGTGAAGGCCGCGGCGGACGCCAGGACCGATCCCGCGTTCGTGGTGATGGCCCGCACCGACGCGCTCGCGGTGGAGGGCCTGCAGGCGGCGATCGAGCGCGCGTGCGCCTGCGTCGAGGCGGGCGCGGACATGATTTTCCCGGAGGCGGTGACGGAGCTCGCGATCTACCGCCAGTTCGCCGACGCGGTGAAGGTGCCGATCCTCGCCAACCTCACCGAGTTCGGCAAGACACCGCTCTACACGGTCGAGGAGCTCGCCGGCGCCAGTGTCGCCATGGTGCTCTACCCGCTGCCCGCGTTTCGCGCCATGAACGCCGCGGCGCTGCGGGTCTACCAGGCGATCCGCAGGGACGGCACCCAGAAAGGGGTGCTCGAGCTCATGCAGACACGCGAGGAGCTCTACGACTTCCTCGACTACCACGCCTACGAGCGCAAGCTCGACGAACTTTTCGCGCGCGAGAGGGAGGCGAAGCCGCGCGAAAAGTGAGGTGACGGGCTTTTTGCTGTCCACGGGCTTCTCCGGGCGTTGCCAGCCGTTCGGGATTCTCTTCGCGGGCCTCGGCACACGGGCGCAGGGCGGGCCGCTCGAGCGCCGCCCGCGCCGCCCCGTGCATTGTGGGTCCGGCCGCGGCCATATTAATATCTAGCTCTTTTCGGCCCGGCATATGCAGCTCTTTGCCTTCGGCATCAATCACCACACGGCTCCCCTCTCGGTGCGCGAGCAGGTGGTGTTCCACGCCGAGAGCTTGATCGAGGCGCTGCGCGACCTGGTCGACCACCGTCCCGTGAAGGAAGCCGCGATCATCTCCACGTGCAACCGCACCGAGATCTACTGCAATACCGACGAGCCGCCCGCGGCCGTGGACTGGATGGCGCGCTACCACCGCCTGAAGCCGCAGCACATCGAGCCCTATCTCTACCGGCTGCCGCAGGAGAAGGCGGTGAAGCACGCCTTCCGCGTGGCGAGCGGGCTCGACTCCATGGTGCTCGGCGAGCCGCAGATCCTCGGGCAGTTCAAGGAGGCCGTGCGCACCGCCCAGGCGGCGGGGACCCTGGGGCTCCTGCTGAACAAGCTGTTCCAGCGCACCTTCGCGGTGGCGAAGACGGTGCGCTCCGAGACCGAGATCGGCGCCGCCACGGTGTCGATGGCCTCCGCCGCGGTCAGGCTCGCGAGCCACATCTACCCGAGCATCGCCGAGCAAAGCGTGCTCTTCATCGGCGCGGGCGAGATGATCGAGCTCTGCGCCACCCATTTCGCCGCGCACCATCCGCGGCGCATGACCTTCGCCAACCGCACGCTCGAGCGCGCGCGGCCGCTCGCCGACCGCTTCCTCGCGCGCACCATCGCGCTGAACGACCTCTCCTCCCAGCTCGCGGCGCACGACATCGTGGTGACGTGCACGGCGAGCCCGCTGCCGATCATCGGCAAGGGGCTCACCGAGAGCGCGCTCAAGGCGCGCAAGCGCCGGCCGATGCTGATGTTCGATCTCGCCGTGCCGCGCGACATCGAGGGCGAGGTCGGCAAGCTGGACGACGTCTTCCTCTACACCGTGGACGACCTGGGCAAGATCGCGCGCGAGGGCATGGACGCGCGGAGCAACGCGGTCGCGCAGGCCGAGGTGATCATCGAGAACCAGGTGACCGACTTCATGCACTGGCTCGGGAACCGCGAGCTCGTGCCGATGATCCGGGCGCTGCGGGATTCCGCCGAGCGCGCGCGCCGTCACGAGCTCGCGCGCGCGGCTCGCCGCCTCGCCCGGGGCGAGGACCCGCAAGTGGTGCTCGAGCAGCTCTCGCGCGGTCTCACCGCGAAGCTGCTGCACGCGCCGACGCACGCGCTCGCCCACGTGCGCGAGGAGGACCGCGAGCAGCTCGTCCAGCTTCTCGCGCGCCTCTACCAGATTCCCCGGCCGGAGTGAACGCTCACCTCCGCGCGCCGGGCAGGATTTCCGACCGATGAAGCCGACCATTGCCGCCAAGCTGTCGCAGCTTTCGAGCCGGCTCGCGGAGTTGAACCACCTGCTCGCCCAGGAGAACGTGACCGCGGACCTCGACAACTACCGCAGGCTGACGCGCGAGCACGCCGAAATCGCCCCCGTGGTCGAGCTCTACGAGCAGTACGTGAGCGGGGAGGAAGACATCAACGCGGCGCAGGAAATGGCCGAGGATCCCTCGATGCGCGAGTTCGCCGAGGCCGAGATCCGGCAGACGCGCGAGCGGCTCGCGGGCATCGAGGCGGAGCTCCAGAAGCGGCTGCTGCCCAAGGATCCCAACGACGAGCGCAACATCTTCCTCGAGATCCGCGCGGGCACCGGCGGCGACGAGTCGGCCCTGTTCGCGGGCGAGCTCTTCCGCATGTACAGCCGTTACGCCGAGCGCAGAGGCTGGCAGGTCGAGATCGTCTCGCACAGCCCCTCGGACCTCGGCGGCTACAAGGAGATCATCGCCAAGCTCTCCGGCCAGGGCGCGTATTCGAGGCTCAAGTTCGAGTCCGGCGGGCACCGCGTGCAGCGCGTGCCGGTCACGGAAACACAGGGCCGCATCCACACCTCCGCGTGCACGGTGGCGGTCATGCCGGAGGCCGACGAGATCGCGGATGTCGTGCTCAACCCGGCCGAGCTGCGCGTCGACACCTTCCGCGCCTCCGGCGCCGGCGGGCAGCACGTGAACAAGACCGACTCGGCGGTGCGGGTGACGCATCTGCCGAGCGGGATCGTCGTCGAATGCCAGGACGACCGCTCCCAGCACAAGAACCGGGCGCGCGCGCTCGCCATCCTCGCCGCGCGGATCAAGGACAGGCAGATCCGAGAGCAGCAGGCGAAGCTCGCGGCGACGCGCAAATCGCTCATCGGCAGCGGCGACCGTTCCGAGCGCGTCCGCACCTACAACTTCCCGCAAGGGCGGGTGACCGACCACCGCATCAACCTCACCCTCTACAAGATCGGCCAGGTCATGGACGGCGATCTCGATGAGCTCATCGCGGCGCTCGCAGCCGAGCACCAGGCCGAGCAGCTCGCGCAGCTCGCGGACGAAGCGCAGCCCGCGTAGGAGTTTGCCGGGCTTGGCCCCGACAAACTCCTCAGGCAAAACCGGCCACAGGCAAAAGGGCGAAAGAACACCAGAAACATGCGAATTCGCGCTCGCTCCTCCTCACGCTTGACCGCTTCGGACCGGCTTCCAAAGGCACTGCTGGCCGGTTTTGCGTTTAGCAGCCCGGACGGACACTTAAGTCCGACAGGCTGCTAGCGCGGCCTGCGCCTCGAGCGCCGCATCGGGGGCCGCGCAGTGACGCAACTGAGCATAGCCGAGGCCTGGCGCGGCGCGGGGATCGACCGCACGGATGCGCGGGCGCTGCTCAAGTCGGTTCTGCGCGTGGATGACGCGCACCTCGCGTCTCATCCGGAGCGGGTGCTGACCGAAGAGGAGCGCGGCCGCTACCTCGCGCTCGCCGAACGCCGGCGCGCGGGAGAGCCGGTCGCCTATCTCACGGGAGAGCGCGAGTTCTACAGCCTGAGTTTCACGGTGACGCCCGCGGTGCTGATCCCGCGGCCGGAGACCGAGCTGCTGGTGGAGCTCGCGCTCGAGCGCATCCCGCCGGAAGCCCATGCCCGCATCCTCGACCTCGGCACGGGCTGCGGCTGCGTTGCCATTGCGATCGCGCGCGCGCGGCCGCGCGCCGAGGTCGTGGCGGTGGATGCGTCCGCGGCGGCGGTCGCGCTCGCCCGCGACAATGCCCGCCGCCACGCAGTCGCCGGCCTCACCGTGCTGAACGGCGACTGGTTCGGCGCGGTGCCCGGGCAGCGCTTCGATGTCGTCGTCGCCAACCCGCCGTATGTCGCGGAAGGCGATCCCCACCTCGCGGAGGGCGACTGCCGGTTCGAGCCGCGGGCGGCGCTGGTCGCCGGAGCGACGGGGTTCGAGTGCATCGAGGCGATCATCGCGGCCGCGCCGTCGCACCTCGGCCCGGGCGGCTGGCTGCTCTTCGAGCACGGCATCGGCCAGGCGCGCCGCTGCCGGGCGCTGCTCGCAAGCGCCGGCTTCGCCGGGGCCTTCACGCGCCCCGACCTCGCCGGCATCGAACGCGTCTCCGGCGCGCGGTGCTTGACCTAGATCGCGGCTCCCGGTAGCATACCTGAGGAATTTCGTCGGGTATTGAGGAAACCATGAGCATTCAAGACGTTATCAAGGAACAGGTGAGCGGCAACCGGGTCGTGCTCTACATGAAGGGTACGCCCGATTTCCCGCAATGCGGCTTTTCGGCGAACGCGGTGGGCATCCTGCGTGCCTGCGGCGTCGAGGACTTCTTTTCGGTCAACGTCCTCGAGGAGCCGGAGATCCGCCAGGGCATCAAGGAGTACGCCAACTGGCCGACCATCCCGCAGCTCTACGTGAACGGCGAGTTCGTCGGGGGCTCCGACATCATGACCGAGATGTACCGGAGCGGGGAACTGAAGAAGCTGCTCGAAAAAACCGCTGCCTGAGCAGCGGTTTTTTTTCCGTGGAAAGACGGCCGGCCCTGCACTGGCCGTTTTTTTTCTGCTCCGGCGACCGGTCACGAGTCACGCCTCTCGAGCAAGGAGCGAGTAGGCATACTGCGCGAGCAGCACCAGCGCGATCACCAACAGGGCTCGCTTGACCCAGGCGCGGAACGTCCGCGCGTCGATGCGGTTGCGGATGCGCAGTCCGGCGAAGAATGCCGCGACCGCGATCGCCGCGAACGGCACGGTCGCCATCCACTGCGCGAGGCCGATCCCGCCGCGGGTGGCGAGCACCGTGAATTGCGTCGCCTTCCCCGCCAGAAAGCAGAGGTTGAGCGCCTGCACCAGCATGGCGGGCGTCAATCCCAGCGCGAGATAGAAGATGATGAGGGGCGGGGCGGCGACGTTCGCCGTGCCCTCGAACACGCCGGCCGCGAAGCCGGAGAGCGGCGCGAACGCGCGCTCGTGCCGCCGTGCGAGCGGCCGCTCGCCGCGCCCCATGCGGTCGAGATTGAGATAGGCGAGCGTGATCAGCGCGAGGAGCAGCGAGTAAGGCACGCGCGGCGCGGCCACGAAGAGCCACGTCCCGGCGGCAGAGCCCGCGATCGCATAGAGCGGCATCATCCAGAAGCGCCTGAGCACGGGGGCGAGCGGCCCGCTGGCGGCGAGGTTGGAGACGGTGAGCGCGAGCGTGGGCAGCAGCACGGTGATCACCGCGGTGCGCATGTCGCTGGTCATCGCGATGAGCGGCGTTGCCACGAAGGGGAAACCGAAGCCGATCGCGCCCTGGATCACGCCGGCGAAGACGATGACGAGGATGAGCCACGCGAGCAGTCCCGCGGGCAGTGTTTCAAACGGCATCGGCTCGTCCGGGCAAAGGGCGGAGTTTAGCAAAAGCACAACGACGGCCGCGGCGCGGCTACAATGCGCGCTGGCAGCCTGTCGGGCTTAGGCGCCCGGCAGGCTGCTAACAGCAGAAGGAGTTTGTCTGACCATCGTCCGACAAGCTCCTAGGGGCCGCGCATGAAGAGCCGCACGATACGTCCGGCGAACCTGATTTTCTTCCAGTCCGACAACCACGCGCGGCAGGTGCTCGGCTGCTACGGGCATGCGATCGTCAGGACGCCCCATCTCGATCGCATCGCGTTCAACGGCGTGCGCTTCGCCGACGCCTACTGCGCGAGCCCCCTCTGCTGCCCGGCGCGCGCAGCGATCGCGACCGGCCGCTATCCGCACCAGACCGGCTTCTGGGACAACGCCATCGCCTATGACGGGAGCGTCCCGAGCTGGATGCACCGGCTGCGCGAGCAGGGCCACACGGTCGTCGCCATCGGCAAGCTCCATTTCCGCTCGAGCGCGGACGACAACGGCTTCACGCAGGAGATCGTGCCGATGCACCTGCACGAGGGGCGCGGCGCGGTGAAGAACCTCTTGCGCGGGTACGACGCCGAGCCGCGCTGCGAGAACGGCAGCCGCTGGGACCTCTACGCGGCGCGCTCGGGGGAGGGCAGCACGCACTACCAGGATTACGACTGCACGGTTACGGCGCGGGCGATCGAGTGGCTGCGCAGCCACGCAAGGGCGAGCAACAAGCCCTGGATCTTGCTCGTCTCCTACGCCTGCCCGCACCCGCCGTTTACCGTGCCGAGGCGCCTGCTCGACCTCTACCCCGAGCGCGACATGCCGCTGCCCGTGCGCTTCCGTCCGGGAGAGCGCCCCGGGCATCCGGCGCTCGAATTCCTGCGCGCGACGGACGGCATGCAGGAGATGACCGACGAGGCGATGCTCAGGCGCGTGGCCGCCGCGTATTTCGGGCTGATCACCTTCATGGACGAGCAGGTGGGCGCGGTGCTGAAGGCCGCCGAAGAGCTCGGGTTGCTGCGCACGACGCGCATCGCCTACACCAGCGATCACGGCGAACTCTTCGGCGCGCAGGGACTGTTCGGGAAAAAGAACCTGTACGAGGGCGCGGTCGGCGTGCCGCTCTTGCTTGCCGGCCCGAGCGTGCCGTGCGGGCGGGTCGTGCGCCAGTTCGTCTCTCACGTGGACCTCTTCCCGACGCTCATTGAGAGCGCGGGCGCCCGGCCGGCGCCCGAGGACCGCACCCTGCCCGGCATATCGCTCTGGCCCGCCGTCAGGGGCGGCGAGGCGGCGCGCCTCGCTTTTGCGGAGTACCACGCGCAGGGCTCGAGGGCCGGCGCGTTCATGCTGCGCGAGGGCAAGCTCAAGCTGGTCTACCACGTCGGCATGCCGCCGCAGCTGTTCGATCTCGAGGCCGACCCGGATGAAACGCGGGATCTCATCGCCGACGCGGAATCGGTAACGGTGGCCGGAGACCCCGCAGAGGCCGCGCGCCGCCTCGAGCGCCGGCTGCGCGCGATTCTCGATCCGGAGGACGCGGACCGGCGCGCGAAAGCGGACCAGCGCGCCAAGGTCGAGTCCTGGGGCGGCGTGGACGAGGTCGCGCAGGCCGACCAGATCCTGTTCACGCCGCCGCCCGGCGTGTCCAAGGAAGAGGCTTGGGCGCTTGGCGAGCGCCCCGCCGGCTCCGGCGGCGCGGTCACTGGCTGATGAAGAGGCTGCCCGCGCGCGAGGTGCGTGCCAGGCGCAGGTGATCCTCGCGCCGCGCGCCCAATGCGAAGCCGCAACTGCGCGAGCCTGCCGGCGTTGGATCTCGATAACATTCGCAACTTCAATGGGTTACTTGCTTAAATGAAAGCGCTTGCAGTCGCAAGAAGATGATATATAATCCGCGCTAAGTAGCCGTCCCGGAACGGTCTGCGCTGTCCTCGAGAGGAGTCCTCCATGAACTACATGACCGAAGCGAAGAGCCTCACTGCGAGCAACAAGCTTCCCGCCGGCAAGGTGCGCATGACGCCATCCGAGGCGTTCATCGAGACGCTGGTCGCGCACAAGGTGAAGGACGTGTTCGGCATCGTTGGCTCGGCCTACATGGATGCGCTCGATCTCTTTCCCGGCGCCGGGATTCGCCTCTACAGCGTCGCGCACGAGCAGAACGCGGCGCACATGGCTGACGGTTACGGGCGCGTCACCAACCGGCCCACGGTCTGCATCGCGCAGAACGGCCCCGGCATCACCAATTTCGTGACGGCGGTGGCGGCGGCGTACTGGGCGCACACCCCGATGGTGGTGGTGACCCCCGAGGCCGGGAGCCTCACCGCGGGCCACGGCGGTTTCCAGGAAACGGAGCAGATGCCGATCTTCTCCCGGATCACCAAGTGGCAGGTGCACGTGAATTCTCCCTTGCGCATGGCGGAGCTCATGCACCGGGCGTTCGCCCTTGCGCTCCACGAGCGCGGCCCGGTGCAGGTGAACATTCCGCGCGACTATTTCTACGGCGAAGGCGATTACGAGATCCTGCCCCCGCTCGTCATCGAGCGCGCTGCGGGTGGCGCGAATGCCCTCGACCGCGCGGCGAAGATGCTCGCAGAGGCGAAATTCCCCGTGATCCTCGCGGGCGGCGGCGTGGTGATGTCGGGCGGCGTCGATGAACTGAAGGCGCTGGCGGAATTCCTCACCGCGCCGGTAGTGAACTCCTACCTCCACAACGATTCCTTCCCGGCAAGCCATGGCCTCGCGTGCGGGCCGCTCGGCTACCAGGGCTCGAAGGCGGCGATGAGAATCCTCTCGCGCGCCGACGTGGTGCTCGCGCTCGGCTCGCGCCTCGGGCCGTTCGGAACGCTGCCGCAGCACGGGCTCGATTACTGGCCGAAGGAGGCGAAGATCATCCAGATCGACGCCGATCACCGCACGCTCGGACTGGTGAAGAAGGTTTCGCTCGCGATCGAGGGCGACGCGGCGCTGGCGGCGGCCGAGCTCCTCAAGCGGCTGAAGGCGCGCGGGGCGCGCAAGCCGGACAAGGCGCGGATTGCCGAAGTGCAGCGTGAAAAGGGGGCATGGGCCGCCGAGCTCGCCAGCTGGCCCTCGCCCAACCGCAAGGGACAGATCGGGCCGCGCCGGGCGCTCGCTCAGCTCGCGAAGGCGCTGCCCAGGAACGCGATGGTTTCCACCGACATCGGCAACGTGTGCTCGGTCGCGAACAGCTATCTGCGCTTCGAGCAGCCGCTCTCCTTCCTCGCCGCGATGAGCTGGGGCAACTGCGGCTACGCCTGGCCCACCGCGCTCGGCGCGAAGGTCGCGCGCCCCGACCGGCCGGCGATCGCTTACGTCGGCGACGGCGCCTGGGGCATGAGCCTCGCGGAGGTGATGACGGCGGTGAAGGAGAAGATCCCGGCGGTGGCGGTGGTGTTCAACAACGGCCAGTGGGGCGCCGAGAAGAAGAACCAGATCGATTACTTCGACAGCCGCTTCGTCGGCACCAATCTCGCGAACCCGGATTTCTCGGAAGTGGCGCGCGTGATGGGAGCCGAAGGCTACCGCGTGGAGCATGAGGACGAGGTCGCCGACGCGCTCAAGGCCGCCCTCAAATCCGGCAAGCCCGCGGTGGTCGAGGTGATGCTCACCCAGGAGCTGGGCGAGCCGTTCCGCCGCGACGCTTTCCGGCCGCCGCGGCGCCTGCTCCCGAAGTACCGGAAGTTCAGCGCCAAGCAATATCGTTGATAACTGCATGATGGAAAATGTATAAAAAAGCCGGCCCCGCGCCGGCTTTTTTGTGAGTAGGCGCTCACTGGGGTGCTGCTCAAGGGCATGGATCAGCTCGTGACACGCCGTTCGGCCAAGAAGACCGCCAAGCTTGCCGACGTGGCGCGCCTCGCCCGCGTGTCCCCCGCCACGGTCTCGCGCGCCCTGACGCTGCCCCACAAGGTGGCCCCGGCGACGGCCGCGCGCATCCGCCAAGCCGTGCAGGCGCTGGGATACGTGGCGCACGGCGCGGCGCGCGCGCTCGCCTCGCGCCGCACGCACACGATCGGCGCGGTCATCCCGACCCTCGACAACGCGATCTTCGCCAACACCACCCACGCGCTGCAGAAGACGCTCGACGAGGCGGGCTACATGCTGCTCCTCGCGAGCCACGAATTCGACGCCGAGGCCGAGGCGCGCGCGACGCGGGCGCTGATCGAGCGCGGCGTGGACGGGCTGGTGCTGCTCGGCACCACGCACCACCCGAGCGTCTTCCGGATGATCGACGCGCATCAGATTCCCTGCGTGCTCACCTGGGCGCTGGATGCGGGCGGGCGCCACCCCTGCATCGGCTTCGACAACCGCGCCGCGGCGATCCGCGTCACGCGCCACCTGCTCGAGCTCGGCCACCGCGAGTTCGCCATGATCTCCGGCATCACGACCGGCAACGAGCGCGCGCGGGACAGGCTGGAAGGCGTGCGCGAAGCCCTCGCCGAGCGAGGGCTTGCGCTCGCGGCGCAGCGCCTCGTGGAAAACCCTTATACGCTCGCGGCCGGGCGCGAAGGCCTGCGCGAGGTGGTGCGCGGCGGTGAGCGGCCGACGGCGGTGATCTGCGGCAACGATGTCCTTGCGATCGGCGCGCTCGCCGAGTGCCACGCGCTGGGCCTCGACGTGCCGCGCGAGGTATCGCTCACCGGCTTCGACGACATGGAAATCGCCTCGGTGGTCACGCCCGCGCTCACCACGGTGCGCTTTCCGACGGCGGAGCTCGGCGCGTATGCGGCGCAGCACCTGCTCGCGCGGCTGGCGGGCCGACCGGTGGAGCGGCGTGTCGAGCTGCCGGTGGAGCTGGTGGTGCGCGGCTCGACCGCGCCGCCGCCTCGAAATCCGTAATTCGTGAATCGTGAATGGACAGAGCGGCGCCGCGCGCCGGCCGGCGTGAACCTCTCGCCGCTGAAGGCGCAGAGCGCGCGGAGGGAGAGACGCCGAGAGAGCGTGAGAGCGTGGGGGCGGGAGAACGAAAGCGGCCCTCGGACATTCCATCTCGCGACTTCACGATCTCCGATTTCACGACCTCCCGATTTCACGACTCACGGCATTTGGGAACCGCCAGGACGCCAAGGAAAAACAGGCGAAGACCGAACGGAAAAACAGAACGGGCGCGGGCGCGCCCCTTCTGTTGTCGTGCGAACGGCGGGGCTACAGGGACTTTGCGTGGTCCACCATCCCCTGGAAATCCACGACGACCGCCGGCTCGCTGCCCACCACCCGGGCGTCATGACAATTCGTTCGCGTGCTGGGCGATCTGGAAAAGCTCCAGGAAGAAATTGACGACGAAACCTGGCCCGGCGTTTCGTCCGTAAACGCCGTTCACCGGCGGTTCCATTTTCTTGGCGTCCTGGTGGTCGGGTCATTCCTCCTACTGTTTCTCCGGCGTCTTCGGCGGTGCGGGCTCGGGCTCCTCCGTCACTTCGTCGCTGCGTCACTTCGTCACTCAAACTTGAGCGAGCAGCTCGCCGATCATCAGCTCGGCGCGCCCCTGGTAGCCGCCGCCGAAGAGGTTGAGGTGATTCAGCACGTGGTAGAGGTTGTAGAGCTGCTTGCGCACCCCGTAGCCCGGGTCGAGCTTGAACGTCTCGTTGTACGCCGCGTAGAAATCGGGCGCGAAGCCGCCGAAGAGCTCGGTCATCGCGAGATCGGCCTCGCGGTCCCCGTAATACACCGCCGGGTCGAAGATGACCGGCGTGCCTTCGGCGGCGAAGCCGACGTTGCCCGACCACAGGTCGCCGTGCAGCAGTGACGGGCGCGGCGCGCAGCCGGCAAAGAAGGCGGGCAGCTTCTCCAACAGGCGCTCGCCGCCTTCGAGCAATCGGCCGCGGTGACCCTTCTCCGCCGCGAGCTTCAGCTGATAGCCCAAGCGGCGGTTGCGCCAGAACGCGATCCAGTCGGCGTCCGGGGTGTTGACCTGCGGGGTCGAGCCGATGGTGTTGTCGCGGCGCCAGCCGAAGCGCTCGGCGGTGACGCGGTGCATGCGCGCGAGGTTCCGGCCCAACTCGCGCATGCCCTTGCCGCTCGCGGGGCGGAACTCGAAGCATTCGAGCACGAGCCAGCTCGCTTCATCGTTTGCGCCGTGACAAACCGGCAGCGGCACGCGCACCGTGTTCGAGCCCGCCATCTCGTTGAGCCCCTCGGCCTCGGCCTCGAACATCGGCAGCCGCTCGCGCGCGTTGAGCTTGACGAAGTAGGCGCGCCCTCGACCGCGGATCACGTGGCTTTCATTGATGCAACCGCCGCCCGTTCCGAAGCGCGATTCGATGGCAAAGGGCGCGCCCGAAGCTTCGCGGATTGACCATTCAATATCAGGCCAGGGGGTCATGACGCGTGCGCGCGGCCCGAAAAAAACCCGAGGGTGACCGCAATTGAACGCGGTCTGGAGCCGGTACGGAATTCCTTACGCTAACGATTTCCGCGCTTTCGCGATCGCCGCCTTCACGCGTGCGGGCGCGGTGCCGCCGATGTGGGAACGGCTCTGCACCGAGCCCTCCAGCGTCAGCGCGGCGAGCACGTCCTTGCCGATCGCGGGCGAGAATTTTTGCAATTCGGCGGGCTTGAGGTCGGCGAGCTCGCAGCCACGGCTTTCGGCGAAACGCACGGCCTGCGCCACCGCCTCGTGCGCCTCGCGGAAAGGCACGCCCTTGCGCACCAGGTATTCGGCGAGGTCGGTCGCAGTGGCGTGCCCGCGGCGCGCGGCGGCCTCCATCGCGTCGCGGTTCACCTTGACGCCGGCGAGCATCTCGGTGAACACCGCGAGACTCATCATCAGCGTGTCCACCGCGTCGAAGAGCGGTTCCTTGTCTTCCTGGTTGTCGCGGTTGTAGGCGAGCGGCTGCGCCTTCATGAGCGTGAGCAGCGCGACCAGGTCGCCGTTGACGCGCCCGGTCTTGCCGCGGATCAGCTCCGCCACGTCGGGATTCTTTTTCTGCGGCATGATGGAGGAGCCGGTGCAGAAGCGGTCGGCGAGATCGATGAAGCCGAAGCGCGGGTTCATCCACAGGATGAGCTCCTCGCAGAAGCGCGAGAGATGCGTCATCACGAGCGCCGCGCAGGCGCAGAATTCGATCGCGAAATCCCGGTCGGAGACCGCGTCGATCGAGTTCTCGCACACGCCGTCGAAGCCGAGCTCCTTGGCGACCGCCACGCGGTCGATCGGAAAGGAGGTCCCGGCGAGCGCGGCCGCGCCGAGCGGCAGCTTGTTCACCCGCTTGCGGCAGTCGGCGAGCCGTTGCGCGTCGCGCGCGAGCATCTCGAAGTAGGCCATCAGGTGGTGGCCCAGGGTGACCGGCTGCGCCACCTGCAGGTGCGTGAAGCCGGGCATGACGGACTCGGCGTGCTCGTCCGCAACGTCGAGCAGCGCGCGCTGCAGGCCCTTGATCAGGGTGAGAACCTGGTCGATGGCGGCGCGCAGGAACAGGCGCACATCGGTCGCGACCTGGTCGTTGCGCGAGCGCGCGGTGTGCAGGCGCTTGCCCGCCTCGCCCGCGAGCTCGGTCAGGCGCCGCTCGATGCTCAAGTGCACGTCCTCGTGCGCGACCGACCAGGGAAAAGTGCCGGCCTGGATCTCCGAGCGGATCTGCGCGAGCCCCTTCTCGATCGCGGCGAGATCGCCTTTCGAGACGATGCCCGCCGCCTGGAGCATGCGCGCGTGGGCGAGGGAGGCCTCGAGGTCGAACTCCGCAAGCCGCTGGTCGAAGGACACGGACGCGGTGAAGCGCTGCACGAGCTCGTTCACGGGCTCGGAGAAGCGTCCGGACCACGGCTTGTTCTTGGTCTTGTCGTTGGCGGCCATGCGGCCTGCTAGAATCTAGTGCGTTCGGGGAACGATCGGTCGGGCTTCGCGCGGGCGCCGCGCGCGGCGGCGCGGCAGGCACCTCAGAGGCAGGAGAAGTGGGCTGATGGCGATGTCGGATTGCTCGGCGCGCAATGGCGTGGAAACCGCATGGCGAGAAGTATAAATCAAAACGCCTATTCGAGCGCCCTGCCGAACTTCCGCAACCTCGGAATCCTGCTGCGCATCCTGCTCATCGTCAACGTGCTGGCGCTCGCGGCGGCGGTCCTGCAGAGCACCGACGCGCGCACCCTTCGGCGGGAGCTGCTCGAGATCTCGGCGCTGGTGCAGCCGCTGCTGATCCTGAGCCTGGTCGCGCTCGCGGCGCTGAACGACGTCCTCAAGCGCCTGCCGTACGCCCTCGGCGTGGCGGTCGTGCTCCTGCTCGAGCTCGCGCTCACCGCGGCTCTCTCCGTGGCGGGCCGGCCGCTCCTCGAGGCCGAGCCGGCTCCGCTCGCGCGCTACTGGCTGCTGGTGGGCCTCACCACCGCGGCGCTGCTGTTCTACTTCCACCTGCGCGGGCGCGCGCTCTCGCCCGCGCTCTCGGAGGCGCGGCTACAGGCGCTGCAGGCGCGCATCCGCCCGCATTTCCTGTTCAACAGCATCAACGCCGTGCTCTCCCTCATCCGCCAGGACCCGAAGCGCGCCGAGTCCGCGCTCGAGGACCTGGCCGACCTCTTCCGGGTGCTGATGGCGGACAACCGGAACCTCTCGCCGCTCGCGCGCGAGGTCGAGCTGTGCCGCCAGTACCTCGAGCTCGAGCAGCTGCGGCTGGGCGAGCGGCTGCAGGTGGAATGGCACATCGACAAGATGCCGCGCGACGCGCTGGTGCCGCCGCTGGTGCTGCAGCCGCTGCTGGAGAACGCGGTCTACCACGGCATCGAGCCGCGCATCGAGCCCGGCGTGGTGAGCATCAACATCTACAGCGCGCGCGACCGGGTGCACGCGGTGCTGCGCAACCCGTACCGGCAGGACGGCGACCACCACGCCGGCAACAAGATGGCGCTCGCCAACATCCGCGAGCGGCTGCAGCTTCATTTCGACGCCGAAGCCACGCTCGCGACGAGGGCGACTGAAGACACCTACCAGGTGCATATCGTGATGCCCTACGTCAAGGCGCGTGAATCGTGATTCGTGAATCGTGAACCGAAGGCCGTGAGCGCGAACCTGCCGCCATTGCGCGTGCTGATCGTGGACGACGAGGCGCCGGCGCGGCTGCGCATGCGGGATCTCCTCGCCGACTGCGGCGGGGAGCTGCCGGTGGAGGTGTCGGGCGAGGCGGCGGACGGCCGCGCGGCGCTGGAGCTGCTCGCAGCCGAGCCCTGCGACGTCGTGCTGCTCGACGTGCGCATGCCCGAGATGGACGGGATCGAGGTGGCGCAGCACCTGCTCAACCTCGAGAAACCGCCCGCCGTGATCTTCGCCACCGCCTACGACGCCTACGCGCTGAAGGCATTCGAGGTGCATGCCGTGGACTACCTGCTCAAGCCGATCCGCCTCGCGCGCCTGAAGGAAGCGCTCGCACGCGTGCGCTCGGCGGCGCCGCCGAAGGCGGAAGCGCTGCGCGAGCTGCAGCGCGCGCCGCGCACGCACCTCTCCGCCCAGGAGCGCGGCAAGGTCCACCTCATTCCGGTCGCGGAGATCGTCTATCTCAAGGCCGAGCTGAAGTACGTGACGGTGAGGACGGCTGCGCGCGAGCACCTGGTCGAGGAGTCGCTCACGCGGCTCGAGCAGGAGTACGGGGAGCGCTTCGTCCGCGTGCACCGCAACTGCCTCGTCGCGCGCGCGGCGATCCGCGGCTTCGAGCGCGCGGCCACGGAAGGCGGCGAAGCCCACTGGTTGGTGCTGCTCGCCGGGGTGGAGGAAAAGCTCCCCGTGAGCCGCCGCCAGCAGCACATCGTTCGCGATTACTCGCGCCGTTGATGCGCCGTGCTCCGCCGTCTACCGCCTCTCACCGCGGAGGACGCAGAGGAGCGCACAAGAACATGAGAGCGACGAAGTGACGAAGGATGGTGCCGAAGGATGGTGACGGAAAACAGCGACGAGGGGCGGGGGACGCCGCCGAAATCGCCTCGCCCCTCGCCACTATCTCGTCACCATTGTCTCGTCACCGGTGCTCACTACTTTTTCCTGCTCCGTCATCCCTTCGCGCTCATCGCCCACTCTCTGCGGTGAATCACTTTCCCGCGCGCAGCCTGGAGAGCCCCGCTTCGATCGCCCGCTCCAGGTGGAGGCGATAGAAATCGTCGGCGAGCAGGCCCACGAAGTAATGCTAGAATCGCGGCGACCAGGATGCGTGGCGGGATTTTGGTTAACGGCATGTCGCGAAGGTCGCGGTGAGTGATCGTAGTGCCGGCGCCCGACCGCGGCGCATCGTCATCGCCACGCGCGAATCCAGGCTTGCCCTGTGGCAGGCGCAGCACATCCGGTCCCGGCTCGCGGCATTATACCCGCGGATCGAATTCGAGATACTCGGTCTCACCACGGAAGGCGACCGCAGGCTCGAGGTCTCTCTCGCCAGGATCGGCGGCAAGGGCCTGTTCATCAAGGAGCTGGAGGAGGCGCTCGCGGCAGGGCGCGCCGATCTCGCCGTGCATTCGGTGAAAGATGTCCCGGCGCAATTACCGCCCGGTTTCGTGCTCGCTGCGGTCACTGAACGCGAGGACCCGCGGGACGCCTTCGTTTCCAACCGCTATCCCGGCCTGGCGGCGCTGCCGGACGGGGCCCGCGTCGGCACTTCCAGCCTGCGCCGCGAATGCCAGCTGCGCGCCCGCCATCCGCGTCTCGCCGTCGAGCCGCTGCGCGGCAATGTGCCGACCCGGTTGAGGAAGCTCGACGAGGGCGCCTACGACGCGATCATGCTGGCGGCGGCGGGCCTGAGGCGCCTCGGGCTCGCAGAACGGATCACCGCGCTGCTCGACCCGGAGGAGAGCCTGCCGGCGCCGGGCCAGGGCGCGATCGGGCTGGAATGCCGGGCCGATCGCGGCGACGTCATCGAGCTGCTCGCCCCGCTCAACCACCGCCAGACGGCGCTGTGCGTGGCGGCGGAGCGGGCGCTTTCGCGCGCGCTCGCGGGAAGCTGCAACGTTCCGCTCGGCGCGTTCGCGCAGGTCACCGGGGAGGGCGTGCGCCTGCGCGCGTTCGTCGGCGCGCCGGACGGGGCGCGGCTCGTCTCCGCCGAGCGCAGCGGCGCGGCCGCCGAGCCCGAGGCGCTCGGCGCCGCGCTGGCGGAAGAGCTCAAATCGCGCGGCGCGGCCGCGATCCTCGCGGAGCTTGAAAAGCAAGGCTGAACCCCCGAGACGCCGAGAGAGAGACAGAGATTGAACCGCCAAGATGGCATGGACGCCTCCCGCTCCCCTTCGGGGGAGGCGAGCATGCCATCTTAATGAGGAGAGGAAGGGTTGGCCAAGATGGGGTGGGGCTCTCACGATCCTGACGGCAT
>Ga0073934_10001491_pt1 | contig 55595 bp, 50 predicted proteins | sample LarsenN4metaG_FD_76834 | JGI IMG/M metagenome (GOLD analysis project Ga0073934, IMG submission 76834) | Hot spring sediment bacterial and archeal communities from British Columbia, Canada, to study Microbial Dark Matter (Phase II) - Larsen... ...
AATATTCATTTTGAACAGCTATCAATGGCTGGAATACCCATTCTGCCGTTCATAAAATTGAGCGCACAAGCCTTTAGAGGCTCTGACTTCAGTACAAATGTTTCAAAATGAGAATTGCTGAATCGATTCGGTTCAGACGGAAAACCGACATCCCAGAATGATAAGCTAGCGAATGCACGAAAATATCTTTTAGGATCAAGGGAATGACTGGGACAAGCCAAGCCCCGTTGTTGTTACGAGCAGCACGTGGAGAAGCAGTTGAGCGTCCACCCGTTTGGATGATGCGGCAAGCAGGGCGCTATATGAAAGTTTATCGAGACCTGCGCGATCGCTATCCATCCTTTCGCGAGCGATCTGAAAATCCTGATTTGGCGATCGAAATTTCACTCCAGCCATTTCGCGCTTTCCAACCCGATGGCGTGATTCTGTTTTCAGACATTTTGACACCGCTGCCTGGTATTGGTATTCCCTTCGACATTATCGAAAGTCGCGGCCCTGTGATTGAGCCAGCCATCCGCACGGCTGAACAGGTTGACAAGCTCCACCCGATCAATCCCGAAGAGTCGATGCCCTTTATCCGCACGATTTTGCAAACTCTGCGGCAAGAAGTGGGCGATCGCGCGGCTGTGCTTGGTTTTGTTGGCGCTCCGTGGACACTCGCAGCCTACGCCGTTGAAGGCAAAAGTTCTAAAGACTACACCGTGATCAAGAGCATGGCGTTTAGCGAGCCTGCGATCCTCCATACGTTTTTAGGTAAGTTGGCCGACGCGATCGCTACCTATGCCTGCTACCAAATTGAGTCGGGTGCGCAGGTGGTGCAAATGTTCGACTCCTGGGCGGGGCAACTTAGTCCCCAGGACTATGACACCTTTGCGTTGCCCTATCAGCAACGGGTTGTGCAACAGGTGAAGGCAAAACATCCAGAGACACCCTTGATCCTTTACATCAGCGGTAGTGCAGGTGTGCTTGAGCGCATGGGGCAATCAGGTGTTGATATTGTCAGCGTTGACTGGACGGTTGACATGGCCGATGCCCGTCGTCGTCTTGGCCCTCAGATTGGGGTGCAAGGCAATGTTGACCCCTGTGTGTTGTTTGGTGCGAAACCATTTATTCGCGATCGCATTCTCAACACGGTGCGCCAAGCCGGTGGAAATCGCCACATCTTAAACTTGGGTCATGGTATTCTACCGGGAACTCCTGAAGAAAACGCGGCTTACTTTTTTGAAATTGGTAAGCAAAGCCACCAGTTGTTAGCAACTTCTGCTCGGTAAGTCAGTCCATGAATTTGGGCCACAAAAGCGTTAATTTTGGTGCCACTTTGATTTGTTGAAGGATAAACTCGTTTATTACTTCGCGAAACAAATTAAAGTGGAACCAAAGTCTGGGTTGGTGGCTTACGTTTGACTTCCAGTGCAATATTTTGCTCGCCTGAACGAATGCTCCTCCACGCCGTAGGTTATTAGTCTTGTCTCTTTACTTTTCTGAAATCCAATGACCTCAAAACGGATCTTTCTGACTGGCGCAAGCGGGTGCATCGGTCACTACGTGGCAGAAGCATTCATTCAAGAAACCGATCACGAGCTTTATTTACTGGTTAGGGATCCTGCAAAGCTGCGTTTTAATTACAACGCGCGCCCTGGGGTGCATATTGTTCAAGGTGATCTGCGAAAGATCGAAGAGTTTGCTGACTTATTACAAACAATTGATTGTGCGATTTTGATTGCCACGTCTTGGGGTGGCCCAGAAGAAGTTTATGAGGTCAATGTTAAGAAGACGCTGAGCCTGATCGAACACCTCAACCCCGATCGCTGTGAGCAAATTATTTATTTCTCGACGGCTAGCATTTTAGATCGCAAGAACCAACCTCTCCCCCAAGCCAAAGAGTTTGGCACCGATTACATTCGGTCGAAGTATATCTGCTATCAAGAACTGCACAAACTGGCGATCGCGCCCAAAATTACGACGCTGTTTCCCACATTGCTGTTAGGTGGCGATAACAACAAGCCTTACTCGCACGTCTCTTCTGGCATTGCTCAGGTTGCCAGGTGGATCGATGTAATTCGCTTTTTGCGAATTGATGGAAGTTTTCACTTTATTCACGGCAAAGACGTCGCTCAGATTGTGCAGTATCTAGCCGATCATCCATCCCAAGCGACAGAACCGCGCCAGTTTGTGTTGGGTAATGCTCGCACAACTGTTGACCAATTGATCGAAGAGTCGTGTGCTTACCTCAACAAGCGCATGTATTTTCGGATTCCACTCACGTTTGGCTTAGCTGATCTGATTATTCGCCTGTTTCACATCAAAATGGCTGAGTGGGATCGGTTTTCGATGGAGTATCGCCACTTTACCCACCAGGATGTGACGAGTCCACAACGGTTTCACTTGCCGACCTACTGTGCCACCGTCGCAGACATTCTCAGAATCAGCGGCCTCAGACCTCACAAACGACCGTTTAGCTTTCGTAAATCGGTCAAAGTTTAGCAATGAAAAACCCCGGAGTTCTAATGAGTCCGGGGTTCTTGCGCTTAAGCCTTGAACTTTTCCGTGATACGGCGAGTTGCTTCTTCTACATTTTCGCGGCTGTTAAACGCCGAAATGCGGAAGTAACCTTCCCCAGCGGCACCAAAGCCCGAACCGGGAGTGCCAACTACGTTGCAGGTGTGCAGCAACTTGTCAAAGAAATCCCAACTCGACAAACCATTGGGGGTTTTCACCCACACATAGGGGGCGTTGATGCCACCGTAGACCTGCAAACCTGCGGCGGTCAGTTGCGCCCGAATGATGCTGGCGTTTTCCATGTAGAAGTTGACCAACTCCTTCACCTGGGCTTGCCCAGCCTCAGAGTAAACGGCCTCAGCCCCTCGCTGCACAATGTAAGACACGCCATTAAACTTGGTCGATTGGCGACGGTTCCAGAGTTTCCACAACTCGACATCTGAACCATCTGATGCTTTTGCTTTCAGGGCCTTAGGCACAACTGTCAACGCACAACGGGTGCCTGTAAAGCCCGCATTTTTTGAGAAGGAGCGGAACTCGATCGCACATTCCCGTGCGCCTTCAATCTCAAAAATTGAGTGGGGCAACTCTGGGTCGGTGATAAACGCTTCGTAAGCGGCATCAAACAAAATAATCGAACCGTGCGATCGCGCGTAATCAACCCACGCTTTCAGGTGTTCTTTGGTTGCCGTAGCCCCGGTGGGATTGTTGGGGAAGCAGAGATAGATTAAGTCCACCTTCTCTTGGGGAATCTCTGCGGTGAAATTGTTGTCGGCGGAGATGGGCAAATAGACCAACCCTTCGTACTCACCCCGCTCATTGGCGTCGCCCGTATGACCAGCCATCACATTGGTATCGACATAGACGGGGTAAACCGGATCTGTGACCGCAATCCGATTGTCACTCCCAAAAATATCGAGAATGTTGCCACAGTCGCACTTTGAGCCGTCTGAGATGAAAATTTCGGAGGCATCTACGTCACAACCTCGTGCCTGAAAGTCGTGCTGAGCAATCTTTTCGCGTAGCCAGCCGTATCCTTGCTCAGGGCCATATCCCTTAAAGGAGGCGCGATCGCCCATTTCTTCAACTGCCGCAATCATCGCCTCGCGACAAGCGACAGGCAACGGTTCTGTGACGTCACCAATCCCCAAGCGGATGATTTTGGCAGCGGGATTCGCCTCGGCAAAGGCAGTGACCCGTCGCCCAATCTCAGGGAAAAGATACCCTGCTTTCAACTTTAAGTAGTTTTCGTTAATGCTTGCCATACTTCGACTGCTACAAACGCCTCTAGCTAGCTTACTAAGGATTGGGCAAAAGTTTGGCAGGTTCGCAGGCTAGGGATTGAGTTTTATTGGCTGGAATCAAATTCAGCAACCTGAGCCGCTAGATTGCTGCTGACTCAAAGTCACTTCTCTCGCCTACATCCAGCCCAAAAGCAGCCCGATTGGAGCAGGCACCATCTCACCCCGAAAGTCGAGCAGTTGCACGACCAGCAAGTAGGCAACACTCAGCGCGATCGCGATCGCCCCGGTGATAATCGCCACAAATTTTGACCGTTCCATATCGTTCTCCCGACTGCATCCTCTGTTCACACTATAGCTTTGCTTTGGATGCCAAAGCAGTGTCTGCGACTCAATTTCCACGTCGTCCGAGGCGTATCTACAAAAGCGTGCTAGCGTCAATGGGCAAATGTACGAATCTGCGATCGCGTGAGCGCAGATCCTGAACTAGAACAGCAAAAATTACGGATGTTACCCGTCGGAAGCAAGCGCTAATTTTGCTTCAGTTCCTAAAAATCGCACACAAGTCTACGTATCGATCCGTTTCGATATCCCTTATCAGGAGTAGTGTAATGACGATTTCTGGGGCATCTACTTATTCGTTACAGCCGATTCCACTTAAAGTCTTTAAACCGACAACCAGTTTTACAGCCGCCAACGCAAGAACTATGCTGAACGAATTTAAAGCATGTATGGAGGCTGGGGTGCAATTTATGCTCGTGGATCTGCGAGATGTGCAGTTTATGGACAGTTTTGGTTTAGGGGTGCTGGTTTCGATGCATACCAAACTCAAAATGGCGCACGGCAGGCTAGGTATTTGTAACCTGCACCCCAGTATTACAACCCTGTTCAACTTGTCGGATATGCACAATCTGTTTCAAATTGTGCGCGATCGCGCTGAGTTTGAGCTTGCTTTGTTAGATCGTCGATCCTCGCTTTAGTTCTAGGATTTTGATGGATGGGTGCAACCGGATATGAGTATGATGAACATGAATTTTGCGCCCTTCAACAAATGCTATGGCGAATTCAGGCATTGCAACTACGGAAACCTACTCCGGACAGTCTCCGGTAGTAGAGATCCACGAACTGAATAAAACCTACCGCACTGGGTTTTGGCTCAATCAAAAGGTCACCTCGCTCAAGCCGTGTACGCTCAGCGTGTTGCAAGGTGAAACGTTTGGTCTGCTGGGACCCAATGGGGCAGGTAAAACAACGTTATTGAAAATCTTATTGGGCATTACCCGTCCTTCGGGAGGGCGTGGCTTGCTGCTGGGGCATCCGTTGGGCGATCGCTCGGTCAAGCAACGAGTGGGTTATTTGCCTGAAAATCCTTACTTTTACGATTACTTGACAGGTTGGGAGATGTTGCAATTTACGGCGGGGTTATTTCAAATTCCGCCGAGTGTGCAGCAAAAACGCATTGCTGAGTTGCTCGATCTGGTTGGGTTAGCGCAGTCAGCGGCTAAAGGCAAACAACTGCGGCGCTACTCAAAGGGAATGTTGCAGCGGGTGGGCATGGCTCAAGCATTGATCAACGACCCCGATGTTGTGTTTTTAGACGAGCCGATGTCAGGGCTTGACCCGCTCGGTCGTTACCAAATTCGCGAAATTATCCAGTCCTTAAAGGCGCAGGGCAAAACCATCTTTTTTAACAGCCACATTCTGTCGGATGTCGAGCGACTCTGCGATCGCATTGCCATTCTGGCGCAGGGTGATTTGTTATGCATCGGCGCCCTACAAGACTTGTTAGGCAGCGCTCAGACTTACTCAGTGAAAGTGCGAGGCGGCAACCCAGATGTCTTAAAAAACCGGGTCAGCGATCTGAAATTTGAAGACGGCACCTGGCAGGGACACTTAATGGGCAACCCGCAAGACTTTATTGCTAGCCTCAATTTGATGGGTGCGCAATTGATTGCAATGGAGTTATCGCGCTCTTCCCTTGAGGAATTTTTTGTTGAGCAATTGCGGCAACGGGGTATTCGTGCGAGTGCTTAGCTTAAGAAATTAAGCGGACTATGGCTCGTCAATTACTGACTTGTCGTCCGATCAATTAGCCTTTTGAGTGTACTTAAGGAACTGATTTTGTGAAGTCGTTGCCACTAAACTGATAAAGACAGGCATGATGCACCCGCTTCCTGAATTTCTCAAGTTGGGCAAAATGTGTCACTTCGTAAGTCCTGGGAGAGTCAGTACAGTGTAAGGGCGATCGCCCATGCGAACGGCAAAACGAGGGTTGATGTTGGTGCTACTGGGGCTAGTTATTGCAGCCCTGATTGCGTTCACCCCGATTCGATTTTTATTTGACGAAGGAGAACTGAAGCGCGCGTTAGAAGCGTCTGGCGAGTGGGCAGGATTAATTTACCTGCTAGTCTTTATCGGCGCGACAGTGCTTGGTTTCCCCGGAAATATCATGACCATCGCCGGAGGGGCAGTGTTTGGCATGGTTTGGGGTGTTTGCCTGTCTCAAATTGGGGCAACTGTTGGAGCGATCGGTGCTTATTGGGTGGCTCGGCGCGTCTTGCATGACTGGTTTCAGACTCGGTTTCAGCACTCACGATTATTGCACCGACTGAATCGAGCGATCGCCCACAACCCGATGGGCATTCTTCTAGCAACACGGCTCAGTCCGCTGGCACCGTTTAGCCTGATCAACTTTCTCTATGGGTTGACTCAGATACCACTCAAAACCTATGCCAATGGAACGTTTTGGGGCATTTTGCCACTGACTTTTGTGTATACCTGGCTGGGTGTGAGCGGCAAAGAACTGTTGTCAGGCGGAGAGCGACTCCCGTTTATCGTTGCGCTGAGCTTACTGGGATTGTTAGCCCTGTTGCCGTCTTTGCTGGGGCGATCGCGATCGGTAAGTTAAATCGATTCCAGCATTTTTATCCCTGGGGTAATGTCTTGGCTCATTTTCTTTTGGTTAGCAGAATATCGACTTTGGTGTTAGTAGAAAGTTCCTTCAAACCCTGAATCTGAAAGGATTTGAAACGTTTTTCTCCAGCCAGTTTGATAACTGCCACAGTTTTTCAAAATTTGTCCTGAGCAATCTTTTCTACGCGTGGACTGTCAAAAATAAGCCTGACAAAGGTTGCCCCTTTGAGGCTGTTTAGCTTAAAACCGACAGACCTAAACCTATGAATTTGCGATTGAAAGCGGTTGCCCTTGCAACCCTTGTATTTGGTTCTATGAGTGTTTCGTTACCGGGTCAATCATCCACTTTGTTTAGCAAAGCCGAAATTGACCCAAGTCGCTTTGTGGCAGTAGCATCGCCCTACGCCAACGGTGCGCGGCATCAACTGCTAATTCTTGAGCAAGTTGCTAATACGCGAGCCTGCTGGAGCGAAAGCGGATCTTATCCCACCCGGATCGATCCATTGCTCCTACAGTATGACTTCACCAACATCTGCGGTCGCAGTACCGATAGCAACGGCTACTCGATTCGAATGGCAGACCGAGATTTAGGTGTTCAGTATAGTTTACGTGTCGTTGAGCGCGGCGGCGAACTGCGGCTGGTTGGTGTTCCTCTGTTTAATCGAACCTTACCGGAATTAGAAATCGGGCGGACGTATGGTGTGACGAATGGATTTGCCAAGATCTTTTTGAACTCAGGTTGGCGGATGACGCGCCGAACCTATAACGGGCAAGCTGTTGGGCATGTGTACTTGACCAACGATCGCAGTTTAGAGAGTGTGGTTGCGGCTCTACCCAAACCCACGACTCCAACCACTCCAACGACTCCGACACGCCCTGTTACCCCACGACCAACTCAACCTCCCACATCATCGCGGCCTCAACCTTTGCCCCCACCGCCGAATGTGAATCCTGCGCCGGTGAACCCTGCACCGAGTCGTCCGGTGTTTAGACCCGGAGCCGGAGATTACGTGGTGCCGACCATCATTATTGAGCAGTAGCAAAATCAAGGCTACGCCAGTCAAACGTTGTCGATCCCTAAAATCTCAGACTTCTGGGGATCTCGGTCGAGTCTCATAGTTTCTAAACAAAAACCCTGGCTGTTGAGATCGCGCTTCTCACCAGGGTTTCTTTTATGTGGCTGTTTGATAATAGGGAGCGATCGCTGGCAAGCTTGCTCCCATACAACTACTTCTGCTCAGGTGGGACTAACTTGTCCCAAGCGGCTTTGGCAGCTTCAGAAAGACGATGTCCAAAGTCCTCAACTTCTTTGACAACTGTGTGCCAGTTTGATTCGGCATCTTGTTGAAGTTGCTGCACCGACTGCTCAATTTGGTGCGGTTCAATCAGTTGGGTTTGTTCGATCGCCTCGCGGGCTTGTCGCACGGCATTGAGATACGTTTCTCGCGTTAAATCACCTGCCGCTTGAATTTCAGATAAAGCTCGTTTCCGAATTGCATCAATCAAAGCTGCCGTCTCTTGCCGCACATCATCCGTTTGCGTTGGAGTCGGTTGAATTTCTTCTGGGGGAGAAACAATCATCGAAGACTCTTGATCTAGATCAGTCATAGTATGCCTCACCAGCTTTTTAACGCCGATTGAACGAATTTTGCTACTCAACTATTCAGGTAGAGCTTCACCAGCCAAGCCCATTCTTAAATAACCAGCAGCCAAAGAAGAGAAGGATATGGGTAGGCTCTCGGCGAGTGCAAAACCTGCTCAGAACCTACCTGTCTAACTTCAGGATAGCTATGCCGCAGAGATGCTGGTCATTTCCTGTTCAAGTTGTAACAAGCGTTCAATCCGTTTCTGGGTGGGTGGGTGAGTTGAAAACAGGCTTGTCAAACCTTCACCAGCAAACGAATTAATGATTAACAGCGGCTCGAAGGCAGGGTTAGCTTGTACCGACATCCGTTGCGCACCCACTTCTAACTTTTGCAGGGCGCTAGCCAGTCCACGCGGATTGTTGGTCAGACGAGCAGCCCCGGCATCAGCTTCAAACTCACGGGTGCGAGAGATCGTCATTTGGATCAGACTTGCAGCCAGAGGTGCCAGGAACATTGCCAACAACAGACCAATCGGGTTAGGCCCACGGCGATCGTCAGAACTGCCACCAAAGGCCATGCCATAACTGGCCCACTGCGCCATATAAGCTAACTGTGAAATTGCCCCGGCGATCGTAGCTGCCACCGCTTGAGTCAATGTATCGCGGTTGATCACGTGAGTTAACTCGTGGGCAATTACCCCTTCTAACTCGTCGGTAGTGAGCATATTCACAATGCCCTCGGTCACAGCAACGGCAGCATGTTGCGGGTCACGTCCAGTTGCAAAAGCATTGGCTGCTTGCCCCGGCACGACGTAGAGTGCAGGAGTGGGAATATTTGCCTTTTGGCTCAGCCGCTCTAGCATTTGATAAAGCTCAGGCGCTTGCTCAGGACTGACAGGTTGAGCTTGGTAAGCGCTCAACGCAATCTTGTCTGAGAAATACCAGGAACCCAAATTCATTACGGCCGCCATAACGATGCCAATGATAATGCCGCTGGTGCCACCCACAATAAAGTAGCCAATTCCAACGAGCAAAGCACTGAGCAAACTGAGCAAGCCGAGGGTTTTGATCTGATTCATACCCTAGTCTCCTTCTAAATAACCGCTGTTATGAAAGTGCGGCTTTTTCTTCCTTCGATAATAGTGAAGTTTTTTCTTTCTTCATATTAAGGAATCTGTGTTTTTAGACGGGTGAAGAAACCGAACAGAAGCGTTAGGGAAATATCACGATGCTAAAAATAATTTATTCATTCCATCATTCTTTGCATCAATTTATCCTTCCATCAAGCTTTAATAAAGTACCTGAAATGGGTGAGGCAAGTGTTGTAGCGATCGCCACTATCTTTGCGATTCTCACCATGTCACGTTCTCGCTTTTGGAAGCTCATCCTCGGTTTATATGCCTGTCTCTTCTGCGTCATTTTGGTGTTGGCCTACACAGGGCAACTCCCCGCATTCTTAACCACAAACGACAAGTTGGGGCATCTGGTGCTGTATGCGATCGCGACTTTTGTTGGGCATACCGTGTTGCGATCGCGCAAACTCAAACTCGGAAACTGGCTTTTACCTGCTTTTCCCTTTGGGTTTGGCCTTTTCACTCTGGTCGAAGAATGCATTCAGTCTCAATCTCCTAATCGCAGTTTTGATGGCGTTGATCTGATTGCGAGTTTTGTGGGAATTGCTTTTGGTTATTGGCTGGTAGAACGGCAGCAGAAAAAGTCGTGAACGGTTAAGGAGCCTGGTTGTAAGGAGTGAGCAATGCTAAACTCCGTTGAAACAATTCCATTTGATTCAATTCCTGTCCCCTAACACGAGCGCTCAATGTCTCGCAAATGTAGATCCAAAGCTTCGACGGAGACTTGAATTTCACGCACCGATAGCGCTAGAGAAATAATCATCAAGATCAAGCTAATTGCAAAAATCATTTCTCCCAGTCGGTGTTGACCCGCAAACAGGACAAACATGCAAACCACGCATAGCAAGAAGCTACTGACACCGAAGGCTTGCATCTGTTGCACCAGTCGTACCCGATAACGCAAGCTTGAAATCTCTCGGAGCAGCAGGGTACTCGGCTCTGATTTGTGGGTGGCGTGCAATTGGCGAATCACCGTGGCCAGGGTGAGAAACCGATTGGTGTAAGCCAGCAGCAATAACGAAATCGCAGGAAACAACAGAGCGGGGGTTGTGAGCGTTAGTTCCATAAGCAATCGGGCAAAATCAAAGGGTGATCAGCAGGCAATACCCCTCCTATGATTCATTGAATTCTGGAATGAACTTGAGAAACCCACGTTCTTTTAAGCATGCCAAAAGCGTTATTTAGCAACTGACTGTTTGGAAAGAAATTTTTTATTTTAGAGCCAATTTTCGGAATCGATTCTATTAAAAATTAGTCTCACTTGAGTCTCAGAATGGTTGTGATTGAGTCTTTTGAGGTGAGGCTTGAAAAGCTTGCTGGGAAAGGGTTTGCCGGATGGAAAATCCCCCTCTCAAAACGGTGGGGCGGTGATACAATAGAAAAGCTAATATGCCTTCCCATTTAGTGTGGGTAAACTTTGGCTCGAATCAGGTTATTAGCTGCAATCTGAACACTTGGAGTTGTTGACTGTATGACCTTTTCCCAGGATTCGCCCCAGGATCGGATTATCCCGACAGATCTGAGTAACGAGATGTCCCGATCCTACCTGGAATACGCCATGAGCGTGATTGTGGGGCGGGCGTTACCCGATGCGCGAGATGGTTTGAAGCCAGTGCATCGCCGCATTCTTTACGCAATGCATGAGTTGGGGTTAAGCCCCGATCGCCCTTTCCGAAAATGCGCCCGTGTTGTCGGGGACGTGATCGGTAAATATCATCCACATGGCGACCAGGCCGTTTATGATGCCCTGGTGCGAATGGCGCAAGACTTTTCAATGCGATCTCCCCTGGTTGATGGACACGGCAACTTTGGCTCAGTAGACAATGACCCCCCAGCAGCCATGCGATACACTGAGTGTCGCTTGCGGCCCGTCACCACTGAGGGGATGCTGCAAGACATTGAAGCTGAGACGGTTGATTTTGTAGCGAACTACGACGGCTCACAGCAAGAGCCAACGGTGCTTCCGGCTCGTTTTCCCCAACTGCTGCTCAACGGCTCATCGGGTATTGCTGTGGGGATGGCGACCAACATTCCACCCCATAACTTGGGTGAAGTGATTGACGGGTTGACTGCATTGATTCACAACCCAGAGCTGACCGATCTGGAGTTGATGCAATACATTCCGGGACCTGACTTCCCGACCGGGGCGCAGATTCTTGGGCGCAGTGGCATTCGTGATGCTTACACAACAGGGCGCGGCTCGGTTGTAATGCGTGGGGTTGCGTCGATCGAAACGATTGAGCATCGAGGCCGCCCGGACCGCGAAGCAATTATCGTGACTGAGTTGCCCTACCAAACCAATAAAGCGGCGCTGATCGAAAGGATCGCCGAAATGGTGAACGATAAGCGTCTGGAAGGGATTTCAGATATTCGGGATGAGAGCGATCGCGACGGGATGCGGATCGTGATTGAGCTGAAGCGCGATGCCTACCCGCGAGTGGTGCTCAACAACCTCTACAAGCAAACGCCATTGCAAGCCAACTTTGGGGCCAACATGGTGGCATTGGTGAATGGCGAACCGCAACTCCTGACCCTCAGAGACTTTTTGAGCGTCTTTCTAGAGTTTCGTGTTGAAGCCATTACACGACGAACCCAGTACTTCCTCCGCAAAGCCGAAGAACGCGACCATTTGTTGCAAGGTTTGTTGATTGCGCTGGCTAACCTTGATGAAATCATTCACTTGATTCGTCATGCGGCTGACACACCCACTGCCAAGCAAGAGTTGATGAGCCGCTATGAGCTATCAGAAGCTCAGGCAGATGCGATTCTGCAAATGCAACTGCGTCGTTTGACTGCGCTGGAAGCGGAAAAGATTCGCCAGGAGCACGAAGAGTTGCAGGCGCAGATCGCTGACTATCAAGATATTTTGGCGCGGCGTGAGCGCATTCTCGACATGATTGTTGAGGAAGTCACACAGATTAAGACGAAGCACGCGACCCCTCGTCGCACGGTGATTGAGCAATCAGAAGACGATTTGGCAGATGCCGACCTGATTGCCAACGAGCGCGCGGTGATCTTGCTGACCGAGCAAGGCTACCTGAAGCGGATGCCCGTTAACACCTTTGAAGCGCAGAGTCGGGCGACCAAGGGTAAAGCGGGTGCCCGTATGAAGGAAGATGATGCGGTGGAGTTGTTCCTCACGTGTCATGACCACGATAGCGTCTTGTTCTTTAGCGATCGCGGGGTGGTCTATTGCCTGCGGGCCTACCAGATTCCGGTTGGGTCGCGCACATCACGGGGCACACCGATCGTGCAATTGCTGCCAATCCCGGTGAATGAAAAGATTACGTCGATCATCCCGGTGACTGAGTTTACCGAAGACGAATATCTAGTCATGTTGACCCGCAACGGTTACATCAAGAAGACAGCACTGGCGGCGTTTGGCAACATTCGCTCAAACGGTCTGATCGCGATTTCCTTAGAGGAAGGCGACCAACTCCGTTGGGTGCGGCGGGCACGCGAGCAAGACACCATTTTGATTGGGTCGAGCTTGGGTAAGTCGATTCACTTCCGGGCGAACCACGAGCAACTGCGTCCGTTAGGGCGGGCAACCCGTGGCGTACGAGCGATGAACCTGCGCGAAAGCGACAGCCTCGTGGGGATGGATATTCTACCCAGCCAAATTGTGGCTGACTTAGAGCAAGAACTCGAATCGGCCAGTGTTAGTGATGAGGATACGACTGAAACCGCAACTAGCCTTGGCCCCTGGGCGTTGATTGTGACAAACGGAGGCTATGGGAAGCGGGTGCCTGTATCTCAGTTCCGCTTGCAAAACCGAGCCGGGATGGGGATCGTGGCGATCAAGTTCCGAAAGGCGGGCGATCGCATGGCGGCTTTACGCATTGTCGGCGAAGAAGACGAACTGATGATGATTACCAACCGGGGCATTATCATTCGTCAGGCGGTCAATGCGATCTCGTCTCAGTCACGAGCAGCGACGGGGGTGCGGGTGCAACGCCTCGACGAAGACGATGCGATCGCGGCAGTTGCCCTTGTGCCACGCTCAACCGAAGAAGCGGCAGCTTTAGAGGATGAGGAAATAGACGAAGAATAGGCGATCGCAACTTAAAACAGACTGGATTTGATTTTTTGTTAACGGAGGGTGAAATCATCCTCCGTTAATTTTTTTAGCGTGGCGTTCTCAGTAATCCTCGGCAAACCTCGTTGGGCGCGCCTTTCGTGGTGATTTTAAGCACTTCACCGATCTCTGACGTAGGTAACTGAAATGCCGCAAACATTCGAGTTGTGTGAGGTATTCTGGATGAAGTCAAACCAGGGATTTAGGTTGGATATTGCAATGAAGCTGGCAGCACGAGTGAGTCACGTTACGCCGTCAATGACTTTGGCGATCGCCGCAAAAGCCAAAGCGCTGAAGGCAGAAGGCATTGATGTCTGTAGTTTTACAACAGGGGAGCCAGATTTTGACACCCCCGCTCATATCTCGGCGGCTGCAAAGCAAGCTCTCGATGAAGGCAAGACCAAATACGGTCCGGCGGCAGGTGAGCCAAAACTGCGAGAAGCGATCGCCCTCAAACTACAAAACGAAAACGGGCTTTGCTACGGAGCAGAAAACGTCATTGTTACCAACGGTGGCAAGCAATCGCTTTATAACTTGATGCAGGTGGCAATCGAGCCGGGTGATGAAGTGATTATTCCAGTACCATACTGGTTGAGCTACCCAGAGATGGTGACTCTAGCGGGTGGAACTTCAGTCTTCATTCAAACCACAGCCGAAAACGATTACAAAATTACACCCCAACAACTCCGGCAGGCAGTTACACCTAAGACGAAGTTCTTAATGCTCAACTCGCCATCGAACCCAACGGGGATGGTTTACTCACCCGACGAAATTCGAGCGATCGCGGATGTCGTGGTTGAGACAGGCATCTACGTTGTGTCTGACGAGATTTATGAAAAGCTGCTTTACGACGGTGCTAAGCATTTTAGTATTGGGGCTGCCAGTCCAGAAGTGTTTGACCGCACGATTACCAGCAACGGATTTGCGAAAGGCTACTCCATGACAGGTTGGCGGGTTGGGTACCTGGCCGGGCCAGTGGAAGTGATCAAAGCAGCATCTGCCCTGCAGGGGCACAGCACTTCTAACGTCTGTACTTTTGCTCAGTACGGTGCGCTGGCGGCTCTGCAAGGGTCGCAAGCACCCGTCGAAGAAATGCGACTGGCGTTTGCCGAGCGCCGAAAGTACATGTTAGAAGCGCTCAAGTCGATTCCCGGTTTGAGCTGTGTCAAGCCCGATGGAGCCTTCTATCTCTTCCCCGATATCAGTCAAACGGGGCTAAAGTCGCTCGATTTTTGTGCAGCGCTCCTCGAAGAACAGCAAGTCGCTGCCATTCCTGGAATTGCCTTTGGCGCAGACGACAACATTCGTCTCTCCTACGCAACGGATATGGAAACTATCAAAAAAGGCTTAGAGCGCTTAGAAAAATTCGTGCGATCGCGCGCCTAGTTTTTTTTAGACGAGGTTTCAGAAACTCTCGGAAGCCCTACCCTAGAAGTGGTACGGCTCAATTTTTTATGCTCACTTCAATACCAAGTGTTCGCGTGCTTCATCGTAAAGAGATGTACCTGTACTTCCCGTAATTACTTTTTTATTCCCTGCTAAACCGATCGCCGAGTTTGAAAGTCTACCAAATTTTCCACGGCTTCATAAGCGACATCAACACTGGTCACAACCGCTCCTGGAGAACCCATATAGCACCAACGCAGCATCGCCTCAATATCCGCGCGATCGCCTTCAAATACGGCCTCCACTCGTCCATCTTGCAAGTTGCGCACCCAACCCGCTAAGTTTGCCTGACGCGCAGTCTGCTCGGTATGGTAGCGATAACCAACGCCTTGCACTCTGCCTGAAATCCACACATGGGCGCGAATTTTTTCCATAGAGCAGTTCCAGATGATTTGTGAAATGAGAGAAGCGTTGTGAATAGGTTTCCGAAGCAAAACTTTTCACAACCCAACGAGAATCGCGATGTAAGACGAGCCGCTTAGAACTGCTTTAGTTTAATATTGGTTGCCTGATTTGCGGTGGTTAACAGCTGTCACCCCGGCTAAATCAAAAACGCGACCGTTATTGACCGTTGCATAGATCAGCCAGTGATCGCCACACTCCATCCGCGTTTGCACCGTACACTCCAGGTAAGAGAGCGCTTCGGTGAGAATGAGGCAGCCTGTTTCGCTTGGCTCAGTTGCCAGAGTTGCAAACGGATCTTCCGTCGGCAGAAATGAGCGCAGGAAGTGGCGCCGTAAAGGGCTACCCTCTTTGAGAATATTGAGGACAAAATGTTCGCCGGGATTTGCCAAAAACTCGGCATTGCCATATTGCGCGATCGCGATGGTGATACCCGGTGGCGTAAAGCTTGCCTGTGAAACCCAGGAGGTCAACACCGCTAAGTTTTGGTTGCCTTTTTTAGCAGTTACAACGCAGAGTGAGCCAGTGACACGACCCACTGCTTGTCCGGTGCGATCGGTTTGGGCTTCGGCAATAAACTGGCGCGGGGTGGCAACCTTACGCGCTTTTTTGAGCGCAAAGACAAACTCGTTGCCAGCAGCTTCACACTGTTGCAACACCGCTTCAGTTGGTTTGAACTTGACCCGCAACGTTTCAAAACCTAAGCGATAACCGGCATCCTGCAATTTGCTTTCTAGGATATCAACCGCTTCCCCACTCCAACCGTAGGAGCCAAACACACCTGCAACTTTCGTTTGTGCTGCTGTTGAGAGAATCACCCCCAATGCGGTTTGAATCTGCACCGGAGCATGTCCCCCCAAAGTTGGCGAACCAATTACAAAACCATCGCAGGTCGCGATCGCCCGTTCAATTTCAGCGGGGTCAGCAAACTCACAGTTGATCGCCTGCACCGCTGCACCTGCACTGCGAATCCCCTGCGCGATCGCCTGGGCCATGGTGGCTGTGTTGCCGTAGGCCGAAGCGTAGAGCAATGCTACGGAAAAGTCTTGATCTTGCTGCTCAGCGCACCATTGTTGATAGTCCAGCGTTAAGCGACTGAGGCTGTGCCGCACAATGGGGCCGTGGCTCGGTGCATAAATTTTTGCTTTGGCGCTACCTAATTTATTAATAGCGGCTTCCACCTGCGTTGCTTGGGCGGCGTGAATACAGTCAAAGTAGTAGCGGCGATCGTCTTGCAGGTCGCGCCAATGCTCATCAAACACCGCTTCGCCGCAAATGTGTGCCCCAAATAGCTTGTCAGTAAACAAAATTTGGGTGGCCGGATCGTAGGTGATCAACGCATCCGGTAAGCGTGGAGTCGGCACAAAGAAGAATTGCAGGTCATGCCCATCACCGAGATCCAGGCGATCGCCATCTCGTACAATGCGCAATTTCAATGTGCGGTCGGCGGCATACTGAATCCCTAACTCAACGGCTTCGTCAGCATGGGCTGAGGTTGCGCTCGCGCTTTCTTCGCTGAGTAAGGATTGCAACGCGATCGCCCCCGGTTTTGAACAAACGACCGTCGCGTAAGGCGCAAGTTCTAATAACCGTTTGAGCGTTGCAACCCGGTTGGGGTTAACGTGGCTAATGATGATGTAACTCAGTCGTTGATAGTACTGATGGAGTTGCAACTCATCTAAAAACAGATCGGTAAATGACTCCCCCGGTGGGTCAATTAATGCTGTTTCTTGCGCTTGAATCAGGTAAGAATTAGCCGTTGTACCTTTTTGTCGCGCGTATTCAATCTCAAATTTGAGCCGTTCCCAAGTTCGCGATCGCAATACGAGGGTATTGCTTCCCACTTGAGCAACCTGCACGTCTCGAGGTTGTTTGAGCGTTTTAACGGGTTCAGATAGAGAAGACATAGCTCATTGAAATTGCGCCTATAGGAGCACGATAACACTGTTAAAGGTGCAACTTGCCGCGATCGCGACGAGACTCCTCTCAAAATTTTCAATCGAAGCGATAAGCGGACTTTAAACTTTGTAGGTGAAGAGATTTGCTAGCGTCGAGGCGGTTGGCGATCGCTGAGTCTTTGGGTTGCTTCTCTCTTCTCTAGTTAAGAATCTAGCTCAGAGCAACGCGGTTGCTAAGTTTAGCTTCCCAGGCGATCGCTCTATTCAAAATAGCTATGGGAAATAGCGATAAAACTCTCGACGATGTAAAACTCTTACTACTTCTAACGTATCTTTATTTAGCTCAAGTCCAATCCGATAATCACCGACTCGAATACGATATTGATTTGTTGTACCTACCAGAGCTTTAACCCCAGACAAATCTTGCAGAGATTGAGCTTCTGGTAGAGCTATGAAAATAAGATCGTAAATCTGTTGATATACGGGCTGATTTTTTAGCCTCTTCAAGTCTTTTAAGAAAAGCTTCCGGTATTCGACCTTCAATCATCGTCCTCCGCTTCCAAAAACTCGATTGCCTCTTGCCGATTTAGCAAAGGTGTTTCTCTAGCTTCTTCCATTGCTTTACTCAAGCAATAGTCTTCTAACCCTTCAGCAAGCTCCTCAAGAGAGCCGTTCGCTTGAGGCAACAGTTTTCTCCACAACTCAATGGGGATAACAACCGCTTTAGGATTACCTTCGGAGTCTGTAAGATATTCGATCGCAAGATTGGTCACGATTTTTCTCCTTGATGCTCTACGGTGTCGGGCATTTGCTGGATGATCTCCATCACGCGAACGCTAGCGGTACAGACCCGTTGCAACAGGTCGATGACGTGTTCTTTGTAGTCGGCAAATTTATAGGTGTCGAAGAGTTGGGCGATCGCAGAAGTTTTAGTCTTCTTCTTTTTGTGCTGAGCAAGCATTCATTTCAAAATAGCGCAGTTTCTCAGGCGATCAGGTTGAGCCACTCTCTGACTCCAAAAGCTTCAGCAGTTCAGGTTCAGTTAGCTGAGCCACACCCAGTTCTTGAGCCTTTTGCAACTTCGAGCCAGCCTCTTCGCCCACAACCACGTAGTCGGTTTTCTTACTGACAGAATCGGTCACTTTTCCTCCCGCCGCTTGAATCATCGCCTTCGCTTCATCTCGCTTCAGGGTTGGCAGCGTCCCTGTGATCACAAAGGTTTTACCTGTGAGTGCCGTGGCTTCGGTAGCAGTTGGAGGGGTTGTCCCTTCGAGTTGAAGACCCGCCGCTTGCAAGCGTTGGATCAGCGCTTGGTTGCCAGGATTCTGAAACCACTCGTGAATTGAGGCTGCGATCGTCTCACCAATTCCATAGGTGGCAGCAATATCGCTGATTTGAGCTTGTGCCAGAGCTTCCACAGAAGGAAATACCTGGGTAATCACTTGGGCATTGACACTGCCCACATGCCGAATCCCTAAACCGTACAGTACACGTGCCCAGGGCTGTTGTTTCGAATCCGCGATCGCGCCAACTAACTTCTCGGCTGACTTTTTGCCCATCCGTTCCAGGTGCAACAGGCTTTCGACGGTTAATCCATAAAGATCGGCGACAGAGCGTACCAGACCTGTATCAACCAGTTGCAACACCAGCTTTTCACCTAAGCCATTAATGTCGAGAGCATCGCGCGATGACCAGTGAATCAACGCCCCTCGCACGATCGCGGGACAGGAGGTGTTAATGCAACGAGTCACTGCTTCATCTTCAGGTTTGACCAGCGGTTGGCCACATTCAGGGCAATGGGTTGGCATCTGGTAAGACTGGGCCGTGTCTGGGCGTAACTCATACAGCACCCGCACCACTTCAGGAATAATTTCACCAGCCTTTCGCACAATCACCGTATCACCCAGGTGAATATCAAGTTCACGGATGCGATCGCTATTGTGCAGCGTCGCACGAGAAACGGTTGTGCCAGCCAGCTCAACGGGCTTCATCTCCGCAACAGGGGTAACCGCTCCGGTGCGTCCCACTTGAGTGACAATGCGTTCAACAATTGTGGGGGCCTCTTCGGCGGGATACTTGAGTGCGATCGCCCAACGTGGAAACTTTTGGGTAAAGCCAAGCTGAGTTTGCAGGGCGAGCGAGTTGAGCTTCACAACAACACCATCGGTCAAGTAAGACAGGGTTGTGCGCTGGGTAGACCACTGATCACAGTAAGCTTGCACGGCTTCTAAATTAGGGCAGAGCGATCGCTCAGGGTTGACGCGAAATCCCATCTGTTTCAATAACTCCAGCGCATCCCACTGGGTTTGCAGCGGTGTTATGCGGTTAGTGCCACCTTCGGGTAGGTGCAACGTGTAGGCGAAAAAGTCTAACTTGCGCTTTGCTACCACTTTTGAGTCGAGTTGCCGCAGGGTACCTGCTGCCGCATTGCGCGGATTGGCAAACAACGCCTCCCCAGCGAGCGATCGCTCCTGATTGATCTGCTCAAACACATCGAGCGGTAAAAATGCCTCCCCTCGAATCTCCACAATCGGGGGTGGATCAGGCAAATTTAGCCGCAGCGGAATGGAGCGAATCGTCTTGACATTTTGTGTGATTTCTTCGCCTTCAACGCCATCACCCCGGGTCGCACCCCTGACCAGCACGCCATTCTCGTAGGTGAGGGCAAGCGCATTGCCATCTATCTTTAACTCGCAGACGTAGTCATACGCCTTTGCCTCAGGCGCCACCCGCCGCCAACGTTCCTCCCAGCGCACCAGGTCTTCTGCCCCAAAGGCGTTCTCTAAGCTGTAAAGCGGAATGTTGTGCCGCACCGAGGTAAACTTGCTGGCCGGACGCTCACCCACACGCTGGGTCGGGCTATCAGGCCGAATCAGACTTGGATGCTGGCGCTCCAGGTTCAACAGCTCATGATAAAGCTGGTCGTAAACCGAGTCCTCCATAATGGGATCATCCAGCACGTAATAGGCATAGCTGGCCTTTTGTAGAAGCTGGTTGAGTTCTTCGACTCGCTGCACAATAGCCGCATCGGGTACTCCCAGGGTCAGTTGCTCTGCCGCATCAGTCATGGCGATCGCGTTCCTTCATTTCTCAACATAGTTTACCGAGCAAACCGTTTGTCTGTGGAGCATTTCGGCTTCAATCAACCAACTTTCGCACAAACCTAAACAAACTCGCACCCGCTTCAGATTGTCAGAAAATTGCCTGTAGAATGAGTTGCTATCCTACACTTCTCAAATTTCTATGACGGTCGAGCAAAAGGTTGACCAGGCCACTAGCAATATCGAAATCCTGATTGATCAGGTCGGAAGATTGACCGAAAGTATTGCCGAGATGCGATTTGCGATCGTGGAAGGCTTTGCTGAGACTCGCCGTGAAATGGCAGAAGGCTTTGCTGAGACTCGCCGTGAAATGGCAGAAGGGTTCGCTGAGACTCGTCGTGAAATGGCAGAAGGCTTTGCTGAGACTCGTCGTGAGATTTCAGAAGGTTTTGCGGAAATGAGACAAGCCTCAAATGAACGTTTAGCGCAATTAGAAGCTGTCGTTGACCGACAAGCGATCGTCGCTGAGCGGTTGGCTGCTACGGTTGAACGCCAAGCCCAATTGATGGAGCGGATGTTTAGCGATCGCCCTTAAGGCAGGCCAACCCCTTCAACAAAAAGAGGGAAAGAGCGATCGCCCTTCCCCTCCTTTAACGAATAAAAATCAGTCTTACTTCACTAACGCCTTCACCTTGTTCATAATGCCGACGGGGTCGATGCCCTGGTAGGGGTGGTGCTCCCATAAGCCGCCGCAGCCTTCTTCATGGGTACCGAGGTAAGCATACTTAGGCGCATAGCCACGCTCCAGCAACCAGGTGCCAAAGCGACTCCCCAGACCAGTCTTGCGGTTAAAGCACTCAGCCACCAACACGAAAGGTGCTTTACCTAATTTCGCCATCATCTCTTCATCGACAACGTTTAATGTTGGCTTATTGATCAAACCAACATCAATCCCTTCCTGCTTCAAACGCTCAACGGCATCTAAGGCACGATAGAGTGTGTCGCCAAAGCTGACGATGTAGCCAGCCGTTCCTTCGCGCACGACCTCATCTTTGCCAGGGGTAAACTGATAGCCAGCCCCATACAGCTCGTTACCACTTGCATCAAGTAAGATTGGGGTCTTCGAGCGGGTTGAGAAGACAAAACGTAGCCCTTCATTAAAGAAGATCGACTCAACACAGGCTTTCATTTGATGAGCGTCGGCTGGGAAGTAGAGTTTGGTGTCGTAACCATCATCTAGCCCATTATCCGCAAACATGTTGTTGAGGCCGAAGTGGCAGGTGTTGTCTGCCATATCATCAATCCCAGAGTGGGAGAAGTGGCAGAGCAGGTTGGAGTAGTTCAACCGGGCCATCGTGATTTCTGAAATGCACATTTCGAGGAAAGCAGCGAAGGTGGCGAAGATCCCTTGCTTACCTTTTGCCATGCCAAAACCCGCGGCGGCGGAGATGTTACCGCGCTCCATAATCCCCGAGGGAATAAACACCTCAGGATGAGCGTCGTGAATCTTCTTCAAGCCACAAGAGCCTTCCAGGTCGCTATCGATGACAAGTACGCTCTCTTTGCGTTCTGTTTCCGACATTTTGCCGAGAATGCTGACGACGGCATCGCCAAAGACGTTGCGGTTAGAATCCCAGGTTTCACTAATGCCCAAGAAGGTATAAGTATTCTTAGGTTTCTGAATGTTATTGATGTAGTGGATCGCCGCCTGATACCCCCGCTTCTCTAGATAAGGGATAGCGAGCTTGACCGAAATCACATCGTGACCGTGGTTTGATCCTTCTAAACCATCAATGCCGGGGCACATGGGGCGCTTACAAATCACCGCGATCGCACCAGGTGTATTCACCGCTTCGCAGATAGCAGCGTACAGCGCATCAATATCTTCACCATTGACTTCGATGACCTTGACGCCATGACCTTCTAAGGTTCTCTTCACGCTGTAGCCAGGCAGATACTGAGACGGGTGCCCCGCGATCGTCACATCGTTGTCATCAATGATCAACTTGACATCGAGATGCTGAGCCACTGCGAGCCGAGCCGCTTCAGCGTCGTTTCCTTCTTGCTGAGAACCGTCAGAACCAAGACAAAAGACAGTCTTGCCAGGGTTAGCCAGTGCAACCCCGTTCACATAAGGCCACATGTGACCCAAACGACCAGAGCTAAACTCAACACCGGGGGTCAAGCCCAACTCTGGGTGACCTGGCAGTTTAGAGTTTGCTTCGCGATAGTGCATCAACTGCTCGGCAGGCATGTGTCCGCGCAGGACGGACATCAGGTATTGAGTGCCAACCCGGTGCCCAGCTTCATCAAAAAAGGTCGGCACAAACTTGTCAGGGTTCCCCCGAAACAGCGCATCTAAAATCATGACTTCAGGCACTGTGTCATAGGGACCGCCTGTATGACCACCAACACCCCGGGCTGCACCTGTCACAGTGAAAAAGACGATCGCATCGCGGCAAAGCTGAATGTTGTGCTCTAGATCTGCCCGTTGCTCATCCGTCAAAGTGGGTTGAGAAGGATCGAGTACAAGCGGCTTGTAGGTACTGAGGTCGATCGGAAAGGTTTCTGTCGTTGTCATAACTCGAAATTCCTGCTTAGTGGAGAGCAAAAAGGCAAAGTGCCCAGGTCAGAACAGTTACCACGTGCGATCGCGGTGAACCGCTGTTTGAGAGTGTATCTCGCTTCAGGATACCGAACTCTGTTATCTCCATAACAGAGTCATTTAAAGTGATGAACTGATTTAGAGACGACGGACTTCATCAGAATAAAGACTTTGACTACTAAATCAGCAAATCTTAGTAGAGATGTTTTTACCCTTCGTGGATTGATCCATCAGCCATTGTTGTACCGCTAAGAGTGGCACCACTTAAATTGGCGCTGCTCGTTTCGGCATTCACAAGATTGGCATTCGTCAGGTTGGCAAAGCGCAGGTCAGCCCGACCTAAATAAGCTTCAACCAGCATCGCCTCTTCTAACTCTGCCCAACGCAAATCCGCTCGACTTAAATCAGCCCGATTGAGTCTGGCCTGCTTCAGTTTTGCCCGCACTAAAATAGCTCGGCTTAACTTCGCGTCAGTGAGATTGGCGATCGAGAGATTCGCTTGAGTCAGGTTAGCTTCACTAAAGTCAGCCCGTTGTAGTTTACCATCAAACAAATCTGCACTTGTCAAGTCAGCCGATTCTAGGCGAGCATCTGTTAAGAATGCGCCTCGGAAGCTTGCACCAAGCAGGTTTGCGCTGTTTAAATTAGCTTCATGTAGATTCGCTTCTTGTAAATTCGCTCCCCGCAAATCCGCTTTTGACAAATCAGCTCCAGATAAATTCGCGCCTCGCAAATCCGCATTGCGCAAGTTAGCGCCTCTTAAATCTGCCCCTTCATAAACCCGCCGCTCAAACCGCAAGTTTGCCCCGCGCAGGCACGCACCTTGCAAATTCGCTCCAGCTAATTTCACTTCGCGCAAGTCAGTGCTGATCAGATTGGCATCCAATAGGTTTGCTAGAGATAAGTTGGCATAGCGCAAGTCAGCTCCATAGAGAACAGCTCCGTGCAGGTCAGCATCTTGCAAATTTGTGTGCAACAGGTCGGCTTGACTCAGGTTCGCACCACATAAACGGGCTTTTGTTAGGTTGGCATGGCTGAAGTTGGCCCGGTTGAGATACGAAAAGACGAAAAGAGCGCCTGATAAATCACATTCTTGGAAATCAACGCCGATTAGATCAGTACCCGAAAAATCAGTGCCAGCAAGGCTCTCACCCCGAAAGTTGGTTTCTCCAGCTTCATACCGCAGTAGTAAATCACTCAGCTCCATTGTTTGCTACGCCTGGATCAGAAGGAGGATTTGAAGAAACAAGCCAATCAGAAGTTGCGATCGCCTCCGACACAGGCGGAACATCTGGCTGGGTTTTGCCTGACAGGTCGGCTACATCAGGATTACTGTAACGGTTTGCCAGTTGACACGTCATCTCGTCAAGCCCTTGTAGTGCCGTTGGTGTGCTTTCTGCCATACGCGTTTCGGAGTTGTCAACCGGGGTAATATCCGTATCCTCGACGAGGGGGGGCACTGTTACAGGAATGCTGCCATGCACGTAGAAAAACCGGAGAGACTTGATCAGGCGAGTTGCCGTGTGGACGTACTCATCTGGATTGGGCTGCTTTCTAGCGGCGCGATAGAGCAAATCTTCTAAATCAGTATAGGAGCGGCACTGGTTTAGGGTTTCACGTAAAAGACCATCTAAATCAATCGCTTTTAGATTGAGCCAGTCTTGATAAGAGAATGTGAATTCACCTCGCAGGGCAGAAAATAGCAGAATCTTGGCACAGAGAGGATTCGCATTTCGCATGATGTCGAGGCGCGCATCAAACAAGCTAAACAATGGCTCTGCGACAGGAGTTTGATGGCTGCCTGCGGGCTGAGTGGCGGACATTTCTGCCACCGAGGATTCTGCTGCTGGAGGGGGTGCCTCAGCTGGAGCCGCTGGTAGTTCGTAGCCAGGGTAGAGCGGTGTCATGTGGCGCAGAATGGTATGCGCGATCGCCCCATATTCTGCTGGTTTGCTCAAGGTTCTCACGACCGACCCCAGAGCTTCTTCAAGCTGCTTACCCGCTGGGGCAATTTGGTAAAGTTGCCGCACTAAGCTCTCAGTATTGAGATTGTTAAGGGCTGAAGCATTGTTTTCCCAACGGCGATCGCATAGATAGAGCATCAGCTTTTTGATCCGCAGCAGGTTTTGCTCTTGCTCTAATGCCGTACCCACTTCTCGGCAAATCTGACTTGGATCTGGCTCAACTGGGGCGCTTGCTGCTGGCTCTTGTGGGGGAAGCGCAGGCGATTGCATGGTATGACTCGCTGGAGCCTCTGCCTGAGAGTGATAGAGCGGATAAAATTGCTGCAAAATGGTGTTCGCAACCAACTGATACTCCGCCGACTTGCTCAACGTTTGAACGAAGCGATCTAGGGTCGTCTGCAACCGCTCGGCAGTCGGAAATAAGTGATGTGCCTCAGCCACCAGGGTCGTCATTGACACCGCATTGAGTTGATCGGGGTTGCTTTCCCATTTGTTGCGGCAAACGTAATAGCACAGCTTTTTGATCCGCGAGAGGTTACTCGATCGCTCGATTGTTTGAGCCACTCGACTATATAGGGTTTCGGCCTCTGGTGAAACCACGTGAGGCATTTCGCGATGCGCTGTTACCTGCGTTGTTGATCCATCCAGCTCAACAGGTGTAGAGGTTGCTGGGTAAAGCCGCCCAGCTTCTGCCAAAATCAAATTTGCGATCGCCCCATACTCGGCTGGCTTGCTCAGCGTTTTAACGGCACTGTGGAGAAAGTTTTGTAATTGGTTAGGGTTGGGGGCTAATTTAACCAGATCTTGCAGCAACCCATGTAGGTCTAAGCTGTTCAGCGAATTTGTATCGCTTTCCCAGACATTTTTGCAGGCATAGTAAATTAGCTTGCGAATCCGGAGTTGATTCTTATTGTTCTGGAGGTTTTCGACGACTAGGCCGAGTGAGTCTTGAGGCTCCTCTTCTGGATGCAGTAAAACTTTGTAAGCGGGGACAACTTCGTCAATATTCTTAAGCTTGCGTGGCCCCAGAAATTGGGTTGTAATTTGCAGCCCATTTTTAACGACGTCGTAAACCGTTTGTGAAATAATAATGCCACCCGGGTCAGCTTCAGCTTGCAGACGGGCCGCAATATTTACGCCATTGCCCATCACATCAGTGTCGGTGATAAACATATCGGCCAGATGCACACCAATTCGATGTTTCAAGGAATCTCGTTCAGAGAGAACGGCCGTGGCTTCACCAATTTTTTCTTGAATCTCAAGCGCACATTTCACCGCCCGAATGGCGCTAATGAAGTACATCAGCAGCCCGTCACCCGTTGACTTTAAAACGCGGCCCTCGTACTTTTCACAGACCTTCTGCATCAGCTTCAGATCACGCCGGATCAAGTCTAGGGTGTGGTCTTCATCCCGCGACATTCTGGCACTAAACCCAACACAGTCGGTAAAGACAACTGTGGCAAGTGTGCGATGTCCTCTTAGCTCAGATGATTGGGTGTTTGTTTCCATACTTGTGGCTGAGAAGAGGGATTTGACAACCAGCAGGCAACTGACATCAAGCGCTAGGGAAAAAACGCAGTTTTGTCGCTTTTCGCACGCCTAAATGCGATTTCCCTGTTAAGAGTACACCACGGAACTCCGTTCGCCTATGCCGTCTAATTACTAGATTGCCCTAAGGCTTCTCTTTTTGAACGACGAAACGTAAATCAATTCGTTCTCCGCAAGTCTAAGCTTGAGATACAGAGGCGCTGACCAGAATTCCTGAGAAATATCTGGAGGGATGAAAAGCCGTTTTCAACTTAATCGTTGATAGATGCTATGCCAACGGTATATGTGCCGCTTTGCAACATTTAAGTGATACAGTGCGGGGCACAATTTAACGATTTATCAAGGAACTACTGGCATTCGTGACGATTTTCAAGCGAGAAATGTTGTTTGCCCGACTGACCGTCAAATTTCTCTGACAGCATTAAGCGCCGAGGCTGACAACATCAGAAAAGTGCGCGATCGCAAAAAAGTCCCGCGCCCATCATAAAAGATCTCCACGGCGATAAAATGCAACCGTTGCATCTTTAAGGATGGTGTTTAGCCGCAAGCTTGCGGACTCAACGGGACTTGTGAAAGAAGGTTCCTATCTCTTTCTACATCAGCACAAACTGGTAACAGGTCTAATTGGGTTGCATTTGGTGAAGCATGTGTTGAATAGTAGCTGTTGGCACCTGATCAACAATGGTTGCTACGCCAATTTGGGTTGGCAAAATAAACCGAACTTTGCCATCTTGCACTTTTTTGTCGGTTTGTAGAGCCGCAACGATCGCGTCAATATCCAAACCGGAGGGCAACTGGGTCGGCAAGCCTGCTGTTTGGATCAGGTTTAGCTGGCGATCGCAGCTCGCTTGATCCCACAAGCCCATGCCAACGGCAATTTGCCCCGCCGCGACCATGCCAATGCCGACCGCTTCACCGTGATTGACCACTTTGTAACCTGTCAAGCTTTCAACTGCGTGCCCAATTGTATGACCGTAGTTGAGGATGGCGCGTAAGCCAGCTTCTTTCTCATCTTTGCTGACCACATGCGCCTTTGCCTGACAAGAATGGGTCAGAATGGCTTCTAATAACGATTCTGAAACCGCCGAAAATTGATTCAACCGTTTTGCGGCTTCTAACGCCTCAAATAACTGAGCATCCCAAATTACGCCATACTTAATCACTTCTGCCATGCCAGCGCGAAACTCGCGGGCTGGAAGCGTCTTTAGTACCTGGGGATCGATCAAAACCAGGCGTGGCTGGTGAAACGCACCAATCAAGTTTTTCCCTTGGGGATGGTTGACGCCCGTTTTACCCCCGATCGCCGCATCCACCATTGCCAGCAGTGAGGTTGGCACCTGCACGACGTTGAGGCCGCGTAACCAGGTAGCCGCCGCGAACCCGGTCATATCACCGATCACCCCACCACCCAAGGCAACAAAGGTAGACGATCGCTCAAACCGTTCAGCAAGGGCTGCGTCATAAATCTTTTGGAGCGTTGCCGGGGTTTTGTAGCGTTCTCCGGCAGGCACGAGACACTGCGAAACCGAAAACCCAGCCGCCTGTAAGGATGCAATGGCGCGATCGCCATAATGCTTAAAAATGCTTGGGTTTGATACTAACAGCACTTTGCCCTTGAGGTTTTGCTGCTGCATCGATTGCCCCAGAGCATCTAGACTGCCAGGCTCAATCACAATGCTGTAAGGGTGCTTGGGTAACTCGACCGAAATCGTAGGCATGACGCTATTCTCAAAAAATCCACAGGGGCTAAAGGTCGGTCACCCCACTTAAGAGCAACCTGACTCTAAGCCTCATCTATTTACAGCTTAGGCTGTGATGGCGACGAAAAGAATAGAATCTAAAATCAGCAGAAATCGGGGATTCCAGAGTGCCCCCTTCTTTCAGTAAACTAAGACGAGGTCTAATTTTGTATCGTTTTAGTAATACTGTTGGAGAGTTTGCAATGGCTGCAGTAGTTTCTTACGTTTTTGGCCTGGGTGCTGCCTTTGGTCTCGCGATCGGTCTGTATTTTGGTCTCCGCTCAATCAAGCTGATCTAAATCTCAAGGCTTTCCAGTCGGGATTGAGCTTTCACATCCCGACTGGCAGCGATGCTGGGGGATTAGCGAAGCCGGGTCGATTGCGAAGGTCGGTTTGGGCTTGTCGGCGAAGCTGAGGGGCGTCCGGGGTCAGTTGGGCTAGCAGGTGGATGGAGTTGCTGGCGGCCATTGCGAATCACCCGCAGCATCTCAGCTAATTGTGCTTCCATATCTCGCAAAACGCGATCGGCATACTCATCGGCTCCTGCCTGGATCCCTTCGCACTCTAGCAAGGCCATGTGTTGCATGTCTTCTAATTCTTTTTGAGCCTGACGCCGCATTTGCTCGATCTCAGCGACCGTTTGTTGGCGCACAGCTTCGCATTCTTGCTGCACCTGCTGTCGCAGTTGTTGGGCTTGCATTTCAGCCTGACGTAAGATCCCCATTTCATTGGTAATCTGAGCTGCCTGACGTTCTGCCGCCTCAATAATTTCCTGAGCGTATTGCTCAGCTTGCAGCAACAGCTCATCTCGGTGGTTTAGCACCTCTTGGGCTTCACGAAATGCATCGGGTAGCCCAACGCGAACTAGGTCGAGCTGCCCCAACAGCTGCTCCTCATCAACCAGCGTCCAGCGAGTGATGATCAGGCGCGGGCTATCGAGAATCATTTCCTCTAGCCGATTGAGTTCGCGCTGAATGTCTATGTTTCGTGGTCGGGGGGAGTCTCCCCGATGCGATCCGTTACTGTCGGATCCTGGCCGGGAGAATCCGCGATCAGAGCTGATACTGGCTGAATCTTCGCGTAGCATCGGTAGATATCCAGAGCAACATGAGAAGGGACAAGATGATCAACGGTACCACCAAAGCGGGCAATCTCTTTAACAAGACTACTGCTTATGAAGCCGTATTCCGTTGAGGTAGCCAAAAACACCGTTTCAACCTGATCTGAGAGTGTTTTGTTTGTGTGTGCCATCTGTAGCTCTAACTCAAAATCAGATAGCACCCTTAAACCTCTCAGTAAGATTTTTGCTTGACGCATTCTGGCGTAGTTAACGGTTAAGCCATCAAAACTGTCAACTTCAATGTTGGATAGATGCAAGGTTGAAATGCGGATTTGCTCAAGGCGCTCCGCCACGGTGAATAATGGCTTTTTATTAGGGTTACGCAGCACCGCTACGACAACCTGGTCAAATAGACGACAACCACGCTCGATAACATCAAGATGCCCCAGAGTGATTGGGTCAAAGCTGCCAGGGTAAATCGCAAGCACACACACAAACCAAAGCTACTGACGCGATTATAGGAGATATTTCTATTTAGAAGGCTCCTATTGTTACATCTTGCGGAAACCCTTAGCATCTGCAAATCTACGATCTGTAACATGCAATTAGACTTGATAAACTTGCTCAAACTCCGATTTTCTTGGGAAATCAGGCCATGCTTGCCGATAAAGTAGAACGACTCTTGGGTTAGAAAGTACAAGCTTATAAACTTTAAGATACCGCTGCTAAGCTTGCTGCCTATCAGCCGTTAGAGTTGTCTGTAGAGGACGAGTTGAGAAAGTTTAAGATTTAGATAGTCAAGGCAATCTTTGTTCGCAGTTTGGTGAAGAGTGGTTGTGCGATCGCGTGGCCTGAACAGGCCCATTGTGTTTTTGCGTGGCAGAAAATCTCCGAAGTTTGGTTAATTGCCTATGCTCAGTGAAATCGAAGCAGCTTTTGAGCGCAAAGACTACAAGACTGCCGCTCAGCTCTTAAAAACGCTGCAAAAACAGTCGCCTCAAGATGTTTGGGTTCGCTTTTATCTAGCGCGTTTGCAGGAGGTCGGGGGGCAGCTTGACACGGCAGAGCAGCTTTATTTGCAACTCCTCCAGCAATCAACTAATACCCGGCTCGTGGGTCAGGCACGGCAGGGTTTGCAACGTCTGGCAGAACTACGTCGATCGCGCCGACAGACAGCGATCGCTGCAGCCAATGCGGATCCAGGTAATGCCGGGTTAGGCTTTATGGTGCTAGAAGCGATCGCTGATGAACCCCGCAAGCAGGCAGCCGAGGGCCTTGCACGTATCGTCGGCACTGATGTATACACCGCGCAAATGCTCATCCCTAAGCGGGGTTGGCGACTTTACCGCAGTGGCAATTTTGCCGAGTTGCAGGTCTATGGTAAGGAGTTAAAGGCAGCCAAAGTGCCTGTTTTTTGGGCCGCTGCCGCTGAAATTGAAAAAATTCAAGTTTTTCGAGTCAGCCATTTTCAAAGTTTGACCCCAGCCACGGTTGTCTGTCGCAACGAGCAAAATCAGTTGGGGGCACTGCGATTTGAGTGGTCAGAGGTGAGCCAATGCGTTGAGGGCCTGTTACCTATTTTTGAGGAAGTGTTGGATCTGGGCTACCGCGATCGCCCGATTTGGAAAGAAAGTACCCAGGATTACGCCCGTTTCTACGACATTCACCTGCCCCAACGGGGCTGTGTTTTGCGACTGCATGATAGCGCTTACAACTACAACGAAGGGGTTACGATCGCTCCTAACCCTGCAGCTAGCAGCCAACACGACCGCAGCACGATTCGCATGAAGTGGAATCAGTTGATGGAACAATTGAAGCGATCGCAGCCCAACCCCCCAATTTGGAGTGACTTCACCACGTTTGGAGAGTCAGCCGCCGACTTTGATACAGCCCTGCACCGCTTAAAATCGCACATTTTTCTATCACGCGAGGCAGACACTTATTGGGATGCGGCCTTTCATGTCTACAGTTGCTTGATTTATTTGCAACAAAAAAAGGGTGATTAAGTTCACCCTTTTCTAAATAAGTTAGAGCAGCAAAAACTAACCCGAAGTTTTCACTTGTTTTGCCATGTCTAAAAATGACTTCATGTTTGCACCGGGACGACGACGACCTGCTGCAGTCGGAGCCGCCAGATAATCGGTTGCAAAATTCGTCACTTTTGGCTCAGGCAGGTTAAGCCCATTGTTGGTGTTAGTAGGAGCCACAGGCTTGGCTTTATTTGCCTTTGTTGTTGTCACCTGCTTGACTTCGTTGACAATGGGTTTCACGTTTTCTTCGACGACTTGTGTTGCAGCAGAGACGGCCACTTTGCCATCTGTAACAGGCTCAGTCACCTTCGGAGGTTGAGTTGTTGCAGCCGCAGGCTTGGGGTTGGATGCTGCTGGAGCAACGGCAGCGGGAGCAACAGCACCCTGCCCTTTTGCATCTTCGAGTTCAAGGTAATAGCCCCCCGACTTTTTACCGCCAAACAGCCCACCAACAAACCCTAAAATTCCAGAAAATAACTTGCCAAGAAAGTTAAATAAACCGCTCATTCCGACTGCTCCTAGTACTTCGACGTGCCAATAAAAAATCTGCAAGAGGATTGTAAAAAATGCCGATCCTTACCCAAGAACAACTTACCCGTTAACTTTGTTTAACAAAGTCAGTTCTCAGTGGGTAATCAAATCCAACGATTCAGTGAATACAGTAAAAACAGATTCACCTAAGCTGCCATCACCGATTTCCCTGATAGTTGACCTGGTTAGCAAGGGCGATCGCTGCAAGCTTTCCAATAAATAATCGTCCCCGATTATGAGATTCTGCCAGAGCTGGTTGCAAGATCTATCTACACTTTGTTGCAAAACTTAATTCTGTGTTGAGAGAATTATTTTTGGTAGAATCCTCTGACCTGAGTTCTAAGCAATCACCTCTAATGCCACTGCTGTTTCGATGCATCCATAAATAGGGCGATAAATGCCATTTTATCTACTGCCACAGGTGATGGATCAACCCCTTTAGCCTAGCAATTAGACTTGTAAGTAGAACAGGACTGTTAATTCTTTGCTAGATTTTATTAGTCTTACTACTAAATTGTTAAGCAATATTTCATTAAGTATGGTTGCTGCATCACAAAATCCCGTCTTACTAATTCATGGCATTTGGGATACGGGTGCTATTTTTGACTCGATGGCGGCTCACCTCAACCGGAAGGGATGGGATGTTCACACAATCGACTTAGTACCCAATAACGGTGATGCGCCGCTTGAAGATTTAGCGGAGCAAGTTGCAACCTATGCCCGAAAGCGGTTTGGGGATCAACCTTTTGACCTGGTGGGTTTTAGCATGGGCGGGTTGGTTGGGCGCTACTATCTCCAACGGCTAGGAGGAATTCACAACGTCCAGCGTTTTGCCACGCTCTCTTCTCCGCATAATGGGACATTAACCGCGCATGGGTATCTGCGCCCCGCCGGATATCAAATGCGGATTAACAGTGAGTTCATACAAGATTTGAACACTGATATCCACACCCTCCGTCAAATCAACTTCACCTCGGTATGGACTCCCTTAGACGCAATGATTTTGCCAGCTAGCAGCTCCATCGTGCCAGTCGGTCGTCTGGTAAAGGTATGGGTGCCCCTGCATGCATGGATGGTATCGGACTGGCGCGGCATTTTGGCTGTGGAAGCCGCATTGTCTGAGCCACTGGGCCAGCGGTCAGGTGCGGCTGAGTCTACTCTTCCGCTTCCGACTCTGCTTCCTCTTCGTCGCCGGGCAAGTTAATTGGGGTAATGCTCGCCAAGCGCTCGTCGGTATTGAGTTTAAGCAGGCGATCGCCCTTATCATCCCGTCCCTTCATTGGGCGAGTGTCTGGCTCAATTCGCGTCATTCGGCTTGCGGTTGTAGTAATCATGACTGGCTGTTGCGGAATCGCGACCACAACCCCTGCCAGCGTATCAGAACGATTATTGAAGACAAACACTTGAATCCCCAAATCACCAGGCGTTGAGAGCCTCAAACTACTCAACGGCAAGCGCTTGGCGTAACCCTGCTCAGAAATCAGTAAGAAGCTCTCATCGGGAAAGACGATCGCACAACCGATCATCTGTTCTTGGCGACGCAGCCGCATTGCTACATTTCCTTGCGCGGTACGGCTCATCACGGGTAAATGCTCGCCAATTTCAAGGTGAAGTGCTCGTCCCCCTGACGATGCCAGCACAATTCGATAGCCCTCTTCAACCAGGGAAGCATGGGTTAGTTGATCGTCTTCCTTCAACTTGATCAGCGTTAACCCCCGGCCTGTTAAGTCGGCAAATTCTTCAATGCTGAGCCGTTTAACGCGTCCCTGCTGGGTCACAAGTAGCAAGAAAAAGGATTCTAAATCTTCGGGTAAGAGAAATGCGCTCGCAATCAGGTTGCGATCGCCCTGGGTTGAGGCCGGCAATAGCGTCACGAGGGGGGTGCCCTTGGCGTTACTACGCCCAGATGCCACTGGAATATCCGCTACACTGACCGGATATGCCTTCCCGGTGCGAGTGATTACGACTAGCATGTTGCCCGTCGTAGCGAACATCGTTTGGGTCACAAAGTCGTCCTCCTCTTCGAGGACACCTGCCTGTTTTTCGACCATGCGGTTGAGGTTGCGCTGGTATGCCTTGGGGGTCAGCCGCCGCACGTAGCCCCGTTGCGTAATCTCGACAACCGTTTCCTGTTCTTCTTCAACTTCAAGATCGAGAGTCGCCAACAGCGGACTATCGAGGTCTAACCCTTCAATATCAAGGCGCGGTTCTCCATTCGCCTGGGTTGCAGTTTCGTGCAGACCCAAGATCTTTGTGCGACGGTCATCCCCAAACTTTTTCTTGAGTGCGCGCAGATCCTTCTTCAGCGCTTTTAGCAACTCACGCCGATCGCCCAAGAGTCGTTGCAGCTCGGTCACTCGTTCGGCCAATTCATCAAACTCGGTTTGCAGATTTTGCCGCTCCATGCCCGTCAGACGGCGGAGGGGCATCGCCAGGATCGCATCGGCTTGGCGATCGCTAAACTCAAACTCCGCCTGCATTTCGGCCTTCGCAGTGCTGCCATCGGGGGCATTCCGCAAAATTTCGATGATCTCATCCAGATGATTCAAGGCCAATATCAAGGCTTCTAGCAGATGCAACCGAGCTTCAGCCCGATTTAGCTCGTGCTGATAACGCCGAGTGAGCGTCTCCTCACGAAACGTTATAAAGGACTGGAGTAACTCCCGCAGGCTCATCTGCTTGGGTTGCCCGTTATCGAGCGCCAATAAAATCGCCCCAAAGTTGGTTTGAAGTGCCGTTTGCTTGTAGAGAATGCCCAGAATTTTTTGTAGATTGGCTTCTCGCTTCAGCTCAATCACCACGCGAATGCCCTCGCGATCGCTCTCATCCCGAATATCGGCAATTCCTTCTAAGCGTCCCTGGTTGACCAAATCTGCCACCTTCTCAATCCAGGCCGATTTGTTGACCTGGTAGGGCAGCTCGGTCACGACAATCGCCGCCCGTCGATGGCGGCCTCGACCCGGTTGCACTTCCTCAATTTGCACCACCCCACGCGCTGGGATGCTACCACGCCCGGTCAAGTAAGCTTCACGGATCCCCTCCTGGCTAATAATCTCGCCACCTGTAGGGTAGTCAGGGCCGGGGATCAGTTCTAAAAGTTTCTCATCTGACAGATTAGGGTTATCAATAAGGGCGATCAAACCATCCACCACTTCGTTGAGGTTGTGGGGTGGAATGTTGGTTGCCATTCCAACCGCAATGCCCGAGCTGCCATTAAGCAACAAAATCGGGAGCTGAGCTGGCAAAACCGATGGCTCTTGTTGGGAGTTGTCAAAGTTTGAGACAAAATCAACCGTCTCATCCCCAATCTCGGTTAACAGCGCGCTATTACCCACTTCGGCCAAACGGGTCTCAGTGTAACGCATGGCCGCAGGTGGGTCATCATCAACCGAGCCAAAGTTACCGTGCCCAGCCAAGAGCGGGTAGCGACTTGAAAAGTCTTGCACCATCCGCACGAGCGCGTCATAAACCGCCTGATCACCGTGGGGGTGATATTTACCCAACACATCCCCGACGACACGGGCGCATTTACGATAGGGGCGATCGGGGGTCAAACCGAGTTCGTGCATGGCATAGAGAATGCGACGGTGAACGGGTTTTAACCCATCCCGTGCATCGGGCAATGCCCGCCCCACAATCACGCTCATGGCGTATTCCAGATAAGACTGTTGCATCTCGGTGTGCAACGCCGTCGAAATTATCTGCCCGCCAGAAAGCATATTGAGTTGCTTAGCCATGTCGTACGTTCCTCGTTTGTGTCCTCGAACCCTCTACACAGATGCTTAAAAATCTAAAACATAATCGAATCTTCATCTATCTTGCGGATTACTGTTTCAATTTGTTTGTACAGCCAATTAGCATAGTGAAAAATCCTATCCTGAATTTCGTTATGAGTTTACTGGTGCGATCGCTAGGCCACGCTGTGAGGAAGCTATGAAAACAGTTTTGATTGTTGAGGATGATCCAATCAATGCACGAGTTTTTTCCAAAATATTGATGAAACGCGGTGGTTTGGCGGTAAAGCACACAGAAGATGTCGAAGAGGTGATGCAAATTGCCCAGGCTAAAGAAGCCGACATCATTTTGATGGACGTCTCGCTGGCACGTAGCGTCTATCAGGGGAAATCGGTGGATGGAATTCAAATCACCCAGATGCTCAAGCAAGACCCTGAAACCGCCCATCTGCCCATTATTTTGGTGACAGCCCATGCGATGCAGGGCGATCGCGAAAACTTTTTAAAACAGAGTGGGGCAGATGACTACATCTCAAAACCCGTTGTTGATCATGAGTCGTTTATCAACCAGATCATGGCGTTGTTGCCAAATGACTGAGCCGCGATCGCCGATTTCGTGATGCCAGGTTAACCATCACCCCAGATGCAACCCAACCAGCATAAACTACCGATACCCCGACTATAAAAGCAATTCGTCATTTTCCACCAAAGTTTTAACTCGTAGCATCAAAGATACCAAAAATTTCGCAGAAATAGATACTTTTGTACTATTGTGCCAAATTTTGTCTCTGCGCTTCAAGCTCAATGGCTCAAACGACCTTAGATGCAGACATTACTGTCGGGTAGACAACTCTAAAACCTGGTTTAGCTTGCCGCTCTGAAACCCTTCTAGATCGAGTGTGACGTAGACAAACCCAAAAGATTTGAAGGCTTCGACCAGGGCTGGCAGATTCGCAGTTAAAACAAACTCTTTGAGCTGGTCAGCGGGGAGTTCGATTCGGGCGGTATCGCTTTCAGAGCGGACACGGAGCGTCTTTAGCCCTAACCGACGCAGATATACCTCCGCTCGGCCTACCCGTTGGAGCTTCGCAATCGTAATTTCTTCGCCGTAAGGAAAGCGAGAGCTAAGGCAGGGTTGAGCAGGTTTATCCCAACAGGGTAGGCCCAAATGTTTCGCCAACTCGCGTACTTCCAATTTGGTGATGCCAACTTCTGCCAGGGGCGATCGCGCACCGCGTTCTTTTGCCGCTTGAATGCCCGGTCGATAGTCCTGCAAATCATCAGCATTGACGCCATCTACAACGTAGGGATAACCCTGGGCGATCGCCATTGGCTTGAGCGTGTCATGTAATTCGCTTTTGCAGAAATAACAACGATTGGTGGGGTTTGCCGCGTAGTTGGGGTTCTCCATCTCGTGAGTCTCAACCAACTCATGCCGAATCCCGATTTCGGCGGCCTGAGTGCAGGCATCCTCTAAATCTTCAGGTAAGAGTGAAGGCGAGACAGCCGTTACAGCCAGGGCGCGATCGCCTAACGCATCGGAGGCAACCTTAGCGACCAAAGTGCTGTCAATGCCACCTGAATAGGCAATCAAGGCCCGATCCATTTCAGCAAACAGGGCTTTTAACGTTTCAAATTTTTGCTGCAAAGTTTCTGACAACATAGCTTTTTGGGAATCTCGTGCGTCGCATAAAAGGATTCCTTTTCAGCGTAACGAATTCAGTGACTTATTAAGACCCGCGATCGCCCTAGAAGTGCCGCAAGACACTATTCATCGCCTTAGAACTGGCACTTTTGCAGAAATCCTATGGCCCAAACGGCATCAACAGGAGGGAGACACAACAAAAAAGGAGAAGTAAACCTACTCCTCCTTTTCACCGAAGTTAAAAATGGCTAACGAAATTAGCCAGCAACATTGATTTTGCCAACCATACCAGCGGTGCGGTGTGGTGCGCAGTAATAGCTATAGGAACCTGCAGGAGCATCTTTGGGGATGGTGACTTCAAAACCCTGACCAGGAGTCATCTCCATGTTGGGGTGAGATAAAGACTTAGCCAGTGCCTTATCTTGACCAGGAATTGCTTTGTCGTCAAAGACAACGTTGTGAGGAGGAACCTTGTTTACGAGAAACTTAACGGTATCACCAGGTTTAACGGTCACTTCTGCGGGTACAAATTGCAGCATACCGTTGTCAGCACCCATTTTGATGGTGACGGTATCAGCGGCAGCCGGATCAGCCGCAGCAAAGAAGCTACCAATGACCAGCAGGGCCGCGAAGAGGGTCAGGTAAAGGCTCTTTGTCAAAGACTTAATCTGTTTCATGACTTCTCAATTAATCGATTATTGGCTTCAGATCTGATTCTACAACCAAACTACGACGCTTTGTCGAAGTTTCTTTCGGGTAATTTCGGTTTCTGCGGCTGTAGTTTCACGGCTTGACAAATTTTCGTAAGCTTTACTGAATCGGCTCATCTGTGAACTTTTTCACGCCCCAGCCTGGTGCCGTTTGCGCCGCTCTCAGCACGAAGCCCGCTAGATTTTCGATGTCTGCTTGAGCCAACCAACTTTCCGGTACTTCTCGACACCAGATGGTGTCTTCGCTGCCATCGTAGGTCAACGGATGCCGCATGTATTCCACTAAGGCGTTGATTGTATCGCGCGGTGGGGTTGCTCCCTGTAAGTCTTTGAGAGAAAGCGATACAGTCGGATTTGATAACGTGCCACCCGCCACATGGCAGTTCAAACAGTTGCGCTCAAACAGTTGCTTACCACTGGTCAACTGCTCCGGTGAAAAGGTCTTGGTCGCCCCGTCTGCATCCAGTTCTAGAGCCACTGGCTCAGTCACTTTCAGGTACTTCGTAATGTAGGGATCCTTAGCGGCATAGGCTGGAGATAGCAGAAAGCACCAAAGTGCGATCGCCAGGGTAAACAGACGACACAGCCAGACAGATGAGTTGAGCATTAGTTTGAGATAGAAAAAACAACAAAAGGGCAAAGTAAGGCAGCCTTACCGTAGAAGCTGCAACCTACTCTGCCCTCAACGTATTAAACAGGTTTAGTAATAGATCTTGCCGCCGCCCCACTTGTCGCCAACGACTTTGGGTTGAATCAAGATGTGACCTGCGATCGCGACCAGGTCTTCTTTGGTCAGGTTTCGCATTTCGGGGAAGATATCTTTGCTCTTAATGCTGGGGTGAACTTCGGAAATCTCAACTGCACCATCATAGGAGGTTGGAACTTCCATGTAATCTACCAAAGCATCAATCGTGTTGCGAGGAGGGGTAGCCAACTCTAACGATTCGGGGTCAAGCCCGACGTTAGGGTCTGTTTTAGTCACTCCACCAACATGACATTGAGCGCAAGCATATTGAAATAGGCGTTTTCCTTCTTTAACTTGCTTCAGTGTCAAAACAGTCGTATCACCTGCTGCATTAATCGGCACTGTGCGAGTTGCTTCATCGAGTTCAGCGGCCGCAACACTGCTGACAAACGTCTGAAACGCGAAGAATACAGTGGCTACCAGAAGCCAAATGTATCTTTTAAACATGGTTCTCCTTAGTGTGGCTCAGGTTGTGTCTTATGAGTTTACCGCGACTCAATCACCTGAACCCGGATGCAGCAACTTCAAGAGCTGATGACTGGGCATGGCATAGTCTCTCGCTTCAGAGAGAATCACCCAAGTGGTTTAGGAATTCTCAAACAGAGGTTCTGCTTAATCGGCAAGGGAGCCAACCCACCTCGCAAAATAGACTCACAAGAATCGTTTGCGACAGTGGCAGACATCCGGTTGGATTGAGTCCTTTTTAATATCTTTATCATGCCATGACCCATTACTTTCCCAAGTTTGAACTGGCTTAATGGATTTGCAAAAAAAAAGGGGAGACACCAACTGGTATCTCCCCCCTATATCATCAGGGTGCATCTACTTATCATATTATGCCATTTATAGGCTGGGGGGTGTCACCCCTCATTGAAGAAATTGTAATTTTTCTTTGAAGTTTGGTCCGAGCGCCCCGGTAGGGGATCCTTATTTTAGCTAGAGCAATCCTATTTCTGCTGATAAATAATAAAGAGGGATGGCGGTTTGGGGTTACTGGTCGCCATCCCGCGTAGGATAAACGAGACTTTACTCAGCGCTGGTCAACTTGTGTGCCAGTATCTGGTTTGTAAGCTTCGGGTCGGCTCGACCGTTTGTTTTCTTCATCACTTGACCGACAAAGAAGCCTTGCATTTTAGTTTTCCCAGCCCGAAATTGCTCTAACTCTTTGGGATGAGCCGCCAGTACTTCGTCAATTAAAGCCCCGATCGCATCCGCATCTGAAAGCTGAATCAGCCCTTCTGCTTCGACAAGTTTGGTGGGGGAACCGCCTGACTCTAAAAGTTTAGGCAGAACGGTTTTAGCCCCGGCATTGCTGATCGTGCCCGCTTCAATCAGACCAATTAGCTCAGCCAAGTTTGCAGGCGTAAGCTTTAGATCGGTGATGGCTAGCTCAGAATTGGCATTGAGGTAGGCACTCAGATCTTGTGTGATCCAGTTAGCGGCTTGCTTTGCAGGTGCCCCCGCTGCAACGGTCGCCTCAAAATACTCAGCTTTGGCGCGATCGTCGGTTAAAACCCGCGCATCATAGGCCGACAGCCCCAACTCACTTTCGTAGCGCTCCCGCTTTTGGTAAGGCAGTTCGGGTAGCTCAGCCTTCCAGGTTGAAAGTTGCTCTGATGAAACTTGAATCGGCCCCAGATCAGGCTCAGGGAAATAGCGGTAATCACTCGACCCTTCTTTCACCCGCATGCTAATCGTGCGCTGGCTGCTTTCATCCCACAGGCGAGTTTCTTGCACAATTTTTTCGCCCGTCTCGATCGCCTCGATTTGACGGTCAATCTCATATTCGATCGCCCGCTGAATCGCATTGAACGAGTTCATATTCTTAATTTCGACCTTGGTGCCAAAGGTTTCAGTCCCAACTGGACGAACTGAAATGTTGACATCGCAGCGCAACGACCCTTCTTGCATGTTGCCGTCGCTCACACCCAGGTAACGCACAATGCGGCGTAGCTCTTGGGCATACTCGGCGGCCTCTTGCCCAGTGCGCAGATCAGGTTCAGACACAATCTCAATCAGAGGGACGCCCGCCCGGTTGTAATCTACTAAAGAGTAGCTGGAGCCAGCCAGGCGATCGCTGCCACCATGCACCAGCTTGCCTGCATCTTCTTCCATGTGCAGACGAGTAATGCCAATGCGCTTGCGGGTTGCTGAGCCACTCGCTTTGTCGTATAACTCGATTTCAAGCCAGCCATGCTCGGCGATGGGCAGATCGTACTGAGAGATTTGATAGTTTTTAGGTAAGTCGGGGTAAAAGTATTGTTTGCGATCGAATTTGCTGTAAGGGGCAATCTGACAGTTAAGAGCCAGCCCTGCTTTGACGGCATATTCCAATACTTTTTGATTTAAGACTGGCAACACCCCCGGCATCCCCATACAAATTGGATCAATATGGGTATTGGGCGGCGCACCAAATGCCGTTGAGCTAGGGGAAAAAATCTTAGTTTCTGTACTGAGTTGGCAGTGAGTTTCTAGACCAATAACGGCTTCGTACTGAGTTTTTGCCGGAGTCGCAGTCGTCATAAGAGCAATTCTCATGAATTCGTAGACCCTTATTTTAGCCGCTTACCGACGATTCACAGTTTTAGCCAGGGTTTGATGACGGTGTTCCTGTAAAGGGACGACGACTGAACCATACTCAAAAAGGCGACTCAAACCTTCAAAGCTGCGAAGAAGTCAAGAACTCAGTTGGCCTTCAGTAGGGTCAAACGTTGCGTCTCTCAGAGTTAAACCCGTTTAGAAACTGCACATAGCCCATGCGTCTTCTAATTCTTTGACTGCTTTGATCTTTTTGAGTGGTCTTTGAGTCTAATCAAGCATCTTCATTGGAGAACCGGCCCCAAACCAGGCAGTTTGAGCCGCATAAACTTAAAAAGTACAATGCCATTTTTGGACTAAATCGTTGTATGTCTGACTCTTCGCAGCTATATGAGATGAACCCACTGGAACGGTTTAGCGATCGCGCGGCAGCGTATGCTAAGTACCGCCCAACGTATCCAGCTCAAGCAATTGATGCAGTTTTGACTGGGCTGAAGCCCCCAGCTCAACTGGTGATCGCGGATATTGGAGCTGGCACTGGCATCTCCTCTCACTTATTCGCTGAGCGAGGTGCTAAAGTATACGCCGTGGAACCAAATGCTGAAATGCGTCAGATGGTGAAGCCGCATTCTCAAATTACCTGCTTGCCAGGAACGGCTGAAAAGACAGGACTCGCGATCGCCTCCGTGGACTTAGTGACTTGCTTTCAATCATTTCACTGGTTTCAACCTGAATTAAGCTTGCAGGAATTTCACCGTATCTTGCGGTCTCAGGGGCGAACTGCTTTAGTTTGGAATGATAAAGATCTGTCAGACGCTTTTACGGCACACTACCGTAACTTAATTCGTGAAGCTTCAAACAATGATCTAGTAGAAGAGCGAAAAAGCGATGCGTTATCTTCAGAAACCCTAGCCATTAGTTCTTTATTTAAGAACTTTCGACTTCTTTCATTTCCAAATAGTCAAATTACAAATTTAGATGGATTAATTGGTCGAGCTAAAAGTACTTCCTATGTTCCCCAGGGGGGGGATAAATATCAAAAATTAGTCAAGGCTTTAGAGCAACTGCACAAGCAGTTTACTGATGAGAGCGGTAATGTTGCGTTAAAGTATCAGACGAGAGTGTACCTGGCAGAGGCTGTCGCAAAAATCTAAAGGAAAAGTTAAGGCTGAACACTCTACTTGATAATTACAGAAATAAAATTGGTCAATTGTTGTTTTTAAACCCAGAATAATGGAAAGCGATGCAAGAGTTAAGAGGTTGTCTTTACTTCGACAAGCGGTCGTAGGTGATTAATCTGCTTTAAAGTAGTTTCTGAGAAGAAATCTACCTTGTGGCTGAAGCAGAATAGAACCAGGGATTGCTAATATCTTATGTATCTGTATCAATTGTTAAAGGTTAAATTTTCTATACCGTTTTTTATTTAAGGGGTTTTATCCTTGTAAGGAGGGTTCTAATTTATTAGATGGTGAATTATATTCCGTCGAACTTATATCGCTTGTGCATCTATTAGTTTTTAACTTTCCAGAGCTTCATTTAGAAGTCTTTTCAATTATTGAAATACTATGATTTTTTGACCTGTCAAACCTGTTTGGTAGGATGAGAATTCCCTGAATCAACTCACTTAAATTAGTTAGGTCTATTTAACTTTATGCAGTACGGTCCTACCCGTTTGTCCATCTTTGTAGATGGCAACAATATGTTTTATGCCCAGCAAAAAAATGGCTGGTTTTTTGACCCGAAAAAGGTTTTAGAGTACTTTACCAAAGACCCGGACGTATTGCTGGTCAATGCTTTCTGGTATACAGGGTTAAAAGATTTGCAAGATCAAAGAGGCTTTAGAGATGCTTTGATCAGTTTAGGCTACACCGTGAGAACAAAAATTTTGAAAGAGTATTACGACGACTCTTCGGGGCGGTACTCTCAAAAGGCAAATCTCGACATTGAAATCGTCGTTGATATGTTTAATACGGTTGATCAATACGATCGCGTCATTCTATTTAGTGGTGATGGTGATTTTGAACGCGCGATCGAGCTTTTGCGTGGTAAAAGTACCCACATTACAGTTGTTTCAACTGAAGGAATGATTGCCCGCGAATTGCGTAACGCGACCGATCGCTACATCGATTTGAATGATGTCCGTAAATATATTGAGAAAGTAGACGCCTGAAAGGTTATGCCACGCAAGCGATTTATCCGTGCTTGACTTGGTGAACAACCAGCATTTGATTGCCATCCAGTTGAAATTCGTAATCGACATGCTGAATCTGGGTGCGGTAACCTTGACTGCTAAGTTCTGCGATGACTGCCGTTAAATAGGGGCTTGGCTCACCCGAAACATCTAGCAGCGGAAAAATGCGGACTTCGTCTGCCACACGTAGCAACTCTTGCATCGCCTCCAAATGAAAGTCAAGCGAGAGTTGTCTGGAGTAACTAAAAAGTAAGTGAGAACAAACGGCCAGATCAAATGTCTGGTTTAGAAAGGGGAGGGACGGCAACGCGCTGACTTGATAGCGGTTTGCTTGCAGTCCCCACTCAAAATCATTTAAGAAGTCCTGCATAGCAGCCATGCGGATCCGGCCTAATGCTTCAGGAGAGTCGATTTCACGCCAGACATAATTATCTAGATTAGCTTTGACTCCAGCCAGGATGACATCGTAAGTGGCTGCGATGCGATCGCGGATCTCATTGGCTGTGAACTGGTACAGCGGATCACACGAGATGACGGAGTGCCCCAGCTGAGTCATCTCGGCGTTAAAACTGGCGGGACCACCACCACAATCGAGAATTTTCTTGTGCAGATCGTTGGGGGTTAGCTGAAACATGCGTCTGTACTCTGCCAGCGATCGCCCCCACGGCACAATTTGATCGAGCTTTAAGCCCATACATCACTCCTTAAGACTCATCCCAGAAAAATCGTATCAACCCACTCGCGATAGTGCGGCTCTCGATTTTCGGTGATGGCGACTAACTTTTGCTGCAACATTTGGGTGATGGGTCGCGCGGAAGGTAAGCAATAGTTTTCGACCTGGCAGATAGGCGTAATTTTGGCAGCAGTGCCACAGAGAAAAACCTCATCCGCAATCAGCAGTTCCGACTTGTCAACAGCTCGTTCGCAGATGGGGATGCCCAAATCACGGGCAAGCGTCAGCACGCTATCGCGCGTAATGCCTTCTAAAATATCTTGCTCAACACCAGGGGTGATTAACTGCCCGTCCCGCACAATAAACACGTTCATTCCCGATGCTTCGCTCACTTTACCTTGAGCATTGAGCAGAATAGCCTCGTCAAAACCTGACTCAACCGCTTCTGTTTTGGCGAGAGCCGAGACGATATAGGCAGAGGTTAACTTGCCGCGCAGGGGTAGACTGGCATCGGCTTGCCGACTCCAGGAACTGATGCGACAACGCACCTCGTTTGGTAGGTAAGAGTCGAGGTAAAGTCCGTAAATCAAGAAATCTTTTTCGACCTGGTGTAAGCGTGGTGCAATTCCCAGGCCCGCAGTGTAGACCAGGGGACGAATATAAAACGGTTGTTGGGGTTGATTGCGCTGCACAAACTCAATGATGCGAGTTTTGATGGTGGCAGCCGCCAAATCATAGTGGAGGAATCGGGCACTGTTGCTGAGCCGTTGGCAGTGGCGCTCAAGTCGAAACAGAAGAATTTCTTGTGGGTTTTGGGGATTAGGGATGCCGCGTAGCCCACCGACAGCACCCGTGCCATAGTGTAGCGCGTGGGTCGCGATGGATAGTTTAGCTTCGTCAAAGGGAAGAAACTGCTGTTGAAAATAGGCGATCGCGAGAAAAGAATTCATAATTTTGACTGGATGAATGATAAATCACCAGTTTCGGGGGAGTTGGGCGATCGCGGAAGGTACAGATTTTTGCAAATTGGCTAGAACGATTTTCTGCAACCCTTCTAGCCAGATTGTGAAACGGTATTTAAAGGCCGCTGACACAATACCGCTCTAAGTCCACAAATCACGGGGGACTGCGATAAGCGGGGATACAGCGTAAAAAGGTTTGGGCTTCGGGGTGAGCAGACTGCTGAAATTCTTGAGTCGTACCCAGAAAAACCAGCCGACCCTCTTGCATCAACCCAATTCGAGAGGCTAAGGTAAACGCCTCTTGGATGTCATGGGTCACAAAAACCACAGTCTTACCCAACTCTTGCTGCAAGCGGCGCAATTCCTGTTGTAAATCTAAGCGCGTAATCGGGTCTAGTGCGCCAAAAGGCTCATCCATCAGCATAATCGGCGGGTCAGCCGCGAGCGCACGCGCAACCCCCACCCGTTGTCGCTGTCCGCCCGAAAGTTGAGCAGGGTAGCGATCGCAAAATTGGTGTGGGTCAAGCCCAACCAGATCGAGTAGTTCGTAGACTCGCGTTTTAATCTTCGGTGGTTCCCAACCTTGTAAGGCTGGAACTAGCCCAACATTTCGCTCAATCGTGAAGTGAGGAAACAGCCCCGTTTCTTGAATCACATACCCGATTTGCCGCCGCAGTTGGATCACATTCCAATCCACCGTTGCTTGCCCTTCGACGTAAACACGCCCACACGAAGGGTTAATCAATCGATTAATCAGCTTCATGGTTGTGGTCTTACCCGAGCCACTCCGCCCTAGCAAGACTAGAAACTCTCCTGCTGCGACATCAAAATTGAGATCTTCTAATAAGATGCGTCCCCCGACTTCAAAACCGACCTGCTCAAAGCGAATCATAGGGTTGGGTGAAGGAGAGGGATCTTGCATCAGGTGCAGCTAAAAACGCTAAAGGCAATCAAGCCGATAGTACCAGTTCTTTTGAGGGACTTTCCATGGGGGCGACCAAAGCCTCTTCTAAAGGTGCACAGCCGAGGCGTTCCTCAAGAATATTCATTACTTCGCGGCCAAAGTCGTTGGGGTTCCGGTTCCAAGCTTGCAGGCAGACTTCCCCAAAGAAAGAACCCAACGGCTCTGGATTCCACAGCAATTTATTCGCCACCCAGGGATAGTAAATTGCCAGAGGGTTATAGCCTTTTTTGAGAATATTCTTCTTAAAGGCGTACTCTTCCAGATGAGTGTGGGGCTGTAAACCGATAAAAAAGATAGCTGGCTCAACTTTGTCTGCGCCGAAAATTCGCTCTAGCTCACGATGGTAGGCGATCGTTTGGCGAATTGTTTCGGGTCGCTCGTCAATTACGTTAAACGAGTAGTTGACTGAAACCAGGTCGTTAAACCCAGCCGCTTTCAAATCACGGCAGTTTTGCAAGACGGTGCGCAGGTTATAGCCCATTCGCATCTTCCGCACAAGCTCTTGCGAACCGCTGGTAATGCCAATCTCAAAGTAGTTCATCCCTGTTTTGACCATCAGGTCACATAGTTCAGGGTTAAGGTTGTCAGCCCGAATGTAGGCCGCCCAGTGAATGTCGGTCATGCCGGAATCCACAATTTTTTGCAGCAGCTCAATTACGTCAGGAATGTACTTTCTCGCTGGAATCAACTGGGCATCGGTAAACCAGAAGTTGCGAATGCCGCGATCGTAGAGTTGTTGCATCTCTGCCACCACCTCATCGGCCGGATTCACCCGCACCTGTTTGCCTTCGACGACTGTGTAGATGCAATAGCAGCAGTTATGGGGGCAGCCTCGCTTAGTTTGCACGCCCACATAAAAGTCTTGCGCTTGCAAATAGTACTCAAACTCTGGCCAGATCGATTCGATGTAGGTGTAGTTGCAGGCGGTTTTTTCAATTGGGGCCGGTTCTTCATGGATCAAGCGATCGCGTGGAGTCGTCTCACCCACTACATAGCAGCGATCGCGGTCAATATTTTGCCCCCGCACGAGCTTTTCTAACAGGGCTTCTCCTTCACCAACCGAGACGATCGCGCCTTTGGGTAAGCTTTTGCCTAACTGTTCATAAAAAACGCTCACTGCACCACCGCCCACCACGGTCTTCATTTGGGGAACGTATTGTTTTGCCCGTTTTGTACCGCGGCGAATCAGCCCGATATTGCGGCGCAACTCCGCCACATAAGAAACCACCATACGCAAGCCACCAAACGCCCCACGCAATTTACGCAGGGGGTTGCGAGCGTAGTTAAACTCAAAGGCATTTTGCAGTGGGTTGCCCGCTCGCCCACCAACCGGCGCGTAGATTTGAATGTCGCGCCATGAAAAAACGAGAATGCTTGGCTTAAACTCATCAATCGCTTGATCAAGGGCACTTGCATAATCAAGCGGCGGCACGGTGCCTAAATCAAAGATCCGCTGCGGCAATTTTGGGAACTGCTTATGGACGTGATCAGCTAGATAAACAACGCCGATCGGAAAAATGGGATTACAAGGAAGCCGAACGTAGAGGATGCGATTTTCCATTGCACATGCAAAATAGAGGAGTCGAGCAGGGAGCAGTTGCGAAAGCCCAATTATCTAGGAATCAGCAGACTGTTTTGTAAAGTTCGAATAAATTATGAAACGTGTATTCATATATCTTTACGATACCATTGACCTTTAATTTCTGCCCTGAATCAGTGAGTGAAAGATCGTGAGAAGACAGTAGAGGGTTATCAATCGAGCTTATTTACAAGGATAAGAAGGCTATAATTTTGCGAGAAAGCAAATTCTTGTTATGACAACACTTCTGAGAAGCCTGCGGTTGGTAATCGGATTTACAGCCTGAGCTATTTCGCAGGTGCTAGGGTCATAGTGTTAACTTATTAATCGGTAAAGGCTCCTGGATATGGCTCAGATATTTGATCCCCTGCCTTCGGATAGTGCCAGCTACATTGTTTGCTGTTACGTCAACGCAACAAGTCGAATTCAGGTTGCTCGCATTACAAATATTCCTAATTGGTACTTCGAGCGAGTGGTTTTTCCAGGGCAGCGTCTAGTATTTGAGACTCTACCAGAAGCCATGTTAGAGATTCACTGTGGCATGATGGCGAGTGCAATTCTCTCAGATACGATTCCTTGCGAGAGCCTGAAGATTTTTGAGGGGGAGCGTGAAGCGGCCTTCGGCGCGGAGGAACAGCGACTTGAGCTGTTAAACGAAGGTCGGCCAGAAAGCTCGCCAGAGGCTCTAATTGCTTCTTCTTAGAGAATTTTGAGATCAAACCATAGGATATTGATTGATTTACAAGTTTTTTTATTAAGCGCAATCATTGATTTCCCCATCTATTGGTGGTGAAATATTGCATTTAAGCGTTAACTTGCTTGTTTTTTAAGTAGACAACCAAATAGATTGCCAGCCCCCTTGCTACAGAGCTTAAGAAAGCAATGGAACAGGGGGTTTTGACGTATTTGAGTTAGCTTTTGCCAGCGAAGCGATCGCCCAAGGCTGCACGGGCCTGTTCGCGATCGTCAAAGTGAATTTTTTCAGTCCCTAAAATCTGATAGTCTTCATGTCCTTTTCCAGCGATTAGTACCCCATCTCCGGGTTGCGCCATCAAGATCGCCTGCCGAATTGCGATCGCCCGATCTGCGACAACATCCGGTTCAGCCGGGGCAGAGATACCTGCCATAATGTCGTCTAGAATGCGCTGAGGGTCTTCGGTGCGGGGGTTGTCAGAGGTGACGATGACGTGATCAGCCAGGTCGGCAGCGATGCGTCCCATTTGGGGCCGTTTGGTGCGATCTCGATCGCCACCACAGCCAAAGACACAGATCATTTTGCCGTGAATGAAAGGACGAGCTGCCCTTAACAGATTCTCTAAGCTGTCGGGTGTGTGGGCATAATCAACAATCACGCTGATATCCTGGTCAGCCGAGGTTTGCACCCGCTCCATCCGACCGGGCACCCCGTCGAACTGAGCCAGCGTTTGGGCGAGAAAGTCGAGTTCCAACCCTAAATGCAACCCTGCGGCGATCGCGGCCAGCACATTCGATAGGTTGAACTGCCCAACTAGCGGCGAGTTAAAGGGCACCGTGCCTTTTGGGGTATGCAACAGACCACTCACGCCATTGGCTGCGTAGGTCAGGTCACTTGTCCACAAATCCGCGCGGCTGTCAGTTGTGCTGTAGCTCCAAACCTGGTTGCGTTCAATCGTCTGGATCAGCCGTTGACCGTAAGGATCATCCAGATTAATTACAGCTAAACCCTGAAGATAGGCCGGGCTAAACAGCAACGCTTTAGCTGAGAAGTAATCTTCCATGTCTTTGTGGAAGTCGAGGTGGTCTTGGGTCAGGTTGGTGAAGACAGCCACCTCAAACGGACATCCGAGGACGCGTCCCTGCGCTAGGGCATGAGAGCTAACTTCCATCACACCCACGTCGCATCCGGCTGACACGGCCTCGGCCAATTGTTGTTGCAGCTCCACCGGAAAGGGAGTCGTGTGAGCCGCTGTTTTTTGGTAGCCACGCCAACGGGTGTACAGCGTCCCTAACAGGGCTGGCGTTTGACCTGCTTGTTCAAGGAAGAACTCAATCAAATGCGTTGTCGTCGTTTTGCCATTGGTGCCAGTGACGCCCACTAACTTAAGTTGTGCCGCAGGGGATTGGTAAAACGTGGAGGCTAACTGAGCGCATGCCTGGGCTAAATCGTCAGCCACAATCAGACAAGGAGTGGCAGGTTCACTCGCAGCCCGCTCTTGTGCTTTTGCAAAAGCAGCTGGCGAAACAACCGCCGCGATCGCCCCTGCCTGGATTGCACTCGCCCAGAAATCACCGCCATCGACCCGTGTACCTGGCATCCCGATAAATAAGTCACCTGGCTTACAGGCCAGAGAATTGGTCGATAACCCTGTTACCTCAGCATTTAAAGCGGGATGATCAGGCACGGTTGCCTCTGACACGACCGCTAACAACTCACGCAACTGCATCTCAACTCGTCCTCACAAAGTCTCCTCTATTGTGGGCGATCGCGGTTCAAAAATTTCTGTAACATCTGCTCCAACTGTGCAATTGATGCTCGGGGTGAAGGGCGCGGAATCGGCACCAACGTCTCGGCTGGAACAGGGACATTGCTGGCTTCAGTGGCGATCGTGGGTGCGGCTAATGATGATTCGCTTTCTTTTACCCAAAATAAAACCGGAATTTCGTACTGGTAGGCTTGAAACCAGTCGTCACGGGTGGTGATATCCCGAACTTCTAACTCAATCGGCAGGTTAGGGAGTTGCTCTAACTTTTCTTGTAGTCCTTCACACAGATGGCAACCCGGCTTGCTGTAGAGAATTAATTGCATAAATATTATTGACTCCTTGCCTCTTGCGCCGATGCGGTCAAGAGTCTATCGATTTGCGATGAATTACAACGTTTAGTAACGTGCAGGCAGGCTTAGCTCTTATCTGAAAGCCAATTATAGAGAGGCGTTGATGCTTCGCAGGTGAGCCTCTATCATGCCTGCGCAATTGGGAAAAATGTCAACCCCCCGTTAAACAAGTGACTTCAGCGATTCAAATTTGCTCTGGTTTCGGTATGGTAGTAGATGCGAAAACTGACCTCCCTTAACCGGAAAGATGAACCAATCGACGGAGCCATTGACTCAACCGGCAATTCTAGACCTGAAAAAACTGAATCAAAAGTTTGAAAAGTCACACCCAAAAGATATTCTCGCCTGGTGTGTAGTCAATATTCCAACCGGATTAGTCCAGACAAGTATCTTCAACGTAGACGATATGGTCATTACTGACCTGCTCTATCGCGCGCTAAGACCCTTTCATCCGGTGCCTGTCTTATTTGTCGATACGCTGCACCACTTTCCAGAAACATTGGATCTAGTTGCTGCATCGAAAGAAATTTACAATCTCAATCTCAAGCTTTATCGCATCCCTAAAGTCAAGAGCCGTGCTGATTTTGCGACTAAATTTGGAGCCGCCCTGTGGGAAACTGACATCGATAAGTTTCATCAAGTGACGAAGGTTGAGCCGCTCCAGCGAGGGCTGAAGGAACTAGGCGCGATCGCATGGATTACGGGGCGTCGGCGTGACCAGGCCGCAGCTCGGGCAAATATTCCCATTTTTGAGTTGGATCAGCAGCAACGGTTAAAGGTCAATCCGCTTGCCAATTGGAGCCGGAAAGAGAGCTGGGCGTATGTGTTTGAGCATGACGTGATTTACAACGCTCTTCACGATCGCGGTTATCCCAGCATTGGCGATGAGCCGCTCACAACCCCCGTGGCTTCTGGTGAAGAAGAACGGGCGGGGCGTTGGCGTGGTAGCGATCGCACTGAGTGCGGGATTCATCAGTAAGTTCAGGGTCTCACTAAACTCATACAGATTAAGTGTCATAATGCGAGTTGGTTTGTGACACTTTTTCAGTTGTGCGATCGCGCCGCTTTGCTGGCTCCTTAACAAAAAATACTAAGGATTGTTGCTTGATTGGCGATACGACGGTAAACAATGGCTTGCTTGTTAAGCAGAGTGATTGGTTTGCTTTAATTCTTTCGACACAAAAGGATTAAGGCTGCTTGTTGGGGATCAAATGAAGGGATACCCTAACTAAATGGCACTGTCTCAGGTCAAATTAAGCAAAATTTGTATCCGTGAAAAGGCTGTTTTCTGTCAGCATAAGAACTGAAGCTGGCACGCATCGTTACTTTAGTTAGGCGGGATCAATGAAAGTATTGGTGGTTGGGAATGGTGGGCGTGAACATGCACTTGCCTGGAAGCTTTTAGAGTCAGGGAAGGTCAAGCAAGTCATTTGCACACCGGGTAATGGGGGAACTGCAACTCTACCTCGCTGCCAAAACCTTGCATTAAACGTCAAAGATTTTGAAGGCATTGCCCGCTTTGCCCTCGTCAACAATGTGGCCTTTGTGGTGGTTGGTCCCGAAGACCCGCTTGCTGCTGGCATTACTGACTTTTTGCAAGAACAAAAGATTGCTGTGTTTGGCCCAGATAAGCTAGGGGCACAAATTGAAGCCAGCAAAGCGTGGGCAAAAGCCTTGATGCTGGAAGCAAGTATTCCAACGGCGAAGGCGGCGGTGTTTAACAATCGTGAAGCAGCCCAGGCCTATGTCAAGGCTCAAGGTGCGCCGATTGTTGTAAAGGCTGACGGGCTAGCTGCCGGAAAGGGGGTGACTGTTGCGGATACGGTTGAGGCGGCTGAAGCTGCGATCGCTGCTGCTTTTGGTGGGCAATTTGGCGCGGCGGGTAAGACGGTCGTGATTGAGGAATGCCTTACCGGTCAAGAAGTCTCGGTGCTAGCCGTAACCGATGGCATTACGATTCGTCCCCTGTTGCCAGCTCAAGACCATAAGCGAATTGGGGAGAATGATACGGGTGCTAACACGGGTGGTATGGGTGCCTATGCCCCAGCTCCACTGGTGAGTCCGGCGATGATGCAACGCATTCAGGATGAGATCCTAGAACCTGCGATCGCGATTTTGCGCAAGAAAGGGATTGATTATCGCGGTGTTCTCTACGCTGGCTTGATGATTACCCCGGCAGGTGACCCAAAAGTGATCGAGTTTAACTGTCGCTTTGGCGATCCTGAAACGCAGGTGGTCTTGCCATTGCTCCACACGCCTCTAGAAGACATTATGCTGGCGTGTATCAAGCAGCGTCTGGCTGACTTGCCTGAGTTTGAGTGGAAGACAGGAACCTGTGCCTGTGTGGTGGCTGCGTCAGAGGGATATCCTGACATTTACAAAAAAGGCGCGCCGATTACAGGAATTGAAGCGGCTGAGAGTAGTGGGGCGTTTGTGTTTCAGGCGGGTACGCAAGCAAAACCCCAAGGGTTACTCACCGATGGTGGTCGCGTCTTAGGTGTTTCAGCGATCGGGGAAGGATTTGACCACGCGTTTGAGCAAGCTTATGCTGCGTTGAGCCAAATTTACTTTGATGGAATGTACTTTCGGCGCGATATTGGGCATCAAGTACGCACCATCCGTTAGAACGGCGATTGAGGAATATCCTAAAATAACGAAAGACACTTACAAGCCATGAAAGGTTTTGCTTGAATCCGTTGGTTTCAAATGCATGGATTTCTAGATGAAGACTGTACTTTGGAAAGAGATGGATTCTTCTCTAGAAACTGTGCCGCATTGCTCTGGTGGATTGTTGATTGTTTTACTTTTTAGGATAAGTGCTTGATTGCCTTGCTTGCTAACCTCCGACAGATAATTGCAAATTGGTGGTCAGAGTTTACCCTCCAGACTAAGCTCATGGCGATCGCAACCCTAGTGGTTTCGCTCGTGATGAGTGGCTTAACTTTCTGGGCGGTGAATACGATTCAGCAGGATGCTCGCTTGAATGACACCCGCTTTGGTCGTGACTTGGGGCTGTTGCTGGCGGCCAACGTTGCGCCACTGCTGGGCGAAGACCAACGGACTGAGTTGGCTCGCTTCTCCCATAATTTCTACAGCAGCACATCGAGCCTGCGTTACATTCTCTACGCCGACGAAGAAGGCAACATTTTTTACGGCATCCCGTTCTCAGAGTCAGAAGTGCAAAACTCGCTGACCATTCGCCGCAAAATCAACCTCCCTGACGACTACGGGCAAAATCTAGAGCAACCGATGGTGCGCCAGCACATCACACCCGATGGGGAAGTGACCGATGTGTTTGTTCCCCTTTACTACAACAATCAGTATCGGGGCGTTTTGGCGATCGGCACTAATCCCAACCCAACAGTTGTGACCTCATCGCACCTGACACGCGATGTCACCGTGGCTGTATTTGTCTCCATCTGGGTGATGGTAATCCTGGGGGCTGTCTTTAACGCTTTGACCATTACTCGACCGATTAAGGAATTGTTGGTTGGGGTGAAAAACATTGCATCGGGTAACTTTAAGCAGCGCGTCGATTTGCCCTTTGGTGGTGAACTGGGCGAGTTAATTCTCAGCTTCAACGAGATGGCCGAAAGGTTAGAGCGCTATGAAGAGCAAAACATTGAGGAGTTGACCTCTGAGAAGGCGAAGCTCGAAACTCTCGTGGCAACGATCGCTGATGGAGCCGTGTTGATCGACACGGAGATGCAAGTGATCTTGACGAATCCGACGGCGCGGCGCTTGTTTGGTTGGGAGGGACAGGCGATCGATGGTCAGAATTTGCTACACCTGTTGCCTAGTCCGATTTTGACGGAAGTGACACGGCCACTCTATCAAATCATCAAGGGTGAGCTAAAAGAAGGGGCTGAGTTTCGGATTGCTCTGCCAGAACCCAATGAGCGAACCGTCAGAATCCTACTGACAACGGTTTTGGATGCCACTCGTGAAAGTGTGCGAGGCATTGCCATCACGGTGCAAGATATTACGCGTGAAGCAGAACTCAACGAGGCCAAAAGTCACTTTATTAGCAACGTCTCCCATGAGCTACGGACTCCGCTGTTCAACATCAAGTCCTTTATTGAGACGCTCTATGAGTACGGTGAAGACTTGGGCGATGCTGAGCGCCGTGAGTTTTTAGAAACGGCGAACCGAGAAACCGATCGCTTGACGCGTCTGGTGAACGACGTACTCGATCTCTCTCGCCTTGAGTCTCACCGTGCTTACACCATGGAAGCGGTCGATTTGGCACAACCGATTGAGCAGACTTTACGCACGTATCAACTTAACGCACGTGATAAAGGGATTGAGCTAATTCAAGAAGTCAGCCCCAACTTGCCCCCTGTGATTGGACACTACGACCTGCTACTGCAAGTCTTTACGAACCTGGTGGGCAATGCGCTGAAGTTTACCCTTTCGGGTGGCAAAGTAGCGATTCGCGCCTACCCGTTAGAGCATACCAATACAACGTGTGCAGTTCAGGTGGGGCAGGGCAGTCAATTTTTATGCCCCCCTCTCGAAGACGATTTTGTCAGTAATGGCACATTGAGTTTGCAAGCGATTAAGAAAGTGCGGGTTGAGGTGGCTGACACAGGTATTGGCATTGCGCAGGAAGACCAAAAAGCGATTTTTGATCGGTTTTTCCGGGTTGAAAATCGGGTTCACACCTTAGAAGGGACGGGTTTGGGCCTGTCGATTGTGCGCAACATCATTGAAAAACATCATAGCCAGGTTCACTTAGTCAGTGAGGTGGGCATAGGCACTACTTTTTGGTTTGATTTGACAATTTTTCAAGAGGTTCCTCCCCCTGAAGGAAATGCCCGCTCGGCTGAAAATGCGGGTGTGCCGCCTCAACCAGCAGAAACTAAAGTCTCAGTAATTTCTTCTTAGGCTGCGATCGCAGGTTGGGAGCAGTAGGAGTGGTGCTTTGTGATCCCAAACAAACAATAAAAATTGCTAAAAATAGCGCCAGATTGTAAGACAGTTTCTTTACTGATCGGAAAAAATCAGCTCGCTTTTGTATTCGATTAAACTTCTGAATCGAAGTGACTGAGTCGATCTACATTCAAAACCGATTCTATCAACAGAAAAGATTCATCTTTTCAAGCAGTCATCAATCGCAGCGGCTAATGCAAAGAAGCTTAATGCTTTTTCTAGAAAATTTAACAAAAGCTAAGATTTTCGCGAATGTGTGCGTAGTAAAAATAAATGTAATTGCTCAACTAGGTTGACTTGATGCAGTCTCAAGGAGAGGATGGTAAGCTTTTGGCATGAAAGAACTGCCCCCTCTAAATGGACTGAGCCACGCGGAGAAGGATGCCCTGATTCAAGG
>Ga0073934_10001497_pt1 | contig 55531 bp, 49 predicted proteins | sample LarsenN4metaG_FD_76834 | JGI IMG/M metagenome (GOLD analysis project Ga0073934, IMG submission 76834) | Hot spring sediment bacterial and archeal communities from British Columbia, Canada, to study Microbial Dark Matter (Phase II) - Larsen... ...
ACCCAAAGCCCATCGAGAAAGTGCCAGTAAATCGCCGTGGCTTCGGCGGCAATGGCGCGACGTGGCCAGGCGGGCCGGCCAGCGCGAACGGCGACATAGAGCAGCGCAGCGAGTCCGAACAGCAAGTGCGCGCCGTGCAACGCGGTGAACAGGTAGAAGAAGCTGCTGCTCGGGTTCGTGGCCAGGAATACGCCCTGCTCGGCCAGTTCGCGCCAGGCAACAATCTGCCCGCCGAGAAAAAGCGTGCCCAGCGCGGAGGTGATCGCCCACCAGTTGCGGAAGGCGGCGAGGCCGTCGCCAGAGGTCAGTTTCCGGCGGGCGACTTCGATGGCTAAACTCGAGGCCAGCAACACAAGCGTGTTCAACCAGAGAATTTTCGGCATGGTCAGCGACTGCCAGTCGCCGCCGGTGCCCTTGCGGACAATGAAGGAGCTGGCCAGGGCCATGAAGAACATCAGAATGCCGGCCAAGCCGAGGGAGACGCCGGTGAGGCAAACGCGGCGGTCGCGGGCGGGGCCGAAGGAGGGGTCGCCGCCGAAGCCGGGGGCGCGCGGCGGCCCGCCATCGGAGCCGATCCGTTCGAGTTGTTCAACGACGACGCCGGGCACGGAGGTCACCCCTTGGCCACCTTGTCGGGCGGCGTGGATTGCAGGACGTAATCCTCGGCTACGCCGGGGACGCTGAACTCATAAGCGCCGCGATAGACAGTGGGCGTGCGGCCGGCAAAGTTGTCGTGCGGAGGCGGCGAGGGTACAGTCCACTCAAGCGTGGTGGCTTGCCACGGGTTGATGTCCGCTTTCTTCCCCCTCCAGACGCTCCAGAGGAAATTAAAGACAAAGATGAGCTGCGCGGCGACGGTGATGAACGCCGCGAAGGTGACGAACACGTGCACCGGCTGAAGCGCCTGAAGGTACTCCGCGCCGCTGGTATCCGCATAGCGCCGCGGGTGGCCGGCCAGACCCATAAAGTGCATAGGCATGAAAATGGCGTACACGCCGATGAAGCTCAGCCAGAAATGGAGCTTGCCGAGACCTTCGTTCATCAGGCGGCCGAACATCTTCGGGAACCAGAAATAGGTGGCGGTGAAGATGCCAAAAATGGCCGCCACGCCCATGATCAGGTGGAAATGGGCCACGACGAAGTATGTGTCGTGGAGGTACTGGTCAACCGAAGTCTGCGCCAAGAAGAGACCGGAGAGGCCGCCGCTGACGAAGAGCGATACGAAGCCCAGGGCAAAGAGCATCGGCGAAGTGAAGCGGATGTTGCCGCCCCACAGCGTGCCCAGCCAGTTGAAGGTCTTGATGGCGGAGGGCACGCCGATGGACATGGTCAACACGGAAAAGGCCAGGCCGACATAAGGGCTCATGCCGCTGACGAACATGTGATGGCCCCAAACGATGAAGCCGAGGAAGGCGATGGCGGACATGGCGAAGACCATGGCGCGATAGCCGAAGATAGGCTTGCGGCTGAAAGTGGAAAGTACGTGCGAGGCCACGCCCATGCCGGGGAGGATGGCGATGTACACCTCGGGATGGCCGAAGAACCAAAACAGGTGCTGCCAGAGAATGGGCGAGCCGCCCTTGTACTGGGTCAGGACCCTTTCGGTGATGACGAGATTGCCAGGCACGAAAAAGCTGGTGCCGGCCGTGCGGTCCAGCAGGAGCAAGATGCCGGCGGCGAGCAGCACGCCGAACGCGAGCAGCGAAATCACCGCGGTGATGAACCAGGCCCAAACCGTCAGCGGCAAGCGCATCAGAGAGAGGCCGCGCGCGCGGAGGTCGAGGGTGGTGGCGATGAAGTTGATGGCGCCCATCAGCGAGGCGCCGCAGAAGAGCGCGATGCTGAGGATCCACAACGTGGCGCCTAATCCCTGGCCGGGTCCGGCTGTGGCGCCGATGGCACTGAGCGGGGTGTAGAACGTCCAGCCGCCAAGCGGCGCACCTCCGGCGACGAAGAACGCAGCCATCAGCACGGCCATGGAGGCAAAGGTGGTCCAGAAGGAGAGCATGTTCAGGACGGGGAAGGCCATGTCCGCGGCGCCGATCTGGATGGGCAGGAAGTAGTTGCCGAAACCGGACTGCGGCGCGGTGGTGAGCACCATGAACACCATGATGGTGCCGTGCATGGTGACCATCATGAGGTACTGCTCGGGCAGGATGCCGTCGGAAAAAAACGGCAGCTTGATCTCCGGGTAGGCCAGGCGCAGGCGCATCAACAGGGAGAGATACATGCCGACAAACGCGGAGAACAGCGCAAGACAGAAGTACTGCGTGCCGATAACCTTGTGATCAACGCTAAAGATGTACTTGCGAATGAAACCAGAGGGCGCTTCGGCGTGGTGAATCGCGCCGGCGTGTGTTGTCATTGCGTATCTCCTCGGGAGTAGAACGGGATCATTATTCGGCCTGCTCCTTGAGCCACTTCTCGTAATCTTCGGGAGAGAGGACGAGGAGGAAGGTGCCCATCAGGTGGTGGCCCTGGCCGCAGAGTTCGGCGCAGACCACCTGGTAACGGCCGGTCTGGGTGGCGGTGAACTGAAGAGGGACGGTCATGCCCGGCACGGCGTCCTGCTTGAGGCGCAGTTCGCGGACGAAGAAGCTGTGGGTGACGTCCTTGGCGCGGATGAGCAGCTCGACGGGCCGATTGACGGGCACAGCGATCACCGAGCCGGGACCCAGAATAATGTCGTCCCGGCCGTCAGGGTCGCTCGCTTCCACAACCCAGGGATCGCGCGTGAACTCCTGGTCGGGATGAGCCTCGAACTTGTACTTGCCGAACTTGCCGTCCGGCCCGGGCAGACGGAAGGACCACTTGAACTGCTGGCCGATGACCTCGATACGCATGGCATCGGCGGGCGCGGACTTGAAACGCACTTCGGCCCACGCACGCTGGGCGTAAATGCCGAGGCCGACGAACATGACCAGCGTGGCCAGCGTCCAGATCACTTCCATTGTGTTGTTGCCGTGCGAGTAAGAGGCGCGCTGGCCGCGCCGCGCGCGGTAACGAAACAGCGCCCACCCCAGCCCGAGCTGCGCGAGCACGAAAACCACGCCCGTAATCCACAGCGTGCGGATGAATTGGCGGTCAATCTCCTTGCCAATTTCGTTGATCGGCTCGGGGAACCACCAGGTTTTGGCAACGAAAAAGTAGACCGTGGAAACCGTGAGGAACAGCAGAAAAAGAGCCAAGATTAACGCGGTTGCTGTCGAACCAGAGTTCCGTCGTTTACGAACCATCTCCTCCGCTCCCGGAAATTTAGGACCCGTTGCAACAAGGTCCTCCCCCAAAGCTGTCACTTGTTCGAAGGAACCGTACGCCCGAACCCAAAAGCATACACCCAGACAGGAAGAATGCAACAGGAAATCTGGAAGGCCCATCGAGATTTGGCCCGAAACTGGAGTAGCTGGTCAGCATTTCAGCAAATGCCTCCGCCGTGAGTACGGCGCGGACTCCCTGCCTACTCCCAGGGGCGCAGCCCGCACTGTGCTGGTTCAGACTGATTGGTGAGACTTGCTGCCAACGCCCGACGCGGCTAGAATGTTTTGGCCTCTCCAAGTGCGGAAGTGGCGGAACTGGCAGACGCACCATCTTGAGGGGGTGGCGCCGCAAGGCGTGTGGGTTCGAATCCCACCTTCCGCACCAATTTCATCTCTCTTCCACATCGGAAAATCTGCTCAGGTCGAGAGCCTCGCGAAGAACAGGCGATACTGTCCGGAAGCATCGGGACGGCGCACTTCAGGAGTATGCAGGGCGGAGCTGAAGCCCGCCCTCAAAGACAGTTGACGACCCTGTAGCGCGGGGACGCTCCCACGTTACTGCTTCGACGGTGGAGTCTGCTGCTTTGCCGGGGCCTGCTGTTCTTGCTGGGGCAGAGTCTGCTGTGACGCACCCGGCGAGGGCGCGCTGGGCTGTCCCTGAACCGGAGTGACCGGGGCACCGAAGGGTGTGGGCGCCTTGGGGGCCGGCTTCGAAGTTTTCTCGAGGACGGATGATCCGACGGAGCCGGCCGGGCCGCTGGTTTCGCGGAGAACAAGCGAGAGGGTGGTGATCATGAACATGATTGCGCACCACGTGGTGGCCTTGGACAGAAACGTGGCCGCGCCGCGCGGGCCGAAGGCGGTCTGGCTGCCGGAGCCGCCGAAGGCGCCGGCAAGATCGGCGGCTTTGCCGCTCTGCAAGAGCACCACAATAATCAGCATGAAGCAGATCAGCACGTGAAAGGTGACGAGCACGGCGGGGACTTTCCAGCCCAGAAATACCAGCGCGCCGCCGACGATAAAGGACAGAGCCCATTTGACTTCAGAAGGCATTTCCGACTCCATGAAACGGACAGGCAGAAAGCCTGTCGCACCTAAAAATTCACGATGGACGCGAACGAACCGGCAACCAGGCTTGCACCGCCCACCAGCGCGCCATCAATTTCTACCTGCGCCATCAACCCCTTGATGTTGTCGGGCTTGACGCTGCCGCCGTAGAGGATGCGCAGGGCAGCGGCACGATCCGCGGAAAACTTGGCCACAGCCTGTTGACGCAGGAAGCGGTGTGCCTCAGCCGCCATTTCCGGGGTCGCCGTGCGACCCGTGCCGATGGCCCACACAGGTTCGTACGCAATGATGATACGGGAGAATTGCTGGCCGGTCAACGCAGCGAAGCCGCCGGCAAACTGCCGGGCCAGCACGTTATCAGTCTGGCCGGCCTCGCGCTCGGCGAGGAGTTCGCCGACGCAGACGATGGGGATGAGGCCGGCGTCCAGCGCGGCCTTCACCTTTTTGTGCACGGTCTCGTCGGTTTCGCCGAAAAACTGGCGTCGCTCGGAATGGCCGATGATGACGTAGCGGCAGCCGACTTCGACGAGCATGCGCGCGGAGACTTCGCCAGTGAAAGCGCCTTCCTTTTCCCAGTAGACGTCCTGCGCGGCAATGCCGATGGCCGAGCCTCGAGCGGCCTCCACCGCGACGGCCAGCGCAGTGAACGGCGCGCCGATCACAATGTCGCAGTGGGTGGAGTTGGCTACCAGGGGCTTGAACGCGTCGAAGAAGGTGCGGGTTTCTGCCTGCGTCTTGAACATTTTCCAATTTCCAGCAATCACCGGTCGTCGCATAAGGGTTCTCGCCTTCGAATGTAGGGGCGCATCTATGTGTACGCCCTGGGGCGGAGACGCAGATCCGCCCCTACGGAGCTAGGATTTGTCTGTCAGTGCTTCTACACCCGGCAATTTCCGCCCGCCGAGGAACTCGAGCGAGGCACCACCCCCGGTGGAGATGTGCGAAATCTTGCCGGCGAGGCCGGCCTGGTGCACGGCGGAGACGGAATCGCCGCCACCGATAATGGAAGTCGCTCCGGCAGCAGTGGCGCTGGCGACGGCGCGGGCGATTTCCAGCGTGCCGTTGGCGAAGGGCGCCATCTCAAAGACGCCCATGGGACCATTCCAGACGATCGTCTTCGCGCCAGAGATTTTGTGGCGGAACGTGACCACGGTTTTCGGGCCGATGTCGAGGCCCATCCAGCCTTCCGGCGTAGCGCTGACAGGGAGCGTTTGCGTGCGCGCGTCGGCTTTCAACTCTTCAGCGACCACGTGATCCACAGGCAGCAGCAACGGGAAGCCGCGCTCCTGGGACTCGGCGCGGAGCTTGCGGGCCAGCTCGAGCTTGTCGTCTTCCACCAGCGACTTCCCTACCGGCTCGCCCAGGGCCTTCAGGAACGTGTAAGCCATGGCGCCGCCGAGGAGCATGGCATCGGCAATTCTCATCAGGTTTTCGATGACCTCGATTTTGTCGGAGACTTTTGCGCCGCCCAGCACGGCGACGAACGGGCGCTCCGGGTTGGAGATGGCCTTGCCAAGATAGGCGAGTTCTTTTTCCATCAGCAATCCCGCGGCGGACTGCCGGACGGATTTGGTGATGCCGACGACGGAGGCGTGGGCGCGATGGGCGGAGCCGAAGGCGTCGCAGATGAAAAGGCCGTCGCACAAGGCGGCAAGCTGGCGTGAGAAGCCTTCGTCGTTTTTTTCTTCCTCGGCGTGATAGCGGACGTTTTCGAGCAGCAGGACGCCGCCGTTGGCAAGGGCCCTGCTTTTCGCTTCGGCGGCAGGACCAACGCAGTCGTCGGCGAAGTCCACGGTCCTGCCGAGGAGCTCCCCGAGGCGCACGGCGGCGGGGCGGAGCGAATACTTCGGGTCGGGCTTGCCCTTGGGCCGACCGAGGTGCGAGGCCAGCACGAGTCGGGCCCCCTTGGAAATGGCGAGCTGGAGCGTAGGAAGCGTTTCACGGATGCGCGTGTCGTCGCTGACGCGGCTACCTTCGAGTGGGACATTAAAGTCCACGCGGATAAACACGCGCTGGCCGGAGAGGTCGAGGTCGCGGATGGAAAGTTTGTCCATTGAGGAGCCTTCGGCGGTCACCTGGCAGGGGCACGATGTATCGTGCCCCTGCAAAAGAAATGCCTCACGTCCATCCCGACGAAAAACGTCGGGACGGGACGTGAGCTACAGCTTCGCGGCCATAAATTTGATGAGGTCCACGCAGCGGCACGAGTAGCCCCACTCATTGTCGTACCAGGCAAGAACCTTGACGCAATTGCCGGCCACAACCTTGGTGTAGCCAGCGTCCACGATGGAGGAGTTGCGGTTGCCGCGGAAGTCGGCGGAGACCAACTCCTCTTCGGTGTAGGCAAGAATACCCTTGAGCGGACCTTCGGCGGCGCGCTTCATGGCGGCGTTGACCTCTTCGACAGTGGTGCTCTTTTCCACGGTGACGGTGAGGTCCACCACGCTGACGTTGGGCGTGGGCACGCGCATGGCGTAGCCGTCGAGCTTGCCCTTCAGCTCGGGAATGACCAGGTGCAGAGCCTTGGCCGCGCCAGTGGTGCTGGGAATCATGGACAGCGCGGCAGCTCTGGCGCGGCGCAGGTCCTTGTGCGGCAGGTCGAGCAGGCGCTGATCGTTCGTGTAGGAATGGATGGTGGTCATGGTGCCGTGCACGATGCGGAAGTTTTCGTGCAGCACCTTGGCCACCGGCGCCAGGCAGTTCGTGGTGCACGAGGCGTTGGAGACGATGTGGTGCTTGGCCGGGTCGTAGGTCTTGTCGTTCACGCCCAGTACGAGCGTGTGGTCGGGGTCGGTGGCCGGCGCGGAGATAATGACTTTCTTCACTGGGCCGCGGATATGCTTCCTTGCGTCGGAGCCTTTAGTGAAAAGGCCGGTGGACTCGACGACGATTTCGGCGCCCACCGAGGCCCAGTCCAGATCGGCGGGGTCTTTCACTTTGAAGACCTTGAAGGTGTCGCCGTCCACGGCAATGGAGTCGTCGGTGTGGGTAACCTCGTTGTGGATGTTGCCGAGGATGGAGTCGTACTTGAGCAGGTGCGCGAGGGTTTTTGCGTCGGTGATGTCGTTGACGGCGACGAAATCAATGTCGAAGTCGCCGATGGCGGCGCGCAGGATGTTGCGGCCGATGCGGCCAAACCCGTTGATTCCCACTTTGATGGGCATGAAGGTCCTCCGGAAAAGAGCAATTGCGGTTCCGCTTGATTGGGCGACGCGGCGAAAGCGGAAAAACGATGCTAGGGCGCAACGTACCAAAAGTCAATTGCAGAGGGAACCTTTGTCCGAACCCGCGGAGCGGGGCGGGCTCAGGATGAGAGTCCTGAACTAACGGGGGAATTCTTTGACGCGGATGACTTTGTCACCGACAAAGGTAACAAAGACGGTCTTGCCGGGTGGGGTGCCGTAAATCCAGTCTTCGAGTTCCATGCCCTCAGCGTCTTTCTCACGCACCTTGCGCTCGGGACGGCCCATCGCGGCGGTGACCATTTCGCGGTCCATGCCCACCACGGCGCGGCGGTCCTTGATGGCCTCCTGGAATTCGGGCGGGAGCGTCTCCACCCAGTTGACCGTGGCGGAGCGCTGCTTGGAAAAATCCAAAAGCGGAGAGAGATATTCCTTCAACTCGTCGGGAGTGATGTCAGGCAGGGGGCGGTGGAAGTCGAGTATGAGCGTGCCGCCGATGCCTTGGTAGCCTTCGGGGCCGCCGGAGACCTTGCCGGCGGGCATGGCGGTGCCGACGCTGATCTGGATGCGGTCGCGGAAGCGCTTCTTGCGCTTGCCGCCGCCGTTGATGTCAACTTCGATTTGGCTGGCCTTGAAACGGAGGTCGGTGATTTGCACATTGTCGCCCGGGTTGGCGGCGGAGCCGCCCTTGCCGAGGGCGCGGCGGAGAGCAAGGTCATCCAGCGGCTTGCCGGGCTCGAAGCGGAAGCCGTCCTTGCCGCTGGGGATGGGCTTGCGGGCGCGGGCGAATTCGCCGTGAACGTAGCGCACGATCTCCAGGCGCGAGCGGGGCTGGAGCCTGTCAGCTTTTGGTCTTTGCTCGCCGGATTTTGCCGGGGCCTGCGCGTCGGCCTTTTTCTCCGAGGCCTGCTGCGGATCAGCAAAGACGGGGAGCACCTCACCGGGCGGCATTTGCGCCGGCGGAGCCACAGGCGGGCGCAGGCGAGAGATAATGGGAGTATCCGGCGTCGTCGCCAGAAGCAAGGCGCCAAGAATCCAAGCCTGCCAGTTCATGCCATCCACTATTTTAGGACTTCAGCCATCGCTGGGGAAGGAGAAATACGGCGAGAGCGCCACAGCCAAACAATGGCCACCACGCAAACGCCGGTGAGAAGGATGCTGCCCTCGGGGCCGTAGTTTGCCCCGGTGAGCCAGGCCGGGCCGGAGACTTCGGCGTTGAACAGGTAGGGCTGAAAGGTAAGCGTGAAGCCGCTGACGGGCAGGCCGAAGACGGGCCCGAGAAAAAAGTTCCAGGCCCAGTGCAGGCCGAGGGGAAGCCACAGGCCGCGCGTCTTCAGATAGGCGACGGCGAGCAGAACACCGGCCAGTGCCGTGTTGGCGGCGGAGATGGCCGTGGGTTGGCCCGGGTTATTCAGGTGCGCGGCGCCGAACAGAGCGGAGAGTACCAAGATGGCGCCGAGGCGCCCGATGGAATCCAGAAGTCGCTGGAAGGCGTAGCCACGGAAGACGATTTCCTCGGAGGCGGCGGCAAGCAGGACGTATACAGCCGTGCCGCCAAACTGACCCCACAGGTGAATGGCTTCACCCCAACCGTGATAGACAGCGCCGCGAGCGGCTACCATGCCGCCGATAACCGCGGCTATCACGCCAGCCCCGCAGAGGACGCCCAGGGCTGCTTCCTTGGCCCAGCCGGGGTAGAACCACAGGCCCAGGGTGTGGTAGCCGCGGCGGTCGAAGACGCGGGTGAACAGGGCGGTGACCAGAAGCAGGACTGTATTGAATACCAATCGGCTGATGGTGGAGCCAATGTGAAATGCCTCCGTGCCGAACGCGGGCACGACGGCGACAAGCGCTTTCAGCCCATACAGGCCGGCGAAGGTTACCACGGGCGCGACAATGATGAAGAACACCACGCGCCAGATGGGACGGAGGAGGCCGTTGGGGGCGAAGAAGATGCGGTGCTGGAGAGGATGAGGAAACTGACGCTCCGGCAGGCCGGGTTGAAGTGGTTCGTTCATCGGTTAGTTTATTAGGATCAACATGAAGGTCCCCCGAGTTTTCGGCTATAAATCTTACCGTCCCTACATAGACACTTCGACACGAACGCCGCGGCGGTCAATACGGACAGGCAGCAGCTGCCCGCCGGCGTCCTCGACGGCGGATTCAATGCGGGCGCGAGCTTGGGGTTCGATGAGCAGGGCGACGCAGCCGCCGCCGCCCGCGCCGCAGACTTTGCCGCCTAGCGCGCCGGAGCGACGCGCGGCGGCGATGATGCGGTCAATCACGTGCGTGGAGATGGTGGGCAGGTTGCGACGACGGAAGCTCCATTCTTCGCGGACCAGGCGGCCAGCCTCTTCCCAATCATTGTTTTCGAGTGCCGCTTGCATGGCGATGGCCACGCGAGTGATTTCCTCGAAGTTGCGCGCGACGCGGCGGTTGCCGTCGAGACGTGCTTTGGTGACTTCCCAGTTGTTGATGCCGGACTGGCGGGGCTTGCCGGTGTAGCAGAGGAGCAGGCGACGCTCGAGTTCGTCGAGTTTGACGCGTAGAGGCTGACGGCGCTCGCCGCCGGGCTCGAGATGAATGACGCTGGCGCCGCCGAAAGCGGGCGGGTAATGGTCCTGCGTGCCCGTGGGAACGCGGATGACGATGGCTTCGGCGTCGCGGCTGATGTGAATCCAGTCTTCGAGCTTCAGGCGCGCAGCCGTAAGGCGGTCGAGCGCGGCACAGATAGCCACGGCCATGGCGCTTGATCCGCCAATGCCCGCGCCGGCAGGGGCTTCGGAATCGGTGGTGAGCGTGAGTCCACGCTTTGGATGGAAGAAGCGCACCAGGTGAGCCAACAAGGGAAGTTGATAGCGGCGGGTGCTGGCCAGGGCGTTGAAGGAGGCGAAGGATTCCCGGCGGCGAGTGTCGCGGGAGAGAAGCGTAATGCGACGGCGGCCCGGGGCAGCTTCGATGGAGCAGGAAGCGTAGAGCGTGATGGCGACGTTCACCGTGACCGCGCCCGGATGGAAGAGATAGAGCGGCCAGATGTCCAGCGTGCCGCCGGCGAGGTCAATGCGCGTGGGAGCGCGGGAGATGATGCGCAACTTTACGGGACCCTTTTCTTTCGATAGGCTCAAACGTCTCAAACGCCGATACGGGCGACCTGCCGGATCGCCCCTACACAGAGAACCGCGCGAATCATAGCAGATGAAGCGAGCGGCGCAACTCGATTTCGGAACCAGCAAAGAGGTGCCGTGGCATTTTCTGCTGGGGTTTGAGGGCACTGCCCTGCCTGATGAATTGCGCTCGCTCTTGGCTGAAGGGCTGGCGGGCGTGGCCATCTACCGGCGGAATTGGACCAGCATAGAAGGGCTGCGGGCGCTAACGAAGGAAATCCGCGCGGCGGCGGGCAGGCCGGTGCTGATGGGCATGGACGCGGAGCCGGGCGGGCCGTTTGCGCTCCCCTCACCGTTCACGCAGTGGCCGACAGCGGCGGAGTTGGGCGCGGTGAACGATGCGACGCTGGTGGAGCGCGTGGCCGCGGCCATCGGAAGGGAGTTGCGCGCTGTGGGCGTGAATTTGAATTTTGCGCCGGTACTCGACCTGCACGTACATGCGGAAAGCCCGGTGACGCAGGAAAGGAGCTTCGGTGGGAATCCCAGCCAGGTGGCGGCGCTGGGCGGGGCGTTTGTGCGCGGGCTGCGGGATGCGGGCGTGCTGGCATGCGCGAAGCATTTCCCCGGCCACGGCGATGCGCTTCTGGATCCGCACCAGGAGCTGCCCGTCTTCCGCGGGACGCCGCAGCGACTGGACACTATGGAGCTGGTGCCGTTCGACGCGGCCATCCAGGAAGGCGTGTCCATGGTGATGACCGCGCACATCCTGTTAACGGAGATCGAGCCGAAGCGCCCGGCGTCACTTTCGCGAAGCCTGATCCAGCACACGTTACGGGAGCGCATGGGGTTTGGCGGCGTAGTGCTGGCGGATGACCTGGGCATGGGGGCGATCCGCAAGCGGTATGGCATCGGCGAGGCCGCGGTGGCCGCATTGCGCGCAGGAACGGACATCGTGATGCTGTGCCACGATTGGGCGGAGGTGCGGCCGGCTATGGAGAGAGTCCGCGCGGCGTGCGAGAGCGGCAAGGTTATTGCGCGCGAGATGCAGGCGGGCCGCGAACGCATCGCCTGGCTGCGCGATGCCTTGAAGGTGATGGAGGCGGAAGGCAGCGGGCGGGGGTTGGAGACAGTGGGATGCGCAGGGCACGGAAGGCTGGCGAAGGAGATCAGAAAGAGAATGTAGATGAAACAGAGGAGACGGAGGAAAAGAAGTGCCTGCGGATGAGTCTTCCGTGCCGGTGCGCGGCGGCCGATAAGGGCAGATCCCTCGCCCGCCGCGGCGGGCTCAGTCATGACGACACTCGCAAGGAATGCCTCAAGAGTGTGTGTGAGAACTAGATTGGCATTGTGGTTCGCGGCTTCAGCCGCGACATAAGCGGCCTGTTTTCAATCCACCCTCGCGGGCTTCAGCCCGCGAGGCCCGCCGCAAGGCGGGTAATTACACACACTCCTCTACGCGGATTTGGCTTTGAGTTCGGCTTCGCTTTTTTCGTGGGCGAGATGCGGCTCGAAGCAGCGGCGGCAGCGCGCCTCGTACATGCCGGTTGCGCCGACGACGATGAGGTCTTCCGAAGCGATCAGGCGCTGCGTGTGCACGGCGGGGTTGCCGCAGCGGACGCAGATGGCCAGCAGCTTGGTGATCTCCTCGGCAACAGCCAGCAGCCGCGGCATGGGCTCGAAGGGGCGGCCCATGAAGTCGGTGTCCAGGCCGGCGACGATGACGCGCTTGCCGGAGTCGGCCAGCTTGACGCAGACTTCCGCGATGACTTCGCCTAGGAACTGCGCCTCGTCAATGCCGACGACCTCGGTGCGGGGCTCGACCTTTTGCAGGATTTCGCCGGCGGTGCGCACCAGGTCCGAGGCAATGCCCAGGCCGGAGTGCGAGACGATTTCGCTGTTGGCGTAGCGCTGGTCTATGAAGGGCTTGAAGATCTGTACGCGCTGGCGGGCGATCTCCGCGCGGCGCAGCCGGCGAATGAGTTCCTCGCTCTTGCCCGAAAACATCGGGCCGACGATAACTTCGATCCAGCCCATGTTGCCTTTGACGATGTCCACGCTCGCAGCCTCCTGCCGGTAAGCTAGCACAGAAGCCTGTGGATTTTCAGCCGCAGACGCAAAAGAGACGAAATTCGAAATTCGAAAACCGGGAGACCTGTGGAGGAGGCAAGGAATCTCGAGTTTCGGGTTTCGAGTTATTTCGGGTGATAGAGCGGCGCGTTGAAGAAGGGAGCGAAAGCGTTGATGACGGCGGTGCGAAATGAATCCTGGCGGGTGTGGAGGTTGCGGGTGAAAACGCCCCAGGCGCCCTGCTGGTCGCGGATGCCCAGATCGCCAACAAAGGCGTCGATGGCAACGGAGAGTTCGACGCCCTCGTCCACCACGCGGTGGGCCAGCGGCTCGGGGACGAGAATGGCACCGGACTGGCCGTAGGCACCGCGGCTGCCATCGGAGACGTAAGCCCAGCTTTCGAGGAAGACGAGGCGCCTCGGGGGCTGAAGCCCTTGCGGAGAAGTTGAAAGGGGCTGCGGCTCAGCTCGGCTGAAGCCGTGCCCGCCCGGCTGGCGGAGTTCGGTGGGGCCTACTCGTCTTCGCTCGGGGTAAATTCCACGCCGCGCCTCCACCGTGTGACTCTCCATTGTGGCCGATCCATTCAACGCGGGTTCCCAAACCACATCGAAGCCGCCTTCCAGGCCGACGAAGTACTCCCAGGGTTCGTTCCGTTCGCGGGCCGTGCGGCGAAGCGCGTCGACACGACGGCGGGCGCCGGCCATCAGCTCGGCGCGGGAAAGCGGGGTGTGGCCGACGCCGCTCTCCACCTCGACGCCGACGACGTCGAAGAGCGCCGCTTCACGCAGCGTGGGGCCGATGACGGAGAGCGCCTCCCAGACGGCGTTGAGCTTGGGACGACGCGTGCTGCCCACCGCCACTACGATTTTCTTCACGGCTCTGCCGCCTGAAAAACGAAAATAGAAAAGCAAAAATAGAAAATGGGCCGCTCGAGCGCACGTACGTCGGACCTATTTTCCATTTTCTCTTTTCTATTTTCCATGTTTTTCACGATTTCCAGAGTTGGGCCTGGCGCTCGCGGGCGTAGCGCTCAAGGAGGAATCTTTTCAGCTCCTCGATGGAGCGGAAGATGTGGTCGGCGCAGGCCAGCATCCAGCCGCTGAGTTGCTCGGGCGGGAGCTCAGTGACGAGATAGACGGGGATGCCCTTGCGGAAGGCGACGGTGAGTTCGGCCGGGGTGCCACCGCTCAAGGAGGCGGTGGCTTCGGCGTCCCAGTGGCAGACGACGTAGTCGGCCTTGTTCTCGATCAGGTCGAGGTCGAACTGGATGATCTTGCGGACGACGCGGCGGAAGCGGTCGAGGTCGGAAGTCTTCCACTCGCGGAAGTTGGCCACTTCCTCGTCGGTCAGGTTTTTCTTCTCATCCTCGGCGGGGTCATACACGCGGTGGCCGAGTTCGTCGCGGAGAAAGGGAGCGAGCTTACGGCGCCAGAGCTTGCCGCCGTCGGAGGCGAATTCGATCGGCCCGCACAGATAGGCCAGCATGGGTGTTCCCGTGACCTCCGGTGAAGCCTGATAGTATCAGAAGACCGAAATTCGAAAACCGAAAATTGAAAAACGGGCTCAGAGGAAAGCGTGTAACGACTTTTGTTATTCGAACTGAGGGATTGCGGAATGGAGCGGCCGAGGGGACTCGAACCCCCGCCTACAGCTTGGCAAGCTGTCGTACTACCCCTATACTACGGCCGCTCACCGCGGAGCGAATCCATTTATAGCACGAAGACGCAAAGGCCGACAAGAGCCGCCGGGCCTGCCGTGCGCGGGAACACACTCCGGCCGAGACGCGCAAAGCCAGGGGAGAGCATGCGCCCCTAGTCAACCTCGAGGATCCGCGTGGCGCGGACCACCGGGGATTTCTTCTGCCGCTCGGCGAAGCGAGTGGCTTTGTCCCGGTCAATGTACACGCGGGCAAACTTTTCGCCGTCGTGATAGTAAACAGTCACCTGCCAGTGGCGGTGCTTCCTTCTTTTGTCCTTGCCCAGCTTGCTTTTCTTGCGAGGTTTCTTCACGGGTGCGCCTCTACACGACTGTACCGATGAACCCAATATGGCAATTCACCCGGGGAATGACAAGTATCTAGTTCCTAGATGACTGTCCAGAACATGAAGGGAGCAAGAGGGGTGCCGTTTGTGCGTCGGTGCCCGATAAGGCAACAGTGCAAAATTTTTCGGGAAACAGCCAACCTTTTGTCGCGCCATGCGTCTATAATAAATTGAAAGACAAAACCGGCGGCCACTCAGGGGCAACCGGGATCCGGGCAGGAAAAACGCGCCGTGCAGAAGTGTGCCCGAGAGCTGGTTCGGAACGGCCGGAGCTGGACAGGAAACATTTCCGGCACGGATTTCGTAACAGTTAGTGAGCGCCAAAACAGAAAGAGAGACTCGCATGACCATCAAATTGAACGAGAATCCGGTGATTGAAAACCTGGGGCACTACCCCGCGGAATCCGTGGAGAAATTGCGCCAACTCTTGGCCGCCGGCGCTCCGGCCCAGGTGGACACGCGGCGCAAGGATTTCTACGAGGTCCACAACGGCAGCCGCGTGTACTGGATCCACATCTCGCCGATCAATGGGCACGTGGTGCTGCTGGCCGTCTGGCAAAAACCAGAGGTGGGCGCGGCGGCGCCGCAGGCGGCGTAGCAAAAGCGAAAATTGGAAAACGGAAATTAGAAAAAAGGGGGAACCGCGAAAAGCGGTTCCCCTTCGATTTCTTAGTCGCTGCCGGCAAGCTACTGATTCTTTTCCTTGGCCGGAAGTTCTTCTTTCTTCGGCTCTTCTTTCTTGATGATGTCCTCGGGCTTGAAGTTGAGGGAGTCGAGGATGGATTGCGCGGTTTTGAAGAGCATCGGGCCGAGGCTGGAGCGGACGAAAATTTCCTGCTTGCCGGAGGACAGCGCGACCTCTATGCGGTGGCCGCCCCTAGTGGAGAGTTCGACTTCGACGGCCGGCCGAACGAGGCGAGCGCGGTCGGCGGGTGTGGGCGAGTCGAGGATTTCCGAGGCGCGGGCGTTTTCGAGCGCGTTCAGGATGCGCGAGGCTTCTACTTCCCTGCCCTTCTTAGCAACGGGCGATACGACCTGCCACTTCCCTTCGGCGTTTTTTTCGGCGACCAGTGCGCCGTGCTGGTTTCGGACGCGGAGGCGGGCGATGTTTTCCTGGTCAAAGATAGCAATGCGGCGGTCGCGGAAGTCGAGCAGGGGCTTGTCAGAATTGGTGAGGATGTCGTCGGGCAGCAGCGCCACGCCGGCAGCGGCCTCGGTCAGGGCATAGACGTAGCCGCCGGTGAAATCCTTGGCCCCGAGGCGCAGGCGGTGCTCTGCGCCGGCTTTGAGCTTGACGAAAAGCGTAACGGCGGGCGCGTCGAGGCCAAACTCCTTGAGCTTTTCGGGCGAGGCAGGAGGCGAGACGTCAATCGTGCGGCTGAGGCGGGCAGAGGCAATGCTGCTGAGCAGGGCGTCCACCGCGGCGGAATCGGTGGCGGAGTCGAGCGGCCTGGTGATGCGCCAGTCCTTCTCTTTTTTCTCGAAAGCGATGGTTTGGTCACTGCGCCGCAAGGTGACGCCGACGATGTCGTCCTGCTGGAAACTGAAGAGCGGTTTCGACGCCGCAGCGGAATCTTCCGCGGGCTTTTCGCGGCGGAACTCGAAGTACCACACGACACTGCCGAGAACGGCGGCGAGAAGGACGACAAACAGAGTGCTTTTCTTCACCGGCGTTTCCACCAGATGAAGACGCCGGCCAGAATCACCGCGCCGGGGAGCAGGACAATGCTGAACCAGAAGAACATGTTCTGCTGGCTGCGGGTGAGGTTGACGCGGCGGTTAGCCGGGCTCTTGGGGCGGATGGAGATCAGCTCTTCATCCTGCGCGAGCCAGTTGACGGCATTGAAGAAGAGGTCGCCGTTGCGCTGCGCGCCGATGTAGCGGTTGGTGGCGAAGTCGGAATCGCCGATGACCACCAGACGGGCGTCCTTGTCGCCAACTTTCTTGCTGGCGGCGACGCCGAGCGAGATGGGGCCCTTCGTGTCCTTGCCTTCGTCGAAATTCGCCTTGCCACCCTGCAGTTCGGTTTCGGCCCAGCTCTCCGGCGACGTCTTGAGCAAATCAGTTCCCTGCAAGCCGGGCTGCGCTTTGGAGCCCACCTTGACCGAGTTTGCCAGGGGGAAGACGGTCATGGTGCGCTCGAAGTTTTTGGTGATGGGGTGGAAGCCATAATCCATCACAAGCGGGACGGCGGGCCCGGTGCCGATGAGGCGGCCGAAGCCGCTGACGTCGAGCACGGTGTTCTTGCCGACTTCGATGTTCCATGCCTGGAAGACTTCGCCAAGCTGGGATTCCACATCGGGGTCCACGAGCAGCATGGCCTTGCCGCCCTCGTCGAGGAATTTCTTGATCATCGCGGCTTCCTGGGGAAAAAGCGACTTGGCTGGGCCGGCCACGACGGCGACAGAACAATCCGCGGGCACCTGGTTCGAGGCCACGAGGTTGACGTTCTTCACCTGGTAGTTCTGGTCTTTCAAGCCGGCTTCGGCGGCGGCGTAGCCCTCGGGTTCGCTCGAGGCCAGCGACTTTTCGCCATGGCCTTCCACAAAGCAGACGGTCTTGAGCACATCGCGGGTGACCTTGAGGATCGCAGAGGTGAGAGCCTGCTCGTCGGCGGATTCGGGGCGCTCGCTGCGCATGCCGGAGGTGATGACGATTTCGCCGAAGCGCTGCACGCCATACTGTTTGGCGACATCGGGTTTTTCCTGCGGGTCCACGAACTGGTAGGAGATGCGGCGGCTGCGGCTCTTGTACTCGGCCATGCGGTCGCGCAGCTCAGGGTCTTCCGACTTGTCAAACTTGAGGACTTTCACATCCTTCTGCAAGCCGGCGAGGATTTTCTCAGTCTGATCGGAAACGCTGTAGAGCTTTTCGGCGGTGAGGTCGAAGCGCTTGCTGTGGCGCTTGCCGAGGAAATTGAGCAACCCAAGAATGGCGAAAACGGAGACGGCCAGCACGAGCGTATTCGCGCCGAGTCTTGTGCCGCGCCGACCGAAGTATGCAAGCACAGAGCGGAAATTGACGCCGATGCCGAGCAGGAAAAGCACGCCCCCGGCGACGAGCATGACCTTGCTCTCGATGCCGAGCGTTTCCTGGATGGCGTAGCGCAGCAGGCCGGCGATGAGCAGCGTGGCGCCGAACCAAGCGACGTTCTTGAAGACCACCTCGTGCTTGCTGATCTTCATGCCCGCCTCCAGCGCATGGCGTCCACGGAGCGATGCGTGAGGAACAGGCCGAAGACGATCATGCTGGCGTAGAAGATGAGGCTGGCGGTGTCAATCACGCCGCGGGTGAAGTCGTCGTAGTGCTGGATGATGGAAAGGTACTGGAGGATTTCGCCGAAGGCGGTGGTGGAGCCGCGCGCGCCGAGGTCAATCACCCACAAGAGCAGGAACGCGCCGAAGGTGAGGATGCCGGCGACGATCTGGTTTTCAGTGAGTGAGGAAATGAAGCCGCCGAGAGCGATCAGCACGCCGCCAAGCAACAGCACGCCGAGGTACCCAGCCAGGATGAGGCGCCAGGGCGGGCGGGGCTCGCTGGAAATGAACAGGACCACCTGGTAGAGGGCCGTGGGCAGCAGCATGATGGCGAACAGGCTGAGGGTGGCGAAGAACTTGCCGAGAACGATTTCAGCATCGCGCAGGGGCGAGGTGAGCAGCAGCTCCATAGTGCCGCGCTTCTTTTCTTCCGTGTAGGCGCCCATGGTAAGCATCGGCGCGATGAAGAGGATGATCGTGCCGAACAGGCCGAAAAAGCTGCGGATGACCATGCCGGGCACGTCTATCTCCGGGGCGCGCCCGAAGCGCATGGATTGCATGCTCGCTTCCAGTGCGCGCTCCATGAAGATGACCACAAAAGAGTAGAAGAAGTAGCCCATCAGGACCAGGAAGACGCCGGTGACCACATAGGCGATGGGCGAGACGAAGTAGTGACCCATCTCCTTGCGATAGATGGCCAGCAAACCCCTCATGCTTTCTTCCCCTCTTCCGCGGCGGCGGATTCGTCGGTGGTGAGCTGGAGAAAGATCTCCTCGAGGCTGAGGGCCAGGCCGCGCAGCTCGAGCAGCTCAAAGCCGTGGGCGACGATGCGCGCGGCGAGCTGGCTGCGCAGGTCGCGCCCCGCGTCGCTTTCCACCTGCGCGGTGAAGCGGCCGGCGGAATCCAGCGACTGGATTTCGACGCGGTGCACGCCGGCGAGGCCGGTCAGGAGGTTGCGCAGAGCGGATTCGCTTCTGTTCTGCGGCAGGCGTACTTCCAGTCGCACGCGCTCCGCGCCACGCAACTGCGCGGTGAGGTTGCCGGGCGTATCTACCGCGGCGATGCGGCCCTTGTTGATGATGACCACGCGGTCGCAGGTCATGGAAACTTCGGGAAGGATGTGCGTGGAAAGAATGATGGTGTGGTTGCCGGCCAGGGACTTGATGAGGTGGCGCACCTCGATGATCTGTTTGGGGTCGAGGCCAACGGTGGGCTCGTCCAGGATGATGACGTCGGGATTGTGCACCAACGCCTGGGCCAAGCCGACGCGCTGCCGGTAACCGCGGGAGAGGTGCTTGATCAGCTCGGCACGCTTATCGTTGATGTTGGCCATGGCTAGCGCGGCGTCCACGCGGCGGGAGCGGTCGGCGGCAGGCACGCCCTTGATGCGGGCCACGAAATCGAGATACGTCGCCACGCTCATGTCGGGATAGAGCGGCGGAGTCTCCGGCAAGTAGCCGATGCGCCGACGGACGTCAAGGGATTGCTCGGCGACGTCGAAACCCGCGATTCTGGCGGTGCCGGAAGTGGCCGGCAGAAAACCGGTGAGGATGCGCATGGTGGTGGTCTTGCCGGCGCCGTTGGGCCCCAGAAAGCCGAGGATTTCTCCCTTGCGCACGGTGAAGGAAACGTCCTCCACGGCGCGCACCGCACCGAAAGCCTTGGTCAGGTTCTGAACTTCAATCAAATGATTTCCCCCAGCAATGTCCCGAAAAATACGAGCGGACTATTGTACGCAAACACAGCCGCGATGCAACTCGCGGGACACGGCAGCGAAAGTTTCGGTCACACGGATCCGTAGAAAAGACTAGGACGGCCAAAAGCCCCGGGGCCGTTGCCTGGAACGGTCAGGCGGGCTATTGAAGCGCCATCAAGCCGGTGATATGGTGGCCAGCAACTGCCTTCCTGGAGGCCCGAAGAATGAGGAACTTCTGGAACTGGATCCTGATCGGCATCGGCGGAATTTAGGATGGACCCGGGTTCGGCGAGAAGTGCGGCCGCCTGAAAAGAGAATTCTGTTTAGAAAACCCCTTTCTCACGTGCATTAACCTGGCAGACGGACCACACGCGGAATCGTTTGCCTGGTTACAGATTCCCGAAGCGGGCCGAAGTCTGCGAACTCCCGACACTCCGAAACAAGAGACGCGGCTGGTACCCGGCCGAAATTGAAGGCTTTCGTGTCGCGGAATTGGGGATAGTCAAATGGCGCAGGACCAGAGGAAAAGCCCACCAAAACCGCGGAACGGGGAGCAAATGAGCCGCGGGTGCATCCGATAAGTATTTGATTTGGAAAAACTTAGCGTCTTTCCAATTCGCGGGGTTTGGCGGGTAGCTTGCGGATGCACGGGGTGGGAAGACCTGCTCATGGAAAAGAGTGTGGACATGGCCTCCCGGTTTGGAAGCTTCATGGCCACGCTTTCTCCGTGGGTGAGGGAGAAGGTGCTGGCCCAGGCGCAGACGTTTCGCTACCTCGAGGGAGAAACAATTTTCCGGGAGGGGGATCCGAGCCTGTACCTCTACCTGGTGCGGACGGGTCACGTAGCCATTGAAATCCACGTGCCGTCAAGAGGCCGCGTGACGGTCCTGACGGTGGGACCGGGCGACCTGTTCAGTTGGTCGGCACTGGGGGAGGTGTAATCGTGTGCCTGGCTGTGCCTGGAAAAATTCTGGAACTACAGGAACGCGACGGCGGTCGGCTGGCGCGCGTTCAGTTCGGGGGCATCACACGGCAAATCCGCACGGACTTCGTGCCGGAAGCCGAGGTGGGAGACTTTGTGCTGGTGCACGTGGGCTTCGCCATCAGTCGGGTGAACGAAGTAGAAGCCCGGCGCACCTACCAGTTGCTGGAAGAGATGGGCCTGCTCGAGGAGGAGCTCAGCGGGCCGCCGGAAGCGCCTGCGAAGAAGGTCTAGCGGCAACGATGAAATACATTGACGAATACCGTAACGCGAAAATCGCCGGAGCGCTCGTGGCGAGACTCGCTCGGAGCGTGACACGGCCGTGCGTGCTGATGGAAATCTGCGGCGGGCAGACGCACACGCTGATGCGCTACGGCATCCCGGACCTGCTGCCGGCTGAAGTGGAACTGGTGCACGGCCCGGGCTGCCCGGTGTGCGTGACTCCGGTGGAGATCATCGATAAGGCTCTGGAGATTGCGGCGCGGGCTGACGTGACGTTCGTTTCCTATGGCGACATGCTGCGCGTGCCGGGCTCGCGCGAGGATCTCTACCGCGTGAAGGCGCGCGGCGGGGACGTGCGCGTGGTCTATTCGCCGACGGACGCGCTGAAGATTGCGCGCACAGAGAGAAAGCGCCGGGTGGTGTTTTTCGGCATCGGGTTCGAGACCACCGCGCCGGCCAATGCCATGGCGGCGTGGCAGGCTAGGCGCGAGGGCTTGACGAACTTCTCGATGCTGGTGTCGCAGGTGTTGGTGCCGCCGGCCATCCGGCTGCTGCTCGAGTCGCCGTACAACCGCGTGCAGGGCTTCATCGCCCCGGGCCACGTCTGCACGGTGATGGGCTACCGGCAATACGAGGAGATCAGCCGCGAATTTCGCGTGCCCATCGTAGTGGGCGGGTTCGAGCCGCTGGATTTGCTGGAAGCCATCGCCATGCTCGTGGCGCAACTGGAGGAAGGGCGCGCGGAGGTGGAAAACCAGTACGCTCGCTCGGTCACCCGCGCAGGGAACCAGCCCGCCCAGCGCTTCATGGAGGAGGTGTTCGAGGTATGCGACCACAAATGGCGCGGCATCGGGTTCATCCCTCAGAGCGGCTTGCGGCTGCGGGATGAGTACGCCGCGTTCGACGCGGCGAAAGTATTCGGGCTGCAAGACCGCAGCGTGGAAGAGCCCGCCGAGTGCATCAGCGCGCAGGTGCTGCGGGGGCTGAAGCGGCCGACGGATTGCCCGGCGTTCGGGACGCGGTGCACGCCGGAAAAGCCGTTGGGCGCGCCGATGGTCTCGTCGGAAGGGGCCTGCGCAGCCTACTACCAGTACCGGCGTCCCACGCGCGAGATGCAGGGAGTTGCGAAGTGAGCGAGAACCGAAAAAAGCCGGTGGCGTTCAGTTGTCCGGTGCTGCTGCCGGCCGGCGAACAGGTCCTGCTGGGCCACGGCAGCGGCGGGAAGCTGACCGCAGACCTGATCCGCAACGTCTTTCTGCCGGCGTTCCGCAACGCGGCGCTGGAAAAGCTGGACGACCAGGCCATCCTCGAAATCAACGGCGTGCGATTGGCGTTCACCACGGATTCGTTCGTGGTGAAGCCGCTGTTTTTCCCTGGCGGGGACATCGGCTCGCTGGCCGTGCACGGCACGGTGAACGACTTGGCTATGGGCGGGGCGAAGCCGCTGTACCTGAGCGCGGCCTTCATCCTGGAAGAAGGGTTTCCAATGGAGGATCTGGCGCGGGTGGTGGAGTCGCTCGAGCGAGCGGCGCGGGAGGCGGCCGTCGAAGTGGTGACGGGAGATACGAAGGTGGTGGAGAAAGGCAGCGGGGACGGCCTGTTCATCAATACGACAGGAATCGGCGTGGTGCCGGAGGGAGTGCGGCTCTCCGCGGACCAGGCGCGGCCGGGCGACGCAGTGCTGCTGAGCGGGACGCTTGGTGAGCACGGCATTGCCATCTTGGCACAGCGGGAAGGGTTGGAATTCGACAGCACGATTGAGAGCGACAGCGTGGCGCTGCATACGCTGGTCGCGGCGATGCTCGCGGCCAGCCGCCAGATCCGCTGCATGCGCGACCCGACCCGCGGCGGACTCTCCAGCGCGCTGAACGAAATCGCGGCGCGGTCGGGCGTGGGCATCGAGCTGCGCGAAGAGGCCATCCCCATCCGCGAGGAAGTGAAAGGCGCGTGCGAGCTGCTGGGGTTGGACCCGCTCTACGTGGCCAACGAAGGGAAGCTGGTGGCTATCGTGGCGGCGGAGGCGGCGGAAGCCCTGCTGGCGGCGATGCGCGCGCATGCGTTGGGAAGCCACGCGCAAATCATCGGTGCCGTGACCCAGGCGCATCCGAGGACCGTGGTGATGCGCACGCCGTTGGGCACCACGCGCATTGTGGACATGCTGTCCGGCGACCAACTGCCGCGAATCTGTTGATGCGGGAGGTTGCGTGCACGAACTGAGCATCGCCAGCTCGATCTTGGAGACAGTGCGCGAGCAAGCCGCGCGGCGGCCGGGCGCGCGGTTCGTCAAAGTGGGGCTGCGCGTGGGCGAGCTCTCCGGCGTGGACGGGGAGGCGCTCGCCTTCGGCTTCCAAGCGCTGGTGAAAGACACGGAATGGAAAACGCTGAAACTGGAGATTGAGCCGTGTCCGCGGCGGCACCGCTGCCCGCACTGCAAACAGGAGTTCCGCGTGGTGGATTTTCAAGTGGCCTGCCCCAACTGCGGCGAGCAGCACACCACCTGCGTGGGAGGAGACGAGCTGGACATCGCCTACCTGGAGCTGGAGGAGCCATGAAGCGACGCAGATTCTTGGCCACCAGTGGCGCGGCCATTGCCGCGGCTGCGGTCGAGGGGCCGTACGTGCTGGCGAAGAGCCTCGCGCAAGCCCGCACGCGCGGCGACGTGGCACGCGTGGTGAAGATGCCGGCGGTCGAAGGCGGGAACCGCTTCTATATCGGCAATCGCGCGCCGCTGCTGGAGAGCCCGTTCATGAAGCTGCCCATCGGCGCCATCGAGCCGCGCGGATGGTTGAGGAAACAATTGCTGCTTATGGCCGAAGGGTTGACGGGACGCCTGGCTGACTTCAGCCGCTGGCTGCTGCCCACCAGCGGATGGCTGACGTTCAAGAAAGATGCGCCGGGCTGGGAGGAGATGCCCTACTGGCTGCGGGGGTACGGCGACTTGGGGTACGTGTTGAAGAACGAGAAGATCATCCGCGAGGCGCGCAGGTGGCTGGAAGCGGCGCTGGGGAGCCAGCAGGAAGACGGCTACTTCGGCCCGCCGCTGAACAAGACGAACTCCGACGTCTGGCCGAATATGCTTATGCTGAATGCGTTCCAGTCGCTTTTCGAAGCTACGGGCGACAAGCGCGTCCTCCCGTTCATGCTCAAGTACTGCCGCTGGGAACTGGACTGGCCGCGCGAAAAGCTGCTGCCGGGAAGCTGGCAGAAAGTGCGCGGCGGAGACAACCTGGCCAGCGTCTATTGGCTCTACAACCGCACCGGGGAAACGTGGCTTCTCGACTTGGCTAAAGTGATCCACGAACGCACAGCCGATTGGACCTCCGGGCCGCAGACCAGGCACGGCGTAAACAACGCGCAAGGGTTCCGCGAGCCGGCGACCTTCTATCAGCAAAGCAGGGAAGCCAAGCACCTGGAAGCCACCGAGCGCAACTACGCAACAGTGATGGACGAATACGGGCAAGTGCCGGGCGGAATGTTTGCCGCAGACGAAAACTGGCGGGCGGGCTACACCGGCGCGCAGCAGGGCGCGGAGACGTGCTCCATGGTCGAGTTCATGCACAGCTTCCAGATGCTGCTTAAGATCACCGGGAACGCCGCCTGGGCGGACCGCTGCGAAGAGGTGGCCTTCAATTCCCTGCCCGCGGCGGTGCTGGCAGATTGGAAAGGGTTGCACTACCTGACCGCGCCGAACCTGGTGCAGTGCGATCCCTCCGAGGAGCACGTGTTCCAGAACCGCGAGTACATGCTGCCGTATTCGCCGCGCGAGGTGTATCGCTGCTGCCAGCACAACGTGGCGTTCGGATGGCCGTACTACACCGAGCACCTCTGGCTGGCCACGCCGGGCAACGGATTGGCGGCGATCCTCTACGCGCCGAGCACAGTGGAGGCGCAGGTGGGCCACGGCGCGCGCGTGCGCATCGAAACGGAGACCAACTATCCGTTCGGCGAGAGCGTCGAGTTTCGGCTGGCCACGCCGGAAGCGGTGCGCTTCCCACTGCTGCTGCGCGTGCCGGGCTGGTGCAACGCGCCCACGGTGGCCGTGAACGGCAAGGCGCTTTCGATGGAAAGGGCGCCGCAGGGCTACATGGCCATCGAACGCGAATGGAAAAACGGCGACCGCGTGAGCCTGCAGTTGCCGATGCAGTTGAGCGTGAAAACGTGGCAGAAGCAGTCCAGCGGCGTGTCGGTGCACCACGGGCCGCTGGCCTACTCGCTGAAGATCTACCAGCGGTGGGAAAAGATCGGCGGCACGGACGAATGGCCGGAGCTGGCCGTCTATCCGACCACGACGTGGAACATCGGGTTGGCTTTGGATCGGGCGAACCCATTGGGAGCGTTCCGCATCACGCGCAAGCCTGCGGTGGCCGAGCAGCCGTTTGATTTAGAAAGCGCGCCGATCGAATTGCGCGGCAAGGGCCGCGTGATCCCGGAGTGGAAACTGGTGGAGAACTGCGCTGGGCCGGTGCCAGCGAGCCCCGCGCGCTCGAGCGAGCCGGAGCGGGACATCACGCTGGTGCCGATGGGCTGCGCAAGGCTGCGTATTTCCGTTTTCCCGACGGTGGGCTGAAAGGACGCGAGGTGAAATGGCCATGGACCGCGTGCCGGTGGAAAAGAAGGTGCTCAGCGAAAATGCGCGAATTGCCGCTGAACTGCGCGCGCACTTCGAGCGGCATGGAGTCCTGTGCCTGAACTTCATCAGCGCGCCGGGGTCGGGCAAGACGTCGCTGCTGGAGCGGACGCTGGAGGGGTTCGCACCGGGCACGCGTGTGGCCGTGCTGACCGGCGACATCCAGACGGACAACGACGCGCGGCGATTGCAGCGCTTCGGCTTCCCGGTGAAGCAGATCACCACGGGCGGCACGTGTCACCTGGATGCGCGGATGATCGAGCGGGCATTGGATGATTGGAAGCTGGAGGAGCTAGACCTGCTGCTGATGGAGAATGTGGGCAACCTGGTCTGCCCGTCGAGCTACGACCTGGGCGAAGCGGCGAAGATCGTCGTGCTGAGCGTGACAGAAGGCGAGGACAAGCCGCTCAAGTATCCGGCGATTTTCTACAAGTCCGAGCTGCTGGTGCTGAACAAGATTGACCTGCTGCCGCACGTGGTGTTCGACATCGCCGCAGCGCGGGAAAACGCGCGGCGCGTGCACCCGGGGATGGAGATCGTGGAAGTGTCGTGCACCACAGGCGCGGGGCTGGGCCAGTGGCGCGCGTGGCTCGCGCGGCGAATGAGGTCGCGGCAGGCCATGGTTCAACAAGAGCGTTGAAGAAAAAATGCCTATCGGGGAACAAGTCGCGGTGCGGCGGCGGATTGAAGTCGCCGGGATTGTGCAGGGAGTGGGTTTCCGGCCGTACGTCTATCGGCTGGCCAACGAGCGCGGCTTGGCGGGCAACATCGCCAACACGGCCAGCGGCGTGGTCATCGAAATCCAGGGACCGGCGGAGGCGGTGGAGGACTTCCTCGCGCAGCTCCCACGGGAAGCACCGCCGCTGGCGCGGGTGACTGAGGTAACGGTCTGCGACGTACCCACCAACGGCGACACGGAGTTCCACATCTTGCCGAGCCGCGCGGGCGAAGAACGGCGCACGCTGATTTCTCCCGACGTGGCCATTTGCGCTGACTGCCTGCGGGAACTCTTTGACCCCGCGGACCGGCGCTACCTCTACCCGTTTATCAACTGCACGAACTGCGGGCCACGCTTCACCATCGTGCGCGACGTCCCCTACGACCGGCCGCGGACTTCGATGGCGGTGTTCCGCATGTGTCCTGCATGCCAGGCGGAGTACGATGACCCGGCCAACCGTCGCTTCCACGCGCAGCCCAACGCCTGCTGGGAATGCGGCCCACAGATGGAACTGCGCGATGCGAGCGGAAAAAAGGTCGAGACGCGCGATCCCATCGCAGAAGCAGCGGCACGGCTCACGGCCGGCGCGATTGTGGCAGTGAAGGGCCTGGGGGGATTTCATCTGGCGGTGGATGCCACCGACGCTGCCGCCGTGGAGCGGCTGCGCGACCGCAAGCGGCGGGTGGAGAAGCCGTTCGCCATCATGGCCGCGTCGCTGGACGCCATCGAGCGCTTCTGCGAGGTGGACGCGGCATCGCGCGAGCTGCTGCTGCGTCACGAGCGGCCCGTCGTCCTGCTGCCGCGCAGGCAGCCCAGCGGAATAGCCGCCGAAGTGGCCCCGTTCAACCGCTGCTTCGGCGTGTTCTTGCCGTACACGCCGCTGCACTACCTCCTGTTCGCTGCAGGAGGGTTCGAAGCGCTGGTGATGACCAGCGGCAACCTGAGCGAAGAGCCCATCGCCATCGCCAACCAGGAAGCGCTGGAACGCCTGCGGTTACTGGCCGACTTTTTCCTGATGCACAACCGCGAAATCCTCCTGCGCTCGGACGATTCCGTGCTGCGCGTGACCGCCGGGCGGGCCCGGCAGTGGCGCCGTTCACGCGGGTACGTGCCCGTGCCGGTATTTCTGCGCGAGGAGCTGCCGCCGATCCTGGCTGTCGGCGGCGAACTGAAAGACACCATTTGCCTCACGAAAGGACAGCACGCCTTCTTGAGCCAGCACATCGGCGACTTGGAAAACTTGGAGAGCTACAAGTTCTTTGCAGAAGTCGTGGAGCACATGCAACGCATCCTGGAAATCGAGCCCCGGGCGATCGCCTACGACCTGCATCCGGATTACTTCTCCACGCGCTGGGCTCTGGAGCAGAAAGGCGTGAAGCGCATCGGCGTGCAGCATCACCACGCGCACGTTGCGAGCTGCATGGCGGAAAACCAGCTCGAGGGCCGCGTGATCGGCTTTGCGCTCGACGGCACGGGCTATGGCACCGACGGTGCAGTGTGGGGCGGCGAGGTGCTGCTGGCGGATTTCACCGGCTTCCAGCGCGTGGCGCATCTGGCCTACGTGCCCATGCCCGGCGGGGCGGCGGCCATCCACGAGCCGTGGCGCATGGCGGTGAGCTACCTGGCCCATCACTTCGGCGCGGACTTCCTCAAGTTGGACATTCCCTTCGTCAAGCAGTGCGACCCGCGCACCGGGCTGCTTCTGCGTGCGCTCCAGCGTGGCGTGAATTCGCCGCCTACTTCGAGCTGCGGACGTCTGTTCGACGCCGTGGCCGCGCTGGTGGGCATCCGGCAGAAGGTGAGCTACGAAGCGCAGGCGGCCATTGAGCTGGAGATGGCCATCGCGGAAGAGAAAGATGACAGCGCGTATCCCTTCGACATTTTCGCAGTGACCGACGGCTGGCAGATCAGCACCGCGTCGTTGTTCAAGGCTCTCGTGCGCGACCTGCGCCTGAGCGTGCCGGCGGGGATCATCAGCCGACGCTTCCACAACTGGCTGGTTCAGGCGCTCGCGCGGGTGGCATCGCTGGTCCGCGAGCGAACCGGACTCGACCGCGTGTGCTTGAGCGGGGGCACGTTCCAGAACGTTTATTTGCTGGAACATCTGGCTGCGCGCCTCGAAGCGGATGGCTTTCGCGTGTTCACGCACGCGGAAGTGCCCACGGGGGACGGCGGCTTGAGCCTGGGTCAGGCGCTGGTGGCGGCGCATCGTCTGCGCAAGGGAGAAGCTTTCCTTGTTCGTTGAAAGTTGTCCAAAAACCGGGGTGGAAACTGGTATTCTTGGGCGAGTATTCGCCCGCCACGCCCGTCTCTACTGGAGGAGTGCATGAAAGTTGCGTTCGTCGTGGGCGCCGGTCCGGCCGGGCTGTTTGCGGCGCAGAAAATCGCGCGCGCGGGTCACCCCGTCATCATCATCAATCGGGATATCAAGCCGGGCGGCCTGGCCGAGTACGGAATTTATCCGGCCAAAGAAAAAATGAAGGGAGGATTGCGGAAGCAGTTCGCGAAGATCCTCGAGCTGCCCAACGTGAGCTATTTCGGGCACGTGCCGGTGGGACGTGGCTACGCGGTTTCCATTGACGAGCTGCGCGAGCTGAACCCGGCCGCGCTGGTGTTTGCCGTGGGCGCGCAGGGCACCAAGAAGCTGGGCCTGCCGGGGGAAAACGCCAGGGGCGTCTATTCGGCAAAAGACTTCGTGTACTACTACAACCAGTTGCCGCCGTTCTCTTCGCAGGACTATTCGACAGGGAAGCGCGTGGCCATTGTTGGCATGGGCAACGTGGCGGTGGACATCGCGCGGTGGCTGCTGGTGGACGACCCGCGGCACAGCGCCGAGGAAGTGACCATCGTGGCCCGGCGCGGGCCCTTCGAGGCAAAGTTCGACGAGAAGGAGTTTGACCACATCGAGCAGCACCTGGACCGGCGCGCATTCGAAGCGGAACTCCGGCGCGTGAAGGAGAAGATCGCCGCCGTCGGACAGGATGTGACGAAAGTGGCCGAGGCGACGTTTCCCGTGTTGGCCAAGCCGTATCAGGACCCCGTTCATCCGCTGCTGAAGTTCCGCTTCCTGTGCTCACCGAAGGAGATTGTCGCGGGGCCCAACGGGCGCATTGCCAAGCTGGTGCTGACGGAAAACCTGCTGGTAGCCAAAGACGGCGGGACCGCGGCAAAGGCCACGGATCAAACCACAACGCTCGATTTCGACACCATGATCTTCGCCATCGGGGATACCGCCGATCCCAACGTCGGCCTGCCATTCGCCAAGGACAGCTACATCACCAACCCGGATTCTGCGGCGGGGGAACGCGCTGCGTACGAAGTGTTCGACCCGACGAGCGGAAAGGTGCTCGAGGGCAACTACGTGGTGGGCTGGGCGCGCAAGGCCAGCGAGGGGCTGGTGGGCGTGGCGCGCTTTGACGCGGAAAAGGGCGCGACGTTCGTATTGGAATACCTGGAGCGCGCCGCCGACCGCACAACCGCCACCCCAGAAGAGATCGCGCGGCGGCTCGCGGGGCGCGGGCTGGAAATCGTGGACAAGTCCGACCTGAGCTTTCTGGGTCGCGCGGAAGCTGCGCAGGCACAGGCGCGCGGGCTGCAGTCCTTCAAGTTTGCTGAAGACAAGGTGATGCTCGCCGCCATCACCGAGGAAAAGTCTAAGAGCGCGCCTGTGCTCGCTGACGATTAGCACGCTCGGAAGCACAAGGCCGGCGGCTGGACTCGGCGAGCTTTTGCGGAGACGCGAAGCGTTCCGCACAAGCGCAATTTCGCAACACCCGTCGGCACAAAAAAGGCCAGCAATCCCAACAGGAGGGAATTATGTCCTCCGAGGAGCAGACGATGAGCGACAAGAAGAGTGCGGAAGTATCTCCGTTTGATCGTCGCGACTTCCTGAAGCTGGGCGGGGTGGCCACGGCGGGATTTCTGGCGCGCGGCGTGGTGGCCCCTGCGGTACACGCGCTGCCGCCGCTGCCTGAGAATCCCGTCACGCCCACGGCGATGCCTACGCGCAACTTGGGCAAAACCGGCTACCGCGTGGGGATTTTCAGCCTGGGCGGACAGGCCGCGGTGGAACTACCCGACAACGAAGCGGTCGCGGTGCCCATCGTGGAGCGCGCGTTGGACCTGGGGATCAACTACATAGACACAGCGGCCATGTACGGCGGCCCAGCGCGCTGGAGTCAGAAGTACATCGGGCAAGTGATGAAGCGGCGACGCAAGGAGACGTTTCTGACTTCCAAGACGCACGACCGCACGCGCGACGGCTCACTCAAACTGCTGGAGGAATCGCTGGGTCTGCTGAACACCGACCACTTGGACCTGTGGCAGTTGCACAATGTGGCGCGCATGGAACAGGTAGAACAGATCTTCGCCAAGGGCGGAGCTATCGAGGCGCTGCAACAGGCGCGCGAACAGAAGATGGTGCGCTATCTCGGCATCACCGGACATGCCGATCCGGAGGTGCTCATCGAGGGGCTGCGCCGCTTCCCGTTCGATACCATCCTGCTGGCGTTGAATGCGGCCGACAAGCATCACCTGAGCTTCATCGAGAAGCTGCTGCCTATGGCCGTGGAAAAAGAGATGGGCATCATCGGCATGAAGATCCCCGCGCGCGGGCGGATTCTCTCCAGTTGGACGCCGCCCCCTGAAGGACAGCGGCCGCAACGGTGGGAAGGCGGCACGCGCTCCGGCACGCTGGCCATGCGCGAGGCGCTGTACTACGTGCTGTCGCTGCCGGTGAGCACGGTGATTGTGGGGTGCGACTCGCCGGCGCAGGTCGAGGAAAACGTGCAACTGGCGCGCAGTTTTACGCCGCTGAGCGATGAGCAGATGAAGGCGCTGGTGGCCAAGACAGAGCCCATCGCGCGGCAAGCGCTGTTTTTCCGCCGCTGGGCGTAGCCGCCACGACGCAGGAGTGAACTAGAAAATCAAACGGCCGTCGAGGGCCATGTCCTTGAGCTTGAACTCGAGCAGGACGCGCTCGCCCTGAATGGGCCCGAACGCTGGGCTCTGGAACTCGAGAGAGAAGGACTTGTCCGTGTCTCGCACCACGGGTTGACCGTTCACCATGCGCGGGAAGGTCAGCTCGAACAGACCGCCCGCTCCGCCTGCCACCCACACATCCACCAGAGAGATTCTTCCACTAGACGTGACCAGAAAAGTGTCCTGCTGCCACATGGGGAGAGGACGAGTCTGCCAGTAGCGGGCCATGTCCTGCGCGTAGGAGGGCACGTTGGTGGAATACTCGACGCGCACGACGATGTGGTTCTTGAATTCTTCGGCGAGCAGCTTGGCCTGACGAGCCTCCAGCGTCTGGCGGGCGTCCGCGGAGAGTTTGGCGAAGTCGGCGCTCAGGCGAGTCTGCCGGATCATGGCCTGACGAACCGGAAGCGCGGATAAGAGTTGCACGGCATAGGTCAACTCGGGGTTGCTCTCGCGACCCGGCGTGGCACTGGGCTGGCCGATGGGTGTGATCAGCACGGCAGAGATGGTCCGGGACTTCGCCCAGGGGGAATCCCTGAGCAGCTTGGCGCATTCCTTCGCCGACCACTGTTCATGGCTTTTCTTGACCCAAAACCCCTGCGCGTGCAGGAGCAGAGGTGCCAACGCAAGTAAAAGGACGGACTTGATTCCCTTTCGCATAGAAGCTCTCAGGCACTTCCTTTCCAGGAACAGACGGTCCGCAGCGAGATGGGCCAGCAGCGCGCCCGCCAAGCAGAGCATATAGGAAAGCTGCTCGTGCACGGAAGAGATTCGGATTGGGGATGGTGAGCCGCCCAGGAATCGTCCCGAACCTTCGGGACTGGAACCCGCACGCTTCAGTTCTTCAGGTCGGGCAACTGGTAGTCTGCGGAAATCAGCTTCTCCACAAAGGCGCGGCTCTTCATCCGCTTGATGTACCTCTCCGCACGCAGCGCTTCAGCTGCAGTTCCAAACTCTCGGCGAAAGACAAGCCGCCAGGAGCCTCCTCCCCGCGTCCATCGACTCGGATTGGACTGGGGACTATTGTGCTGGGCCACTCGCGTGGGCAGGGCCACCGTGATGCCGACGTAGTATCTGCCAGTGCTCTCGCTTTTGAGAATGTACAGATACATAAAGGAAAAAGTGGTGAGCCGCCCAGGAATCGAACCTGGAACCCGCAGATTAAGAGTCTGCTGCTCTGCCAGTTGAGCTAGCGGCCCACCGTCAAAAACATATTTTAGCGTGGAACCGGCCGCTTTGTCGAATGCCTCGGCGACGGGCTAAAAAGTTTCGCCCCAGAATTCGCTGGCGTCAGAGTCGAAGGCGATGCCCAGCTCGTAACTGTCGGTGGCCGAGTTGCGCAGGATGAAGGTCACTCGGCCGTCCACCTTCTTTTTTTCGAACTCAAGGCACACACGCGAGCCAACGGGGAGACTGACCTTGCAGCGGACGGCGCAGCCGAACTGGCTGAGCGAGAAGGTGAAGGCCGCGGCCGGGGGCGCGCCCTTCTCATGGGAATGGATAAGTACCGGGTGCGTTGCGGTGATGCGGCTGCTGCGACGGCGCTCTTCGCCTGAGAATTCACTCATGGGTCCTATCCGCGCGGGAGACAGGGTACTCCAAGGGGGGCGCGCGTGGAGAGGGAAATTGCAGCGCTGCGCAGAAAAAGGAACGTGCGCGGGCAGCCACTAGGGCCGGAACACTGCCCGCGATGCTGGAAGAAAGGAATGAACGGCGCACGAGAGTGGCGCGTGGGAGAAAGATTCTCCTGCGCGCGGAGGGAGACGGAGGATAATAGAGCGCGAGCGACTCGCCTGCTTCCGCCTTCGCGGATTCGACGGGAGAGTGCTAGCCGTGGTTTCCTTCCACACGTCTATTCGAAACGTGGTGTGCGCCACGCTCTTTGCGGGTGGCCCCCTCGCGACGGCAGCCCTCTGTGCCAACCACTCACAGCCCAGCAAACTACTCATCGCGGTGATGGACGAAAACCGCCTTCCTGTCTCGTCTGCGCGATTGATGCTGGAGCAGACCGGCGCACCGACGGTCTTGAGAGGCGAGACAGACTTCGCCGGGCGATACGAGTTCATCAATCTCCGCGCCGGCGCCTATCGGCTGCGCGTGGAAAAGGAAGGATTCTATGCGCTCACGCTGAGTGAAGTGCACGCGGGAGAGACCGAGAGCGTGGAGGTGACTCTCAACCATCACCAAGAGTATTCCGAAGTGGTGGACGTGGTTTATTCTCCTCCGGCAATTGATCCGACCGCAACTGCCGCCACCGCGCGTCTAAGCAGCCGCGAAATCATCTCTCTTCCCTACCCGACCACCCGCGACATCCGAAACGCGCTGCCGCTGTTGCCCGGCGTGCTCCAAGACCACACCGGCCAGGTGCACGTGGAAGGCGCGGCGAGCGGGCAGACGCTCTACCGACTGGATGGCTTCAACATCGCGCAACCGGTGACCGGATGGCTGAACCTGCGGGTCAGCAGCGACGCCGTCCGTTCCATCGAAATGGAAGGCAGCCGCCTTTCTGCGGAGTCCGGCAAGGGCACGGGCGGCAGCATGCATTTAACCACCGGAATGGGCGACGATCGCTTCCGCTTTTCGGCCACGGATTTCATCCCCTCGTTTCAAAGCACCGGGGGGAGAATCACACTGGACAACGCCACTCCGCGCGCAAATTTCTCCGGACCCTTGCGCCGCGGCCGGGCGTGGTTCCTGGACGCCGCTGATGGCGAGTACGGCCTGACCATCGTTCCGGAACTTCCGCGGGGCGCGGACGAGAGCACGTTGTGGCGCTTGAGCAACCTGGCCAAGGTGCAGGTCAATCTCTCCCCGGCAAACCGCCTGATCGCGAGTTTCCTGGTCAACCGCTCCCACAGCGAGCACGATGGCCTTTCCCGGTTCACCCCGCGGGAAGCCACGACCAACATGGCCCAATCCGCCTACCTTTTCACTGTAAAGGAGCAGGTTTACACGCGCGCCGGTTTGCTGGTGGAGTTCGGTTTTGGCGTGAACCAATACTTCGTGCGCGCGCAGCCGCAGGGCACTCTGCCTTACGTGATCCGGCCGGGCGGACAGAGCGGGAATTTCTACAAGGCGTCGGAAGCCCGTGCGCGGCGCTGGCAATGGATCGGGAATCTGTTCTTTCCACCGGTTCAACGGCATGGGCGGCATGAGCTCAGAGTCGGCGCGGAGGTGCACCGCATTGGCTTCGACCAGTCAGCCATTCGGCGGCCCTTCTCCATTCTGCGCGCCGACGGAACCCTGCTGCGCGCAGTGCAATTTGCCGGAAGCGCGCGCGGGAAGCGCAGCGTTTGGGAAGCGAGCGCTTACTTCCAAGACCGCTGGTCGCCATCCGGTCGCTGGCTGCTGGAATTCGGCATCCGGCTGGACAGCGACACCGTGCTGGGCCGCGCGTGGGCCGCGCCGCGTTTTGCGTCCAGCTACATGCTGACCCGGGATGGAAACACCAAGCTGTCCTTTGGAGTCGGGCTCTTCTACGATGCCACCAGCCTGGATCACCTCACGCGGCCGCAGGCCGGCCAGCGCCTCGACACGCTCTACGCCACGGACGGGCTGACGCCGGTGGCACCTCCGGCCGCGACCTCGTTTCAAGCGGACGAGAGGGACTTGCGGCCATCGCGCTCCCTGAACTGGAGCGTGGGCTTGGAACGGAAACTCCCTGCGGCAGCTTACCTCGACGTCGAATTTCTCCAGAAACGCGGGCGCCACGGCTTTGCCTACTTCCCTTCCGGCGGCGCCCTCGGCGGCACCTATTTGCTACGCAGCGCACGGCGCGATCGTTATGACGCCGTGCGCTTCAAGCTGCGGTGGACGCACAAGGAGAGCTGGCTGCTGTTCGCAGCCTATACGCGTTCAGCGGCCCGGACGAGCGCGGTGCTCGACTTCGACATTGACAACCCCGTCTTCGCTGCGCAGGCCGGCGGGCCACTGCCCTGGGACGCGCCAGCCCGCTTCCAATCCTGGGGCTCACTGCTGCTGCCGAAAAAATTGGAGTTGAGCTACTCGCTCGAGTGGCGGGATGGTTTCCCCTTCTCGATGGTCAATCAGCTCCAGCAGCTCGTCGGGCCGCCTGCATCGTCGCGGTTTCCTGCCTATTTCGCGCTGAATCTGCACGTCGAGCGGAGATTTCGGTGGCTCGGCTTCCAGTGGGCTCTGCGTGGAGGGTTCAATAACCTCACCAACCGTGCGAACCCTACAGTGGTGGACAATAACGTGGACTCTCCGCAGTTCCTGACCTTCGGCGGCATTCAGCGCCGCGCGCTTATCGGCCGCATCCGCTTCCTCGGCCGAAAGTAGCGAACTCGCACACTCGAAGCCCTCGCGCCGGCAGAAAGCCGCTGCTACACAGTTGTCCCTTTCATGCGCGGAAGAAAGGCGGATTCCTCGGAAGGACGAAGTCCGGGGGTTTACTACGCCAGCTAACGGCGCAGCAGGGCGGCGATTTCTTGGGCCACCCGGCGGGCACGGGCGAGGTCGGTAGGCTCGAAGGAGATGGCCGCGACGCGGGCATGGCCCCCGCCGCCGTACTTCTCGCAAAGGGAGGCGAGGTTTTGTTCCAGCGGCGCGTGGTTCCAGGGGTTGGAGCCGACGGAGACTTTGGCGCGGGTCTTCGAGGCGCTGACCCCGACGGAGTACATGCAGTCGGGATGCAGGTAGTAAGGGATGAACTTGTTGTAGCCCTCCAGGTCGTCGCCGCTGACGTCAAAACAAACCACGCCGCCGCGGGCCTCGGTGCGCAGGCGCATGATTTCCACAGAGCGCTCGTGGCGGGCCAGCAGCGGCTGAAGGTGCCGCTCGACGAGCGGCAGGCGGACCAATTCCGCCAGCGGGCGCGCGGCGAGTTCGGGAATCAGCTTTGTGGTCAGGCTCGGCTCCGGCGCGTTCTCGATGACCAGAGCAAGCTGCGTGGCCGGTTCGGTCAAGCGCACAGCAGATTCCGGCGTGGGGTACTGCGCGCCGTCAATGATGTCGCCCCAGTGCACCAGGTCGGCGAGTGGTGCGGGGTTGAAACCGAACCTGACCTGGGTGATGTCGGCCAGGAGTTTTGTGCAGGACTTATACTCGGGGTCGTAAAACTTCTTGCCCGAACGGTCGCGCTTGAAATGTTCGGCATCGGCAGGAGTGAGGAAGGCGCTCTGGTGGTGGTCGAACCACCAGGTGAGGAGCGGGGAGCTGGAATACTTGAAGTCCACGATGGCGTTCTCGTCCCCGTCAAATACGCCGTCCTCGAACGGGTGCGTGGCCTTGTGGGTCATGCCAGTAAAGCGGAACTCCGCAGCGGAATTGATGCACTCGTGGTAGAAGCGCGTAAAGACGGCCGCCGACGCAGCGCCGTCAAAACAACGGTCGTGATAACAGAGACGAACTTTCACGGGCTCCTCGCTTTTACCGCGCGCGCACAGTGAAAAACCAGCGCGCGCGTAAAGCCAATAAAGATGCGGTTTCGACAAAAGATTGTCAAGCGGAAAGCCGGTCCGAAAAACTCCACCGCAGAGGAGCAGAGGACACAGAGAAAATGGAGAGGGTCAGAACTCGCAGATCTACTTGCCGGCGATTTGGTCGGCGATGTCGGCGGCCAGCGGCACGCGGAATTTCTCGCCTTGGAACGCTTTGATCATCAGCAGAATCCAGAGAATGAAGGTGAGCAGACTTAACGCCGAAAGCAGCAGCCCGCCAAGCCCCAGCGTCGGCCAAAGCCCCCAGCCGCCGATCAGCCACCCAAAGCCGAAAATACCCGCGACCACACGCTGCAGAATGTGCAGACCGCCGAAGACAATGAGGGACTGTGCGGCATGGAAGCGCACGTAGGGGCGCTTGTCTATGACCAGAAACACGATCCCCGTGATCCAGCCGAGCACAAAGCACAGAGCGCCGACGACATTCTCCGCCAAACCGCTCTGCGCCACCGGCGGCGCTCCGTCGGACTTCGATGCTCCTTACGCCCTGCCGCATTGCGGACAGGAGGCGGAGGCGCCGGCAATCTGTGCTCCACAACCGGTGCAAAAAGCCATGGGTTGCCTCCTCGACACCGGGAATGACGTGCATGTGTGCGGAAACTACCAGATGCCGTGCCCCCCGCAAGGAAGTTTGCAGGGGGCGAGCAATCCGCTCGGTGCGGCCCGGCTCAGCTCCACACGTTTCCCCTCGAGGAGAAACGTGCAACGGCCAGCTTCCATCTCGTTGAAGAGGCACACGCAAACTGCAGCATGGAGTGCTGATGACACCCCAGCAGCACGAACCCTAGTGGTTCGTTTCCTGGCGGGCAGCCGGGCAGTGGCTACCGCTGGAATTCCAGGTCCTCCACATCATCTTCGTCGCCGGTGGCAACGCGAATCGGGGCCTTGCGCGCGGCTTCTGATGCGATGTTCAGTTTGGCCTTGCGACGCCTTTCGCTGCGTTCCTTTGCAGTGGGCTTGCTCTTGGAATGTGCGGGCTTCTTGTTGGCCATCGAGTTCTCTTTTCGGGGGGCGCGGTTCCGCGCACTTTGCGCGGTGCCGCAATCATTGTCAAGCTTCCATCAAGTATGGGCGTACATCCGGCCCCTGGGAATAAACCCCTCCACGGAATCAGAGATGGGCCGGCAAACTTCCAGATCCATGCCCATAAGGCCGTTTGGAGGCCTGGCGGGGATTCTGTAGAATGGCGCGCCGGACGAAATCGCTCGCATGAGCAGCGAATCCACCACGACGCGTTCCCTTCCCGCCGCGCGCGGCACGCGAAGAATTTTCGGGCTGGAGTGGCCGGCCTACGTCACGCCGGCCGAGCGGAAATCGCTTATCGCCGGCGGCCTGGGCTGGATGCTCGACGCGATGGACGTGATGCTCTACTCGTTCATCCTGGCCGAGCTGATGATGCATTTCGCCATGAGCAAGCCGCAGGCCGGGTTCCTGAACTCGCTGACGCTGTTTGCCTCGGCGCTGGGCGGATTGATGTTCGGGTTCATCGCCGACCGCGTGGGGCGCACGCGGGCGTTGATGGCCTCCATCCTGGTCTATTCGCTGGCCAGCTTCGCCTGCGGACTTTCCACAACGGTTCTCTGGCTGGCGATTTTCCGCTTCATCCTGGGGCTGGGCATGGGCGGGGAGTGGACTACGGGCGCCGCGCTGATCGCGGAAGTCTGGCCGGCGGAACATCGCGGCAAGGCGCTGGGGCTGATGCAGTCGGCGTGGGCCATCGGCGAGATTATCGCCGCGACGGTGACGCTGATCGTGCTGCCACGGTTCGGCTGGCGCGCGGTGTTTTTCGTGGGCGTGCTGCCGGCCCTGGTGGTGCTGTGGATCCGCCGGGACGTCCCGGAGTCGCAAATCTGGCTGACCCACGCCAACAAGAATGCTGGCTCCCTTCGCCTGCTGTGGCGGAAAGACATCCGCTGGAAAGGCCTGCTGGCTACAGCCATGAACGCCTGCGGGATGTTCGGCTACTGGGGGCTGTTCACATGGATCCCCGGGTACCTCGCGCTGCCAGAAAAAGACGGCGGACGCGGGCTGGGCATCGTCGCATCGCTGTGGTGGGTGCTGTTCATGGGCCCCGGGAAGTGGGTGGGGTACACGCTATTCGGCTTCGCCGCCGACCGGTTCGGGCGGCGCATCAGCTATGTGACCTACTTGCTGGTAGCGGCGGGACTGGTGCCCATTTTCGGCAGCGTGAAGACCATGGCGCTGCTAATGATCCTCGGACCGTTCGTGGGCTTCTTCGGGACCGGATTCTTTTCCGGCTTCGGCGCGATTGCGTCAGAACTCTTCCCCACGGAGATCCGCGCCACGGCCATGGGCATTTCCTACAACATCGGGCGCGGGTTTTCAGCGCTGGCGCCGTTTGCGGTGGGTTACGTGGCCAACAGGGTCAGCTTTTTCGCCGCATTTCTTCTTCTGGCCGGCGCGTTCTTCCTCTCCGCCGTGCTGGCTCTGGCCCTGCCAGAGACCAAAGGCAAACAACTCGAATGAGTGAATGAGGTTTACAAGAAGGAGCTTAACCCCACCAGACAGCCAGGTATACTTAGACAGCCTTCCAATTGGAGGTGGACCATGCATACTCTCGCAAGGCCTTCCGTCAAGGTGGCCGATGAAGTGTGGATTGCCATTGCCCTGCTCCACCGCGAGAACCCGAAACGCTCGGATTTTACTGTCACAGAAATCGTGGAGCGCGCGCAAAGAGAGGGCCTCCACGAAACATTGCGCCCTGGGGTGCGTGTCCATGCACTGTTGCACTGCGTCGCAAACCGTGCTCCGAACCCTGGGCGCTACCGAATGCTTTTTGCAACAGGCAAGGTGACCCGGCGTCTTTTTCGGACCGGCGATTCATTCCACCCTGGAAGAAGGGACGCAAAAATTGTGCCGAACCGCGAGGACATTCCCGACAAATACCATTACCTCCTGGACTGGTATTTCTCCGAGTATTCACCGGCTTCAGCCCACGGCGGCGAGGAGGACCCGTTGTTGGCTCTGCGTGGCTCCGGCAAGCACCTTTGGGCCGACGAACATGCCGATGAATACGTTCGGAGACTGCGGGAGGGGTGGGAATGAGCCGCATATTCTGGGACACGAATCTTTTCATCTACCTCTTTGAAGGCTGCGGGGATGTGGCCAAACGCGTCGCCTTGCTGCGCCAACGGATGCGCGAACGCGGGGACGAGCTATGCACCTCAACCCTTACCTTCGGTGAGGTGCTCGTCAAACCCGTCGAGGAAGGAGACTCAAAGCTGCAGCAAGAATACGCAGATGTCCTCCGCTCCCAGGCTACTCTGATTGACTTTGATTGGGAGGCCGCGCAGCTCTACGCCAAAGTCCGCAAGGACAGAACGATCAAAGCCCCCGACGCCATTCAACTCGCGTGCGCGGCGAAAGCCCGAGCTGATCTTTCCATCACGAACGATGATCGCCTAAGCCGAAAGATTGTCCCGGGGATTCACTTCATCGCGTCACTGGAGAGTGCCCCACTCTGAGAGCGATCGGCAACCTAGGTGAATCCGGAAGTGCACAAAGGCATGCCTCAACATTGAACCTCTGCCTTTGTAGGTCTTCAAAACAACCCCACAATGTTCCCCGACTCGTCAAAGTCCACGCGCACGGCAGCGGGGTTGGATCCCAGTCCGGGCATGGTCTGCATCTCGCCGGCCAGGGGATAGAGGAAGCCGGCGCCAGCGCTGAGGCGGACATCCCGGATGGGGAACTTGTATCCCTTCGGCGCGCCCTTCAAGTTGGGGTCGTGCGAGAGCGAGAGGTGCGTCTTGGCCATGCAGATGGGCAGGTAGGCGTAGCCGAGGTCGGTATAGAGCTTGATCTTGCGGTTGGCCTCGGGCGTGTACTCCACGCCGTCCGCGACATAGACCTGCTTCACCAACGCTTCGATCTTCTCCTTGATCGGCAGGTCGTCCGGGTAGAGCAGCTTCATCGTGGAGGGCGTCTCCGCCGCGCGGACGACAGCTTCGGCCAGTTCGACCGCGCCGGCGCCGCCGCGGGCGAACACATCTGAAATTGCCGCATCGGCAGCGCCCATGGCGCGGCCGCGTTCGCGCACGAAGTTCAGCTCGGCGTCGGTATCGCTGGCAAAGCGATTGACGGCAACCACCGCCGGGATGCCTGCGATCTGGACGATGCGCAGGGCGGCTTCCAGCGCCGGCAGGCCACGCTCGATGGCGGGGATGTTCTCCGCGACCATCTCCGTTGGCAGCGGCTTACCGGGCACGATTTTCCCGACCCCACCGTGCATTTTCAGCGCGCGAATGGTGCAAACCACGACCGCAGCAGACACCTTGAAGCCTCCCTGGCGGCAAACAATATCCACAAGTTTTTCGAAGCCCATGTCCGCGCCAAACCCGGACTCAGTGATCACGTAATCAGCGAGCTTGAGTGCGATGCAGTTAGCGAGGATGGAGCTGTTGCCGTGGGCGACGTTGCCGAAGGGTCCCGTGTGCACGAGCACCGGCGTGTTCTCGATGGTCTGCATCAAGTTGGGCTTGATGGCGTCTTTCAGCAGCACTGCCATGGCCCCGGCGGCGCGCAGGTCTTCCGCTGTGACCGGCTTGCCGTCGGTGGTGAAACCGACCACTGCGCGGCCCAGGCGCCGGCGCAGGTCTTGCCGTGAAGTGGAGAGGCCGAGGATGGCCATGGTCTCGCAGGCAGCGGTGATGTCGTAACCGGTCTGCCGCGGCGCGCCGTTGACTTTGCCGCCCAGGCCGATGACGATGTCGCGCAGCGCGCGGTCGTTGACGTCCACGGCGCGCCGCCAGGTGACGCTGAGAGGGTCGAGCGAGAGCTTGTTTTCGTGCATCAGGCTCGCGTCAATCATCGCCGCGCAGAGGTTCTGCGCCACGGTGACGGCGTGGAAGTCGCCGGTCAGGTGCAAGTTCAAGTCCTCCATGGGAACCACCTGCGAATAACCGCCGCCGGCTGCGCCGCCCTTGATGCCGAAGGTGGGCCCGAGCGAAGGCTGGCGGAAGGTGTTGCAGGCGCGCTTGCCGATGCGGGCCATGGCCTGGCCAAGGCCCACGGCAGTGACTGTCTTCCCTTCTCCGAGCGGCGTAGGGGTGATGGCAGTGATCGCGATGAGCTTGCCGTCCGGGCGCGTGGCCAGGCGCTCGAGCACGTGGAGAGTGATTTTCGCCTTGTAGCGGCCATAGAGTTCCAACTCCGACTCTTCAATCCCCAGTGCGGCGGCAATCTCGCCAATGGGTTTCAGCCGCGCGGCACGCGCGATCTCCAGGTCCGTCGGAAAGTTCTGCTTTTGCTCCTCTTCGATGATCAGTTCTGTAGGCATAATGACCCTCCCCACCGGGTCGGCAGGCCGCCAAATGCACTCCTCCTCCCGCAGGACATCCGCGTTGCTACTTCCCGTTAGATTTTGTGCACGCGAGACGCCACACTAGCCGCGCGCGCTGCGACGAAGCTCCGAAAATCCAGAGTGTTAGCCGGAAAACAACGGCGGAAAAACGTGTCTGACCGAGGAGTGCGGCGCAAGCCTGCGAGAAAATGCGCACGGACGAAATATCTGGAGACTTGCTCTGCAAAACGCCGTCTGTTCGGCATTTGCCGCGGCGATCGCCTCAGAAGGACACAATTCGGTCAATAACGAATTTAGTGAAGGGATCAGCAACGTCAGTCGGCTTCGGTGGGGGCTCCGGTGAAAGCGCGGAGCCGACGCATAACTACGGCCTGCGCGTCCAGGGCGAGGCTGAAGAGCGCGGGCACGACGAAGAGAGTGAACATCGTTGCGATGGTGAGGCCACCGATGATGACCGCCCCGAGTCCGCGGTAGAGTTCGGAACCCGCGCCGGGGAACAGCACCAGCGGCAACATGCCGAAGACGGTGGTGCCGGTGGTCATGAACATGGGGCGCATGCGGTTCTGCACCGCTTCGCGGATAGCGGCGCTGGTTTCCAAACCTTCCTCGCGCATGTGGTTAAGCGCTTGCGCCACCACGAGGATAGCGTTGTTGACCACCGTGCCGACCAGGATGATGAAGCCGAGCATGGTGAGGATGTCCATGGGCTGGTAGGAGAGGGTCGCATTCATAACCCACAGGCCAAGGAAGCCGCCCACCGCGCCCAGCGGCACGCTGAACATGATCACCATCGGGTGCAGGAAACTCTCAAACAGCGCGGCCATCAGCAGGTAGGTAATGACGATGGCCAGCAGGAAGTTCCACTTGAAGGAAGTGAAAGTCTGGGTGAGCTTGTCGGCCGTGCCGGAAAGGCTGACGCGGTACAGCCCGCCCAGCAGGCCCTCCTGCTGCATGGGGGCGACGATGTCGTTGCGGATCAGGTCCATCGCCGATTCCAACGGCATCTGCTCGGGCGGCTGAACCTGAATGGTGATGACGCGCTGGCGCTCGCGGCGGTTGATCTGCGTGGGGCCGTTGACCACCACCACATCCGCCACCGAACCGAGCGTGACCAGGCGGCCGTCCGGCGTGGCGATGGGGATCATTTCCATCTCGTGCGTGCGCCCGGCGTAGCTATCCTCGCCGCGAAGCATCAGGTCAATTTCGCGGCCTTCCTGGCGGAACTCGCTCACCTTGGCGCCGTCCACCAGCGCGTTGACGGAAAAGCCGAGGTCGCGGTTGGAGATGGCCAGCTCGGCGGCGCGGCGGCGGTTGGTAAGCACCTGCACTTCGGGGTTGCCGAGGTCCAGGCTGGGGATGGGCCGGGCCTGCGCGCCGGGGATTTTCTGCATCACCTGCTCGAAGATGCGCCCGCCGTACTGGATGAGCGTCTCCAGTTCGGGTCCGGTGATTTCGATATCAATGTTGCGGCCCTGTCCAACGCCGCGCTGGAACAGGCTGGCCTGGATGATGAAGCCGATGGCGCCGGGGATCTTGCCGATGGCCTGCTGGATGGGTTGCAGCAGTTCGCGCAGGCGTAACTGGTCGTTGCTGCGCACGCCCATGAAGGACTGCCCGGGAATGGCACCATAGAAATAGGCGCTGACGCCGCCGCCGGGCATCTTTTCGGCTTCAGGCGAGCCGGGCTTGGCATCCCACATGGGCCGGAGCACGTCGTCCACCGGCTTGCGCATGCCAGCGACTTCGTCTACGTTGTAGCCTGGAGGCGGAAGAATCACACCGAAGGCGAAGTTGGTGTTGCCGGTGGGTAGATACTCGGCCTTGGGCATCAGCGCCAGGCTGAGCAGGAGCGAAGCGAGCGTCATGCCCACGACCACGGCCACGCGGCGCGCCGTGCTGCGCACGATCCACGCGACGATGCCGCCCACGCCAGTGCGGAAGCGATCCGCTAGCGATGCCAGCCCCCACAGGTTGTGATAGCCCTTCTCGTGCGCATGGCCTTCCGCGGCGCTGAGGATCTTCGCCGCCATGGAGGGCACCACAGTAATGCCCACAATCAGGCTCAAGCCCACCGCGGCGCTGATGGCGATGGCGATATCCGCGAACAACTGACCCGCCTCGGCCTTGATAAACACGACGGGGATGAACACGGCCAGCGTGGTGAGCGTGCTGGCCAGGATGGCGCCCCAGACTTCCTTGGTGCCGTCGAGCGCCGCGGCGAAACGCGACTTGCCCATCTGGCGGTGGCGGTCAATGTTTTCCAGCACCACGATTCCATTATCCACGACCATGCCGGAGGCAAACGCCATGCCCGCCAGGCTGATTACGTTGAGCGTGCGCCCCAGGACATCGAGAAAAAGGAACGCGCCCACAAGGCTTATGGGGATGGCCGTACCAATGACCAGCGTGCTAGACCAGCTTCGCAGAAACAGAAGGAGGCAAAGGACGGCCAGCGCGCCGCCCACGAAGAGACTGTTGCGGACCAGGCCGATGGAGCTGTAGATGTAGTCGGTCTCGTCGTAGCTCTGCACCAGGCGCAATCCGCGCGGGGCCAGCAGTTCCTTGTTCAGGTTCTCCACGGTCTTCTTCAGGCCGTCCATCACCTCCAGCACGTTGGCCCCGGGGTCCTTCACGGTGTTAAGGGCCATCACCGGCTGGCCCTTTTGGAAGATCTTGCCCTGGAACTTGCGGTAACCGAGCTGGACGCGGGCCACGTCGCGCACGTACACGGGCACGCTGTTGCGCTTGGTGACGATGACGTTGGCGATGGATTCCGGGGAGAGGTACTCGCCGATGGTGCGCACCACGTAGCGCCGCTTGCCCTCGTCGAAGTCTCCTCCGGAGTAGTTGAAGTTCTCGCGGTTCAACGCGGCAGCCATCTCCGTGAGCGTCACCTGGCGCGCGGCGAGCTTGGCCGGGTCTACGATCACCTGCATTTCCCGCTGGCGCCCGCCGAAAACGTTGGCCGCAGCCACGCCCGGGACGCGCTCGAACGCGGACTTGAGGGTGTCCTCGGCGAAGTCGTACAGCGTGGAGATGTCGCCCTGGAAGCCCTTCTCCGGCGTAGCTTCCAGCGTGAACCAGGCGATAGCGTTGGAAGTGATGTCCACGCTGCGGATGACCGGCTTGTCCACGTCTTCGGGATAAGAGGGCACTTGCTCGAGGCGGTTGGAGACACGCAGCAGTGCGGCATCGGGCGACGTGCCGACCTGGAAGGTGAGCGTGATGGTGCCGCGGGAGTCGCGGCTTTCACTTTCCAGCTTGACCAAACCTTCCAGGCTCTTGAGCTGCTCTTCCTGCTCGTCCACAATTTCGCGCTCGATCTCCTGCGGACTGGCGCCGGGCCATACGGTGGTGACGGTGACCTTGGGCTCTTCCACGTTGGGCACCAGTTGGATGGGAATGCGGAGCAGTGAAATGGAGCCGAACAGCACCAGCAGAACCACCCCGACCGTGGTCGAGACCGGATAGCGAATGGACGTTTCGATGAGCTTCATGGCAGGGTGTAGTCAATCGGACTGGCCTGCACGAACTGGCCGGTGCGGATGCGCTCGTTGCCGCGCGTGATCACGCGTTCGCCGGGCTTGACTGCGCCGCGCACCTCGAGCCATTCGCCGATGCCGGTGCCGGTTTCCACAGCGAGTTCTTCGACCGTGTTGTCGCCGTTCAGCCGGAAAACGAACTTCCTCTCTCCGCGAGAGATCACCGCATCCTTCGGCACCACGGTCGCGGGATAGAGTTCCCCGGCGGCAAAAGACACCTGGACGAGCATGCCAGCGCCGATCTTGCCGTGCTCGTTCGAGACCTGCACTTTCAGCGGGAACGTGCGCGCCTGCACATCCGCGCGCGGGATGACGGCGATCACGCGGCCCTGCGGACGGAAGCCGGACATGGATTCAAATGTCAGCGTGGCCGGGGCGCCCACGCGGAGCGACTCGAAATATTTCTCCGGCACCTCCACCAGCACCTCCACCTGGTCCATGGCCAGCATCTCGACCACTGGCCCACCTTCGGAGAGCCACTGGCCGACCTCGGTGCGCTCGCGAACGATCACACCGCCAAACGGGGCGCGGATGGTGCAGCGGTCAATCGTGTCTTCCAGGCGCTTGATTTCGGCTTTTAGAGATTCCGTGCGGCCCACCCAAGCATTGTGCTCGTACTGCGCATCGTCGAGCTTTTCCCGGGAGATAACCGTAGCCGCGTACAGCTCCTTCGCGCGGTTCAGGTTACTCTCCGCGAGCTTCCAGCGCGCCTGCGCTTCGTTCAGGTCGGCCTTGTGGGCTTCGAGTTGCAACTCAAAGGTGACGGCGCGCAGGCGGGCCAGCACATCGCCTTTCTTCACGCGCAACCCTTCTCTGCCCAGGAATTCAATCACCGGCCCGGCGATGGTGCTGGCCACGATGCTGGTGGTCTGGGCTTCAACAGTGCCCGGCAGGGTCAGCGTGCGCCGCACGTTTTTCTCCCGCGCAACCGTATAGCGCACCACCGCCGGCGGCATTCCGCCCGCCCCGGGGCTTTTGCCCGGCTCCTTACCGGGAGATCCTTGTGCGTGGACCGAAAAAGAAACTCCAGGCGCGACGATGAGACACAGTGCGGCCGCCGGGAGAAACCGACGCGCGCGCAAGCTGGGAGAAGCTGGCAGCAATAATGGCATCCGCTAAGAATCTCCTGTGGCGCGGCGAAAAAAACCGGGCCAGGATTATCTGCCTGGAGGCGGCCGAAATCCCCAACCATTAATCATACCGCAAAATATTCCCCTCCGGTGGCCGTCGTGGCCAAGCGGCTCGCCGGCACCGCAATTGACAGCGACCGGCGGGCCGGACTAGTCTTGCAGCAGCGTCCCGTCACCGGTTCCTCAGAATTGAACGCGGAAAGGAATTCCCTGCCATGAGAAAACGATATGCTGTTTCCACGTCCCCGATTGGGGTAAAGGTGCTGCTGCGATTGGTGGCGGTGCTGGCGCTGATCCCCCTTTGCGGGACGCCGCTGGCGGCACAGTTGACGCCGCACGACGTCGCGCGCATCCGCACCGTGGGCGATGCCGTCATCTCGCCCGACGGAGCAAAGATTGCCTACGTGCTGCGTGTGCCGCGCAATCCGATGACTGAAGAGGACGGCGCGGAGTGGGCCGAGCTGCACCTCATGGGCGCGGACGGCCAATCGCGGGCCTTTGTCACCGGCGCGGTGAATGTGTCCGCGGTGGCGTGGACGCCGGACGGCAAGGGCATCTGCTTCCTCGCGCGGCGCGCGGGCGACCGCGGCAACTCCATCTACGTGATCCCCGTGGACGGTGGCGAAGCGCGGCGCGCCTGGAGCCACGAGACCAGCATCTCTGCCTATTCTTGGAGCCCCGACGGCAAACGCGTCGCCTACATCGCCACGGAAGCCGAGCCGGAAGCGAAACGCAAACTGCGCGAGCGCGGATTCAACCAGGACGTCTTCGAGGAAAACCTGCGGTTCGCCCGCGTTTGGATCGTCGAACCCGACGCGCCCGGCGCGAAGGCCAAGAAGCTGGATCTGCCAGGCCATGCGGCCGAGCTAGCGTGGAGCCCGGCAGGCGGAAAGCTGATGGTCGTGCTCGCACCCACGCCGCTGGTGGACGACGACCTGATGAACAAGAAGGCGCACGTGGTGGATGCTGAATCCGGCGCGGTACTGGCGAAGATTGACAGCCCGGGAAAGTTGGGCCACGTGGCGTGGAGTCCGGACGGGAAAACGCTGGCGATGCTTTCTGCGGCGGATCGCAACGATCCCGCGGCGGGACGCCTGATGGTGGCGCCGGCGGCTGGCGGCCCCCAGCGTGACCTGCTGCCCAACTATGAAGGCAGCGTGGCGACCTTTGCGTGGCAGGACGCCGCGACCGTGATGTTCACCGGCGAAGAGGGCGTGTGGACGACGTTTGAGAAAGTGGGGCTCGACGGCACGCGAACGAAGATTGTGCCCGTGGGTGGCACCATCCTCACTGCGTTCACGCTTTCACGCGACGGCCAGTCCGGCGCCTTTGTCGGCCAGAGCGCGGCGCATCCGCCGGAACTGTTTGCCATGAAGCACGGCGAAACCGCGCCGCGACGCCTGACCACCAGCAATCCCTGGCTCGCGCAAAAGCGTCTGGCCACTCAGGAAGTGGTGAAGTACAAGGCGCGCGACGGCCTCCAGTTGGAAGGCATCCTCTACCGTCCGCTCGATGAAGTGAAGGGACAGCGCTACCCGCTGATCCTGGTGATCCACGGCGGGCCGGAAGCGCACTACCGCAACGGCTGGCTGACCGGCTATTCAAGCCCGGGGCAGATGGCCGCGGCGCGCGGTTTCGCGGTCTTCTATCTGAACTACCGCGGGGGCACCGGCCGTGGCGTGGCGTTCTCAAAGCTGAGCCAGGGCGATCCCGCTGGCAAGGAGTTCGACGACTATGTGGACGCCGTGGACCACCTAGTTGCCGCGGGCCTCGCGGATAAATCCAAAGTCGGCATTACCGGCGGCTCCTACGGCGGCTACGCCACGGCGTGGGGCGCAACGTACTACTCCGACCGCTTCGCCGCGGGCGTGATGTTCGTCGGCATCAGCGACAAAATCGCCAAGTTCGGCACCACGGACATCCCCCAAGAAGAAACTCTCGTCCACGCGCTGCATTATCCATGGGAAAATTGGCAGAAGTTCCTCGAGCGCAGCCCGCTTTACCACGTGCAGAAAAATCGCACGCCGCTGCTCATCCTTGGCGGCACCGACGACCCGCGCGTCCACCCCACGCAGTCCATGATGCTCTACCGTTACCTGAAGACGCTCGGGCAGGCCCCGGTGCGCTGGGTGCGCTATCCCGGCGAACAGCACGGCAACCGCCGCGCCGCTTCGCGTCTCGATTACTCTCTGCGCCTGATGCAGTGGATGGAACACTACTTGAAAGGCCCCGGCGGTGCGCCTCCATCGCCGGATGTGGATTACGCGGAGCCGAAACCCTGATCGTTTCCGTAGGGCGGACCTGGGCCTGGCTTGAGCAACGCCGAAGCGTGCCCGCCCTGGCAGCGCTGGAGTGTTTCTTGTAGGGGCACGATATATCGTCCCCCTACGTGCGAAACCTCTCACCGCGGATGATATACTGACCACAACCGCGCGGAAGTGGCGGAACTGGCAGACGCGCAGGACTTAGGATCCTGTGGCCGAGAGGCCGTGGGGGTTCAACTCCCTCCTTCCGCACTTGAATCTGCTTTCGATCCGCCATTTCTCGCGCAGGGGGCGGACCTTTGTGTGCGCCCGCCGCCGGGGCGCACATGTCGCGGCAGACGCGACTGCGCTTGCCAGTCAGTAAGCAGATCGTGCCGGGCTGAAGCCCGGCGCTACAAAGCGACGCCGAATCCCGGTGCCGCAATCCGAACACAGAATGGAAACCCCACCGAATGCGAAATAGTCGGACACCACTCCAGATTTCGGCGCATGTCGCACCATGTCGCTTGCACGGTCGTCGCAACTGTTCTACGTTCGCTGGTGGCACGCCAGGAGGCCCCCCGGACCGTCCCGGAAGTGGGCCATGCCCGTAGAGGAGGTACGGAATGTTCTTCACTCTTTTGGCCGTTACGTTCGCGATTTCCGTCTTGATGTCCTTTATCGTCGCCGCCATTTTCGCCAAACCCATTCGCACGATGTTGCAGCGCATCATTCAGGATGAAATCAGCGCGGCGTGGGAGAAATACCTGCGCTTCGCGATCTACGTGGTGGGCATCTCGAGCGGAGTGCGCGTCTGGGATTTGGAAAAGTACATCACGCCCTCCGCCCGGGAAGGTTCGAAGATCATCGAGCTCACGCGCGAACGCTGGGTGCTCGAATCCTATCGAAGCATCATCAGTGCCCTTCAAGGGACGGTGATGCTGCTCCTGGCGTTTTTCATCTTTGCGCTAATTGCCTTCGTCATTGTGCGCGCCTTCGAACTCAAAAAGGTCAAGCCCACCGGGGCCTGAGTCAACGCACGATCATTGGCAGCACAGATGTCAACCCCTCTCGGCTCACGGCGGACTCAGTGAGCCACGCCCTTGTGAGTTTTTCTCTAGGACACTTCGGCTTTTCCACTCTTCGACTTTGCGACTCGGCCCTCATAACTGCTAACATTACTTTCGCCGCCAACGGAGACCCTCATGGATTCCTTCAAGCAGAGCATCTACCAACTCATTGTGCAAACCTCGACCAATCTTCCCTCCGACGTGCGCCGGGCCATGGACGCCGCGCTCGAACGCGAGGCGCCGGCAAACCAGTCCGGGCAGGCCCTAGCGGTGATTGCCAATAACATTGACCAGGCCGTCGAAAGCGAAGGCGCCATCTGCCAGGACACCGGCTGGCCCACGTTTGAAATCAAAACCCCAGTGGGCGCGAACCAGATCGCCATGAAGCGGCAGATCCTGGAGGCCATCGCTGACGCGACCGCGAAAGGCAAGCTACGGCCGAACTCGGTGGATTCGCTCTCCGGGAAAAACAGCGGGAACAACCTCGGCCCCGGCACGCCCCAGGTGCACTTCGAGCAGTGGGAGAGCGACGACATCGAAGTGAAGTTGCTGCTCAAGGGCGGCGGCTGCGAGAACATGAACATCCAGTACTCTGTGCCGTGCGAGCTGCCGCACCTGGGGCGGGCCGACCGCACACTCGACGGCGTGCGCAAGTGCATCCTGCACGCGGTGTGGCAGGCGCAGGGACAAGGGTGCAGCGCCGGCGCGGTGGGCATATGCATCGGCGGCGACCGCACGGCCGGCTACGCGCATGCCAAGGCGCAGCTTTTCCGTTCGCTCGACGACGTGAACCCGAATCCCGATCTCGCCAAGCTCGAAGACTACATCATGCGGGCGTCGAACACGCTGGGTATCGGCACCATGGGCTTCGGCGGCGACGTGACACTGATCGGGTGCAAAGTGGGCGTGCTGAACCGGTTGCCGGCGAGCTTTTTCGTGTCGGTGGCGTACGACTGCTGGGCCTTTCGCCGGCTGGGCGTGGTGCTCGACGTGGGCACCGGCGCCATCAAGCGCTGGCTCTATCGCGACGAAAAACCAGCGGCGAAGATGGCGCGCAGCGAAGGCTTCCCGCTCACCGGCCGCGAGGTGGCACTGGAAGCGCCGCTCAGCGAAGAAAAGGTGCGCGCGTTGAAGGTGGGCGACGTCGTGCTTCTCCAGGGCGAGATGGTCACCGGGCGCGACGCCGTGCACCACTACCTGATGCACCACGATTCGCCCACCAGCCTGCGCGGCGCGGTGCTCTATCATTGCGGGCCGGTAGTGCTGAAGCAGGACGGCCGCTACCGCATGACCGCCGCGGGGCCCACCACCAGCATCCGCGAAGAGCCGTACGAGCATGAAGTGATCAAGCGCTTCGGGGTGCGCGCGGTGATGGGCAAGGGCGGCATGGGTGCAAAGACGCTCGCCGCGCTGAAAGAGTACGGCGCAGTCTATCTGAACGCCATCGGCGGCGCGGCACAATATTACGCACGCTGCATCACCGATGTGCTCGGCGTCGAGCTGCTCGACCTGGGCACGCCCGAAGCCATGTGGCGCATCCGCGTGAAGGATTTTCCGGCCATCGTCACCATGGACGCCCACGGCAACTCGCTGCACGCCGACGTGGAGAAAGCCTCCGCAGTCATCCTCGCAAAACTCGCCGAACCCGTGTTCGAGTAGGACAGGCTTCCAAGCCTGTCCAGCACGATTGCTCAAGGTTGGAGTTGCATCGGACAGCCTTGCAAGGCTGTCCTGCCGCCGCCCCGCGTCACCTCGCAGCCTGTATTGCGGGGAGTCTAGATCTCCTCACCACCTGCCGAATGAGCATGGAGTGGTCCTACATGACCAGCACCGCGCGGGCGAGGAGTTCGCTCCGCTCCATACGCGCGTAGATGTGGTTGATCTCGTCCAGGCGGCAGATTTCCACTTCACAGCGGATTTTTCCCGCGGCGGCCATGTCCAGCAATTCGCGCATCTCGTCGCGCGTGCCCACCGCAGAACCGATGATCTTGAACTCTCCCACCACGAGATCATCGGCGAAAAAGCTGAGGTCTTCCTTGGGCAGGCCCACGACGGCGAGCGTCCCGCGGCGGCGCAGTGTGCGGAAGGCTAGGTCGTAAGCGGCTTTTGCCGGCGCGGTGACCACGGCTATGTGCGGCTCGCCCTCCGCCTTCAATAACTGCCGGGCATCGGAAGCAGTCGCATTGACCACCTGGCTCGCGCCGAGTTTCCGCGCGAAGTCGAGCTTCGCTTCGCTCACGTCCACAGCAATCGTTTCCGCGCCGGCTAGCCGAGCAAGTTGCAGGGCAAGATGTCCCAGGCCGCCCACGCCGAAGACGGCCACACGTTCTCCGGCGCGCAGCCCGGCGTTGCGGCAGGCGTGGAAGACCGTGAGCCCGGCGCAAAACAGCGGCGCGGCTTCGACCGCAGGCAGATTTTCCGGCACGGTGATGGCGTGGCTGGCCTTGATGCGCATGAATTCGGCGTAGCCGCCCGGCGCGTCGACGCCAGTGACTTTGCGGTCGAGGCAAAGATTTTCTGCGCCTTCGTGGCAGGGTTCGCAGGCCCCACAGGTCGAGTAGAGCCAACCGACTCCCACCCGCTGGCCGATGGCGACGCTGCTGACCGCTGCACCGGGTTCCACCACGCGGCCCACCGCTTCGTGGCCGAGAATTGCCGGCAGCGACATCTTCGCGGCGACGTCAGGCCAGTCGCCGTGGGCCATGTGCAGGTCGGAATGGCACACGCCGCAGGCCTCCACGCGGATCAGCACTTCGTCGGCCGGTGGCGCGGGCGCCGGCACGTGCGCGATTTCCAGTGGTTGGCCGAATTCGCGCAAGAGTGCGGCTTTCATGGTGATTCGCCGGCGGGCATCCTACGGCGCAGCATGCGCCCTGTCAACGCGCGACCGTGGCACAGGCATTCTTGCCTGTGCCCATTCCGGGTCTGAATGGCGCCCGGGCTGGCCAGAGCGCACAGCCAAGAATGGCTGTGCTACCGTGCGATTGACGTAGCGCAATGTATCTTCTATACTATCTTTTCTGCGTGGGCTGAATTGATTCGACTTCCCTGCCCTTCCTTTCCAAGGAATCCATCAGGTGAATGGCAGACGTAGATTTGACCTGCGCAGTCTGTAGCGGCGGGTTCACCCCGCCAGAAATGGCGGCATGAAGCCGCCTCTGCATTGCGAATCAGAAGGTGACACAGGCGACATGACTGAGGCATCCTGCCGACGGGAACTGGCGCTGGAGATCCCGGCCGAAGAAGTCCAGAAATCCATGGAAAAGATTGCGCGGGATATCGCGCGGGTGGCGCGGGTGCCGGGGTTTCGTCCCGGCAAGGCGCCGGTGTCGCTGATCCGTCGGCGCTTTGCGGAGGACATCCGCGGCGAAGTGTTGCAGTCGCTGGTGCCGGAGCGGCTGGAGCAGGCCCTGACGGAGCAGAAAATCACCCCGGTGACGCGCCCGCAGGTGGACCATGTGGACTTCCCCGAAGGCGGGCCGGTGAAATTTCGCGCCGTGTTCGAAGTGTTCCCGGAATTCGAGCTGCGGGACTACAAGGGCCTGGAAGTGACCTTGGACGCAGTGGAGATCACCGACGAAGACGTGGCTAAGACGCTCGAAGAAATGCGCAGCCGCGCGGCAACCTTCGCGCCCATCGAGGGCCGCGCCGTGGCCGACGGCGACTTCGCGGTGCTCAAGCTCATCGGGACTCCGGCTGGCGGCGGTGAGCCCTTGCAGGCGGAAAACGTGCTCTGCCACATCGGCGCCGAGGAAACCATCGACGCGTTCAACGAAAACCTGCGCGGCGCCCAGCCCGGCGACAAAAAGCATTTCGATGTGAGCTACCCGCAGGACTACCCCGACCCAAAGCTGGCCGGCAAGACCTATCACTACACGGTGGACGTGCTGGGCATCAAGGAAAAGAAGCTGCCCGAGCTGAACGACGAGTTCGCCAAGGACGTGGACGCGGAATCGCTCGAGGACCTGCGTCAAAAGATCCGCACCAGCCTGGAAGCGGAACGCGATCATCGCCAGCGCGCACAGGCCGAGCAGAAAATGATCGAGACGCTCATCGCCGCGCACGAATTCCCGGTGCCGGAAGCGCTGGTCGAGCACCAGATGGACAGCCGGCTGGAACGGGTGGTGCGGCAACTGGCCTCCCAGGGCGTGGATCCGCGCGCGGTGAACGTGGACTGGGTGAACCTGCGCCAGCGGCAGCGCGAGCGCGCCGTGGGCGACGTCAAGGCGGAGATCATCCTCGACCGCATCGCCACGGCGGAGAGCATCGAAGCCAGCGAGGAAGACCTCGAAAAGGAGCTGGCCGCGCTGGCCGAACGCAGTGGCGAAACGACACAGGCCATCCGGGCTCGCTTGACAAAGCAAGAGGCCCTCGATAGGATGAAATCGAAGCTGCGAAGCGACAAAACACTCGAGTGGCTCTACCAGAACGCCCGGATCAGCACAGCCGCGAAGGAAAGCAAATAGGGAGAAGCCCGGGCACTTCCGCGATCGAAATTCTCCATGAGAAACTCTGACGATTCGATGACCCGCGCGACAACCTTAGTCCCCATGGTGGTCGAGCAGACCAACCGTGGCGAGCGCGCCTACGATATTTACTCGCGCCTGCTGCGCGACAACATCATTTTCATCGGCACGCCGATTGACGACCACGTGGCCAACCTGGTCACCGCGCAACTCCTGTTTCTGGAGGCCGAGGACCCGGAAAAGGACATTTCGCTCTACATCCATTCGCCGGGTGGCTCCATCACCGCGGGCATGGCCATTTACGACACCATGCAGTTCGTGCGTCCGGACGTAGTGACCATCTGCGTGGGCCAGGCGGCCTCCATCGCCGCGCTGCTGCTCTGCGCCGGGGCGCCCAAAAAGCGTTTCGCGCTGCCCAACAGCCGCATCCTCATCCACCAGCCGTGGATGAGCGGGCTTTCCGGCCAGGCCACCGACATTGACATCCACGCGAAAGAAATCCTGCGTATGCGCGCGGTCTTGAACCAGTTGATGGCCACGCACACCGGCCAGGCCATTGAAAAGATCGAGAAGGACGTCGAGCGCGACTTCATCATGACCGCGCAGCAGGCCAAGGACTATGGCCTGGTGGACGAGATCATCCTCAAGCACCGATAGCCCTTGTTCCAAAGCGTTAGTAGCTGAATGGAAGCGGCGCCGCGCAGTAATCCACTGAAGGCGTAGAATACACGATGCGTTCCACACGGAGCAGTGAACGGGGAACCGCCCGGAGGCGCCCACACCAGTGAAAAAATTCAACTCAGAAGAGACGTTGCGCTGCTCCTTCTGCCACAAGACGCAGGAGCAGGTCGAGAAGCTGATCAGCTCGCCTTCCGATTACCCGCGCGCGTACATTTGCGACGAATGCGTCAGCGTCTGCCGGCAGATCCTGGACGACGAAAAACGCGAGCAGGCCACGGCCGTGAACCGCCGCCTGCCCCGCCCGCCGGAGATTAAGGCGTTCTTGGACGGCTACGTGATCGGCCAGGACAAAACCAAAAAGAAACTGGCCGTGGCCGTGTACAACCACTACAAGCGCATCTTCCTGAACCGCCAG
>Ga0073934_10001498_pt1 | contig 55498 bp, 43 predicted proteins | sample LarsenN4metaG_FD_76834 | JGI IMG/M metagenome (GOLD analysis project Ga0073934, IMG submission 76834) | Hot spring sediment bacterial and archeal communities from British Columbia, Canada, to study Microbial Dark Matter (Phase II) - Larsen... ...
ATCGCGTGTCCCGACACGTGACTCACGCTTTAACGTACGATAATCCCGCAGGCGAAACGCAAAATTCGAGACGTTAGTCCCGTCCTGGCTGTGCGACGTCCGCAGGAAATGTCCAAACTCCAGTGCGCGGTCATAGACCGCGCCTACAGTGGCCGATCTGAGATGCAGGCGCGTCCAATTTTCAACTCTCCAGCCTGCGTCCATCCTCCAATTGCGCGATATACCAGCCCGCCATCTTCTCAATGAACTCTTCGGTAACTGGCGGGCATTCGATTCCCGAACCCTTGAGCGCTTCGACCGTGTTGCGACTGTCGAATTGGGGTTCGCCTTGAAGGTACATCGAGTAGAAGGCCATTTGTTTCTGGAAAAGCGCTTCGAGTCGAGTCATGGGACGCTGCTCGAAGCTGGCGGGATCGACGAGCCGCACGCCTTCCACGCGCAGCAAACGGCAGATGCGGCGCAGCCAGACATGGTTTTCGGTCGCTGCGGGATTCGTGAGATGGTAGACGCCGCCGGCGCTGGAATCGCGTTGCGCGATGGCGGCCATTCCGTTGACGACGTAATCGATGGGAACGAAATTGAGCGTGGTATGTTCACGGCCGAGGATGCGGAGCGGCAGATGCGCAACATCTTTCGCGTGGCCGCGCCGTCTCAGGCGCGCGACAGCCGACCACAGGCCCCGAATGAAAGCGTAAACGCCGTGGAAGTGCGTGGCGCGTCCGGTGCGCGAGTGGCCAATCACGATGCTTGGCCGGTAAACCGTGGCGATGATCCTTCCGTCCGCGTGCTCGCTTCGCACCAAAGACTCGGCCCTGCACTTGGATTCTTCGTACGCGTTGCGGAACGTTTGACCCGCCTCCAGCTCGGATTCGAGAGCGGCCGCGCGGTTCCCAGCGACATACGCCGTGCTGACATGATGCAGCCTTCGCGACGGCGTGCGCTTCGCAAACTCGACAACGTGCCGTGCGCCGTCGACGTTCATCCGGAAAATCTCTTCTCTCTCATCTTCCGAGAATGAAAGAGACGCTGCGCAGTGCCATATTTCATCGGTTCCGGCGGCGAGGGCGGCGGCCTCGGTTTCCGGCAGCGCGAAGCCGGGAACTCCAATGTCGCCTTCCAAAACGTTCACGCGGTCGGAAAAACGCGCCGGCGCCTCGACGCACGCGCTCACGTCGTTCAGCGCCTCCAGCACGCGTTCGCGCGCCGGCCTTGTTTTGGAACCGCGCGCGAGAGCCGTGACCTGGCGGCCTTCTTCAAGCAGCGTCCATGCGAGATGGCTTCCGACGAAACCCGTGGCGCCGGTAATGAGCACGCGTTTGCGCTCATGCATGGTAGGGCTGGAGCCGTTCAATCAATTCCTGGCCGGAGCTGCGTTTGTAGAAGTGTGAGATGGAGGCGCGAAGCCGGTTCCATGCGCCGGGTCCTTGAAGAATGACATCCTTCACGTCATCGAGCCGGGAGGCTGCAAAGCCGAAATCGTAGTGGGTCGCGGCGTGAAACAAGCCGGACTCTTGCGGCATCAGGCCCCGTACGCCGAGCAGCAGCACCGGCACTTCGCACGCGAGCGCTTCATACGTCGACAACGCTCCCGGCTTCGTCAGAACGAGATCCGAGACCGCCACGCACCGGTGAATGTCGTCGACGAAGCCGAAGACGCGGGTCCGCCGGTCGTTGGTTTCGCGAACAAGATTCTCGATCCGCCGCCGCAGCCGCGCGTTGCGTCCGCAGACAACGAGGATATTGGCGCCGGCCGCCGCCTGCCGCACGCGTCGATAGACGGCGTAAACGGGGCCGCCGCCGCGCGCGCCTCCGTTGATCAGGATGGTGTCCGCCTCGCCGAGCTTCAGATCGCGCCGCAGCGCATCGATCTGACTTGTATTCAGCGGATGGAATTGCCTCCGCACCGGCATCGGAACGCGTTCGATTCGCCACGCCGGAACGCCCATCGCTGTGAGGGCTTGAAGAGCCTCCGCCGTCGCCACGAAGTAGCGGTCTACATAAGGAGAAGCCCATCCTTGCCAGAACGGCGGAAAGGGATCCGTCAAGAATGTAAAACAAGGAATCTTCAAGCCCTCTTCCTTGATGAAGCGCTGTACAAAATGATTGAGCATCGGATGGACCGACAAGAGAACATCGGGCGCTTCGGAGTCCAGAAATGACCGGATGTAATCTCGGGCGCTGGAATAGAAAATCTCGCGCTCGTTGGGACGGCAGCGGTCGATGAACCAGAAGTACTGCCACATCCATTGCGGCCGATGCGCCAGCAGCGCGTTGTAGAATCGCGCCAGCAACCGATTGAATCGGCCCGATTCTTCGAGAGGCCGTCGGACTGAAACCTGCAAACCGGCCGCAGCTCCCGCAGATTCGAGAGCGGAAGCTGCGCTATTGTGTCCTTCCCCCGTGTCGGAGGAAAGAATCAACAACTTCGTCATAACGAGCCCACTCTTATAGCACAAAAGACATGCCTCCTAATCCAGGGCGTCAGCATGCTTGAGAAATCGTGGAAGACGGGGAATTCGAAATTGGACGAATCCTGCATCTCAGATCCGAAATCTGAGATTTCTGAATGGACTAGCGCGGGTCCGGAAAGGCGCCTTCCTCCGAAACAGTCCAATCTGCAGTTTCAAATTTCGGATTTGAGATGCAGGATTCGTCCAATTTCAAATTCCCCATCTTCCCGGATTTCTCAGCATTTTCGCGGCCCGGTATTCGACGTGATTTCGTAAATAGTATGATTCTTTATAAGGGAGACCGGCCAGAGATGCGCAAGGTGGCCGTCATCGACGATAATTCCGACAACCGGCTCATCATTCGGACGATTCTGGAAGATTCCTACGAAGTTATCGAATTTTCGGGCGGCCTCGAGGCCCTGGAGGGCTTTAAGCGGAATCTTCCGGATATTGTCATCCTCGACATCTCGCTGCCCGAGATGGACGGCACAGAGATTCTTCGCCGTCTCCGCTCGGACGAGCAGCTCAAAAGCCTGCCGGTGATCGCGCTTACGGCGCACGCGATGGTTGGAGATCGCGAGAAATATCTTGCGGCCGGATTCGACGATTACGTAGCCAAGCCCATTCTGGACATGAAGGTGCTGTTCAACACGATCCAGCGCTGGCTGCCGGGATAGGCGAGGGAATCGCACGTCCCTCCAAGTGGCGTTTGCAGACCCACCGGCAAGCGCGGCAATTACGGGCTCTTCCTCATTGTAAGCGGCTGCAGACACGCGCCTTGTGCGGGTTGCCGAGGAGCGTATGTACGCCGAGTCTTTCGGAACTCACCTTGCATGATCCAACTTCACGCGGGAGGAGGAGCGCTACGCCTACCATGAGCAAACGGTCCATTCTTGTCGTTGACGATGATCGAAGTGTTCGGACCTACCTGTCGGAGTTTTTGACGTCATGCGGCCACACGGTGGAATGCCTCGAATCCGGAGAGCAGGCGATGGCTCGTCTTGCTTCCGGCTACACGCCGTCGCTGATCGTACTGGACGTCATTATGCCTGGCATTGACGGCATCGAAGTTCTCGAGAGCGTCAAAAGAACTAATCCGTCAATCCCCGTCATCATCCTCTCCGCAGTTGGGCAGACGAAGACCGTCGTCGACGCCATGAAGATCGGCGCAGCGGATTTTCTCGTCAAGCCTTTTGAAGGACCCGAGCTCGAGCTTGCCATTGAAAACGCGCTGGAAAAATACAAGCTCCGCGAGGAGGTCAAGACGCTGAAGCGGCAGCTGGATCATTACGTCGACTTCGGCGAAGCGCACTCCACCAACCCGCGGGTGACTCGGGTGAAAGAGATCGCGCGGCAGGTCGCCGACACGGACGTGCCCGTGCTCCTGCTTGGCGAATCGGGAGTCGGCAAAGAAGTACTGGCCCGGTTCATTCACAACAATTCGTCCAGGAGGGATCAGCCGTTCGTCAAGATCAACTGTGCGGCGCTTCCGCACGACCTGCTGGAATCCGAGCTCTTTGGGTATGAGAAAGGCGCATTTACGGGCGCCCTGAACGAGAAGCCGGGCAAGTTCGAGCTTGCCGACAAGGGAACATTGCTGTTGGACGAAATCGGCGAGATGACGCCCCACCTGCAGGCGAAGCTCCTCCATGTGCTCCAAGATTCGGAGTACACGCGCCTCGGAGGCAAGAAGCTCGTGCGCGTGGACGCGCGCATACTCGCGTCCACGAATATCAACCTCGAAGAAGCTGTGGCGAAGGGCTCATTTCGAGAGGATCTGTACTTTCGCCTGAATGTCATTCGGCTGGATCTTCCTCCCTTGAGGGAACGGCGAGAGGACATCCCCGGTCTGGCGAAGTACTTCTTCGAACGATACGGCGAGCGCTACAAAAGCTCCGTTCAAGAACTCCCTCCGGAACTCCTCGACGCTTTCCTCCGCTATGACTGGCCGGGCAACATCCGCCAGCTCGAAAACGCAGTGAAGCGCTTTCTGATTCTGCCGGACATTACGATGACTCTGACCGAGCTGAAAGAGCCCGCCGCCGGAGCTGCAGCCGCGGCGGCGACCGTTCCTGCGCGGCCCAAAGAAGACCGGATGTCTCTGAAGGACGTCGGCTCCCGCGCCGCCGAACAGGCGGAGAAGGAACTCGTGCTGCGCGTCCTGGAAGAGACTGCGTGGAACCGGAAGCAGGCGGCGCGGCGTCTGAACATCTGCTACAAGGCGCTTCTCAACAAGCTCAAACGCTGGCAACTGGACAACCGTCACGGCATGGCCGGCATGATCCAACGTCCGGGCGGCGGCGGCGCGTTTCCGCCGCCGTTGTTTTAGGATGCCGCTACGGATCAGCCGCTGCGCGGTCACAGACCGCGCCTACAACCGTCTTCGCAAAAACTGTAGGCGCGGTCTATGACCGCGCATCTGCGTCATCTGCACCTAACCAGCGTTGCACGGACCTTCCACGTAAGAACCTGAATACAACAGCTTCGTTCCCGGGGCGCCTTCCTAAACCTCGCTTCGCTTGAGCCTTAACCTACGGCAAGAGTCGTGCACTTGCTTTGGAGAATCACACGTCACGAGGTGTGGAATGAAACTCAGACTCTTCGTCGCAACCGTATTCTCCCTCTGCGTGGCCGGGCTCGGCGCGGCGCAGAACGCGGCGCAGAACGCGACGCAGAACGCGGGCGCCAACGCGACGTCAGGCGCCTTTGGAGGGTCGGAATACCGTTTGGGTCCGGACGACGTCATTCAGGTTTTCGTCTGGAAGGAGCCTGAACTGTCGACGGACGTTGTGGTTCGTCCGGACGGAAACGTCTCCCTTCCGCTGATCGGCGAGCTGCCGGCCCATGGAAAAACTTCGGTCCAGTTGCAGGGTGAGATTGCGTGGAAGCTGTCCGAGTACCTCGCGGAGCCCATCGTCAACGTCATCGTCAAAGAAGTGAACAGCGCCAAGGTTTCGGTGCTTGGGGAAGTAAAAAATCCTGGCGTGTACAAGATCGGCAATCGCGCGACCCTGCTGGACGCCGTAGCCATGGCCGGCGGCTTTACCGAATACGCCAAGCGGGACAACATTACGGTTATCCGGAGCATGCCTGATGGAGAGCAGAAGAGGTTCAAGCTGAATGTGAACCAACTCATCAAGAACTCCAAGGGCGACCTCTTCTACGTTCTGCCTTACGACAAGATTTACGTGCAGTAGATCGACGGACGTTTTCAAATGAAAAGGCTCCTGCTGACGCTGTCTCTTCTTCTGTGCGCCGTGCAGGCTTACGCTCAGCAAGCCAGAAGCGGCTATACCGGCTTCGCGCTGACTTCACCTTTGGAAGTGAGTGGAGGACAGGATTCCAACTTTCTTATCGACCGCACCAGCACACTTGAAAAGTTGTTCTTCCTGTCGCTGTCTCCAACCGTGCAACAGCAAACGCCGCTGGCTCAGCCGAAGGCGTTTGACGACCAGGTACTGCTCGTGAATGCGCCGACGCTGTCATATCTGGCCGACACGCAGCGACTGGAGCTCGCCGTCAACTATCGGCCCGAGTTTGAACTCTTCCGGCAGAATTCCGACCAGAACGCGTGGAATCACGACTTCAGCGCCGGCTTCGCCTATCTGCTCAATCGGCGGACCGAGATTTTCGTCGGCGATATGTTTCGAGCGACCCAGGATCCGAGCCGCACGGTCCAGTCCGTGTCGCTGCTGCTTCCCAGAAACCAGTATTCGGAAAACGCATTTCGAGCATCGCTGACTCAGAGCCTTTCCGCATTGACGCGCTTCGAGCTGCGTTTCGACGACACGGTGACGAAGTACGGTCAGGACGATCCCTTTCAAGTGCGCCTTCTGGACACGAGGACGACAGGCGGGGCCGTCGTCTTCACTCACATGGTGAAGCGCAATCAACGCTTCCGCGGCACATACGCCATGTTCCGCGCCCGGCCGGTCGATCAACAAGACGAAGGCGACAGCGTAGTGGACGTCGAGCGCGTGGGATTGAGAGAGCCCACGCACACGGTTATCGGCGCGTACCAGTTTGGGCTGAACGCCACAACGATTGTCGAAGGTTCAGGTGGACTCGCCAACGGCGACGGGTTGAACAGCTACGTATGGAGCGTCTCGGCCGACAAGCTGATTGGAGAGATGGTCATCGGCGGCGCATACGGCCGCACCCTGCTGTTTTACGGAAACGACCCCACGGTGCTGGCAACCGGCCTCCGGTCGAACGATGTTTACGAAGTCGCTTCGTTTCGAATACGCGGCCGGCTTAAACCGCGCATGGATCTTCTGCTGAACGTGACGGCGGCGCGGGACGTCTCCGAAAACGTCTTCAAACGCACGCGATCGCTGCTGGCGCGGCTTCGTTTGGACTATCAATGGACGGACCGCACGGCGACGTTCCTCAATCTGGAAACGTATCAACAGAGCCGAAACGACTTCGTGAACGACGCGCTCGCCCGGAACCGGATGTTCGTGGGAATCGAGTACTCGCTTACCAGCGACACCCGCCGTCCGGTTACAAATTTCGGCCGGGAGCCGGAATACATCGGCCTGCCCGGGCGAGGCCGACGCCGTTAGGCGCGCGCCCAGAGGGACTGGAGGGACTGGAGGAAACGGAATGGCGGTAAAGACTCCGGACAACACGATCTCAATCTTCTCGCTGCTCGAAACGCTGAAGCGCCGCAAGCTGTTCGTGATCATTCCGACCATTCTTGTCGGCGCGGGCTTCTTCCTGTATGCATGGTTTCAACCCAACCGGTATCGCGCCCAGACGCTCCTTGCGGCGGAGCATCTGACGCCCCCGGGCTATTTGAAGGAAGTAGCGCCGCAGCCGCTCAACATCCAGGAGCATCTCTGGACTGTCCGCGAAGTGCTGTTTGCGCCGCCTGTGCTCGAAGCCGCGGCGCGCGTTCTGCCCCAGTACCAGCAGGCGGATGTTCTTCCGGCCGAAGCGGTCGAGATGGTGAAGAAAGGGATCTCGATCAAGGTCGAAAGCGAGCACACGTTCACTATCGCCTACGACGGGGACGAGCCCCGCCAGGTCGCCGACGTCGCCAATGCGCTCGCCCGCATGTTCGTCGACCGCGCGTCCGCGAAGTCCGATGCGAGGGTGGAGGACGCAAAGACCATCATCCAGCAGCAGCTCGACGCCCTCAAAGCGCGGCTCGAAGAGCAGGACCGTCAGGTTCGGCAATACAAGCAAAACGCCGCCCATGAACTTCCCGAGCACGTGGACGCCAATATTCGCGTCGTCGACGAACTGCAGTCGCAACAACTGGCCGTCGCCTCCAAGATCGCCGACGACGAGGCGCGGCGCATCAGCATCGAGAAGGAAATGCGCGAGCTCGAAGCGCAAGGGGCCCTGGATCAGCCTGTCTTCAGTGAGAAGACGCCGAATGAAGCGCGTCTCGACGAGCTGCGCATCCGGCGCGAGGAGCTTCGGACGCGCTACACGTCCAAGCACCCCGAGATTCTCAAGATCGAAAGCGAAATCCGCGAACTCGAAGCCTCGTTGAAAGACGCGCCGGGCAAGCTTCGCATGGAGGCGAACCCCGTCTACCTGCGATATGTCCAACTGAAATCGGAGCTCGAAGGCGTCGAGCAACGGATCCGCAGCTACGCGCGGGAGCAGAAATCGATCATGGACCAGATCAACGCGTACCGCCGTCGCATCGAGTCCGCGCCGCAGCACGAGCGGGCGCTCGACGCGATGACGCGCGAAATGTTGGTTGGCGAGTCCCAACTCCATGCGCTGCTCGATAAGCAGCTCGACGCCAGCATCTCCGAAGGCCTTGGAAAATCGAAGAGCGGCGTCGCCTTCGCGGTCGTGGAGCCCGCGAGCGTCCCATCCCATCCGTTCAGCCCGCGCCGCGAGCGCATCATTCTCATGGGAATCTGCGCCGGCTTTGGTTTGGGACTCATTCTGGCGTTCTTCATGGAGCAGAGCGATACGACGTTCGGAAACATCGACGATTTCCAGACCTTTACGAACATGCCCCTGATTGGAGTCATTCCGACGGTCTCCGGCCAGGACGAGGTTCGAGGGAAGAACGCTCTCGTCGCTCTGACCGCTCCCGATTCAGTGCCCGCGGAGCAGTACCGGATTCTCGGCATGAAGATTCACCAGTTGTGCCTGCAAGAGCAGACGCGCGTCCTGATGGTCACCAGCGCGGCGGGCGGCGAAGGCAAGTCGATGACCGCAATCAATCTCAGCCTTGTTCTCACAGCCATGGCGGGAGGGCCGGTGCTGCTGGTCGACGCGGATATGCGCCGGCCGCGGCTGCACGAGTATTTCGGCATCGAAGTGGAGCGCGACAGGGGCTTCTACAACCTGATACTCAAGCCCGACGACGACATTCACAAGTACCTCGTACGGTTTGAGCACCTCAGCGTCATTCCCGGGAGCGCGCCGAATTCAAATCCCGTCGGACCTCTGGCGTCTCCCCGTGTGCGGACCCTGTTTGACCGCTTCAGGACTGAATTCGGACTGATCGTTGTGGACGCGCCGCCGACGCTGCCGATCGCAGACAGTCACATACTCAGCGGGCTCTGCGACAAAGTTCTGTTCGTCGTGCGAGCCCGCAGGACGCCTCGCGAGCTGTTTCAGCACGCCGTTGAGAGTTTCGACGCGGGGAACCTGATCGGCGCGGTGCTGAATGACGTAGAGCACCAGCGCAGAAGCTACGGCTACGCGTACGAGTACTACCGAGAGAACTACCTGATAAGGAAGTAGTAGTGTCGAAGGTTTTGAAGTTCAGCGGCGTCGTACCAGCCGGCGTCATCCTGGTATTTGTCTTTCCGCCGGACCTGTCGACCGTGTATGGCGCGGCCATCGCATCCGCTTTTCTGATGCTGGGACTTGTGGCATTGAGGCCCGTCGTCACGACCCGGCGCTCCCGCCGCGGCGCCCTTGTACTGGCGGGGGCTTCTCGCGAGCGGGCCCAGCGTCTCTGCGACGAATTCATCAAGCGGTCCTGCCGGGTTCGCATCGTGGGGCGCTCCGAATTGGCGCAACTGGCGGCGGGGACTGTGCGCATGGACTCCGTGGCGTCGATCGTTCTTGCCGACGGCGCCGCCGTTGAAGCGTCGGAGGAAATCGCCGAGGCGCTGCTGCATTGCAAGCTGCGAGGCGTAAGAGTCGAAACAGCCGCCGCATTCCTCGAACGGCAAACCGGCAAGGTCTCGCTGGAAGACGTGTCCCCAAAGTGGTTCGCGCTCGCCGACGGGTTTTGCTATTCACGGGCCCGTCTGGCGCTGAAACGAGCTGTGGACCTGCTCCTGGCCATCCTACTGCTATTCGCAGCGGCCCCCGTCGCCTTGGCCGCCGCGATCGCCATCCGTCTGGAGTCCAAAGGTCCGGCCATCTTCAAACAGGTAAGAGTGGGGCGCGGCGGCCGGAACTTCACGCTCTACAAATTCCGTTCAATGCGGGAAAACGCAGAGCAGGACGGCCCAGTGTGGGCGCAGAAAAACGACCATCGCGTGACCAGGGTCGGCCGGTTTCTGCGGGCGACCCGAATCGACGAGCTGCCGCAGGTCATCAACGTTCTTCGGGGGGATATGAGTTTTGTAGGACCCAGGCCGGAGCGTCCCTACTTTGTGGATCTGCTGAAATCGAGAGTCCGTTATTACGATCTGCGTCACTGTACCAAGCCGGGAATTACCGGTTGGGCCCAGGTGATGTTCCCGTATGGAGCTTCAGTCGAGGACGCATATCAGAAGCTCCAGTACGACTTGTACTACGCCAAGAACCTGTCACTACGGCTCGACCTCTTAATTCTTCTGAAAACCGTACGAGTGGTGATTACTCGACAGGGACGGTGAGCCCGGCCGGCATCGTCCGCAACTGGAGGGTGTATGTGTGGAATTGTCGGTTACATCGGTTCTCGAGATGTGCCAACAGTGCTTGTCGAGGGACTGAAGAAGCTGGAGTACCGCGGCTACGACTCCTGCGGGGTAGCGATCATGGAGCCGTCCGAGCCGAAGCTGATTCGTTCCGTCGGCAGGATCGCCGGGCTTGAAGAAAAGCTGCGGACGGTTCTTGCAGGCAACGGCGCGGCCCATTATGGAATCGGTCACACGCGATGGGCCACGCACGGCCGTCCGAGCGAGACCAATGCGCATCCCCACTACGACTGCACGGCGCGCTTCTATGTCGTGCACAACGGCATCATTGAAAACTACATGGAGATCAAACGGCGTTTGACGGAGAAGGGCTGCAGGTTTGTCACGGCCACGGACACGGAAGTGTTGCCCCATCTCATCGAATCCTTCTACGAGGGAAATCTTGAAGACGCGGTTCGCCGCGCGCTCCGCGAAGTGGAAGGCGTGTACGGGATGGTCGCCGCCAGCAGTCTGGAGCCGGAGCGGATCGTCGCGGCCCGCAAGGGAGCGCCTCTCGTCATCGGCGTCGGCGCCGGAGAAAACTTCATCGCGTCGGACGTTCCGGCGTTGCTGCCGTACACGCGCCGGATGATGTTTTTGACCGACGGGGACCTGGCGGTTATCGAGCGGGAAGGCGTCGAGATCAAAGACGCGAAGGGCGCGCCGCAACGGAGAAATCCGGAAACGATCTCGTGGAGCGCGGAGATGGCGGAGCGCGAAGGATATCCGCATTTCATGCTCAAAGAGATCTACGAACAGCCCCGCGCCATCCGGGACACGTTGCGCGGGCGGATCGCCAACGACGGGTCCGTCTCGCTCGACGGTGAACTAGCAGGCGTCGATATCGGCGCCGTGGACCGCGTGAGCATCGTGGCATGCGGCACGTCCCTGCATGCCGGGATGATCGGCAGGTTCGTCATCGAATCGCTGGCGCGGATCCCCGTCGACGTCGATTACGCGTCTGAATTCCGGTACCGCAATCCCGTAGCTGGTCCGAGGACGCTTGTGGTCGGCGTCACGCAGTCGGGAGAGACCGCCGACACGCTTGCCGCCATGAAAGAAGCTCACGAGCGCGGCGCCCCCGTCCTCGCCGTCTGCAACGTCGTCGGAAGCCAGGCGTCCCGGCAGAGCGATGCAGTGCTCTATACCCATGCAGGGCCCGAGATCGGAGTGGCCTCCACGAAGGCCTTCACAACGCAACTGGCGCTGCTCTTTCTCCTGGCTCTGCAGATGGCCCAGGTCCGGAAGACCGTCCCGCAATCGGAGATCGCCAGGTACACGCGACTGCTTGGGGCCGCGCCGGACCTGCTCCAGCAGGTGATCGACCGCTCGGCTGAGATTCCCGCTCTGGCCAAGAAGTTTATGAACTATCGATCGTTTCTCTACTTGGGACGCGGGATCAACTATCCCGTCGCGATGGAGGGCGCCCTCAAGCTGAAAGAAATCTCCTATATCCATGCGGAGGGATACACGGCGGGAGAGATGAAGCACGGTCCCATTGCGCTCATCGACCATGAAATGCCGGTCGTTGTATTGGCGCCCATGGACAACGTGTATCGGAAGACCATGGGAAACATTGAAGAAGTCAAGGTCCGCGACGGGATTGTCATTGCCATCGCGACCGAAGGCGACGCCGAGATTGGGCAGAAGGCGGACCATGTGATCTATCTGCCCAAGTCCGATCCCTGGATCAATCCGATTCTGACCACGATACCGCTGCAACTGTTTTCCTATTACGTGGCTTCTCTGCGAGGGCTCGACGTCGACAAGCCGCGAAATCTCGCAAAGAGCGTAACGGTGGAATAAAGGGGGAATGCGGATTTCGGATTGCGGATTGCGGATTTGAGCAGTTTCAAATCCGCAATCCGCAATCCGCAATCCGAAATCATCTATGGAGATAGTCTTCTGGTCTTCACTGATCTTTCTAGCCTACGCCTTCTTCGGCTATCCGCTTTTGCTCGCCATTGCCGGGACCGTGGCGCGGAGGCCGGTGCACAAGCGGCCGATTGAGCCGGCGGTCACGGTGATTCTGGCCTCGCGGGATGACGCCGCAACGATCGACGAGCGCGTGCAAAACATTCTGGACGTCGACTATCCAAGAGAAAAGCTGCAGGTCATCGTGTCGCTGGACGGACCCTCCAACGGCGCGGGCGAGCTTGCAGAGAAATACGGGCCGGAGGGCGTAGAGTTCATCCAATCGCACACGCCTCGCGGCAAGGCCGCCGCGATCAACGCGGCCGTGGCCCGCGCAACGGGCGACATTTTGGTGTTCGCGGACGCGCGGCAGACGTTCGATCCTGCTGCGGTCCGGCAATTGGCGTCGAATTTCGCGGATTTTCGGGTCGGCGCCGTGAGCGGCGACCTCATCCTCGAAAACGGCAGGGCGGCCGCCTGCGGCCAGGCCGTTGGCGTCTACTGGAATTACGAGAAGATGATCCGCGCGATGGAAAGCCGGGTGCACTCGATTGTCGGCGTGACAGGAGCTATCTACGCGATTCGCCGGCGGCTGTTCGAGGCATTGCCCGACGACCTGATACTGGACGACGTCTTCACCCCGATGAAAGTCGTACTTTCCGGAAAGCGCGTGGTTTTCGAGCCGGACGCGAAGGCGTATGACGGAGTGTCCTGCTGCGCTGAGGCGGAGTACACGCGCAAGGTGCGCACCCTGGCGGGAAACTACCAACTGCTCGCGAGAATGCCGGTGCTCCTGGTTCCCATACGGAACCCACTCTGGTGGCAGTTTACATCCCACAAGGTGTGCCGTTTGATCGCTCCGTTTGCGCTGGCGGCCCTCTTCATTTCGAATGCGCTTCTGGTCGGCGGCGCCTACTACGCGGCGTTTTTTGTCGTCCAAAGCGCATGGTACTCGGCGGCGCTCATGGGTCGCATCGAAATGAACCGGCGGCTTCCGGCTCGCGGCTGGACCGCTGAATCGAGGAAGGCGGCATGAGGGGCTTGCTGCTCGTGCCTTATTCGTTCGTCGTTCTGAATCTGGCCGCGGTTGCGGGTCTCTACTACTTCATCACGGGAAGGAAGGATCTGTGGTCGAGCAACCGTTGCGTGCACGCGCGAAACAGTCTGCTGCGCCGGCCCTGACGGTCCGCCGTATCGACGACCTCGACGCTTTCAACGCCATCGAGGCGGACTGGAACCGTCTGGTAGAGCGCTCGGACGCGGATCCCATTTTCCTGTCGCACACGTGGCTCCGCACATGGTGGGAGTGCTTCGGACGCGGACGACGACTCCATGTGATCACAGTCTGGGCGGATGACCGGCTGATTGGCGCGGCGCCGCTCATGGCGACGGCCGGCCGCTTCTATGGGCTTTCACTACGACTTCTGGAGTCTATTTACAACTACCATACGCCGCGCTTCGACTTTCCCGTAGCTGAACGCCGCGACGAAGTGTACTCGGCCGTCTGGAGGGAACTGTCGCGCGAGGACGGGCCGTGGGATGCGGTCGTGCTGGCCCAAGCGCCGGAGGAGTCTCCCCTGGTTTTCGAGATGAAACGCCGCGCTGTTTGTGACGGATGGCTGGCGGGACAGTGGACGCCGAGCCCTTCTCCGGTGATCCGACTGGACTGCGACTATGCAAGCTTCCTGAAACGCCTGACGAGCAAGGAACGCTACAACCTACGAAGGCGCCTGAGCCGGCTTCAGCAGTTGGGCCCTGTTCAACTGGAGGAAGTCCGCGACAGACAGCGTGTTCGCGAAGCCATGAAAGACGGCCTGCGCATTGAGGCCGCGGCGTGGAAAGGTGAAAACGGCACGGCGATCAACTCGGACGCCGACGTCGAGGAATTCTACACGCGGTTGGCCGAGCGCGCCGCTGACGCCGGACTGTTGCGCCTCTATTTTCTCCGTTCAGGCGATAAGCGAATCGCGTTCAACTACTCGTTCGTGGACCGGTCGAAGATCTATGCGGTGAAAATCGGTTACGACCCGGACTATCACACCTACTCGCCAGGACACCTCCTGTTGCTGGAAATCATTGAGCGCGCCTGTAGTCAGGGAATTCAGGAGTACGACTTTCTCGGAGGCGACGACGAATGGAAGTACATGTGGACGAGCGACGTTCATCGCCACGAGTGGCTGTTTCTCTTTCGGAATCGCCTCCGTCCCAGGCTGATTTATCGCGCGAAGTTCCACCTGGCGCCGCGGCTGAAACGCTTTATGCGGAAATAGCGGAGTGATCGATGTATATCCCGGCTTGGCCGAGCCTCAATCCATCTTATTTCCTGAGGCCACGCGAGACTAAACCGTTGCCGTTTCCGTTGAATTCCAGCGCGACCACTTACTTCTACGTCGCGCGCAACGGAATCTACCACCTCTTCAAGCGCCTTCAGCTCGGACCGAATGACGCGGTGCTTGCGCCGGACTACCACCACGGCAACGAAATCTATGCCATTCGCGCGGCGGGCGCGGCCGTGACGTACTACCCGATCAAGCGGGACCTGACTTTGGATCTGGACGTCGTAGAGACGCTGTGCAGGCGTCGTCCGCGGGTGTTGTATGTGACGCACTTTATCGGCTGGCCTCAGCCGATGGAGGAGATCCAGGCGCTGTGCCGGCGGCATGACATCATGCTGATCGAAGACTGCGCGCTGTCGCTGTTGAGCTCCTACAGAGGCGCCCCTCTCGGCGCGTTCGGAGACTACTCGGTGTTCTGTTTGTACAAGACTCTGCCGCTTCCAAACGGCGGCGTTCTTGTGAGGAACACGCCTACGGCGCCTGTCCATGGCGACGTGAAACTGACGTACGCGAACAAGCTGTCGGTGGCGGCGCGCAGCCTGGAGTTGATGCTGCAGTGGATTCGCATTCACTACGAGCGCTGCGGCCGCGCGCTGTTCGAGATCAAGCGCCGCGCCGGACGGGGCCTGAGCGCGGCGCGCATCGAACGCGCGCCGGTCGGCAATACAGGGTTTGACGCATCAGCGGCCAACGTCGCGATGTCGGCCGTGTCGCGACGGCTTCTCGACCGATTTGATTACGATGAAATCCGCCGCATCCGCCAGCGCAATTTCCGGTTTCTCCACGACGCTCTGGCCGGCCGCGCCGCGCTGCTCCCGATCGAGTTGACGGAGGACGTTTGTCCTCTGTTTTTCCCGCTGCCGGTCAAAGACAAAGCGTTCGCAGCCAGGGCTCTCTGGCAGCGCGGGATCGACGTCGTGGAGTTCTGGAATGAAGGCGACCCCGCGGCTCGGCGGGACGGCTCCGACGCGGCGTTTCTCCGCCGGCACGTCCTGGAAATCCCGATTCATCAGGACGTCACGCTGAAGCACCTGCATCAGGTTGCGGAATTGACGATGCGCTTAGGGCTGTGCAGGTGAACAATGCACATCGAAGTCGTCGCCAATCCTGAAGAATTCTTCCGGCTGCGCGCCGAGTGGAACGAGCTGCTGGAGGACAGCGCATCGAAATCGGTCTTTCTCAGCCATGAGTGGCTGTTCACCTGGTGGCGCCGCCTTGCGGAAGGCCGCCGCCTCTGGATTTTGACGGCGCGCGAAAACGGCCGCCTGGCGGGCGTTCTGCCGCTGGCGTTGCGGCCGGCGCAACTAGCCCGCATGACTCCTCCGCTGCTGGAGTTCATTGGAAGCGGAGTTATTGGCTCCGACTATCTGGACGTAATTGTCCGGAGGGGAATGGAGACCGAAGTATGCGGCGCGTTTGCGGAGCGTCTCGAGCGTGAACGAACCATGCTGCAGTTGTCCCAGATCCGCAGGGGGGCCTGCACAGCGGCCCTATTGGCCGAGCGTCTCCAGGATTTGGGATGGACGGTCCATGATGCGCGAATCAATGTATGTCCGTACATTCCGCTGGAGGGCCGGACGTGGGAAAACGTGCTCGCCGCGCTCGGCCCAAGTCAGAGGTACAACTTTCAACGCCGCCTGAAAAATCTTTCCGCCATGTCCGGCTTCAGCGTTGCGCAAGCCTCTACGGCGGCGGAGGCGACGCAGTTTCTGGATGCGCTGATCCGCTTGCATCGAGATCGATGGGAGTCGCGAGGGGTTCCGTCGGAAGCGTTCCAGACGGAAAGCGTTTGCGCCTTCCACCGCGAGTTCATCCTCCTGGCGCTCGAGCGAAACTGGCTGCGGCTGATGACGATCTGGGTTGAAGGACGCCCGGCGGCGGCTCTTTACGGGCTGGCGTACGGCGGCGTCTTTTCGTTCTATCAGTCGGGCTTCGATCCGCACTATTCGAAGTGGAGCCTCGGGCTGGTCATGATGGGCCTGGCTATCCGGTCGGCGCTGGAACAAGGGTGTGTGGAATACGACCTGTTGCATGGAGGCGAGGCATACAAGTTCCACTGGGCTCGGGAGACCCGCGAGTTGGGGCGGCTCGAGGCGTTTCCATCGCACGCCAGCGCCCGCTTTTATAAGCGCGCCATTCACCTCAACCGGGCCGCGCGCAGGATGGCAAGCCGTGTGCTGCAAAGGATTTGAAGACAACGGCCCGTCGATTCCTCGAGACAATGATGCGGAAAGTAGCCAAGACGGTGTTCGCGTGCGCCTACACGTGGTCCGGCGCCTCCCGATGGGCGACCCGCCCCGATGCGGCGACGCCATTGATACTGGGTTATCACCGCGTTGTTGAGAACTTCGCGCGAAGCGCCCAAAGCTCCATTCCGGCGATGCTGATCGAAGAGTCCATGCTGGATCGCCAGATTGATTGGCTGGGGCGCCGCTATGACTTCGTTTCGCTGGACGACATCGGGGCGCATCTGGAATCGGGCGAACCCTTTCGCCGGCCGGCGGCCGCCATTACATTCGATGACGGCTACCGCGACGTCTACTGGCGCGCTTATCCGCTGCTGGTTCGTAAGGGCGTCCCCGCCGCCGTGTTCATCGTCACGGATCTGGTAGGCACGCGGAGGCTGCAGGTGTACGACAAGCTGTACTACCTGATCGAAAGCCTGCTGCGCCGCGGCGATTCGGCCTCGGCGGTCCTGGCGGGCGCATTTCGAGCGATCGGAATGGATGGTCCGGATCTGGCGCCGTCCGCAGCATCGAACGGCGAGACATTCAAGCTCATGACGCTCCTGCTGAACCGATTCTCCCAGCCAACGCTCTGCCGGCTGATGACCACGCTCGAGCAAGAGTCGCCGCTGGATCAGAACCTGGTGGAAGAGCTCGCGCCGCTGGATTGGGACATGGTCGCAGACATGCACAGCAACGGCGTCACGATCGGATCGCACACGGTGACTCATTCGCTTTTGACTCGTGAAAGCGTAGGCCGCGTTCAAGTGGAACTGACGCGGTCCAAACAGGCGATCGAATCCAAATTGAAATGCGAGGTCAAGCATTTCGCTTATCCCGACGGCCGGTTCAATTCCGCCGTCGTCAAGGCCGTAGAAGCCGCCGGCTACCGGTTTGGCTACGGCATCTGTCAAACGCGCGATGCGCGCCGGCCGCTTCTGACGATTCCCAGAAAGATGCTCTGGCAAAAAGCATGCGTCGGTCCCCTAGGACGCTTTTCCGGAGCGATCATGAACTGCCAGACGCAATGGATCTTTGGCGGGAGCCGCTGTGAACACGATCACGGAGCGAGCGCGCATGTCCCACGTGATTGAGTTTCACGCGGCGCTGCGTCCGCTGCTTGGTCCGCGGGCGTCCTTCAAGCTGTCGATCCTCTTTCTCATTCTTCTCTACAGCAACGTCGCCCTTCTGTATCCCGCGCTGGAAGCGGTGCGGCCCGTGCTGGCCGTCGCCATCGCCGCCATTCTGATGATGGTCATCGAGTTGGCGGCCGCCCGGCAGCGGTTCAGACTCACGTGGCCGCAAGGGTATCTCCTGATTGCCTTCATCGGCGTCGCCGTGATTTCCAGCTTCAGCGCTGTTTACATACGTCAGGCGCTGCAGACGACTTCCGACATCGCCAAAATTCTGCTCATCTACGTGTTGTTGGAAAACACTGTCACCAGCGAAGGCAGGCTCCGGATGGTTCTGTGGACGCTGACTCTCGGAGGACTGTTTCCGGCCATCGGTACGATCACAAATTTTCTGCGCGGCGTCCTGCTGGAACAGAACCGCGCAGCCTGGGTCGGCGTCTTCAGGAATCCTAACGAGAATGCATACGCAATGATCCTGCTGATTCCGCTGGCCGCCGTATTGGCCTCGACCTCGCGGTGGAGCGTCCGGGCGGCGTTGTCGGGCGTGATCGCCGCCTACCTCGTTGCGATCTATCTCACCTATTCACGCGGAGGTCTGCTGGGCCTGCTGGTAGTGGTCGGGTTGATGGGATGGAAGCAGAAGTCGCTCGTGATCCGGGGATTCATGGGGGCGGCATTGGCGCTCGGCCTGGCCGCTGTCGTCCTCTTGTGGAATCGTGAGGACGACTTCAAAGACTTGAGCAGCGACACGACCGTGAATCAACGCATCGCGACCATCAAGGCGGGCATGGCGATGTTCGCCGACAATCCGATGTGGGGCGTCGGGCCTGGATGTTCGCTCGTCGCCTATCCGCTCTACGTACCGAAGGAAGCGCACTGCGGCTGCCAGGACCAGTTGGTGATTCACAACGCGTTCATTCAAGTTCTGAGCGAAATGGGACTCCTGGGCTTCATCCCATTCGCTGGGTTCATCGGCCTTACGATGTTTCAACTGCGCTCGATTGAGAAATCAGGAAGGTCGGATGGGCGCATCACCGCATATGCGGGCGCTTTGAATCTGGCATTGACGGGGTTCGTGGCCTGCGGCCTCTCGGGCGGATTCGCCTACTCGTGGTTTCCTTACATCCTGACAGCGCTGGCGATGGCTGCGAAGCGCGTCGCCGAGTCCGAAGCAGGTGAGTCGTGCCGAACATGACCGGCGCCGCGCTGGAGCGGTCCACGTTCACGCCCGCGTTGATGTTGATGTCCGGCAGGGCGGCGGGGTTCGCACTGACGTTTATTGTTCCGGTGTTGCTGGCGCGGCTTTTCAGTCCGGCAGAGTTTGGGACGTACAAACAGTTTTTTGTAGTGGTCTATACGACGTACGCCATCGGACAGATCGGCATGGCCGAGAGCCTTTACTATTTCCTGCCATCGTCGGGAGCAAAATCCGGGCGCTACGTCTGCAACTCGGCGCTGATGCTCGGCCTGGTCGGCGTCGCCGTTTGTGCGGGCCTGACGGCGTTTTCCGGACGGATCGCAGATTGGTTGAGCAACCCGGCGCTCAACGACCTGCTTTGGGCCGCGGGACTCTACTTGCTTCTCATGCTCACGAGCTCGGTGCTGGAAATCGTTTGGATCAGCAGAAAGCGATACCGCCGGGCGACGCTGTCCTATGCGCTTTCCGATTTCACGCGCGCCGCGCTGCTGATCCTGCCGGCCGTCATCTACCGCTCGATAGAGGCCGCGCTTCTAGGGGGCCTTCTGTTTTGTTTGGCGCGCGCGACGGCGACCGCCGCAGTGATTCGGGGCGAGTTCCGCGGCGAGTTGCGCCCGGATTGGTCGTTGATGAGAAGCCAATTGGTTTATGCAATTCCTTTTGCCGTCGCCGTGGTGGTGGAAGTTGCGCAGACGAACTATCACCAACTGGCCGTTTCCTATCACTTCGACGCCGCGACGTTCGCCATCTATGCCGTTGGCTGCCTTCAGATACCGCTCGTCGAGTACATGGCGAATGCGGCGTCGAACGTGATGATGGTCCGCATGCGGGAGGAAATCCAGGACGGGAGGCGCGATGCGCTGCTGCCGATCTGGCGGGACACAACCCGAAGGCTGGCGTTGGTGTTCTTTCCGGCTGTGGCCCTGTTGGCCGTCAGCTCCCACTCCCTGATTACCGTTCTATTTACGACGCGCTATGCGGACAGCGCGCCGGTCTTCATGGCCTGGTCCGCGTCGATCGCGTTCGCTGCGTTTCAGAGCGACGGCGTCATGCGCGTCCTGGCGCAGACGCGCTTTCTGCTGCTCGTCAATGCGACACGGCTTGCGCTGATTGTCGCGGCGATGAACTGGTTTATCGCACGATTCCATCTCGTCGGCGCCGTGATGCTGACTCTCAGCGGCATGTTGCTTGCGAAGACGATGGCGTTGGTCCGGATGCGAATGCTGTTTCAGACAGACTTTCCCAGTCTGCTTCCATGGAACGACCTCGGACGGATTCTGCTGGCGTCGCTGTTGAGCGCGGCGCCGGCCGCCCTGCTGAACGCAACATCAGAATGGAACCCTGTGCTGCTGCTGCTTGCGGGAGGAACGCTTTATGCGGCGACGTACGGCGCGCTGCTGCGGTTGTTCGGAATATTGACGGAATCGGAGAGGCGGATCATCGGAGGATGGTTCGCCGGATGGCGAAGATGTGCGGAATAGCAGGAATTTTCAGTCTCGGAGGCCGTCCGGTCGGCGAAGCCGAGGTGCGCGCGATGTGCGACGCGATGGTTCATCGCGGTCCCGACGACGAGGGCCGCTATCTGGCGCCGGGAATCGGGCTAGGCATGCGGCGCCTGAGCATCATCGACCTCGAAACCGGACGCCAGCCGGTGCACAACGAAGACCGCTCGGTCTGGGTCGTCTTCAACGGCGAGATCTACAACTTCAGACGGCTTCGCAATGAACTGGAGACCCTGGGCCATCGTTTCTACACATCCACGGATACGGAAGTGATCGTTCATCTGTACGAGCAGTACGGCGACGCCTGCGTGGAGCATTTGCGGGGCATGTTCGCCTTCGCTGTCTGGGATGAACGGCGCCGGCGCCTGCTTCTTGCGCGAGACCGCCTCGGGGTCAAGCCGCTGTTCTACGGCGAAACCGGCGGGCGCCTGGTTTTCGGCTCGGAGCTCAAGGTCGTTTTGCAGGAAGGCGGCTTTCATCGCGAGCTGAACTGGTCGGCCGTCAGTCATCTGTTTGGAACGATGTGCACGCCATTGGATGAAAGCATTGTCCAGGGCGTGCACAAGTTGAAGCCCGGCTGTCTCCTGACGGCGTCGCCGGAAAAAGGCGTCGAGGTGCGCGAGTACTGGGACGTGGTCTTCGAACCCGACTACTCCAAGAACGAAGAATACTTCGTCGAGCGCCTTCGGGAGCTGCTCGAAGAATCCGTGCGCCTGCGTCTCATCAGCGACGTTCCTCTCGGCGCATTCCTGAGCGGCGGCGTCGATTCAAGTTCAGTTGTAGCGACGATGGCCAGGATTGGGACCGGCCGCGTGAAGACGTTCTCGATCGGATTCGGCGACCCCGATTACGACGAACTCGAATACGCCAGGATCGTGGCGCGCGAATACGGAACCGAGCATCACGAACTTGCGCTTGAACCGAACGTGCTCGGAATCATTGAAGATCTTCCCTGGTTTCTCGACGAGCCGTTTGGCGACTCTTCGGCGATACCGACGTATATGGTGTCGAAGCTGGCGTCCGAGAGCGTCACGGTCGTGCTGTCGGGCGACGGCGGCGATGAACTGTTCGGCGGCTACGACCGCTATGCAGTGGAGAGCCGCGAACGCGCCTATTCCAGACTGCCTCGTGCGGGAAGAAGGCTTCTGGGGTGGATCGGAAATGTGATGCCGGAAGGCGCGAAGGGCAGGAACTTCTTGCGCCACATCGCCCTCGACGGACACGACCGGTATCTGGACGCCAACGTTCTGTTTCGCATGGAAGAGAAGGCCAAGCTGTTTCATCCCGACGTGTGGCGAAGGATGGCAGTGCACGATCCCAGCCTTCGCGCCCGCGAATTCCTGACCAAACATGAGGGCTGCTGGCTGTCGTCACTGCAGTACTTGGATTTGAAGCAGTACCTTCCCAACGACATCCTTACCAAGGTCGACAGGATGAGCATGGCTCATTCGATTGAAGCGCGCGAACCGCTGCTCGATCACAAGCTGGTGGAATTCGCGGCGACGATACCGGCGGAGCTCAGACTGCGGGGAAGGACAGGCAAATATATCTTCAAGAAGGCGATGGAGGGCGTGCTGCCGGACGCGATTCTTCGCCGTCGCAAGCGGGGGTTTGCGATTCCTTTGAGCAGATGGTTCCGCGGGGACTTGAACGGCTTCGTTCGCGACATTCTGCTTTCGAAATCCAGCCGCGAGAATGGAATCTTCAACCCCGCGTATGTCGAGCGTCTGCTAAACCTTCACCAGAACGGCCGGAACATGGATCTCCAGATCTGGACCATGATCACGTTCGAGCTGTGGCGTCGCCGCTTCATCGACGCGGCGCCGCGGAAGCGCGCGGGGTTTGCGCCGATTGCCGCCTAGCTATGAGTGAGAAGATTCGCGTTCTGAAGTTCCTGAGCGTTTTTCTGATCGGCGGGACCGAGCGGCAGTTCGTCAATGTCGTGAAGCGCCTCGACGTTTCGCAGTTTGACGTCCACCTTGCGTGTTTTCAAAAGTTCGGGCCCTTTCTTCCGGAGATCGAAAAGTGCGGCTATCCCTTAAGGGACTACGCCTCCGGCCGTCTCTATAGTTTGAAGACGATCGCGGCGCAGCTTCGGCTAGCGGCGTATCTGCGCAGGCGACGCATCCAGGTGGTCCACGCCTACGGGCTGTATCCAAATTTGTTCGCTATTCCCGCGGCGCGTATGGCGGGCGTGCCTGTGACCATTGCCGGCGTCCGGGACATGGGCGCCCACGCCAGCGAGATTAAAAGGAGAGCGCAGCGCGCCGTATGCGGTCTGGCCACCTGCGTCGTCGCGAACGCGGAAGCCGTGCGCAGTTGGCTGATCGGCCAGGGCGTTTCGGCCGGAAAGATTCGGGTCATCCGTAATGGGATCGTTATGGAGGACGCGGGCCGAGCGACGTCCTCCGTGAGACAAGAATTCGGCGTGAGCGACCACGCGCCGATTGTGGGGTCCGTTTGCAGGCTGACTGACGTGAAGGGCGTCGAGTATCTGTTGGAAGCGGCGGTCATGATACGTCGCACGCATCCCGAGGTGCGGTTCATGATCGTCGGCGACGGCAGCCATCGCGCCGTTCTGGAGGCCCGCTCCCGCGAATTGGGGCTGACTTCCCATGTGATCTTTGCCGGCGTCCGCACGGACGCCGCGCGCTTTCTCGACGAGTTCGCCGTTGCGGTGCTGCCGTCGGTTACCGAAGGACTCTCCAATACTCTGCTGGAATCCATGGCTGCGGGGCTTCCCGTAGTAGCGACGCGCGTCGGAGGCGCCCCCGAAGTGGTGATGGACGGCGTTAACGGAATTCTTGTGCCGCCGCGAGACGCGCCGGCGTTGGCCCGCGCAATATCCAAACTCGTTGAAGATCGAGCCGAGGCGCGGCGCCTCGGGGAAGCGGCGCGGCGGCGGATTGCAGAACAGTTTTCGATCGAAGAAACGGTGCGCCAGACCGAGCGGCTGTACCGGGAGCTCCTGGACGGAAGACGTCATGCCGCGTGACTTAGACGCCCTCACCCTTGCGCACTGCGGTCGCATACCCAAGGTGCTCTTTGTCGGCCCATACCCGCCGCCGCACGGCGGCATCTCCGTTCATGTCGCGAGAGCCCGCGCCATGCTTGCGCGGGCGGGTGTTCGTTGTGGAGTCCTCAACATCGAGAAAGGCGCGCCCGCCAGCGAGGCGTACATTCGCGTCAATGGCGCTCTGGATTTTCTGAAACAGCTTGCGCGGCACGCACGCAACGACTGGACGTTCCACGTACACACGAACGGCCACAATCCCAAGAGCTGGCTCGTCGCGCTCGCCGGCGGGCTTGCGGCGCGACTCGGCGCCGGCGGAACGCTCACGCTCCACTCCGGATTGGCGCCGGCGTATCTCGAATCGGGAGGACCGTGGCGGCGGACCGTCGCTCGTCTGACATGCGCGCTCTACAGCCGCGTCGTGTGCGTAAACGAGGAGATCGCCGATAGTCTTCTCGCGCTGGGCGTATCGTGGCGCCGTCTGGAAATCTCGCCGGCGTATCTGCCTCCTTCGCACATTTCTTCGACGCTGCCTCCTGATATTGGCGCGTGGCTGTCGACAAGACATCCGGTGCTGTCGACGATTTTGTTTTATCGGCCTGAATACGGTTTCGAGCTTGTCGTCGAGGCGGTCGAACGTCTCCGTCGGAAACATGCCCGGCTCGGCTGTCTGGTCATCGGTGGAACCGAGGGCCGTCGCGAGGCGGAAGCGTTGGTGCGGCGTCACGGACTTGAAGAATGGATGCGGCTCTGCGGCGACGTCGATCACAGCCTGTGCATTGCGCTGATGTCGCGGTCGGACGTGTTTGTGCGCGCCACCTACTCGGACGGCGACTCGATCTCCGTGCGTGAAGCCGTTGCGCTGGGCGTGCCGGTCGTCGCCAGCAATGTCGGCGCGCGGCCGCCGGGAGTCGCGCTGTTTCCCGCCGGCGACGCCGATGCGCTCGTGGAGCGCGTGGAAGAGGTTTTGGGGGTATGACCCGCGCCCGCGCGCGGTCATAGACCGCGCCTACAGTTTTTGCGATGACTTGCTGTAGGCGCGGTCTGTGACCGCGCACTGCATTCATGTTGAGCAAATGAACGCCATGCCAACGAAAATTCGCCGGTTGCTTCAAATGGACGTGAATGAACTCGCCCACCGGCTGCGCGAGCGGTGGCGGATCGAGGTCGACCGCGTACGGTTTCAGACGGGCCTTGGCGTTCGTGAAGATATCGAGTACCGGCGCCTGATCGAAGGGCATACGTCCATCATGTCCTACCTCGAGCATGGTCCGGCCCGAAGATTCTATGCAGGCGCGAAACAACGCAGCGGGCTCGCTGCCTTGATGCAGCGGCGTTTTCCCGATTGGATGCAAGCCGCTGTTGAAGAGGCCAACCGGCTATGCAGGCGAGAGATCAATCTACTGGCTTACGCCAATGTCGCTCTCGGACCTGTGATCGATTGGCATCGCGATCCGGTCAGCGGCTATACATGGACGCAACGCTTTTGGGCCGCCTACGATCTTGTCAATAGCCGATCCAGCGATCCGAAAATCGTTCACGAATTGAACCGTCATCAGCACATACCGCGACTGGCCAAGGCCTACTTCCTGACGGGCGACGAGCGTTATTCCCGCGAAGCGGTGGAACAACTCGATAGCTGGATTGATCAGAATCCTCCCGGTTTGGGCGTGAACTGGCAGTCCAGCCTGGAGATCGCGATTCGATCGATCTCGTGGATGTGGGCGGTGTTCTTTCTGCTGCCTTCCGCTGCATTCGACGAAACGGCCGGACGCCGGATTCTCGCTTCGCTGTTTCGGCAGCTCGATCACGTGCACCGGTATCCTTCCGTCTACAGCAGTCCCAATACGCATTTGCTCGGCGAAGCGACGGCATTGTTTATTGCCGGGCTTATCTTCCCGGAGCTGCCGCGGGCGTTGAAGTGGCGCCAATTCGGAGCGGCGACGTTGATTCAAGAAATGGCCGCGCAGGTTTCAACGGAGGGCGTCTACCGGGAAGCTTCGACTTACTATCACTGCTACGCCGCCGATTTCTATTTGCAGTCGATGGCGCTCGCGCGGTCGAACGGCTTCCATTTTCCGGGCTGGATGTGGGAGCGATTACGCCGGATGTTCGAGTTCGTCCAGCACGTCTCGCGGCCGGACGGTTCGATCCCATTGATCGGCGACGACGATGGAGGCCGCGCGCTGGCGCTGAATTGCGGCGACTACTCGTCGTATCGCGACGGCCTGTCGTCGGCCGCCGTGATTTTCGAAAGCGCAGAATTCAAGTTCGCGGCCGGCGGTTTCGCGGAGGAGACGGCATGGCTGTTGGGCGAGAAGGCCGTCGAGACGTTTGATGCGCTGGAGAAGCGACCGCCCCGAATGCTCGGAGCGTTCTATCCGGAAACCGGGTGCTGCATCCAACGGTCGGATTCGGATCCGGACGCGAGTCATCTGGTTTTCGACTGCGGAGGGTTGGGAATGCTGACAGGAGGTCACGGCCATGCAGACGCTCTCGCGGTGACGCTGTTCAGCCGCGGCCAGGAGTTGTTGATCGATCCCGGAACATCCGTCTACAACTGCGCGCCGCACTGGCGCAATTTCTTTCGCTCCACTCGCGCGCACAACACGGTTGTGGTCGATGGACTGGATCAGTCGGAGCCGGCGGGGACGTTTTCGTGGTCGCGCAAGGCGGGGGCGCGGGTTGTCGCTTACCGCATTTTGCCGGGCATGGACTACATCGAAGCGGAGCACGACGGATATTCGCGGCTGCGTCACAGCGTGATTCACGGGCGCCGGCTGTTGTTCGTCCGGCCGAACTACTGGATCTTGCTGGATGAGCTCCAGGGCCGCGGCGTCCATCGCTTCGATTTCCTGTATCACTTCGCGCCGGGGGCTCAAATCGTGGTGTTTGGCGATGAGGGCCGGGGCGACGTGGACTGCCGGATCGCCTGCGGAGAGGCGGCGCTGGATCTGCACATGTACGCCACGGCGCCGGTTCGCGCCGAGGCCTCGTGCAGCCAGCTTGATCCGATTCAGGGCTGGATGTCGCGCCGGTACGGAGATCGACGGCCCAGCCCTGTGCTCACAGTGACGCTCCATGCGCCGGCCCCTGCGGCGATGATGACGTTCCTTGCGCCGGAACGGGGCGCCGCGTTGTCCGCGTCGGCGCGGATGACGGCGCACGGCGGCAATGTCGTCGCCGCGTCCTTCACGGATCACGAATACGTGGACACGTGCGTATTTTCCCCAGATGGCGGCGAGACGCGTCTTGCGGAATACAGCATGCAAGGAGAAGTGTTCTGGTTGAGAACGCAATGCGGAATGTTGAAGCGGCTGACGGCGATCAACGCCGTGCGTTTCAGCATGGGCCGCGAAGTGATCTTCGAAAACGGGGCGCCGATGCCATACGCCGCGGTTTACCTGTGGGACAACGGGATGGTCATTGAACGAGGCGATCCTGAAGGAAGGATGTATGTGCGCGATTTGCGGGATCGTCAATTTCAACGCAGCTGAAACCGTAGATCGGCGAATCATCGAACGCATGACGCTCGCGCAGGCCCATCGCGGGCCCGACGACCACGGAATTTTTACGGATGGAAACGTGGGGCTGGGACACCGCCGGTTGAGCATCATCGATCTCGAAGGAGGAAAACAGCCGATCTTCAACGAAGACGAATCCATCGTGGTCGTCTTCAACGGCGAGATTTACAACTACGCCGAGCTGACCTCGCAGCTCAAGGCGAAAGGCCGCAGGTTCAAAACGAATTCGGATACGGAGACCATCGTGCACGCGTATGAAGAATCGGGCGACGCGTGCGTGGCAAGCCTTCGCGGCATGTTCGCGTTCGCGCTCTGGGACCGCCGCCGCAGGCGGCTTCTGCTTGCGCGCGACCGCCTCGGCATCAAGCCTCTGTACTATTACGCGAACAACCGTTTCCTCGTGTTCGCCTCCGAGATCAAAGCGCTGCTGGAGCATCCCGCCGTTCCGCGCGAAATGGATCATCAGGCCCTCGACCTCTATCTTGCGCTCCGCTATGTGCCGGGACCGCGCACGATGTTCAGAAATATTTTCAAGTTAGAGCCGGGGCGCGTGATGACCGCCGACGGCGCCGGCATCCGTGTCCGGAAGTATTGGGACATTGAATACGACGAATCGCATCTGCCGGAGCGCGAATGGCTCGAACGCTTCGCGACCCTTCTGGAAGAAAGCGTCCGGCTGCACCTGATTGCAGACGTTCCGCTTGGGGTGTTCTTGAGCGGCGGCCTGGACTCGAGCGCGATGCTGGCGCTGACGAGCCGGATCCGGAACAACGGACGCGTAAAGACTTTCAGCGTCGGCTATGACGCCTCGGGCGCGTCCGGACGCCACGCGGAACGTTCCAACGAATTTGCTTATGCGCGAGCCGCCGCCGGCCGTTTCGGGGCGGATCACTACGAGTTCCGGCTCACGGCGCGCGCCTTCGCGGCCGCTATTCCGCACGTAGTGGCGCATCTCGATGAGCCTCTCGCGGATCCAAGCTGCATCCCACTCTACTTTCTTTCAAAGCTGGCGCGCGAGCACGTTACGGTTGTGCTTTCAGGCGAGGGCGCCGATGAGGTTCTTGGCGGTTACGCGCTGTACCGGAGAATCCTTCGCCTGGAAGCGGCGCGGCGCAACTTCGGCGGAATCCTGCGCCGGCTGGCCCCGGCGGCGCGGCTTCCGGTGGGAGACCGTCTGCGGGCGTACCTGCGACGCGCAGCCCTGCCATTGGAAAACCACTATCGCGGCGTCGTGAAGGGCGTCTCGCCGGAAGTGCGGCTTGAATTGACTGGGCGGGAACGCTGGGCGAAGACCGAAGAACTCCTGACGGAAATTTTTGGCGCTCATTTTCGCCGCGTCGGCAATGCCGGGCTTCTGAATCGCATGTTGTACGCAGACGCCAAAGTCTGGCTCCCCGAAAATCTACTGCTTAAAGCCGACAAAATGACGATGGCCGCCGCCTTGGAACTGCGAGTCCCATTCCTGGACCACAAGCTCGTCGAACTCGCCGCTGCGATGCCGGACTCTATGAAGATTCGCGGACAGGACGGCAAATGGATTTTGCGCTCGACGATGAACGGCGTTCTCCCAACTCCGATCCTGGTGCGGCGAAAACAGGGATTTCCATCGCCGACGGCGGCGTGGCTGCGCCGCGAGCTTCGCGATTTCGTACACGATACGGTGCTGTCGCCAAGCGCTGCTTGCCGCGCCTACTTTCGTCCGGCTGCGGTGGAATCGGTGGTGCATCGCCACGAAACAGAACGAGACGATGACTACCAGGACGTCTGGTCGCTGGTTGTGTTCGAGCACTGGCGCCGGCGATTCATTCAGGGATCTGGACACAAACTTGCAACTCTCGCCTCGTGAATTCCCGGGAGGTTTCCAAATGACGATCTACGAGACCATTGGCATGGCATGGGTCATCTTTACGTCCACTCTGGCCACTGTGGCGATCATCTACCTGTCGATCGTGGGGCTGAAGACAGTGACAAAGAGCGACGAACCGGCGCCACACGATGTTCCGGTGGAAGTTAAAGAGATGTTCAAGATCGCCCGGTGACGATTCTCAGGAATGTTGACGACGCACCGGTGGGCCTTGCTCGGACTCGCGGCCGTGCCGCTGGTATTCAGCGCGCTGATGGTGAGGAGTCCCTCTCTGGTCTGGTGGACGACGCATGCGCTGGAAAAGATAAGGCCTGAAGACGCGATTCCCGAATCGCCGGCCGGCGAAGCGCGAATCTTCGCGGCTCGGAATGAATTTGAACCGTTTCAAGTGGTCGTGCGCGGGGACCGCGAGAGGATTCGCCGCGTCGACCTGGAGGCGTCGGATCTGGAAGGGCCGGGCGGCGCTGTGATCGGAAAGCGCCACATTGCGCTGTATTACGAATGGTTTCTGAATCTGCAGAAGCCGTCGTCTGTGGAAGGCGGCGCCGGGGAATGGCCCGACCCGCTGATCCCTCGCGTCGATCGCTACTACGGCCAGAGACGCAATGCGTTCCCCTTTGATCTGTCGCCGAATCGCAATCAGCCGATCTGGGTGGAGGTATACGTGCCGCGCGAGGCGCAGCCCGGCGACTATGCAGGGTCGATCACCGTGACCGTAGAGGGGAGGCGTCAGGCCGACATCCCAGTCCGCCTGACCGTGTGGGACTTCACGCTTCCGTCGACGTCGTCTCTGCCGACCACGTTCGGATTCAGCGGCATCAGCGCCATCCGCCAGCACAAGGGCGGCTACACCAGCGACGCGGACGTCTATGCGCTCTCGCACATCTATAGAAAGTCCGCCCTGTGGCACCGCGTGAGCATCCATGGAGGATCCATGGCGCCACCGACGGTGCATCGGCGTCATGGCAAGCTCCGTCTGGACTGGACGTCCTTTGATGCTGAAGTCGGTCCGTTCCTTGACGGAACCGTCTTTTCGCGAACCGAGCCGCTCCACGGCGCCCGAGCGACCTCGATCGACTTGAGAGAAAACCGCACTCTCAGGAGCGACGCGGAAAAAATCCAGTACTATCGCGAATTCATCCGCCACTTCCGCAACAAAGGCTGGGCCGACCGGCTCTTCAACTATCTGTTCGACGAGCCGAAGCCCTCCGATTCAGCAGAAGTGCTGCGGCGCGGCCGGCTCGTTCGCGCGGCGGATTCGCAAATCAAAAATCTGCTGACGGCGTCATTCAACCCGGCCTGGGCTGAGGTCGTCGACATTTGGGCCCCGCTTGTCAACTGCCTCGAGCCCCGGCCGGGCTTCCATGACTTTTGCGACCCGGTTGTGGAAAGGGACGCCTATTCTGCGGAGATCGCTGGAGGCAAGAAACTGTGGTGGTACCAATCCTGCGCCAGCCACGGCTGCGCGACCGCCGGCGGCGAGTACTTCCGGGGATGGCCGAGCTACATGATCGATCAAAGCGCCGTCGCCAACCGCGTCATGCCGTGGCTCGCGTGGAAATACGAGATCGGCGGCGAGCTCTACTTCAACCTCACAGAGGCATGGGCCTCGAAAGACAACCCCTGGCAAAGCGTTGATCGCTTCAGCGGCAACGGCGACGGTACGCTCTTCTATCCAGGCAGGCCGGACGGAGTCGGTGGAACCACCCACATTCCCATTGAAAGCATCCGTCTGAAGCTCATCCGCGAAGGCCTTGAGGACTATGAATACATTGTGATGTTGTCGAAGAAGACCGCGCCCTCTCGCGCTGCACAAGCCGTGAACGCCGTCGTCCGCAAGCTCTACGACTTCGAACGCGACCCCGGGAAGTTCTACGCAGCCCGGCGGGCGATGGGAGAGGAGTTGGGGAAATGATTTCGGATTGCGGATTGCGGATTGCGGATTTGGGAATACGCGGAGTTCCGTATCCAATCCGATATCCGCAATCCGAAGTCCGAAATCTCTTCGTATGATCCGCGTCTCTACTGGAATCCCTGGCTTGAACGAGATCCTCCATGGAGGATGGCTGGACCGCCGCGCCTATGTCGTGAGGGGCGGGCCGGGGACCGGCAAGACGACTGTAGGAATGCACTTCATGGCGGCGGGAGCGGAGGCCGGCGAGCACGGGCTTTTTGTGAGCTTCGACGAGACTGGGACGCAGATTCGGACGGACGCGGCGGCGCTGGGCATGAATCTGGAAAACGTCGACTTCATGGATCTCGCGCCTGCGCCAGAGGCCTTTCGCGAGATGCTCACCTACGACATCTTTTCGCCGATCGAAGTAGAGAAGTATCCGATCACCCACTTGATTTCCGACAAGATCGAAGAAATCCGCCCGGCGCGCGTCTTTATCGATGGATTCAGCCAGTTCGGACAATTGGCCACCGATTCGTTTCACTGCAGGCGGCTGGTTCAGTCCTGTTTCCGTTTTGTGACGCAGTCCGGCGCAACCCTCCTGGTGAGCTGCGACGGCGCGGACCCCCGCCGGGATTTGGATATCGAGTCCGTCGCGGACGGCGTGCTGGTGCTCGAGGCGCTGGAGAGCTCCCGGCGTCTGCGCGTGTTGAAATTTCGCGGGTCCGGCCACGAGACCGGCGCACACGTGATTCGATTGACCGCCTCGGGAATCGTTGCGTTCCTCGCTGCTGCTTGAGTCATGGCGCGCATCGTTCTGATGCTTGAAAACAAGGAAAATCTAGACCTGCTCGAGCAGTGGCTTTCCCAATACCACTCCGTCGGACGCCACGTCGTTGAAGAGCCTTTCGAGGAAACGTGCGATCTGTGTATTGTGGACGGCCCGAGTCTGCGGCGCTTCAAGAACGAGCTGCAATGCCGGCGCACCAGGGAACAACCGGGAATTCTGCCGGTGCTCCTGCTCACGACGCAGCCCGACGTCTGGACGCGGTCTCCGGACCTGTGGCGCTACGTGGACGACTCCATCATGATCCCCGTGTCAAAACTTGAGCTGCAGGCGCGCATCGAAATTCTGTTGCGCGCGCGGCATCTGTCGATGGAGCTGAAGCTGCGGAACGAGGATCTCGAGGCTTTCATTCAAGCCATGTCCCACGACCTCCAGGCGTCCGTGCGCGCAGTCACAATGTTTGCCGGCGCGCTGGACGCCAAGCTGGATCGGCTCGACGAGGAGGCGAGAAGAGATCTCCAGCGGATCTATTGGGCGGCGGCCGAGATGCGCGATCTGATCGACTCGCTCCTCAATTTTTCACGACTGGGCCGCGGCGAGATCCAACTCGAGCCTCTCGACCTTCGATCATTCATCGAAAGCTGCGTCCGCAGCCTGGAAGTAGAGATCGCCGAACGCGGCGCGCAAGTCCGCGTTAAAGGCGGCCGCAGAACGATCCGCGCCGATCCCGCGCTGCTTCGAATCGCGTTGATGAACCTGCTGTCCAACGCCATCAAATTCACGCCTCAAGACGTCGCGCCGGAAGTTACCGTCTACGCCTCCGTCCGAAAGAATCTCTGCAAAATCCGCGTCAACGACAACGGAATCGGCGTTGCGGCGGAGGACCAGCAACGCATTTTCATGCCGTTTGTACGGCTCCATCCCGAAGAAGACTTTCCAGGAATCGGCTTGGGACTCTCCTCGGTGCGAAAAGCTGTGGAATTGATGGGAGGGCGGACCGGCGTGGACTCCATTCCAGGCCGCGGCAGCTCGTTTTGGATAGAAATTCCGGCGTGACTCAATCCTTAATGCGAAATTGGGGACAGAGACGAATTTTCTTGCGCGTGAAACAGTCGCCAAGGTCTCAGTAGTTCTCGGGCAAGAAATTCGTCTCTGTCCCCAATTTCGCAAACCTCAATCCTGAAGTTGCATTTCCGACACGGATATCAGACGCCTTTGAATGGCGTACTTCACGAGTTCGATCCGGTCGTGCACGCCGATTTTCCGCATCAGGTTGTACTTATGCACGTCGACGGTCTTAATGCTGAGATTCAGATGGCTCGCGATTTCCTTCACCGACAGGCCCTCGGCCAGCAACTGGAGCACTTCGCGCTCGCGGCTGCTGAGGCGGTCGTAACTCGTGCGCGGCCGCGGCGCTCCCTTGACATAGCCGGCCACGACCTTCTGCAGCACGACAGGGCTCAGGTATCTCTCGCCTTTGTATACGGCCTTGATCGCTTCGACGAGCTCCGAAGACGGCGCATCCTTCATGATGTAGCCGGCCGCGCCGGCTTCGAGACAACGTGCGACGAGTTCTTCATCGTCATGCATTGTCAGAATCAGGACCTGCACCGAATCGTCGGCCTCGCGAATGCGCCGGGTCGCTTCAAAACCGCATAGGTCAGGCATGGTGATGTCCATCAGCACGACATGGGGACGCATGGTGAGCGTCTGCTCCACAGCCGGACGGCCGGCAGGCGCCTCGCCAACTACCTGGATCGCTTCTTCGGATCTCAGAATAGCCTTCACGCCTTCGCGAAAAAGGGTGTGGTCATCGCAGATAAAAACTCGAATCTTTGATTCCACGTGGGTTTCAGCTCCTCCGGCATTATAGCGGAATCTTTCGAAGCTCGCCGGAGGCCCTGTAGGCGCGGTCTATGACCGCGCTACCGCGCTAGGGAAGGAAGAACCCATACCGTTCCAGCGCCGCGCGGCCTTCAGCCGATTTCAAAGTCTCCATGAACGCACGGGCCGCCTCAAGACGGCCGGCCTGGCGCGCGCGCCGGAGAATGACGGCGCCTTGTTCCATCTTGGGGTATGCCTGGAGAGGAACTTCCCAATAGACGCCGGCCGCTTTCATGGAATCCGACAGGGCCAGCGAAAGGGCGATCACGGCGGCGTCCGCCGCTCGGGACTGGACGAGTTGCGCCGCCTGGGAGACATTTTCGCCGAAGACCAGTTTGCCGCCGACTGCGTCATAGATTCCGAAATACCGCAAGGCGCTCACAGCCGCCCGGCCGTAGGGGGCGTGTTCCGGATTTGCGATTGCGACCTTCGCAATTCTGGAATCCGTCAGCGCGTGGATGCCGCGGCTGGCGACATCGATTGGGGAGTCTTTTGGGACCCAAAGGACGATGCGCCCGACGGCGTAGACAAAGAGGGAACCGGGTTCCGTAAGGCCGGCCTTCTCGAGTTCCTGCGGATACAGGACGTCGGCGGAAAGGAACACGTCGAATGGTGCGCCGTTCTGAATCTGAGCATGGAAAGCGCCAGACGATCCCAAGGATAGCTTCACGGAGTGTCCGGTCTGCCGCTCGAACAGAGGAATGATTTCCTTCGCCGCAAAATTCAGATCGGATGCGGCGGCAACGAGAATCTCGGTCCGGTCCGGCGGCGCGGCGCAACCGAGGACGAGGACTCCGGCGACAAAGAGCATGATGGGGTAAATTTGTGTTCTTAGCGTCATTCGAGGCCCTTGAATCTGTGTAATCCGCGGCTAGACGTCCGCCTGCTTGCCGTCGTCACGCTGGCGATCGCCGCTTCGCCGCTGCGAGTAGACAACCGCCGCTGCATCTTTATATGCTCTTCCCACACTTTGCCCGGAAAAAATAACGAAATCGGCAACACGACGTTGCGTGGACATGTCAGGACGCGCAGAAGGAGACGTTCCATGTATTGGAAGAGATTCGCTGCCGGATTTGCAGGCGTGTTCCTGTGCGCCTCGCTGTTGATTGCTCAGAATACGTCCGGATCGATCACCGGCGTCGTTCATGACGCCACGGGCGCCGTCGTTCCTGGAGCGGAAGTCACGCTGATCAATCAAGATCAGGGCGTCGAAGCCCGAAAGACCGTGACCAACGAAGTGGGGAACTATCTCTTGAGCGCGCTGCCCGCCGCCACATACACCATCCGAGTTGAATTGCCGGGGTTCAAAACTTACACGCAAAGAGACATCAAGCTCTTCGTCAACGATCGCCTCGGTTTGCCGGCCATTGTCCTTGAAGTTGGCGCCGCGTCCGAGACGGTTACGGTCGAGTCTCCAGCCGTGCAGCTCCAGACAGTCAGCGCCGAGCGAGCGGGGGTTGTTACAGGCCGTCAAATGGTCGACATCGCCCTGAACGGACGCAACTTTACGTCGCTCTTCCGCACCGTGCCTGGAGCGCCCGCCGACGCTGGAACCGGCAGCACGACTTTCAATGGACAGCGTGCGAATCAGAACAACTTCACGGTCGATGGCCAAACCGTCACCGATTCCGGCGTCAACCAGCAATTCGCCTATCGAATCAGCATGGATGCGATTTCGGAGTTCAGGGTTTCGACCAACAGCCAGAGCGCAGAATTCGGGCGCAATTCCGGCGCCCAGGTTCAGGTCGCCACCAGGTCCGGAACGCGCGATTTCCACGGCGGCGCATACTACTTCAAGCGCCATGAAGGATGGAATGCGAACACGTTTACGAACAATCAATCCGGACTGCCCCGTCAGGTGTACCGTTTCATGACGGCCGGTTATAACGTCGGCGGGCCGGTCTATGTTCCGGGCGGCTTCAACAGCGGCAAGGACAAATTGTTCTTCTTCTTTTCCCATGAATGGAATCGTCAAAGAGTTCCGCCGACGCCGCGCCGCGTCACGGCGCCCACGTTGGCGGAACGGCGCGGCGATTTCTCGCAGACAAGAGATAGGTCCGGACGTCCAGTCACGATCATGGATCCGGTGACGAAGCAGCCATTCCCGGGCAACGTCATTCCACCGGAGCGCTTCAGCCGCTACGGTCCGCAGGTCTTGAACTGGCTGCCGGAGCCGAACGTGTTTGGAAATCTCGAATACAACTACGAGTCGCAGGTCGCTCAGGAACTTCCGTCGTTCGATCAGGTGTACCGGTTCGACTACAACATTAACGACAAATGGCGGACGTTTGTCCGGATACTGCATAGCCGTCAGACGCAGAACAATCCCTATGGAAGGGCGGACTCCGCCAATAACCTGGGGCTTTCGCCGCTGTATGCGCCGACGTTCGGCAAGTCGGTCGCCGCCACGTTCATCACGCTCATCAGCCCGACGCTCACCAACGAACTGCAGATTGGATGGACCAAAAACGGCATACCGGGAGACGCGCCCCCGCCAGGCAGCCCCTACTATCGGTCGGTTTCAAATATCGATATTCCCCTGCTGTATCCAAACGCCGATCCGGCAGGTCTGATTCCGAACTTCGGCTTTGACGGCGTTCCGAATGCGACTCAGTTGACGAGCTTCGCGGGACTGCCGTACGCGAACAAGAATCCGATCGTCAATATTACGGACAACGTCAGTAAGGTTTTTTCAACCCACGCCGTCAAGCTAGGGATTTTCATAGAGCGCGCCGTCAAGTCCGAAAATCCTTTCAGGCCAATCAACGGGACGATTCAGTTCGGCCTGGATCGCCAGAACCCCGGCGATACAGGATGGCCTTTCGCCAATGCGCTGCTTGGAAACTTTCGAGAGTACCAGCAGTTCAGCAAGAACCTGCTTCCAAGCTATCCATATTGGAACATTGAGTGGTATGCCCAAGACACTTGGAAAACGACGCGGCGTCTCACTATCAACTACGGGCTTCGGATGAATCTCGTGCCGCCGTTGTATGAGAAGGACAACCTGTTCACAAACTTCGACCCCGCTGCTTACGATCCGGCCAAACGCGTCGTTCTTTATCAGCCAACGCTGGAGGGCGGCGCGCGGCGCGCATTGAATCCTGTTACTGGGGAAACTGGGCCTGCGGTCTTGATTGGCGCGATCGTGCCGGGCGTGGGCAGCATTAGCAACGGAATCGTTCATGCCGGCGAGAATGGCGTACCGAGGGGATTGATCGAGAGCCGCGGCGTGCAGTGGAGTCCACGGTTGGGGCTTGCATACAGCCTGAACGACAAGACGGTGTTGCGCGCGGGAGGCGGCGTGTTCTACGAGCGCATCGCAACATCTGCGATCGGCTATACGACGAACTACCTCACGAATCCGCCCGACGTGCAGTTAACGCAGATCTTTTATGGGAACGTCGCGGACATCGGGCGATCTGGGGGAACATCATTCCCTTTGAGAATCACGCAGCTTTCTAAGGACGGACATGTGCCGACGGTATACAACTTCAGCGCGGGAATTCAGCACGAGTTGCCGCTGAAGATTTTGCTGGATGTTTCCTACGTCGGTACGCAGTCCCGCCACCTGGTTGAAAACAGCCCGTTCAACGCCGTACCGTTAGGGAGCGCCTGGCTTCCGGAAAACCAGGATCCGACGCTGGGACGACCGGTGGCGTTCGACGGAACAACGACGCTGCCGGCGGATCTCTATCGGCCGTATGCCGGCTACTCCGGCGGAAATACCATACTTGGAGGCGCCGGTTCATCGATCGCTCACTACACCTTCGGCGGCTCCGCCAACTACAACGCGCTGCAAGTCTCGGTGGATCGCCGCGCCGGTAGAGGTCTGCAGTTCGGCGCTACGTACACGTGGTCGAAAGCGCTCGGCACTTCTTTCGGGCACATCACGAACACGCGTCAAGCCAACTACGGACTTCTTGGTCTCGATCGGTCGCACGGGTTGACATTCAATTACATCTACGACGTTCCGGCTCTTGCCCGGCCGGGATCTCCACTGGACCGGACGCTGCTCCGGCAGATCTTCAACGGTTGGCAGATCGCCGGGCTCACGAGTATGAGCGTCGGCGCGCCGGTGACGCTCGACTTCTCATTTAGCGGCGTCGGAACAGCGGAAAGGAACAGGAGGACGACGGGCAGCGAGGACGTGGCGCCGCGCGTTGTGTTGACGTGCGACCCCAACCTGCCCCGAGGAGAACGCACAATACTGCGGTTCATCGACGTATCCTGCGTCGCTCCGGCGCCGAGAGGCAGTACGGGGATGGACTCCGGCATCAACACTGTCCGCGGGCCGGGCTTGAATAACTGGGACATCTCGCTTTACAAGAAGTTCTACTATGCCGGAGAACCCGACCGTTTCATTCAGGTCCGCATCGAAGCCTATAACGCTTTCAATCACACGCAGTGGGGTTCTTTCAACAGCCTCGCACAGTTCGACCCCGTGACAGGCCAGTTGTTGAACGCCGCCAGCGAGTCAAACCGAGCTGGGTTTGGCGCCCTGACCGCCGTGCGGGCGAATAGCCAGCGGATTATCCAGATCGGCGCCAAGCTCTATTTCTGATATATAGGGCGGCCGGGAGATCACACATGAAGCGAATCATCATTCTTGGCGCACTGCTCGCAGCAGGAGCGGTCTGCACGGCGTTGGGCGCAAGGCAGCAACCGGCGGGGCAAGGAGGCCCGGGACAGCCGCAGACGCCCTCGGCGTCGGCGCTGCAGGTCGACAAGATCCGCGACAACCTGTTCGTCCTGCGCGGCGGCGGGGGCAATACGGCGGTGTTTATTACGGCAAACGGCGTCGTGCTGGTGGATACGAAGACTGCAGGATGGGGGAAGCCGATCATCGAGCGCGTTCGGGAGCTCACGGACAAGCCGATTACGACGATCATCAACACGCATACCCACTACGATCACGTGGAGGGCAACGTCGAGTTCCCGGCGGCGGTAGAAGTCATCGCCCACGAGAACGCCGCGAAGCTCATGCCGGAGATGCGCCCCGTCACCGGCATCCAGACGCCGGGACGGAACGTGTTCAAGGAAAACAACGGCCGCGGTCTGCCGAAGCGGACGTTCCGGGATCGCCTTACCCTTGGCAGCGGCCCAGATCAAATCGAGTTGTATTATTTTGGCCGCGCGCACACCAGCGGCGACGCGTTCGTCGTCTTCCCGTTTGCGCGCGCGCTTCACACCGGCGATGCATTTCCCAACAAGGGCGTTCCCATCATGGACGCCAATAACGGCGGCAGCGGCGTGGAATACCCGGACACGCTTGCCAAGGTTGCGGCGCTGCCGAACATCGACGTCGTCATCACCGGCCACAACGCGACGACCGTCACAATGGCGGACGTGAAGGAGTACTCGGAATTCAACCGCGCGTTCGTGGAGGCGGTGCGCGCGGCGAAAGCCGCGGGCCGGACAGTGGACGACGTGGCGAATAGCTGGAAAGTTCCCGAGCGTTTCACCGGCTACGCACAGCCGCAAGCCGCGCGCCTGCGGTCGAATGCGCAGGTGATTTGGGATGAGTTGAAATAGCGTGAAGATAACCACGGAAACTGTGGATCCAGGCGCGTCGACGAACGTGAAGCTCCGCCTTTGGCCGGGCGTCGTGGCGGCGGCGCTGGTGGTGATCGGGCTGCTGGCTGGGCTCCTGCTTCCGGCTGCGATGGAGGAGGGGCGATGGGCCGGGCTTTTTGGCTCGATGATCGGTACGCTGGCGATCTTCCTATGGTGGCTGTTCTTCAGCCGCGTCCGATGGGCCGAGCGCTTGGGCGTCATGGCAGCGCTCATCGCCGCGTGGATTGCGATGCGCCCGCTCCTCGATCCGTCGATTCTCGGCGGAGCGATGGGGGCGCTGCCGGTTCTCGGCTTCACAGTCTTTGCCGTCGCCCTTGTTATCTGGGCTGCGGCCGCGCGAGACGCTTCAGCGGGAGTTCGGCTCGGGTCGGCTGTCGTCGCGATGGTGATTGCAGCCGGATTTTGCACGCTTGTCAGAACTGCCGGCATGAATCGTGGTTTTGAGTTTCACTGGAGATGGACGCCGACTCCCGAAGACCGGCTGCTCGCCCAGGGAAACGATGACCCGGCGCCTGCGAACGCTCTAAAAGAACTGCCTGCGGCCAAACCGCATACGGATTCCGTTTCCTCTAGCGCAGCGATCGCGGGAGATCCGCTTCAGCCCGACGCGGAAAAGCCTGCGGAGTGGCCGGGCTTCCGCGGCGCTTATCGCGACGGCGTGGTGCGCAATGTGCGGATTGAGACCGATTGGGCCAGGTTTCCGCCCGTGGAGCTGTGGCGACGGCCCATCGGGCCGGGCTGGTCTTCCTTCGCCGTCAACGGAGATCTTCTCTACACGCAGGAACAGCGCGGCGACGACGAGATCGTTGCCAGCTATCGCTTGAGCTCCGGCAAGCCGGTTTGGAGACACCGCGACCGCGTCCGGTTCTGGGAATCGAATGCGGGCGCAGGGCCGCGCGGAACGCCGACCGTCAGCAATGGACGCGTCTACGCATTTGGCGCCACTGGAATTCTGAACGCGCTCGACGCTGCAAGCGGCGCGGTCATTTGGTCGCGCAAGGCGGCTTCCGACGCGGAAGTCGAAGTTCCGACGTGGGGCTTCTCGAGCTCGCCGCTTGTCGTCGACGATCTCGTGATCATCGCTGCTGGTGGAAGACCGGCTGCGTATGACATTGCTACGGGCCAGCCGCGCTGGCTCGGTTCAGACGCCGGCTTCAGCTACAGCTCTCCGCACCTTATGACCATTGCCGGCGTACCGCAGGTTCTGCTCCTGACCGGAAGGGTCGCGACGAGCATCGCGCCGGGGGTCGGGACGCCGCTGTGGCAGCATGAATGGCAGGGCGGCGCGATCGTGCAGCCGGCCGTCACCGAGGACGGCGACGTCCTCATCAACAGCATCTCCGGCATGGGCGGCGCCGGCATCCGGCGCCTTGCCGTCACACGCGGGCCCGACGGCGGTTGGACTGTTGAAGAACGCTGGACGTCGACCGGACTCAAGCCGTATTTCAACGACTTCGTCGTTCACAAGGGCCATGCGTTCGGTTTCGACGGCAGCATTCTCTCGTGCATCGATCTGACGGACGGCAAGCGAAAGTGGAAGGGCGGAAGATACGGGAGCGGCCAACTCCTGCTGCTGGCGGACCAGGATCTATTGCTTGTCCTGTCCGATGAAGGCGAGCTGGCGCTCGTGAGCGCGACGCCCGATGAGTTTAAAGAACTCGCGCGCTTCAAAGCGATCGAAGGCAAGACCTGGAATCATCCCGTATTGGTCCGCGACATTCTGCTCGTGCGCAACGGCGAGGAAATGGCCGCGTTCAGACTGGAAACGGCGCAGACGCGGGAAACGTCCAAATGGCGCGGCCGCTAGCGCCCGGGTTTGGCGGCGGCGAGGAACCGTTCGACGATCTCGATGAACTCTTTCGGATTCTCCTCGCTTGGATAGTGACCGAGCCCGGGCATTGTGACGATCTGGACGTTAGGCAACGTCTCTCTCAACTGCTGCTGCGTTTCTAGGGGCACGATCGTGCTTCTTCCTCCGAGAACGTAAAGGATCGGAGATCGGATCTGGCGGACAAACCGCCACAACTCGGTGGGAACAAATCCGTCTGCAATTTTCGGATCGCGCTTCCAGACGACGCGCCCGTCGGCGCGGCGCTTCGATCCGAAATGCGCGTAGGCGCGAAGCACTTCATCGGAGGTCCGCGGGCTTCCTTTCTTGAGTTCTGCGAACAGTTCGTCTTCCGACGCCCATCCGCTGGCGTCTTCGCGCTGAATCCGGCTCGTGAGGCTGTCGGCGATCTCACGAGGCCGCTCCGGTCCGACGTTTTCCGCGATCACGGCGGATACAAGCTCCGGATGCAAGCCTGCGAACACCTGCGCAACACGGCCGCCGGTCGAGTTTCCCCAGATGATGATGTCTTGAAGCTGCAGTTGAGCCGCGAGTCCTTCAACGTCTTGGACATAATCCTCGACGAGATAACGGCCCTCCGGATCCCAATCCGAATCTCCATGGCCGCGCATATCCATGGCGATGACGCGATGGTTCTTGCTGAAGTGCATCGCAACGGGATCAAACGTCCGCGCGACCCGACCGATGCCGTGCAGCAGAATCATGGGCTGTGCGCCTTGCTTGCCCCACTCCACAAAGTGGATGCGAAGCCCGTTGACGTTCACGAAGCGATCCGTCTGCGCTTGCGCGGTAGAAAGCAACAGGCCAAAGGCTGCAGCCAAGACGCCGCACACAATACGAATATGAGGATGCATTTGCCGTGTAGTCTACCAGCAGTACAACTACGCGACGTTCAGTTTCCGATGTCCCATTGAAGGTTGCCGCTTGGTGGAACCGTCGGTACTGATCAGTCAAGGGGCTGGTGGTATAATCCGCGCTCAACGGAGTCACACGATTGCCGATTCGATAGCTTTATGTACGCCGCCACAATCGCGAACATAAGTTCCAGAGCGATCGTGGGATTTTGTGCGTCGAGGGGCGTGCCATCCGAACGGCTGCTGGCCGCCGCAGGAATTCCAGCGGAACAGATTTCAGGACCGCGTGCGAGGATTTCCGCCGAGCGCGTTTTTGCACTCTGGGAGGAGGGTCAGAAGGCGACGCATGACGCATTGATTGCCGAACATGTCGCCGGATTCGTGCCATACGGGGCTTACGCCATCGGCGACTCTCTGCTCGCCGCAGGTCCAACGCCGCGACAAGCCCTGCAGAAGCTCATCCGGACATTCCCCCTGGTCAATGGAGCGTTTGAATTGCAGTTGACGCGGCAAGGAGCTGAATCCAGCCTGGAGCTCCGAAATCCCTACGATCCTAAAGGTCCTTCCCGACTCTACGTGGAATTCTTTTTCGCATTGATTCTGTCTCGCTTGCGTTACGCAGCCGGAGTCGATAGTCGTCCGAAAGAAATCTGGTTTACCCATCCGGCCACTCTCCGATCGAGCGATTGTCATCCGATGTTCCAGTGCCGCGTCCTCTTTAATCAACCGCTCAACCAGATGGTATTGGAGACGGAGTTTCTGGACTCTCCGCTGCCCTATGCAGACCCGCTGCTTAGCGAGATGCTGGAACACTACGCTCAGCGTCTATTGAAGGAATCGCTGTCTCAAGACCATCTCATACGCGACCTGCATCAAGCGCTGCATGAAGGCTTGTGGAGTGGTGACTTGCGGCTGACGACGATGGCGAAGAAACTTGCTCTCAGCGGCCGCTCTCTCCAGCGCGAACTGACTTCCCGTGGCACGTCGTACAGGGAGGAAATAGACAGGCTCCGGCGCGATCTGACGCTCGCAATGTTGCCGCACCAACCGATCCAGGAGATTGTCGCTTTCCTCCGGTTCTCCGAATCGAGCTCTTTCTACCGCGCTTTCAGACGATGGACCGGCAAGACCCCTCACGAATTCCTCAATACGCCTGGCTCGTAACCTCGAAACTTCGGAACGTCTGAATGACAGCATTGGCTGGCGCAGCCGGTGAATGAATTTGTCGCATTTGGTCATTGCAACCTGAACGATTCAGTTCTTAAGGTCATTCTGCACATTAGTGTTGCCGGAAAGAGCCAGGGGAGCCTCGAAGAACTTCGACGTGTTTCCCCTGAGGGAGTGACATATGCGACGAGTATGGTTGGTGGCCTTCGTTCTTGCGATGGTCAATGCCGCTTCTTTCCGGCTGGGCGGCAGTCAGCAACGTGGCGCGGCCGCCGATGCGATCGCAATCGATGACGACGACATTGCCGGAACTGTGACCAGCGCCAAAGGGCCCGAGGCGGGCGTCTGGGTAATTGCCGAGACGACCGGCTTGGGGACCAAGGTCCGCAAGATTGTGGTCACGGACGATCAAGGCCGGTACCTGCTCCCCGATCTCCCGCAGGCCGCCTACGATGTCTGGGTTCGCGGGTACGGGCTCGTGGATTCTCCGAAAGTTCAGTTGACGCCAGGTCAAAGACGAGCGCTGACGGCCGTGCTTGCTCCCAATGCCCGGGCGGCCGCGCAATACTATCCGGCAAGCTACTGGTATTCCCTCATCGAGATTCCACCCGAAAAGGAGTTTCCCGGCACTGGTCCCCAGGGAAACGGAATCAGTCCGCAGATGCAGACCCAGCACCACTGGATCAATCAGATCAAGACAAACTGCAACGTTTGCCACCAGCTTGGCAATCCAGCGACCCGGGAGATCCCGATGGCGCTCGGCGCCTTTGCGTCCAGCGTCGACGCATGGGACCGCCGGCTGCAGGTCGGACAAGATGGGCAGGGCATGAGTAATTTCGTCACGCAAATGGGGCGAATGCGGGGCCTGCAAATGTTCGCCAACTGGACAGATCGCATCGCTGCCGGCGAGATTCCACCGGCGCCGCCGAGGCCACAGCAGCGGGAACGGAATCTCGTGATCACGATGTGGGAATGGGGCGGCCCGGCGACATTCGCCCACGACGAGCTGAGCACAGACAAACGCAACCCAACGTCGAACGCGAACGGGATGATTTACGGCTTCGATTGGGTGAATGACGGATTCCTCATTGTGGAGCCGGCGGAGCACACGGCGACGGAGCTCAAGATTCCGGTGCTCGATCCGAAAACGCCGCCGGGCAAGCCGCAGTCGATGCCGGTTCCGTCCCCTTACTGGGGCGACACGCTCTACTGGACAGGTTCGGCGGCCACCAACCACGCGGCTATGGACAGCAAAGGACGCGTTTGGATGTCGTCCAGGTTTCGCGTTCCCGAAGATCAGCCGGGTTTCTGCGCAACTCATCCGTCGGCGACCCTGATGCCCCAGCCGCGCAGCTTTCGACAGTTGCAATATTACGACCCGAACGGCCGCCGGTTTCGCCAGGTCAACACATGTTTCGACACGCATCATGTCCAGTTCGCCGCGGACAAAGACGAGACGCTCTATGCGAACGGGCCCTTCAGCGGGGCCATCGGGTGGGTGAAGACAAGAATACTCGACGAGACCGGGGATGAACGCGCCGCCCAGGGATGGTGCCGCCCCTATTTCGACATAAACGGCGACGGAAAGATCGATCCGGCCGTCGATCGTCAAGTCGGGGGTTCTTTCTACAGCGTGATCCCGCATCCCACCGATGGAAGCGTGTGGGGCGCCATGCCTGCGCCCATGCCTGGGAAGATCGTCCGGCTCGACCCGGGCACTTGCATTGGAGAAGCCTATGAGCCTCCCTTCAACGACCCCGGCAGCAACACTACCGGCTACACGCCGCGAGGAATCGATGTCGATTCAGATGGGGTAATCTGGACAGCTCTTGCGGGCAGTGGGCATCTGGCCAGTTTCGATCGGCGGAAATGCAAGGTCCTGAACGGACCCGAAGCGACCACAGGTCGGCACTGCCCCGAAGGTTGGACTTTGTATCCAGTCCCGGGACCACGATTCAAGAACGTGCGCGGCGATATCGCCGTCGATTTCCAGTATTACAACTTCGTCGACCGCTTCAACACGCTTGGACTCGGCGAAAACCTCCCGCTTGCCAACGGAACGAACTCGGATTCCCTGCTCGCATTGCAGCGCGACGGCGCCTGGCTGGTCCTGCGCGTACCGTATCCGATGGGCTTTTTCACCCGCGGCATGGACGGGCGCATCGACGACCCGAAGGCCGGCTGGAAGGGACGCGCCGTTTACGCCAACTACGGCCCAAACGCCATATGGCATGTGGAAGGGGGTCTGGGCGCGCGCGGCGCCGTGGTGAAGTTTCAGATCAGGCCGGATCCTCTGGCAAGGTGAGGAGAGGTTGATGCGAATGATTCCTTTCGTTGTCGCACTGTTTTTGGCGTCAAGCTCCGCTCACGCGCAGGTTGATCTGTCCGGCGCGTGGGGGCAGCGCTTTCACGAGGATTCACCGGAACGCGGCGCCGGACCGGAAATCGGCAACTACGTGGGTCTTCCGGTCAACGACGCCGCACGTCTGCGAGCGGATTCCTGGACCGCCGGCAAGTGGACCATGCTGGAGCGCCAGTGCGAGCCCCACCCGGCCGACTACGCGCCGCGGGGTCCGGCCAGCATGCGCATCACCAGCACCGTCGATCCGGTTTCACAAGACGTCATCTCGTGGCAGACGACGATGATGTGGATGCTCCCGCAGCGGACGATCTACATGGACGGCAGACGGCATCCGTCGCCAAATGCGCAGCACACCTGGCAGGGCTTCTCGACGGGTGAGTGGGAAGGCGACATGCTCAAGGTCACCACCACTCATCTGAAGGAAGGCTGGATCCGGCGCAACGGCCTGCCTCGAAGCGAGAAGGCAACTCTGATCGAATACTTCATTCGTCACGGGAACTACCTGACGCTGGTCACCATTGTGAAAGATCCTGTCTACCTCACCGAACCGTTGGTTCGAACGTCGAACTGGGTTGCCGATCCAGGCTTTCAACTCAGTCCCTTTTCATGTATTCCGACTGTGGAAATCGAGCGCCCGCGAGGAACCGTGCCGCATAACCTTCCTGGAACTAACCGCTACCTGACGGAATTCGCCACAAAGCACGGCATTCCGGCGGAGGCTGCGCGAGGCGGCGCCGAGACGATGTACCCCGAGTACCTGTCGCGGCTGCGGAGCGGCCAGAAATGAAAATAATGTCAGTCTTGTTGTTGCTCGTCCTGCCATTCGCCGCGTGGGCCCAAGGCGACCTGGAAGTGCTGCCGGTGCAGGGAAGCGTATTCGCAATCTTCGGTCCGGGCGGCAACACCACTGTGCAGGTTGGATCACAAGGAGTGGTCGTAGTCGACACTCAGCCGGCGGCGTTGAGTGCGAAAGTGCTGGAGGAGATTGGTCGTCTTAGCGCCAAACCGATTCGTCACATCATTCTCACCAATGGCGCGGATCAGAACGCGGGCGGCGCGGCGAAACTTGCGAAGGCTGGCCGTTATGTCCGCGTGATCGATTCAATCGATCCCAGGGGCGCTGACGCGCGCGCGGCGATCATGGCTCATCTGAACGTACTGGACAGGATGACGCAAGCAAAACTTCCATCGGATTCCTGGCCCACCGACACCTACCACACTGAGGAATGGTCGCTGTTCGTCAACGGCGAGGCGGTGCAGCTTTTCCACATCCCTGAGGCGCAAACGGACGGCGACACGATCGTCTTCTTCCGCCGCTCGGATGTAATCAGCGCCGGCGGCATCTTTGACATGACTTCCTATCCACGGTTCGACCCGCGGGCGGGCGGCAGCATCGACGGCATCATCGAGGGCCTGAATCGAATTCTGGATATCGCCGTTCCCGGTGAGAATCAGGAAGGAGGAACGGTAGTCATCCCTGGACGCGGGCGGTTGAGCGACGAGACCGACGTCGCCAATTACCGCGACATGGTTACCATCATCCGGGATCGCATTCGCAGCATGGTTGACAAAGGGGCTTCCCTTGAGGAAGTCAGGAAATCGCGTCCCACGCGCGATTACGACGCTCTCTACCCAAACATGGAATGGACGGGCGAGATGTTCGTGGAAGCCGTCTACCGCAGCTTAAGTAAGGAACGAAAATGAAACATTCGCCTCTCCTCGTTTATATCGTTTCTATCTGCGCCGCTGCCGCGATGCTGGCGCTGGGTGCAGGCAATGCCTCGGCGCAGCGCGGAATTGCTGCTCCCGCCAATAGCGGCCGGCAAGGCGCCATGTTCGATATCACCGGACAGTGGGTCGCAGTCGTGAACGAAGACTGGTTATGGCGCATGGTTACCCCTTCCAAGGGCGACGCCGCCAGCATCCCTCTGAATCCGGCTGGACGGCGTGTTGCGGCTTCCTGGGACCTGGCGGCCGACCGGGCGCAGGGCCGCTTGTGCAAGGCGTTCGGCGGACCGGGGTTGATCCGACAGCCCGGACGCATTCGCATTCGTTGGGAGAACGACAACACATTGGTTATGGAATTCGATGCCGGTATGCAAACACGCCGGTTGTATTTCGGCGCTCCTCCTGCCCCAGGCGCCCGGTCGCTGCAAGGCCACTCGATCGCGAAGTGGTTCAAACAGCCGCAAAATCGCGGGATCTTCGGACGCGGCGGCGGTCCGCAACGCGGCTCTCTCGAAGTCGTGACTACCAATTTGGAAGCGGGCTACCTGCGTCCCAATGGCGTCCCGTACGGCGAGCGCACGGTGGTCAAGGAATTTTTCGATACATTCACGCTGCCCGAGGATGGGTCCTGGCTGATTATCACCACTGTTGTCGACGATCCCGAGTATCTGACCCAGGAATTTGTGGTGAGCACACAATTCAAGAAGGAAACCGATTTGTCGAAGTGGAGCCCGCGTCCGTGCGAAATCCCCGATCCGCTGGCGCCCCCTGCGCAGCCGGCGCGATAGCGGGGGTAGCCTCAGGCGAGCGCGGAACATTTAAGGGCAAGAATTCCCCGGGCGGGCGACACGTTGGTTATGGAATTTCGATGCCGGTATGCAAACACGCCGGTTCACCATCCTCGGGCCGCCGCCACAACTCTCGCGTGGCCAGAATGCGCCGGAACCTGCACAGCCCCAACTGAAGGCCTCGGACATCGACAAGATGATGAACGACCTCTCGAATTGGGGCCGTTGGGGCAAGGAAGACAGCGGGGCACGCTGAACCTGATCACTCCCGCGAAGCGAAAACAGGCCGCAGGAAGTCGAGAGCGCCGCCCGAGGCCGCTTATGCCTGACGTGCTGGAGATTTTGGTAGGTTTTATAGGTCCGCCTTGACGTCTCGAATTCGTGAGCGGATGTCGTCGTAGCTGCGTAGCATTTGATTGACCCTCACGGAATCTGGCGCTGCCCACCAGCTTTACGTTAAGGGAAGGCTCATAGGGGAATCCAGGCCAGACGGTTGATCCACTCCTCGGCTTCACTAGCAGTCGATATCAGCACGAGTTCCTCGATCGCAGCACTGATGGAAATAGCTTCCCGGAGGAGAATAACGCCGGAGCTATTCGCCGACGAGACATACTCCGCAAAATGTGCAGGCATCGTTCGCCGGTCCTGACTGACAAGGACGCGCCCAGCTTGAGCTGACAGCCATAAGACATCGGGGTCTTTCAGACCGGCAATCCCGGCGTCGGCCGCCGTGCGGATGTCGATGTCCTGCGCTCTCCGCTTCAGGCCTCGGACAATGCGGCCGTCGAGGTCCGCATCAGCCTGGAATTTGATTCTCATTGCGGGCTCGCCGCAGCTTGGCAATCAGTTCCGCGTTCACGTTACGTGAATGCAGATGTTGAGACTCGAATATCCGCTCGCCTTCGGCAAGGTAGGAGTCGATCTCCTCCTGATTGGCCAAATAATAAGCCAGAGCGCCATGCACTTCTTCGAGGGTCAATGCCGGGTAACTCTCTACCATGCTTTCGACGGACATCCCTTCGCGGAAGAGGTAAACCAGCGAATCCAGGGAAACACGGGTGTCTCCCACCCGATAAACGCCCTCGATCTTCTTCACGTATTCCCTATGCATCGGCTCACTCCAGATTCGTTCGGCGGTCCCCAGCCACGGCGGTTGTTGTTTCAGCCAAGCCCCTTCTGGATACTCCACATATTACATCACACCGGAAGCCGATGGGCGGGACATGGCAACCCAAGAATCCAGCCCTCGGTTGCATGGACAACCGAATCGTTGGGCACGCTGAAGGGTAACTCCTCTGTCACAATCTTGAGCATCGATAGCAACCCCACCATAGCGTCTCTTCAAAAGAGTCCCGACGTGTTGCATGTCAACTTGGTCGCTCTTACCGAGCTCACTCACATTTTGCAGCAGAGATGATCAACAAGAGGCGCATCACATTGTTGCGCTGAGGTGCGTCTTATATAATCCGCGCCGTGATTCCCTCCTATGTCCACGGCTGTTCGACCACCCCTTTACTGGGGGAGACGATCGGAATGTGTCTGGACCGGATTTGCGAACAGTTCGCGAACAGCGATGCGCTGATATCCCGGCATCAGGGCCTCCGCTACACATACGGGCAATTGAAGCAGGAAGTCGAGAACGCCGCCCGAGGACTAATGTGGATCGGCGTGGAGAAGGGTGAGCGGGTCGGCGTCTGGAGTCCGAATTGTGCGGAGTGGTTGATCGCGCAGTACGCGCTCGCAAAGGTTGGCGCGATCATGGTCAACATCAATCCCGCTTACCGGATTCGGGAGCTGGAACACGCTTTAGCGCAATCTGGCGTTTCCGTCATTATTGCGGCCAGGGGATTTCGGAACTCCGACTATGCCGCGATGATCGACGATCTGGCGCCCAGGCTGCCGGCGTTGAAACACACGGTGTATCTCTCCACGCAGCGACTGGGTTCCTCGATCACCTGGAACGATCTTCTCGAAAACGGCGCAAGAGCGCCCGGGTCACCGTTGCACGAACGTGAGGCTTCGCTGCAATGCGACGATCCGGTCAATATTCAATACACTTCAGGGACAACCGGCAGGCCAAAGGGCGCGACCTTATCGCATCACAATATCCTGAACAATGGCTTCTTCGTCGGCGAGCAGCTTCAATACACTTCCGCCGATCGCATCTGCCTGCCCGTCCCTTTCTATCATTGCTTCGGTTGTGTGCTGGGAAGTCTCGGAGCGTTGACGCATGGCAGCGCTGTTGTTCTTCCTTCGGAATCGTTCGATGCCCAAGCCTGCCTGGCAGCGATTCAAGAGGAACGCTGCACTTCACTTTACGGCGTGCCGACGATGTTCATTGCCCAACTCGATCATCCGGCATTTTCCACTTACCAGCTCAATTCGCTCAGGACGGGAATTATGGCGGGAGCGCCATGTCCGGTTGAGGTCATGCGCCAAGTGATTGAAAAAATGCACATGCGCGAGATCACCATCGCGTACGGCATGACGGAGACATCGCCCGTCTCATTTCAATCCTGCATCGACGATCCGATCGAAGCGCGCGTATCCACGGTCGGCAGCGTCCATCCACATGTCGAAGTGAAGATTATCGATCCGGCGACGGGCCTCACGGTTCCACGCGGTCAGGCAGGAGAATTGTGCACCCGAGGTTACGTCGTGATGCTTGGCTATTGGAACGATCCCGAATCGACGGCCGGTGCAATCGACGCAGCGCGCTGGATGCACAGCGGCGATCTTGCTGTGATGCGTGTTGATGGCCGTGTGAATATCGTCGGCCGCCTGAAAGACATGATCATCCGCGGCGGCGAGAATATTTATCCTCGCGAGATCGAGGAGTTTCTGCACACGCATCCCAAAGTGAGCGAAGCGCAGGTCATCGGAGTTCCGGATAAGAAGTACGGAGAAGAGGTGTGCGCCTGGATTCGGCTGCGGCAAGGTCACACGGCAACGGAGGATGAAATCCGCGACTTCTGCCGCGGGCAGATCGCGACATTCAAAATTCCACGTTACATCCGTTTCGTGAACGAATTTCCAATGACGGTCACGGGGAAGATTCAGAAATTTCGAATGCGCGAACAAATGCTGAGCGAGCTTGGTCTCAGCGTCGAACAGACAGCTTGAGGAGGCTTACGGTGTCGAATCGACCACTCTTATTGGCAGTCGTCGTTAGTTTGTTTATCTCAGCTTCGCCGGTTCTCGCCCAGCAGTCGTGTGAGAGTCTGAGCACTCTGAAGCTTTCGGGTGCGACGGTCACCTCTGCAGCGACGATCCCAGCAGGGCCCCTCGCTGGTCCGGCCGGGCCGGGCGGAGGGACAAGTGCGGCGACAGTTCCGGCCCGCTGCGAAGTGAAATTGACGATTCGCCCAAGCCGGGATTCCGAGATCAAGTCTGCCGTATGGCTTCCGGTTGATGGCTGGAACGGCAAGTATCAGCAGGTAGGAAGCGGCGGCTGGGCCGGAAGCATTGGATATCGCGCTATGGTCGAGCCGCTAATTCGTGGTTACGCGGTCGCTGCGACCGATAACGGCCACGAAGGGGGCGGTGGTGCGGCCTGGGCCATCGGTCATCCCGAAAAGCTCATCGATTTCGGCTATCGCGCCGTACATGAAACGAGCGTTCAAGCCAAAGCCGTCATCCGCGCTTTCTATGGCCGCGACCCTGCGTGGAGCTATTTTGCCGGATGTTCCAATGGCGGGCGCGAGGCTTTGATGGAAGCACAACGGTATCCCGAAGACTTCAACGGAATCCTTGCCGGCGCTCCCGCGAGCGATTGGTCTCACCTGTTCACAGGCTTCGTCTGGAATGAGCGGGCATTGTTGAAGAGTCCGGGCAGTAGCATTCCTCCGGCAAAACTCCCTGCGATTCAAAACGCCGTGCTTGCGGCATGCGACAGCCAGGATGGCCTGAAAGACGGCCTTCTGAGCGACCCACGGACATGCCGCTTCGACCCGGCAGTATTGTTGTGCAAAGACGCAGACGGACCCAACTGCCTCACGGCGGCGCAGGTGGATGCGCTCAAAGCAATTTATGGCGGCGCGAAGAATCCGCGCACAGGCGAACAGATCTTTCCGGGATGGCCGGCAGGCTCCGAAGCGGCGCCGGGCGGATGGGCCGCGTGGATTACGCCAGCAAATCCAGCGGCCTCGGTTCAAGCGAATTTCGGCAACACATATTATGGGCAAGCCGTTTTTGAAGATCCTAAGTGGGATTTCCGCACCTTAGACTTCGACCGCGACGTTCGATTCGGCGATGCTAAGGCGGGTGCGGTTCTCAACGCCACGAATCCGGACCTGCGATCATTTCGAGCGGCAGGTGGAAAGCTCCTGCAATATCACGGCTGGGGCGATGCGGCCATATCGGCCGTTAGTTCCATCGAGTATTACGACAGCGTGCAGACATTCCTCTCAAAGTTTCCTGATGCCGGAAGCAATGCGGGCCGTCCGATCGCGGATTTTTACCGGCTGTTCATGGCGCCCGGAATGGGCCATTGCGGTGGCGGCGCCGGTCCCAACAGTTTCGATGCGTTCTCCGCATTGGAAAACTGGGTTGAGAAAGGGATCGCTCCCGCGCTGTTGATCGGGACGGGAACGGTGGCAGGCGATTCAACCAAGAAAATGACTCGCCCGATATGCGCCTATCCCGAAGTTGCACAGTACAAGGGAACAGGCGACCCGAACGACGCTGTGAATTTCATGTGTGCAGCGCCGTCGAGGTAGACCTTCAATCAACTGCAAACCACCGTGAGCTGATCCTGAGGTGAAAGCAAATGACGCGCGATGACGAGCGTCTGGATCTCACTTGTGCCTTCGCCGATAGTGCACAGCTTGATATCCCGATAGAACTTCTCGACCGGATAATCTTTGATGAAGCCGTAGCCGCCATAGATCTGTACTGCTTCATTCGCAATTTGAACCGCGGCCTCGGACGCGAAGAGCTTGGCCATCGCCGACTCCTTCGTGACGCGCCGACCCCGATCCAGCAGCCACGCGGCACGGTAGGTCAGAAACCGTGCAGCGTCGAGCGAAACGGCCATGTCCACGAGCTTCTTCTGGATCAACTGAAATTCGCAGATGGACTGACCGAATTGTTTACGAGACTGGGAGTAGTTGAGCGCCGCATCGTATGCGCCTTGCGCCATTCCGATGGCGAGAGCGGCAATGGAAACGCGACCGCCGTCGAGCACCTTCATGCTGTCGATAAAGCCGGCGCCTGCCGTTCCCAATAGCTGGGCATTGTCCAGACGACAGTTTTCAAAGACCACCTCTCCTGTTGCGCTGGCCCGCAATCCAAGTTTTTCCTCCTTCTTGCCGACTCTGAATCCCTCGGTTCCTTTTTCCACGATGAATGCGGAGATACCCCGATTTCCGGCCGCGGCATCTGTGACGGCCATGGCGACGCAAACATCGGCATAGTGCGCGTTCGTTATGAAGCTTTTGGAACCGTCAAGCGTCCATTGTCCATCGAAGACAGCCCGGGTACGGGTTCCTGAAGCATCCGAGCCTGCCGACGGTTCAGTCAGCGCCCAACAGCCCAGCCACTCGCCGGAAGCGAGGCGGGGAATATAGAGGTTGCGCTGGCTATCGGTTCCGCTCTTATAAATGTGATTCGCGCAAAGCGAGGTATGCGCCGCTAAGATGATCCCGATCGAGCCATCGACTCGCGAGAGTTCCTCGATGATGATGCAGTACTCAATATAGCCAAGGCCGGCCCCGCCGAGGTCTTCAGGTAAGATCGCGCCCATATAACCGAGCGAGCCCAACTTCTTGATTAGTTCCAGCGGGAATGTCTCGGAATCGTCCCATTTCCGGACATGCGGCCGAATTTCAGCTTCAGCAAAATCCCGCACGGCGCGGCGCAACTCGATTTGTTCCCGGCTAAATGCAAAGTCCATAGACCACTTTTCTCCCGTAAAAACAGAAAGGCCGCCCGGCGGTTCATCCCGCCGGGCGGCCTTTCAATTCGAGAATTGAGTCAGCCTCTCAAGCGGGCGGGCGCAGTAGACCACGCAGGCTTAGAAGGAGACGAAGGCTGACGTTGTAAAAATGAGTAGTTGAAATCATAACGTTGCGACATTAGAACACCGGTCGAGCGAAAAGCACAAGACTGTTTTCAAGCAGGCGAAGGAAAAACTTCGAGCGGCTAAGCTCATGAAGTTCGGCGACGTCGTTACTGTCGGAAGCGTGAGCGAAACAAACGGGGTGGAGCAAGTATCGGCGGGCCCTTCGGGTGGTGTTTGCGCTTCCGGGGACGTCGCATGACCCACGGCGCCCTCCATGTTTGCTCTATTTCCAGGGTGCGCGGAACGAAAAGGGAGAGACCGGAAAAGAAAGAAGAAGGGAGAAGCGCGGGAGAAGGCTGGCTGATTAGTTCGATGCGTTTCATCAGTTTGCTGCATCCTTCAGCCAACAATTTGAGCAGACGCCGGTGTGATTGGATGTGAGAGCCGAAAGACGATAGCACAGTTTAATCCACGGCGGTGGTGAGCTTTACAAATCGTTTTAAGTTGACAACCAATTTGGACCGCACAACTTCGCTCACACCGCCGGTGCTAGCAATGAACGCGACTGCGACAGAGCTGATGAAGTATAGAACCCAGAGTACATACGCCCATAAACCATCCAGACACTGCGGTTTATCAGCGACCAACTGGGAAATGTGGACCTCGGCTATAGTGTCACTGTGTGCATAATACGGAAGAGCGACAAAATGCGTCCCGTACAAATCAATAGCAAGAATGGCGAGCACAGCGATCGTCAAGACATGTCTTCGAAAAGGCCGAGGGATAATTGCAGCTATGCCGACGAAAGCGACAATAACTTCCACCCACACAAGACTGTGCAGGTACCACCCGCCCATAGCAGTCGAACTACCTTTACTCACAAACAACATCACGATGTGGTACATCTGCCCTATCCAGAAAAATGAATAGAGGACCAGAAATGCGAATATCCGGGAATGGCGGAAGATTTGAAGACGCTTAACAAGTCCAACCAGGCAAAAGGCGAGAGCGCCGAAGCATACGTAGTACACAAAGCGCGGGAGTGCGACTAGGCTCCATCCACCATACCAGATGTGGGAAAGAACAATCGTGGCGAACGCCCACATCCAATCAACGCGCAATGCCCCCATAAGCTTTTCACTCGGACTGACATTTCGCAGCATCAGAGCCTCATCAAGGCCCGAGAGCGTGCCGGTCTGTATAACATTTCTGAGATACCACCATCCAGGATCCCAAATGCAACCGTGAAGATGACAATGGCATGATTGACATAACGAGCGCGCTTGGATCTATCGAAGCGATAAAGTCTCCAAAACAACACTGCCATTCCTGGAACCGCGGTTAGAAAATACGCTTTTGCTAACATTACCAAACCGAGGATCGCCCCTACTAATGTCAGGTTTAGCAGGATGCTGAAAAACCGGCCGTTTTCGAGGGAAATCAGGTCAGAAACGGGGAAACTACTGATTGCGCTTGCTTACAGGCGAGATCTGAAGTGTCTTGGGGGCCATTTTGGTGTTACTTTGCCGCGTCTCTCGCCGAGTAGACACACTACTACCCGAACTTATGCAGGATCCGGA
>Ga0073934_10001499_pt1 | contig 55480 bp, 52 predicted proteins | sample LarsenN4metaG_FD_76834 | JGI IMG/M metagenome (GOLD analysis project Ga0073934, IMG submission 76834) | Hot spring sediment bacterial and archeal communities from British Columbia, Canada, to study Microbial Dark Matter (Phase II) - Larsen... ...
ATATCCGTTTGGACAAACATAAGGTCTCCTGTGAAGTATTACATTGCTTACACGAAGCCTCTTGACTTCCGAAAGAGATTTGTTTATCTTGTTTCGCATCGTTGGCAAAGGTAAGAAATTATCACCAAATAAGCAAACGTTGCCACTGCGGTTATTTGCAAAGCTATCGCCTGCTGCGCGTGCTGTATCGCTTGATGATGGACTATATTCCGTTGCGCTTGATGACTGGCAACAATTGATTAAAGATTATCCGAATTCCTCGGACTTTTTTCACGGATTTAGGTATTAGTAAAACCGTGCACAGCGTTCACATTTTGAGGAGGAGAAAATGGCAAGGCTAAAAATTCTTGTCTGGCTGCTCCCTGGTTTTATTTCATTGTGCGGATGCGATTCGCCCCGGCCGCGCCAGAAGGCAAATGCGGAATATCTCGGCGCGATTCAGAATTGGCAGCAAAAACGTCTCACGAGCCTTAAAAGCCCAACCGGCTGGCTCAATCTCGCCGGGCTTTTTTGGCTCAAAGCCGGTGAAAATAAGGTTGGCGCTGATTCCACCAATGCCATCATTTTCCCCAAAGACCGCGCGCCGGATTTCGTGGGGTCATTTATTTTACAAGACAGCATTGTCACGTTTCAGGCGCGGCCCGGCATTGCTGTCACGCATCACGACAGCGCGGTCACTGCAATTGTCATGCGCCATGATCAGCAGGAAAATTCAACCTCGCTTGCGTTGGGAACGCTGAGCTGGACGATCATCAAGCGCGGCGAGCAATTCGGCGTTCGCCTGCGCGATCACCAACACCCGCAGTTGAAAAAATTTGAGGGCATCGAAGCTTTTCCGGTCGATTCAACCTGGCGTGTCGAAGCCGCATTCGAGGCCAACCATCCGCCGAAGTTGATCGCCATTCCGACGGTGTTGAACACGATCAACGAAGAGCCTTCGCCGGGCGCATTTGTTTTCAAGCTCAATGGCAAAACCTGCCGGCTGGATGCCACCGGCAAAATGACGGACGCTGAGCTTTTCGTGATTTTTGCCGATCAAACCAACGGCCGGGAAACTTATGGCGCCGGCCGTTTTCTCTATGTGCCGACGCCCGATGCCCGCGGCAAGTCCATCATCGATTTCAACAAGGCCTACAACCCGCCGTGCGCGTTTACCGAGTTTGCCACGTGCCCATTGCCGCCGGAGCAGAACAAGCTGCCCGTTCGCATCACGGCAGGCGAAAAAAATTACGCGCGTGCCAATCACTGATATTAACCAAATAATTTCCTTTGCAAAAGAGATCGTGTGTGTTTAGTTTATTCTCATGGCAAATACCGTTTAAGCGGAGAATATTATGGCAACGGCAACAGTAGTTAAGGAGATATTTAAAGCTCTTCCCCATTAAAAAAAGTGGGTGCCAAAAATTTGTGGTTTGATTTTGAGATTAAATTCTCTTAGAGAAGCAAATCAAAGGACGACGCGGATGAACCTCTTTTATCTCAAAAACCAATGAAAAAAATTCTTCCCCTCTCTTTTTGCTTTTTTTCTTTTTTAGCAAATCTGGCTTTCCCCCAGCCTCCCTCTCCCGAATCGCAGCTCGGCTTTCCGGTTGGCGCTGATCGCAAACTGGCTGATTGGAAAGAGATCATGAACTATTTTGCTCTTCTCGACAAAGCCAGCGACCGTCTGCAAGTCGTCGAGCTGGGCAAGAGCACGGAAGGCCGGCCGCTGGTTTTGGCGGTGATGACTTCACCCCAAAACTTCGCGCGCCTCGCTGACATTCTCAACATTCAGCGCCGTCTCGCTGATCCGCGCCGGGTGCATCCGGATTCGCTCGCGAGTTATCTGCGTCGCGGTCGGGCGGTGGTGATGATCAATTGCAGCATCCACAGCACGGAAATCGCGGCTTCGCAGATGGCGATGGAATTGGCCTATAAACTCGCGAGCGGGAATGACGCCATCACGCAAGAGATTCTCGACAATGTGATCTTACTGCTCTCTCCTTCATCAAATCCTGACGGCATCCAACTCGTCGTCGATTGGTACAAAAAATATCTCGGCACGCCTTACGAAGGCAGCGGCCCGCCGTGGCTTTATCATCCTTACGCCGGCCACGACGACAACCGCGACTGGTTCATGCTCAATCTCGCCGAAACCAAATTGATCACCGCGGCGCTCTATCAAAAATGGTTTCCGCAGATTCTCTACGACGTGCATCAGATGGGCGAAAAAGGCCCGCGCTTTTTTTTCCCGCCGTTTTACGAAGTTTCCAATCCCAACATCGATCCGATTCTTCTCCGCGCGATCATGCAGATCGGCGGCCACGTCACCACGGATTTGGCGGCGCAAGGCTTCACCGGCGTGGCGACGGAATGGACGTTCGACACCTGGTGGCACGGCGGCATGCGCAGCGCGCCGTATTTTCACAACGTCGTCGGCCTGCTCAGCGAGGCGGCAAGCTGCAAATTGGCGACGCCGGTCGAAATCAAATTTGACGACATTACCGGCGGCGGCCGCGGCCTGCTCAACGCGCGCGATTTTCAAACCAACTTTCCCGAGCCGTGGAAAGGCGGCTGGTGGCGCTTGCGGGATATTGTTGATCTCGAATTGAGCGCGAGTTACTCGCTGCTGACTTTGGCGGCGCGCTATCGCGATCAATGGCTGCACAATTTTTACCGCCTCGGCCAGCGCGCGATTGAAAAAGGCAAAAAAGAATCGCCGCGCGCCTACGTCATTCCACTGCAACAGCACGATGCGGCTGCCACGCAGAAATTGCTCGACATCATGCTGCTGCAAGGCACGGAAATTTTACGCGCGAAAAAAGACTTTCTTGCCGAAGGTGCGACTTATCCTGCCGGCACTTTCGTTATTGATCTTGCCCAGCCGTATCGCAACAACGTTGTCGCCTTATTCGAGAAACAAAAATATCCCGAGAAACGGCGCTATCCCGGCGGCCCGTTGGAGCCGCCTTACGATGTGACGGGATGGACGCTGCCGCTGCAAATGGGGATCGAGTATTTTGCCTGTGCGCAAGAGATCAAAAATTTGACGGCCGACACGCTCAATGCGTTTAATTTGCCCACGGCGCAACTTCCGGCCGGCCAATTTGCGGCGTCGAATCTCTCGTGGGAAAAAGGCGAGAATTTTATTGTCTCTGCCAACAGCTTGGACGCCTACAAGCTTGTCAATCGGCTGTTGAAGAAGAATCAATCCGTTGTGTGGCAGCGCGATAAAGTGCCGGATAAAAATCTGCTTCTGGCGCAAACCGATTCCGACGAGCTGGCGAAAGCGGCGCAAAATTTAAATGTGAACATTTCAAACGCTGCTGCGACAAACCAGGGCAACGGCCTGCGCCTGAAACGCCCGCGCCTCGGCATCTATCGCAGCTACGCGCCGAGCGCTGACGAAGGTTGGACGCGCTTCGTGTTGGACGAATTTGAGTTTGATTACAAAGTTTTGGAAGACGGCGACATTCGTCGTGGCGAATTTGTCAATCAATTTGATGCCATTATTTTCCCCGACCATCGCGACAGTACGATTCTCTTTGGCCGTCGTTCCGCCGATGATGACGATGATAACAACAAATATCCGTCCGAATTCACCGGTGGGATTGGCACATTGGGATTAACATATATGCGACGTTTCGTCGAGCAAGGCGGAACGCTGCTCGCTTTTGACGACGCCACCCGGCTTTTCATTCGCCAATGGGCGCTGCCCGTCGTCAACGAGCTGGACGGCGTCAAAGCCGCTGAATTTTCGGCGCCGGGTTCGTTGCTGCGGGGCATTGTTGATCCCGGCCATCCGATTGCTTTTGGCATGCCGCGCGAGAGCACGCTCTTTTTTGGCAACTCCGGCGCTTTTTCGGTGAAAGAGGGGCGAACGATTGTCAAATATCCCGTGCAAAATCCATTGTTGAGCGGCTGGCTGCAAGGCGAGGCGAAAATGCAAGGCAAAGCCGCGCTGGTCGAAACACCGCTCGGCCGCGGCCGGGTGATTCTCTTCGGCTTTCGTCCGCAACACCGAGGGCAAACGTATGCGACGTTCAAACTGGTGTTCAACAGCTTGTGGTATGCGGCGGCGGATGAAGTGAGTTTGGGAAAGGCTGTGACGGCGGAAGAATGAGTTGCCCGGCTTGTTTTATTCTTCAATTTTGCTACTTCGATAATGAGAATCGTTTGATTTAGCAAATAAGATTTTACACCTTTTATTTTCAAATGGCTTCAGACAAAAAATATCTAGAAATTCTTCTGAAACGCATCTCTGTTTGCAAGCGATATAAACCCAAATTCGGGCAAGGCCAAAAGAAATGTTTCAAGATCATCTCGGCTTAAATCCAACTCAAGCCAAATGGTCTTATGAAACGACAACGCGCGAAGGCCGCAAACCTAAATTGTCACTGGATGGACGTATTCAGTTGGCAGACATTCCGTCTTTGCGACAACGCCGCACGGTTTCCAAATGGCTGATCGAAGCCGCAAATTATCTTGAAATCGCCACGGAAGTAGCGACGGTTCTCAAGGGCGCCGTGTTTGAAATCAGGCAAGGGTACAAGAGCAAGGATTCCAAACGGCAGAATGCCGATATTGCCAACGCTGCCACTGCATACTCACAAGGGTATCTCCCAGTCGTCGTGGTTCTTTCCGAGCAGATTGACAATGACATCGCCGAGCGATATGAAAACGAAAAATGGCTTATACTTCGCGGACACTTAAGCGGTTCTCCGTTTCAGTCAACATACGCTTTTTCGAGAAGAATAGTCGGCTATGACTTGGCTAAGTTTTTTCAGCAAAACTCTGTCACCTTGAAAAGCGCAATTGAAGATGTTCTAAAAACCTTATTGAGAGCATATGATTAGACAGAAAGAAGAACTTACTTTTAAACACAATTTAAAGCATGGCAGGCATGGATGGCTCAGGTTGACCCCCGCCTATTCGGTTAGGGTAGTTCACAATATTTTAGAATATCATCCAGAAATCTCCTATGTGCTTGATCCATTTTCTGGCACGGGCACAACCGGCCTGGTGTGTGGCGAACGCGGGATAAGATGCGATTTACTGGATATCAATCCATTTTTAGTTTGGCTCGCCAAAGTAAAAACTGCCAATTATCAACCTGAAGAGTTGCACCAAGCACAAACAAGTTTAGTGGCGGTGGTTGCAGAAGCGCTTTCAGGTAGAGCAGCCGACGACCTTTGGTTGCCCGCAATTAGCAACATCACGCGGTGGTGGCCGGAAAACAAATGTGCTTTCTTGGCAAAACTGCATTATGCACTTAATCAACAGATTCCGCAGGAATCGGCCGCTAAAAATCTTTTGTTGGCAGCTTTTTGTCGACTTGTGATTGAGGCTTCAAATGCCGCTTTTAATCATCAATCCATGTCGTTCAAAGAAGAACAAAGCACTCTTTTTAAAGATGAAGAACACAACTTGTTGGCGCAACGATTTAGTCAATTAACTAATGAGATTATTTTAGCTGCTGCAACACCAATTAGGGGGGAGGTTCAAGTGATTCAAGCGGACTCAAGGAATATACCTCAGCCCACCGATGGACGACTATACGACAGTGTGATTACTTCACCACCTTATCCGAATCGCATGAGCTATATTCGAGAACTTCGCCCTTATATGTACTGGCTGGGATATTTGAGCGATGCACGTGAAGCGGCTGATCTTGATTGGCAAGCGATTGGGGGAACGTGGGGGGTCGCTACGAGTAGGCTTCTAAAATGGGAATCGAATGGCATTCGCATTAAGTATTCCGGATTTGACGCGATCATCGAGAAAATTCGAACGCGAAGTTCTCTGCTCGCCAATTATGTTCATAAATACTTTTCGGATATCTCATTGCACCTTGCGAGTCTTTATAATGTTGTGGCAGCCGATGCCAGAGTTTTTTATGTTGTCGGCAATTCGAAATTTTACGAAACTCTTGTTCCTGTTGAAGCCATATACGCCAGTCTTCTTCAACAAAACGGTTTTGTTGACGTAGCCATTGAAACACTGAGAAAGCGGAATTCTAAAAAGGAGCTTTTAGAGTTTGTGGTTTCGGCAAGAAAACCCAATTAAGCGGCTGGCTGCAAGGCGAGGCGAAAATCCAAGGCAAAGCCGCGCTGGTCGAAACACCGCTCGGCCGCGGCCGGGTGATTCTCTTCGGATTTCGCCCGCAGCATCGCGGACAAACTTACGCGACGTTCAAATTGGTGTTCAATAGCTTGTGGTGTGCGGCTGCGGAACCAATGCTGTTGGAGCAGGCGGTAAGAGCGGAAGAATAACTTATTTAAGGAGACGAAAACATGCCCACCATGCTGCGTTTAGCAACGTTCAACTTGGAGAATTTAGATGATAAAGCGGGCGCATTGCCCACGCTGGACGAGCGCATAGCGGTGATGCGGCCGCAATTGAGCCGGTTGCGCGCCGATATTCTCTGTTTGCAAGAGGTCAATGGCCAGGAGCAGCCGGGGCAGCCGCGGCGATTGACCGCCCTGGAGAAACTGCTGCAAAACACGCCGTACGCGGCCTATCAAGTTGCTCACACCGTCACGGCACATGGCGTTCCGTATGATGTGCGCAACCTCATCGTGCTCAGCCGTTTTCCCATCCTCGCCAAGCAGCAGGTCAAGCATGATTATGCTCACGAACCGCTGTATCGAAAAATGACGGCGCTGCCGGCGGAAACCGCCGCCAATGAGGTGACGTGGGAGCGGCCTATCCTTTACGTGACCATCGATCTCGGAAACGCTCGCAAGCTGCATCTGATCAACCTGCACCTCAAATCAAAAATTCCCACTGATATTGCCGGGCAGAAATTCAATGAGCACAAATGGCGCTCCGTGGCGGGTTGGGCCGAAGGCTATTTTATTTCTTCCATGAAGCGCGTCGGCCAGGCGCTGGAAACGCGCATATTGATCGATTCGATTTTTGATGCCGCGGCCGCCGCCGGTGAGGAAGCATTCGTGGCGGTTAGCGGCGACTTCAATGCCGATATGGACGAGGTGCCGATCCATGCCATTCGCGGACCGGTCGAAGACACCGGCAATCCGGCGTTGGTGCATCGGGTGATGGTGCCATGCGAATTCTCGGTGCCGGCGTCCTCACGATACAGTCTGCTGCATCTGGGCAAAGGCATGATGTTGGATCACATCCTGGTCTCGCGGCCCATGGTGACATTTTACCGGGGCACGGAAATCCATAATGAAATTCTTCCCGACGAGTCCGGCGCCTTTCGGCCTGACGCGAATTTTCCGGAGTCGGATCACGCGCCGGTGGTGGCAGAGTTTGAGCTGCCTTGAAGGCAAAACAAAAAGGAGATCGATGAAAAGCAATTTGACCACGCCGCCCGTTGTTTTGTTGTTTTTGATTATCGTGAATCCTTTGCCGGCACAAAACTTCACGATCAAACCGTATTTCGGTTATCTTCGGCCGCAAATGACCGACGTCAACCGCCGCATCGAAAACCAAATCGGAACCTGGCGGGAATTATTGGAGGAACCGCTTCCTTCCCCGGGCAAAATTGCCGGCCGCTCCATTTTCGGCGCTGCCATCCAATATCATTTGAATGACGACTATTTTCTTTGTCTCGATATCTCGCGCTATCAAAAAAAGGCGGCCAGCGAGCACTTCAATAATGCGACGCCAGCGCCGGCGCGTTTTTTCTTCGCGCGCGAGGTGAAAACTCTCGACGCCGCCCTGCATCTCGATTATTATTTCGATTACGATGAATCAGATTTATTGAACAAGTATATCGGGCTTGGCCTCGGCATCGTTTCGGTTCAAGCGCTTTCAACGACGCAGTCATCTTTTGAGAGCAACGCCAGCAAGATCACGCTGCCGCCCGTGGACACCAGCGGCGATTTTTCCGGCGCGGCGTTTACGGTGGCGATTTCCGGCGGCCTTGAGGTGCGCTTGCTTGGCGCGTTTTCGCTGTGGAGTGAAGCCGGATACAAATATGCCAAAGTCGGCCAGCTCGATGGCGCCATCCGGCAGATCAACGACCAACAAAACGCCGCTTTCACCACCAACACCTCGTTCGATCTTTCGGGATTTTATTTTCAAGCCGGGGTGGGAATTGGGTTGCCGTTTTGAAAGTTAATTTTGCAGATGAGGCATGGCCGCAGTTATGGAATATCCCTCTGCATAAATCTCCACCATCCTGCGCCTCCGCCAACCAGGCTGAGCGCCACGAGAAGAACAATATTTCTCCACGGCGTTCCTTCGTTCATCACGATTCGCTGCGGCGAGTAGTATTCAAAAATCGTGTAATGCTGCAGGAATTGAATTGCCGGCCACAGGCGGACAACCGCTTGCAGCAAAAAGGAAATTAATACAAACAGCAACGCGATAGTCACGACGCGCCCGCCTTCGCGCGACAGCGAGGACAAAAATAACGTCACGCCGTAAATCGCCATTTCCAGGCTGAAAAGGTTTATGGCGACGGGCAAAAATACCGGCCAGGATAAAATTTGCTGCAAATTAAAAAGCGACAACCCCAGCTTGATGCCGCCAAGCATGAGGCCGATAAGCGCGCTCAGAACAGCAACGGCAAAAATGCTTTGCGTGGCCAAATAAGTCCGGCGCGAAATCGGTTGGGCCAGCAGCAACTCCATCGGTGATATTGCCGACGATGGCGCAAATCAACACTTGAAAACCGCAGAGCAGCAAACTCATTCCCGTGCTCTCGATTTTCTCAGTGCAAAATGCAGGAACGGTTGAGCATGAGTCATCAGGGCTTTAAATTTCTGCTTCCCGGTTTCTCCGGGGCTTTGCCTGTTGCACAAAGCGGACACGCTTCCGGAGCATACGTCTCCGGCGCAAGCTGCAACGTTGAAATCAACGGCGCGCCAAAATCAGCTTTGCCGCTGCTGCGATCCACGATACAAAAGACGCCACCCACTTCGCCGCCGGCCGCGCCCGCCAAAGCGATGACTTCACGCACTGAGCCGCCGGTAGTTACCACGTCTTCGCACACCAGGACTTTTTCGCCAGGTGAAATCTGAAAGCCGCGCCGCAACGACATCTTGCCATCTTGACGCTCGGCGAACAACACGCGAGTTTGCAGAAGCCGCCCCACTTCATGCGCCACGATGATGCCGCCGACCGCCGGGGCAATCACCACGTCGATTTTTTGTTTGGCAAAATGTTGCTGCGCGACCCGGCACAATCTCTCAGCGTGTTGCGGATATTGCAAAACTTTGGCGCACTGAAAATATTGAGGACTGTGCAATCCCGAAGTAAGTTGAAAATGGCCTTCCAACAACGCTTCGGTTTCGTGGAAGAGTTGGAGAACTTGTTCAGTGGTCATAAATGGTCAATTGGGTTGGGCCCACGAAATACGCGAAAAGACACGAAAGAAATTTGGTGGCAAAATAATTTGGGTCGTTATTTTGGCAAATGTTTTTTTCGCGTCTTTCGTGTGTTTAGTGGGCAGTAAAGCTACCCTGTAAAATAGCACGAATTTTACCGCGCATCTTTTCCGCTTCCCGCGCGGCGGCCTCAGCAAATTTATTTCCGGGATCCGCATAAAGAATCGTGCGGCTGGCGTTGATAATAGCCAGATCACTGGATGCCGTCGCGCCAACGCGAACCGCTGCTTCCAAATCGCCGCCTTGCGCGCCCACGCCGGGAATGAGAAACGGCAAATCCGGGGTGGTTTTGCGCACTTGCTGTAACTCTCGCGGATGGGTGGCGCCGACGACGAGGCCGGCATTCTCCTCTATATTCCACTCGCGCACCTGGCTGGCAATGTGCAAATACAGCGGCCGCGTGCGGTCGGGAAAATTTTGAATATCGCTGCTGCCGGGGTTGGAGGTGCGGCATAAAAAGAAGACGCCTTTGTGCGGGTCATCAAGAAATGGCTGCGCCGCATCTTCGCCCAAATACGGATTCGCCGTCATCGCGTCAAACGGGAGTTGGCGGAAAATCGCCTCGGCATACATTTGCGCCGTGTGGCCGATGTCCCCGCGTTTGGCGTCGGCGATTTTGATCACGTCGTCCGGCAGCGCCGCCGCAACGGCTTCGAGCGCCGCCCAACCGGATTTGCCTAGCGCTTCAAAGAACGCAAAATTGACTTTGAACGCCGCGGCGAAGTCGTGCGTGGCCGCAATGATCTCCTTGCAGAAAGTGATGATGCCTTCCGCCGATCGCGGCAGGTTCGCCGGCACTTTTTGCAGATCGGGATCAAGCCCGACGCATAGCAAGCTCTGGCGTTCACGCAGCGTTTGTTGGAAAAGGCCGATAAAGGTTTTATGCCGAGATGTTATCATGCTCCCAATTACAGGAAAAAAGGCGAAAGATGCAAGTGGAAATTCAATGAGTTGGCGTGAAGTCCGGCTTGGGCTGCGGGATTTTGCAAAATTCGAAAAGTTGTTGTGCCCAAGCCGGACTTCACTCAAGCGCTTGCTTTGCGGGATATTTTTCTTATATTAAACGATAGAAGTTTTCGGCTAACGCTATTCAAAAAGCAGGAATTCTAGGCACACTGAAGTGGAACGCGTACAGAGATTTTTTTGATTCTTATTCAGTGAGAGTTCTCTTTCTGTGAGCCAATTTGCTTTTTGACGCGTCTATTTTGTAAATTTAAGGAGGCCGTATTGAAATTTTCAACCTTCGCGCGCTTTGTCAAAATCGAACACACCTTGTTTTCCCTGCCGCTTATTTACAGCGGCGCCTTGCTCGCGGCCCGCGGGTGGATTTCGCTGCGCCTGGCCTTGCTCATGCTCGTCGCCGCGGTCGGCGCGCGCACCGTCGCGCTGTCGTTGAATCGCATCATCGACCGTGAAATCGACAAGCGCAATCCCCGCACCGCTATTCGCGAGCTGCCGGCCGGGCGCATGAAATTGCTGGAGGCCATGGCCGTGTTGCTCGTTGGGCTTGTCCTTTATTTTGGCAGCGCCGAGTTAATCGGCCGTTTCTGTTTGATCTGGTCGCCATTGCCGCTGGCGGTTTTTGTTTTCTATCCTTATATGAAGCGCTTCACGCCGTTGGCGCACTTCGGCGTTGGGATGGGGCTGGCGATGGCGCCGCTGGCCGGTTGGGTGGCGGTCACACAGTCTTTAAGCAATATCATTCCCGGATTTGTTCTCGGCTTTTTTACAATGCTGTGGGTTACCGGATTTGATATTATTTACGCCACGCTCGATGAAGAATTCGACCGCCGCGAGAATTTGTACTCACTGCCGTCGCGCCTCGGAAAAGCGCCGGCGTTAAGAATTTCCGGTTACCTGCACGCCCTGGCTTTCGTCGTGCTCGTCTATATTTTTGCGGTTTATATTCAATCCTGGCTCGCCGTGCCGTTTTTGGCGCTGGCGGGATTTCTGCTTTATCTCGAGCACGCCAAAGCCTCGGATGTTGAACTGGCGTTTTTCAAAATCAACGCGGCGCTGGGGTTCGTGATTTTGGTGATGGTGGTTGTAGGCGTGTATTTTCCTTAAACTTTCGTAGTAGCGCCTTTAGGCGCTGATCTTGCGGATAGAATAATCTTACTTGCTTCGTACATTTTGCGCCTGAAGGCGCTACTACAAAAATTTTATTATGCGAATCGCTATTGCAATCACCGGCTCGTCCGGCGCGGTTTATGCGGTTGATTTTCTCAAGCAGTGTCCAGGCGACAAATATCTCGTCGCCAGCAAATGGGGCAAAGTCGTGCTGCAGGATGAAATGAACCTGACCGAGCGCGATTTACAGCCGCACGTAAAAAAAATTTTTGCCAACGACGATCTGCACGCCCCACTCGCCAGCGGCTCCAATGCCATCGACGCGTATGTGATCATTCCCTGCACAACTTCGACCCTGGGAAAAATTGCCAGCGGTATTGGCGACACGCTGATCACCCGCACTGCGCAAGTGGCGATGAAAGAGCGGTTCAAAATGGTTTTGTGCATCCGCGAAAGCCCGCTTTCGTCCATCGCGCTGGAGCAGTGCTTGAAACTCTCGCGCGATGGCGTGATCATCATGCCGATCTCGCCGCCGCTGTATTTTTTGCCGCAAACGGTTGACGAGTACATTCACGCTTTTGTTGATAAAGTTCTCGGCGTCATTGGCGCGCGGCAGAGCAAAGGCTGGCGGGCAGAGGAGCTGGAGTAAGGCAAAACCGGTGCAGCCCTAAGCGTGAAAATTTCCGACACAAGCCGCAATTAAAAAGAAATAATCGCTCACGGAATTGGAACAGCTCACAGAATGAATTTCAAAAATTTTTTACTTCCGTGTGAGTTCCATTCCGTGAGCTAATTTTTTTGCTTTTTTGCAAAGATCGCACTTGTAACTGACTATGATCTCGAAGACATGGCAAAACCTGGGCGTGAGGATATCACAAATCATCGAAAGCCTTATTGGGGATTCGGAAGATACAGGCGAAGTTCGCTTGCAGAAAACCGTTCTGGTGGCCTTCGGTTTGATGATGAGCGTTGCCGGAATCTTGTGGGGTTTTACTTATCTTTATTTTGACGAGCCGTTTGCTGCCCTCTTCCCATTCGCTTACGCCGTTTTATTTTTTTTCAACCTCGCCATCTTCCGGCTGATTCGCCGCTACCACTGGTTCCGCTTCGCGCAGCTTTTGTTCAGCCTGTTGCTGCCTTTTTTATTAGTGGTCGCATTGGGAGGAGGTTTCCTCAATTCCAGCGCGGTGATTTTATGGTCGTTGATTGCGCCTTTGGGCGCACTGCTCGTCGCGGGATACCGGCAGGCGGTCGGTTGGTTTTTGGCGTACCTTGTTCTATTAATGATAAACGCTTTGATAGGGCCCTCAATTGGCCAAACCAACGAATTGCCGCCGGCTTTGATCACCGCTTTCTTTGTGATGAATATCGGCGGCGTCTCCGGCGCCGCGTTCGTGCTCCTGCATTATTTCTTGCGCCAAAAAAACGCCGCGGCGGTGGAGATTGCGCGGCTTTACAAAGAGGCGCAAGAAGCGCGCGCCGCCGCCGAAGCCGCCACTTTGGCCAAGAGCGTTTTTCTCGCCAACATGAGCCACGAAATTCGCACGCCGATGAATGCCGTCATCGGCATGACCAGCCTCCTGCTCGATACCAGGCTGACGGCGGAGCAGCGCGATTTCGCCATGACCATTCGCAACAGCAGCGAGATTTTGCTGACCATCATCAACGACATTCTCGATTTTTCCAAGCTCGAGGTGGACAAGCTGGAGCTGGAACATCAAGGCTTCTCGCTGCGCGATTGTTTGGAAGGTTCGCTCGATCTGCTGGCGCCGCAAGCGGCAGCAAAAGGCCTTGACCTGGCCTATCTTATCCACGAAAAAACTCCCGAGATCATCGTTGGCGATGTAACGCGGCTGCGCCAGATTCTCGTCAATCTCCTCAGCAACGCCATCAAGTTTACCGCCGCCGGAGAAATCGTCATCTCGGTGAGCAGTCATCGCTTGCAGAAAAGCCCAATGGATGCAGCCGATCATGCCTCTTATGTTTTGCATTTCTGGGTGCGAGACACTGGCATCGGCATCCCGCAAAACAGCACGAATCGCTTGTTCAAATCCTTTAGCCAGGTTGATACTTCGACCACACGCCGTTACGGCGGCACCGGACTCGGCTTGGCCATCAGCAAGAAATTGAGCGAGCTGATGGGCGGCACGATGTGGGCCGAGAGTGAAGGCATTCCAGGCATGGGCAGCACTTTTCATTTCACCATCATCGTGGAAGCCCGCGATACGGCGGTGCGTCCGCATTGGCACGAGGCGCAGCCACAATTGCGCGACAAGCGATTGTTGATTGTGGATGACAATGCAACGAATCGCCGCATCTTGACCTTGCAAGCGCAAACCTGGGGCATGTCGGCACGCGATACGGCCTCACCACTTGAAGCGCTCGACTGGATTCGCCACGGTGAGACTTTTGATCTAGGCATTCTCGATATGCAGATGCCGGAGATGGACGGTTTGATGCTGGCAACTGAAATGCGACGAATTCGTGATGCCAGCCGGTTGCCGTTGATCATGCTCACTTCGTTGGGAAATCGCGACGCGCGCAGCAAAGAAGCCAACGCCGTGGATTTCGCGGCGTTTCTGACCAAGCCCATCAAGCCCTCGCAGCTTTTTGATGTATTGGTAAGTGTGTTTTCCGGACAGCCGACGTTGGTTCACCGCCGCGAGGCGAAAGAAGAATCGCTCTTCGACGCGCAAATGGCTGAGCGCATACCGCTGCGCCTCTTGCTGGCTGAGGATAACGCGACCAATCAAAAATTGGCGCTGCATCTTTTGGCGCGGATGGGCTATCGCGCCGATGTGGCGGCGAATGGTTTGGAAGTGTTGCAATCCCTCGAGCGCCAAAAGTATGACGTGGTGCTGATGGATATGCAAATGCCGGAAATGGATGGCTTGGCCGCGACGCGATTCGTCCGCAAGGAATGGCCAGGCGATCTGGGCGCCGCCCGTAGGGGCCCGCGCATCATCGCGCTGACCGCCAACGCCAGCTCGGAAGATCGCGAAACGTGTCTGGCGGCAGGAATGGACGACTACATCAGCAAGCCGATTCGAGTCGAAGAGCTGATGCGCGCGTTGAGCAAATGCGCGCCACGCGAAATGCCGCAAACAATCGAAATGCAAAACGATAAGATGCAACAACAGCCGGCAGTTCTTGATCCCGCCGCACTCGAGCGACTGCGCAAAACCGTGGGCGGAGACGCTGCCGTATTGGCCGAACTGGTTGACAGTTTTCTCGAAGACGCCCCCAAATTATTAACGACGCTCCGGCAGGCTTTGGAAAAAGGCGATGCGGCTGGCGTCCGCCTGTCGGCGCATAGTCTCAAATCCAACGCCGCCGACTTCGGCGCGATGCACTTTTCCAATTTGTGCAAGGAATTGGAACAGCTCGGTAAGGCTGGAACATTGGATGGCGCAACTGCTTTGGTGGAGCAGGTTGAGGTGGAGTATGAAAAGGTGAGGGCGGCGTTGGAGGTTTTGCGGGAGTGATGCGCAATCGTGTCGTGAGTTATGTTCGTTGAGTGGCATTAAACTTTCTTTTGCTATCTTACAAGATTTTCATTAAATTTATACCGTCACCAGGGTGAGACGATTATTCTGACAAATCCTCTAATCTCAGTTCAAACGAATTAAACTATAAAAACGCAAATTGAGCATGGAAGTATTTAAAAAAGACGATCACGCTATATTTTGGGGAGATGCAATTGAAGTTTTGTCGGGCAACATTCCTGACAATTCAGTTGATTTAATCTTCGCAGATCCTCCCTATAATATCGGCAAGAGCTTCAATGGCAGAAAAGACAAGTGGGAATCGGAAGAAGCTTATTTGCAATGGTGCTACAGTTGGTTTGATTTGTGTATACAGAAATTGAAGAGCACCGGCAGTTTTTATCTCATGGCAGCAACGCAAAACATGCCGTATTTTGACCTCTATTTACGCAAAAAAATACATATCCTCTCCCGCATCGTTTGGTACTACGACAGTTCTGGTGTCCAAGCCAGAAGGTACTTCGGTTCTTTATATGAGCCTATACTTTTTTGTGTAAAGGATAAAAATGAGTATACCTTCAATACAGGCGCTATTTTGGTCGAGGCCAAGACGGGCGCCAAGCGCCGGTTGATCGATTATCGGAAACCGGTACCGACAATTTATAACAGCAATAAAGTGCCTGGAAATGTCTGGGAAATTCCAAGAGTTCGTTACAGAATGGACGAGTATGAAAATCATCCAACCCAAAAACCTGAGGAGCTTTTGGAACGGATCATTCTGGCAAGCTCGAATGAAGGCGATGTCGTTTTAGATCCATTTTCCGGAACTTTCACCACTTCATTCGTCGCAAAAAAACTGGGACGCAAATCAATCGGAATTGAAATAGAAGAAGAATACGTCAAGATCGGCTTAAGAAGGCTTCAAATTCAAACGCATTATAAAGGTGAGGAATTAAGGCGGGAACCGAGGTCTTATGAAAGGAAAAATTCTCCTGAGCAACAGCGCCTTATACTTTTTGACCAGAAATAGATGGAACACGAATTCACCCAGCAAATTAAAGCCATCCTCAAAAGCCATTTCGGAAAGGCGGCTGAGGATGTCTACGAAAAAAGTCCATTGCTGCAATATCTGAATATCAAAACCAGATCTGCCAGTCGGGGATCGAAGGCGCGAGGCAGCTTCGCAAATTTATACGCTGTTTTTGTTCTCGTTGAAGATTATATTTCGGTTTCGATTTGGACAACATACAGGAAGAGAATCTAAAACTCTACAAAACCGGAAGGACGAACGCCAATGACGGTGGCATTGACTTTGTTATGCGCCCGCTGGGCAGATTTTTTCAAGTAACCGAGACGCTTGATGTGAAAAAATACTTTTTAGACATCGACAAAATCGAGCGTTATCCAATATCCTTCGTCATTAAATCCGAAGACTCGATAGATGCTCTCAGACAAAGACTGAAAGAAGGTGCCGAAAAACAGTATTCGGTAAAGCCGATAGTGCGAAAATATATGAGTTGTATTGAGGAAATCATCAACCTCCCTGTGTTAAAAGACAGATTCAACGAAGCAGTAAAAGAAGGCTATCTCCAGCAAATTCTTGATGAGGTCATTAAGCAAAGCAAGGTGGAGTTCGACTATGAAGGATCGGAAGAAAACACCCGTTAAAGACGACATCTGGGTTGCCGTCAAAGTTTGGCGTGGATTTCCTGATGAAATAAAAGCTTTCCGCACAGAAAAGGCGGCTTTGCGACAAGAAAAAAATTGGCGAAAACAAATGAACCAAGATTATGATGAGACCGGCGTTTTTCAGATTAAAGAAATCAATGCTGATTGAATTAGTTCCGAATGCCCATCGTAAACACATTTATCTTTTTTTGATTCCGACTAGTCGGTAACTTCGAATGTTAAGCCGTTAAGCGAGGAGCATCCCATGACCACCCAACACGGCCACATCCTCGTCGTGGACGACAACCGGATGAACCGCATCAAACTCTCTGCAAGCCTGGAGCAGCAGGGTCACTCCGTTGCTTTGGCAGAGCATGGCAAACAGGCGTTGGAGATGATGCGCTCTCAATCGTTCGACGTGGTGTTGCTCGACATTATGATGCCGGAGATGGACGGCTATCAAGTTTTGGAACAAATAAAAAATGACAGCGCGCTGCGGGACATTCCGGTCATTATGATTTCAGCGGTGGATGAGATCAGCAGCGTGGTGAGATGCATTGAAATGGGCGCCGAGGATTATCTGCCCAAATCATTCGATCCGGTGCTGTTGCGAGCGAGATTACGCGCCAGCTTGCAAAAGAAAAAATTGCGCGATTTGGAGCGCGCGTATTTGCAGCAGGAAGTCATGCTGCGGCAAAGCGAGAAGCTGGCAACGCTCGGCAAGCTCAGCGCCGGCATGGCGCACGAGCTGAACAACCCCATTGCCGCAGTGCAGCGCGGGGCCGGACATCTGCGTGCTGCCATTACGCAAGCCCAGCAAGCTCTTCTAAAATTGGGCGAATTAAGTCTCACCAAAGCGCAAATCGACATGCTGTTGACGCATGACCAACTGGCTCAAACGCGCGCTGCCGAACCCACCGATCTCGATGCTCTCCTGCGCTGCGAATGCGAAGACCAAGTGAAAATGTGGATGGAAGCGCGTGGGATTGAAAACGCCTGGGAATTCGCGCCGGCTTTGGTGAATCTCGGCTATGACAATAACGCTCTGGTGGCGCTGGCGGAAAATTTCACGGCGGCACAAATTCCCTCGGTCATTGCTTGGCTCAGCAACACGTATTTGATTTATAGTCTCCTTGAAGAGCTCGGACAAGGCTCCGGTCGCATGGCTGAAATCATCAGAGCGCTAAAAGCCTACACCTACATGGATCAAGCGCCGATCCAGTCTGTCGACGTACACGAGGGCTTGGACAACACGCTGGTGATGCTGCGCAACAAGCTGAAAGCCGGAATCGATGTTCATCGCCAATATGCCGAAAACTTTCCACGCATCCAGGCTTACGGCAGCGAGCTGAATCAAGTATGGACGAATATCATCGACAATGCCGTTGAGGCGATGCAAGGCCGCGGCGAACTCACTTTAAGGACGCGACAGGAAGAGCAATGGGTGGTCGTCGAGATCGAGGATAATGGGCCGGGAATTCCGCCGGCGGTGCAAGCAAAAATTTTCGATCCGTTTTTTACAACCAAAGCGCCGGGGAAGGGTACTGGTTTGGGTTTGAACATCAGCCACAACATCATCGTCCAAAAGCACAAAGGCAAGATCGCCGTGCGCTCGCAGCCGGGAAAGACTTGTTTTGAGATTCGGCTGCCGATTGATTTTGAAAGCTCGCAGTAGTCTGTTACAAGTGTAATCTTTGTCGCAGACGACGCGCCACGCGGTGCAAAAAAGCAAAAACTTTCACGCAAAGACGCGAAGCCGCAAAGGAACGCAGAGAAAATCTTTGCGTGCGTTTTTGTTTTTGGTTGTGGCTTGTCCACGTCGGGAGCACTTGAGAAAATTTAGTTATTGAAACCGATTATTCAAAGTGTTATATTAAAAGTTGTGTAACGACTTAAGCGCCGAAACAATCCGTTTTCGCGAAAAAGATTGAGGATGATGAAATCCATGCTTTTTTGAAATAATGTTTTGCCATCTTTAATTATCGAAAGGTGAAAACATGGGCATTAGCGTATCAGAAGTAGTTACCCTTGGAGAGGTTATTCCTCTCATTGACCGCCTTAGTGAAGTGGAGCGCGAGGAACTCAGGCAATTTCTCGAAAGCAAGACCCGTATAGATTGGAAGGCAGAGTGGGAAAAGACTGTGGCACATTTTCGTCAAATATTCGCCGAGTTTTCCGAGGAGGAAGTCGAGGCGGATTTGTCACGTGCACTCAACGAGGTTAGAAGTGGCCGAACCAATTAAAGTCATTCGAGCCGTTTTGGACACGAATATTTTCCTCAGATCGTTGATTCGCAAAGGGAATATTAGTGGCAAAATTGTCGAGCATTGGAAAGCCAATGACTTTCTTTTAGTTGCCTCACAAGAAATTCTCGAAGAAATCAAGGACGTATTGAAGCGTTCATGGCTGGTTGAAAAATATGGATATGACGTAGAGCAAGTTGACAAGCTGGTCGAGTTGGTTGCGCAAAAAGCAATTTTCGTGGAACCGGCATTTTCATTGAAACTCTGCCGCGATGTAAATGATGACAAGTTTGTTGATTGCTCAATTTTAGGACGTGTGCAAAATTTGGTTTCGGAGGACCATGATCTGTTGGACGATGACAATCTCAAAAAGCAACTTTTCGAGCATGGCGTCGAAGTGCTAAATGCCTTTGAGTTTTATCAAAAATTGCAGAGTATTTTAAATCCCTCCAATCCCCTTCCTGATATATCAGCTTGACATTTTAAGAAGAGCTTTCAAGGAAAAAGTGTACCATGGCCAAACCCAGTATTCTAATTCTCGACGACGAACCGCATGTGCTCAACGCGGTCGAACGTGATCTGCGGCAACATTACCGCGACGATTATCGCATTGTCAAAGCAAGCTCCGGCGCGCAGGCGTTGGAGATGGTGCGCCAGCTCAAGCAGCGCAATGCGCCGGTGGCGTTGTTTCTGGTTGACCAGCGCATGCCGCAGATGAGCGGCACCGAGTTTTTGGAGGCAGCGCGTCAGCTTTATCCCGACACGCGCAAAGTGCTGCTCACCGCTTATGCCGACACCGAGGCTGCCATTGTCAGCATCAACAAAATCGGGTTGGATCATTATTTGATGAAGCCGTGGGATCCGCCGGAGCAACATCTCTATCCGGTGCTGGACGATGTCTTAAGTGAATGGGCTGCGACCGTGCCGGTGCCTTACGATGGCATTCGCGTCGCCGGCACGCTCTGGTCGGCCAACAGCCATGCGGTCAAAGACTTTTTGGCGGGCAATCAAATTCCCTATCAATGGTTGGACATTGAAAAAGACTCGCAAGCGAAAGCGCTGGTGGATGACGTTAATAAGGATAGCCATCAGTTGCCGGTGGTGTTCTTTCCAGACGGCAGTGTGCTGATTGCGCCGGACAACCGCTCTTTGGCCGAGAAAGTGGGAATGCAAACGCGCGCGACTCAGCCGTTTTATGATTTGATTATTGTCGGCGCGGGGCCGGCAGGTTTGGCCGCGGCAGTTTATGGCGCCTCCGAAGGTTTACGCACGGTGATGATTGAGAAACAAGCCACCGGCGGGCAAGCGGGCACGAGCTCTCGCATTGAGAACTATTTGGGTTTTCCGAATGGATTGAGTGGCGCCGAATTGGCTCGTCGTGCCACGGCGCAGGCGAAACGCCTCGGCGCAGAAATTTTGACGACGCAAGCCGTGAGCCGCGTACGAGTCAATGATCCTTATCGTTTCGTCACGTTAACCGATGGAACGGAGTTGAGTTGTCACGCGTTGCTCATCGCCACCGGCGTGTCGGTTCGTGAGCTTAAAGTGCCGGGAATCGAAGCGGTCACTGGCGCCGGAGTTTATTATGGCGCGGCGTTGACCGAAGCGGCGCATTATTCTGGGCAGCCGGTTTTTGTGGTCGGTGGCGCCAACTCCGCCGGACAAGGCGCGATGTTTTTTTCTCGCTACGCCGGCAAAGTCACCATGCTCGTGCGCGGTAGCGGCTTGGAAGCAACCATGTCGAAATACTTGATCGATCAAATCGCCGCGACAAAAAATATCGAGGTGTTGGTACACACCGAAGTGGCCGAAGTCGAAGGCAAAGATCGGCTCGAAGAAATCGTGCTGCGCAACAATCAGAGCGGAGAAATACAAACCTTGCCGGCGGCTGCGCTATTCATCTTCATCGGCGCGGCGGCGCATACGGATTTAGTGGCGAACGTCGTTGAGCGTGATGGCGCCGGTTTTATTTTAACCGGGTCGAGCTTGATGCAAGATGGCCGACGCCCCAAAGGTTGGAAAGTGCAACGCGATCCATTTTTACTCGAGACCAGCGTGCCGGGCATCTTTGCGGCCGGCGATGTGCGGCACGACTCAATCAAGCGCGTTGCCTCAGCAGTCGGTGAAGGCGCCGTGGCGGTGTCGTTCGTTCATCAGTATTTGCAAACCGTTTAAGTTGTCCATATAACTTTTTTTCTTGCTAATAAAACTTTGTTTTCGTAGAATAAATTTATGACTAACGTCCAAATTGCCATTGACGAAAGCTTGCTGGATGAAGTTAACAAAGCTGGCGAGCACCACGGCCTGGATTTGACTCAGGTCATTCGCGAAGCGCTTCAAGCCTGGCTCAAACGCCGACAGGGGTTGCATTTCGAGCAGGATTGGATTGCCGCTCTCAAAAAAAAACCGGATGAGGCGGGCCGTGCTGAGGTGTGGTCGGAAGCGCAAACCTGGTCAGAATCTTGAAAGGGGCAGCGATGAAAAGGGGTGAAGTTTGGCAAGCAGATTTAGGTGCCAAGGCGGGAAAACGTCCTATTGTTATTCTGACGCGGAGCAATGTCATTCCCCACCTCAATAAAATTACCGTCGCTGAAATTACCTCACAAAGCAAAGGCTATCCCACAGAGGTCGATGTAGATCAAAAGGCCAATTTGTCTCTGCCCTCTTTTGCTCAGCTCGACAATATTCAAACCATCCCCAAACAACGGCTCGAAAAGTATATCGGCACACTCGATGACGCGACAATGAAGCGTATAAGCGAAAAAGTTGTCCTGGCGCTCAATTTGGAAGACGCTTTTTCAACGCCTTGATAATCGAGTCGGTCGAAATTGAAAATTTCTTATGCCATACAAAACCCTCGGCGATTTCGCCCGTTACCTCGAATCCATCGGCGAGCTGCATCGCGTCAAAGTTGAAGTTGATCCGGAATTGGAAGTGACCGAGATCGCGGTGCGCGCATTGTTGGAGAAGCGGCCGGCTTTGCTCTTTGAAAATGTCAAAGACGCGAAGTTTCCGCTGGCGATTAATTTGTTGGCGAGTGAGCGGCGTATCGAGTTGGCGCTCGGCAAACATCCCGATCAACTGGGTGAAGAGTTGATTCATTTCGTCGAATCTGCCATGCCGCCGAAGCCGAGGTTGATTTTTGATCACTGGCCGATGGTGAAACGTTTTCTCGCGGCGCGAACGAAGCGAAGCGGACGCGCGATTTCGCAAGAACTAGTCGAAGAGCCGAATTTGGCTCTGTTGCCGATTCAAAAATGCTGGCCGGAGGATGGCGGCCGCTTCATTACGCTCGGGCAGGTTTTCACGTATGATCCGCGCGATGGCAAACGCAACGTCGGCATTTACCGCATGCAGGTTTACGACGGGCGCTCGACCGGCATGCACTGGCAAATTCAAAAGGGCGGCGGGTTTCATTATTTTCAGGCGCAAAAACTCAGTCGCGAGTTTGCAGTGGCGGTTGCGCTGGGCACTGATCCAGCGTTGTTGCTCGCGACGGTTGCGGCGTTGCCGGAAGGCATTGACGAGGTGATGTTCGCCGGATTCTTGCGCGGCGCTCCCGTTCCGATGACGCGAGGAAAATCTATTCAGATTGCTGTGCCGGCGCACGCTGAATTCATTCTCGAGGGAACCGTCCCACTCAACGAGACGCGGTGGGAGGGGCCATTTGGCGATCATTTCGGGCATTATTCGCACGCCGCGGATTTTCCAATCTTTCATATTAAAAAAATCACCCATCGTCGTGACGCGATTTATCCCGCCACCGTTGTCGGCAAGCCGCCGATGGAGGACAAATTCATCGGCGACGCAACGCAGCAGATTCTCGGCCCGCTGGCGCGTTTGATTCATAAAGAGATTAAAAGCGTGTGGGCGTATTACGAAGCCGGCTTTCATAATTTGCTGGTCGTCTCCGTCGAGCAGCGCTATCAAAAGGAGGCGATGAAATCAGCTCTCGGCTTGATGGGCACGGATCAGCTTTCGCTCACCAAGTGTATCGCTCTCGTTTCCGATCATGTCGATGTCCGCGATTGGCGCGCGGTTTTGCGTGAGATCAAAACGAATTTTGATCCGCATTATGATTTTGTGATGATTCCCAAAGTGCCGCTGGACACGCTGGATTTCACTTCGTTCAAAATGAATCTCGGCAGCAAGATGATCGTCGATGCCACGGTGAAACCAGGGAGAGGGAATAAGAAAAGCCGGGAAAGGGAGAGGTTCGAACGTGTTTTTTCGCAATTGCCCAGAGACTATGCGGCAATTCGCGAGGTTCGTGTTCATGAAGATGCTTTGCTGTTGGTGAAAGTCGGAAGCGATGGCCGCAAAATCGTCGAGCATTTGGTGCGAATTCCGGAATTGAGCGAATTAAAAATCATCGCGGCGGTAAGCGAAGATGTTGATTTAAACGATCAGGAGAGTTATATTTGGGGAGTGTTCACCCGCTTCGACTGCGCGCGCGACGTGATTTTCACCGAGCAGGCACTCCTCGGCATCAGCCCAATCTATCGCGGCGTGATGGGCATCGACGCCACGTGGAAAACCGGCTATCCTGCGCCGTTGGTGATGAGTGAAGAAATTCGGGAGCGCGTGAATCGGCGGTGGGAAGAATATTGGAAGTGATGACAAATCTAAATTCGCGAGAAACAAATCTCTATGACAAAAACGAAGAAAAACCAAAAGACGCGACTTGTTAGGGCGACGCGAATGAGGACTCCCAAACCTCGCTGCGGTTTGTGCGGCAAGACAACCAGATTGATCCAAACGCCTTGCTGCGGGCAATGGATTTGCAATGACCAGCAAAACTATGTTTTATTTTCCTATGCGCGCAATAGCTGCCAGCGCAATCACGACAGATTTACTTTGTGCAGTTCCCATTATCACGAAAAACACAAGGGCGATTGGCAAACCTGTGCCCAATGCAAAAAAAACTTTGAAACGGAAATGTATGTTTGGTACGGAACGAATGAATATAATTTTGAAAAGTTGGAAAACCCGCCGAGCTACGAACCGACCAAATGTGCGCAATGCGGCAAGGTCATTGCTCTAGGCACAGACGGGTATTCAATGAATGGCGGAAAGTATTTTTGCTGGGACTGCTCCGAAGTGCGAAGAAAAATTACAGCGTGGAATTGATTGAAAAAATGGTGCAATTCAAAAAATAATGGAAAGGAATGCCTCATGTCAAGTTTTCCAAAAATAAATTTCCGCGACCAGCGTCTTGCCCCGATTTGGGAGAAAGTCCAGGCCGGTGAACGGTTGGAGCTTGAAGATGGCGTTGCCATGTTCGAAACCAATGATCTCATTTCGCTCGGCAAAATGGCGCACGCGGTGCAGCGCGCCAAGAGTGGCGACTCGGTGTATTTCGTCGTCAACCGGCAGGTGAATCCCACCAACGTTTGCGTGCTGTCGTGCAAATTTTGCGATTTCGCCGTGAAAGCCAAAGATGCCGATGCGTATGAAATGACCATGCAAGAAATTCTCGGCAAGCTCAACCACGAGCTGCACGAAGTGCACATTGTTGGCGGCTTGCATCCGGATTGGCCGTGGGAATTTTATGTCGAGATGATGCGGCAGATCAAAGCGAATTTTCCGAAGATCGACATCAAAGCCTGGACGGCGGTGGAGATTGATTTCTTCTCGAAGAAATTCAAAATGTCGATTGCCGAAGTATTGACGCAGCTCAAAGCCGCGGGCCTCTCGACGATGCCCGGCGGCGGCGCGGAAGTTTTTTCGGAACGCGTGCGGCGCTTGCTGTTCAATCAGAAAATTGGCGGCAAGCGGTGGCTGGAGATTCACGACGCCGCGCATCGGCTCGGGATTCCGACGAATGCGACGATGCTTTACGGACATGTTGAAACGCTGGAGGAGCGCGTCATTCATACGATCAAGCTACGCGAGCAACAGGATATTTCGCGCGGCTTTCTCACTTTCATTCCGCTCGCGTTTCAGCCCGGCGATACCGGCATTAAAGCCGGCTACACTTCGGCGGTTGATGATTTGAAGACGATTGCGATATCGCGCTTGATGCTCGACAATTTCCCGCATATCAAAGCCTACTGGGTCATGCTCACCGAGCAAGTCGCGCCCATCGCCTTGAGCTTCGGTGCGGACGACATGGACGGCACCGTCGGCGAAGAGCGCATCGCGCACGCTGCCAAGGCCACCAGCCCGACTTTGCTGGCGAAAGAGCACATTATCAAACTCATCAAGAGCAGCGGCAAAGTGCCGGTCGAGCGGGATATTTTTTATAATCCGATTGCGGTTCACGACAAAGATGCGATTGGAAAAATTCCGTATCTAAATTGCGTGCCGTTTTACGATCGTTTTGCCAACAAGCCGTTCCGCGTTTTGCCAATGACGCCGCGCCAAATGGGCAAGCTGGCGGCAGCGCAGCAAATCGACGGCGGCCCTTTTTCGCTGATGGATTATTGGCAGGTTGAAAAAGATTTCGAGATGCTCGATTACGGCATCGCCGTGCGGAATTTGGCGCGCAGCGTGGTTCTCTATTCCAATTTCCCGTGGATGGAATTGGAAGACAAGCGCCTTGGCATTACGGCAGAGACTTCGACTTCCATTGAGTTGCTCAAAGTTCTTCTGGCGCATAAATACGGCGTCACCGCCAAGTTCGAGCGGATGCATCCGATTTTCCAAGCCAGCGACGCCGCGCATTTCGATGCGGTGCTGGTGATCGGCGACGAGGCGCTCATTCGCGCCAAAGCCGGATTGGCCAATTTCCGCTACGTCTTCGATCTCGGCAAAGAGTGGAATGATTGGACGGGATTGCCTTTCGTCTTTGCGGTTTGGGTGTTGCGCAAAGGCACCAGCCCAGAGAAAAAGCAAGCGCTCATCACCCAGCTCGAACAAGCCGCGCTCGATGCTTCCCAGCGCCATCCCCACCCTGGCCTGCCTAGAGCCCTTGGCAGGGCAGGCTTCGGCGCCTGGCACGGCAAGCGCCTCGGCCTGACACCGGCAGAGGTACAGGCGTACTTTGACGGTTTTGCATATCGGCTCGGCGAGAAAGAGAAGGCGGCGATGGAGAAGTTTCGGGGGTTGCTTACTGAGTTGGAAACCGAAAAAGCAGTTGTCATTGCTCAATAGCCCACTTGGGAATAATCATCGGAAGGAGGAGAAATGGAGAACGTGAAAACCCATCATCGTATTATTTTGGGTGATTCACGCAGGATGGCAGAGGTGAAAGACGAGTCGGTGCATCTCGTCATCACCTCGCCACCGTATTGGCAGCTCAAAGATTATGGTCACGAAGATCAGATTGGGTTCAACGATACTTACGAAGAATACATCAACAATCTGAATCTCGTTTGGAACGAATGTCACCGTGTGCTTTATCCTGGCTGCCGATTGTGCGTGAACATCGGTGATCAGTTCGCGCGTTCAGTTTATTATGGTCGGTACAAGATTATCCCGATTCGAACAGAAATCATCAAGTTTTGCGAGACCATCGGGTTCGATTACATGGGCGCCATCATCTGGCAAAAGGTGACGACGACCAACACTACAGGTGGCGCCACGATTATGGGATCTTTTCCCTATCCACGCAACGGCATTGTCAAGCTGGATTACGAGTTCATTTTACTCTTCAAGAAGCTCGGTACTCCACCAAAGCCGACCAGAGAGCAAAAAGAGAGCTCAAAGCTCACGACCGAAGAGTGGAATCAGTATTTCTACGGGCATTGGAATTTCTCCGGCGAAAGACAGGATCAACATCTCGCTGTCTTTCCAGAAGAATTGCCGCGCCGGCTCATTCGCATGTTTTCCTTTGTCGGTGATACGGTGCTCGATTCGTTTTTGGGAAGCGGCACAACTTCATTAGCAGCACGAAATTTGGAACGTCACTCGATTGGTTATGAGATCAACAAAGATTTTTTGCCGATCATCCAAAATAAGTTGAACATTGGAAATCGTGATCTATTTGGCGAAGTTGCTACATTTGAAATTGTCGAACAGCAGAAAATACAGAATGATTTCAAGTCAGAAATTGCTAAATTGCCTTATATTTTCAAAGATCCAGTCAAGTTTGACAAAAAGGTCGATCCAAGAGAATTAAGGTTTGGATCAAAAATAGATAAAGTTCAGCAGGAAAAAGAAATTTATTATTCTGTAAAAGAAATAGTTAGTCCTGAAATATTGATTTTGAGTAGCGGATTGAAAATTAGGCTGTTGGGGGTAAAAGAGGTTCCAGAAAAAAACAAAGAGGCTACCCAATTCTTGAGAGAAAAAACCGGCGGGCAAAAGGTGTTCATGAAGTTTGACAACGTGAAATATGATGAGAAAAACAACTTGCTTTGCTATCTTTATTTGTGGAACAAGACGTTTTTGAACGCTCATTTGATTAAAAATGGATTAGCTGATGTAGATACCACTTTGGGTTACAAATATAAATCTCATTTCATGGACTACAAAAACGGAGGTGCAAAATGAACGAATCAAAATGGTTTTGCAAAAGATGCGAAAGAGAGTTCGACTTGGAAAGGGGAGAGGGTTGGATTTTCCTTGCCGGTGAGCAAGATTCATATTTTAATGGCAAGCTTTCTCCACTGGAACCGCATGAGAAAGTTTGTTATGAATGCGCAGATGAACTGTTGGCTATTGTAGAGAAATGCGATAAACAATGCCGGTACTGCGACGTTACCATGATCTGGGGACTATCTGTTATGGACTGTCTTAAGTTTCAATTGAAGTTTGACCTCATAGAGGTGCCACAAAGACCACAGCCACCGAAAGGTAGTGTAGAGGAGGCAAAAGAAATTTTGCGCATTTTTGCCAGGTTCTAACCGGAAGCTAAATAGTGAGGAATTGATGGCAAAAGAATGGGTATTGAATCAAGCTATGAATAGGTGGGGACTTAACAAAAAACGTTTCGTTGGTCCCGTTTCAGAGCTGATCAGAAAATGTGCGCCCAAGAAATTAGATGAGTGGGAGAAATACTATTTTGATAATGTCTACCCGAAGGAACATTTTGAAGATCTAGGTAGAAAACTCTATTTTAAGATTACTAAAATAGTACAGCCCGAGGTTATGGAAGTAACGGAAGAAGACTGCACAAGCTATATAAAAGAAGTGGTGATAAAAAGAACATTTGATGGGTATGTTAATGAGATTCAAACAGTGTATGGTCAACTGCAAAACCTCCTCGGCGTCGAAATAAAGCCAGCCCCTGATAAGTGGGATAGACTCTACAATGTGGATTTCTTCATCGAAGTGAATGGAAAATACATTGGGATACAAATAAAACCCATTACGTTCAAACATACATTTGAGGATTATAAATGGCAAGAAATGCAAGAAACTTCCCATAGCAAGTTCAAGAAAAAATTCGGCGGAGAGGTTTTTATTATATTTTCTATTGCAGAAGGGAAAAAGAAAATTATCCAAAATCGTGAGGTTATCGAGGATATCAGAAAAGACATCGAAAGGTTAAAAGAACATGGCTCTTGACTATATCTACTCCAAATCCCGCGCCGGCGAGCGCCTCACCCGTGAAGAAGGTTTGGCGCTGCTGCGCGAAGGCGAGCTGTTGGATCTCGGCTCGGTTGCCGAGGAAATTCGTTACAGAAAAAACCCTGTTCCGCGGGTGACGTTCGTGGTCGACACCAATCCGAATTACACAAACATTTGCAATGTCGATTGCATCTTCTGCGCGTTTTATCGGCACGAGGGCGAAGAAGGCGAATACACCTATTCCGTCGATCACATGATTCAGAAATTTAAAGAGTCGGCGCAAAAGGGTGTGACCACGGTGCTCTTGCAGGGCGGGGTCAATCCCAAACTGCCGTTCGACTATTATCTCGAAATGGTGCGCCGCACGCGCGCCGAAGTGCCGGAAGTGCATCCGCACTTTTTCTCGACTTCGGAGATTCACGGCATGGCGGCAGTTTCCGGATTATCGGTGCGCGAAGTGTTGCGGCAGTTGAAAGAAGCCGGACTCAACACCATCCCCGGCGGTGGCGCAGAGATTCTCTCGGATCGCGTGAAAAAGAAAATCAGCCACAAGAAAGGCACGTCGGCGGATTGGCTGGAGGTGATGCGCGAGGCGCATTTGCTCGGATACAAAACCACAGCGACGATGATGTATGGCCATCTCGAAACCGACGAGGACATTATCGAACATCTCGAAGTCGTGCGCCAACTGCAAGACGAGACGCGCGGTTTCACGGCCTTCATTCCGTGGAGCTTCAAGCCCGGCAACACGCCGCTGGAAAAAATCATTCCGACGTACGCGACACCCACGCGTTATTTGCAAATGCTCGCGCTCTCGCGCATCTATCTCGACAACTTTCCGCACATTCAAGCTTCGTGGTTTTCAGAAGGCAAAAAGATCGGGCAGGTGGCGCTGCATTTCGGCGCCGATGATTTTGGCGGCACGCTGGTGGAAGAAAATGTGCACGCGGCGACGAATTTTGTGAACAAAACTTCGACGGATGAAGTTATCACGCTGATCCGCGAATCCGGCTTTGTTCCCGCGCAGCGGACGACGTTGTATGAGATTTTGAAGGTTTATGAGGCGTGAATATGGAAACCGTAACGATTACACTACCTTCTTTCTGATCAAGAGGTAATGAATTTAACCAATGTCCGTATGGAGAAATGGCAAGCCTTGCAAATGCATCGCCTCATTCATCAAGCCGGAGCTCTCCAACTTTCTTCAGAGGAACAAAAAATTCTTGATACCTTGCTGGAGATACATAACGAGCTTGGCATTAAAAAAGCGCAAGCCATCGCCGAAGCTATTCGTCGGGGATTGCTGCCACCACGTAATGACCCTTACTGGAATGCTTCCCCCGTCGAAAATTGACGCCGAAAAAGAAAAAATGATCGCAAGGCAAAGAGAATTTCTGCCATTGATCCTAAATCCGGTGAAAAAGTGCCTTTGTTTAATCCACGCAAGCAGAAATGGAATATGCATTTCTACTGGGATGAATCCGGAACAAAGATAATTGGGCGAACGAAGATCGGGTGGGCAACCGTAACTGCTTTGAAAATGAATCTTCCCGATATCGTCTCTTGGCGAAGCATCATCGTCGGAATTGGCGGTTACCCGCCCCAACTCTAGATCATCATTATTTCCCCAAAATTTTCTTGAAAAAGGCTTGCATTTCTTCCCACGATTTTTTATCGGCGTCCGCATTATAGGCAATCTGCATATTGAATTGCTTCGCGTAATTGTCGGCGTCAGGATTGGTGAAGCTATGCTTCGCGCCCGGATACGAGATGAATTGAAAATCGACCTTCGCCTCAGCCATTTCTTTTTTGAGGCCGTCGATTTGTTCCGGCGTGATGAACCGATCGTCCGCGCCGTGGCAAACCAAAACCTTTGCTTTCACTTTTCCTGCTTGCGCCGGCGTCTGCGTGCCGTAGCTGCCGTGAAAGCTCACCACCCCTTTGAGATCGAAGCCGAAACGGGCCATGTGCAAAACCACGCCGCCGCCGAAACAATAGCCGATGGCCGCAAGTTGCTTCGAATCGGTGCGAGGATTCTTCTTCAACAAATCCATCGCCGCCATGAATCGCGCTTTGGCGCTTTCCATATTTTGCATCACCGCGCCGGCAAACTTTCCAGCATCGTCCGGATGCGCGGCTTGCTTGCCGTCGCCGTACATGTCAACCGCCAGCGCGATGTAGCCCAACTCCGCCAGCATGCGCGCCCGTTTCCTCGCGTATTCGTTGTGTCCCCACCACTCGTGCACCACCAACACGCCCGGACGTTTTCCTTTTTGGGCGTCGTCATACGCCAAATAACCTTTCATCGTCACACCGTTGGCAGAGTAAGTGACTTCTTCATGTTTGACCGCAGCACGTGCGGAAATCAAAGTGGTGAGCAGGATGAGCATCGCGACACAAATCGATTTCATGTGATCCTCCTTAAATGGTTCCTGAATTAAGATACAGTGGGTTACTCGGAACTTGATGCGATCAATATAAATAAATCTCAATAGAAATACTAATGCAAATTTTGGGAGGTTTTTGACTGTTCGCTGCCGAACACCTACTGTTATGTCAGCGGACAGTGGCGCGACTTTTACTTCGCAAAACCATTTCCTAACCTTTTATAAATCAACACTGGTATGGTTGTTGACATTCCTACGTATGGCATAGTGGTTTTTGCTCTGCATTTTTGGCTGAATCAAAATTTTCGCGAGAGAAATCATGGATCGTCAAATTCAAAAAAAGAAATGGCCGCCGAAAAGAATCGTGCTGTTTGCAGGTGGTGGCCTCTTTTTCTTGTTCGTGATTTATAGTTTCCTTTTCGGCGACAGCAGCTCGAAGCTGAACGTCGAGACGGAGAAAATCACGATTGCGGCGGTGGCGCGCGGGCCGTTTCAAGAATTTATTCCGGTGACCGGCTCGGTGCTGCCGATCAAAACCATTTATATTGACGCCATCGAGGGCGGCCGCGTTGAAAAAAAATTCGTCGAGGCCGGCGCGTTCGTCAAAGAAAACGACAGAATTCTGCAGCTCGCCAACACCAACTTGCTGCTCGATATCATGTTTCGCGAGGCGCAGTTTTTCGAGCAGAGCAATAATCTGCGCAACACGCGTTTGCTGATGGAGCAAAGCCGCCTGAATTTGCGCCAGCAGCTCAACGATCAGGAATATCAACTGCAGCGACTGAAGCGTCTTAACGAACGGGCGGCGGAGCTGCGAGAAAAAAACCTGATTTCACAACAGGAATTCGAGCAGACGCGCGATGAGTATGAGTACCGCCGCAAACAAAAAGAGCTGGCCGTCGAGTCCTTCAAGCAGGATTCGCTTTTTCGGCAGATTCAAGTCGAGCAATTGGAGTCTTCATTGCAGCGGATGCAGGCCAATCTCGATGTGACCAAGCAGAGATTGGAGAGCATGATCATTCGCGCGCCGGTGACGGGGCAGCTCACTTCGCTCAACGCCGAGATCGGCGAATCCAAAGCGCCAGGCCAGCGGTTGGGGCAGGTCGATGTTCTCGACGGCTTCAAAGTGCGCGCCGGCATTGACGAGCATTATCTGCCGCGCATCAATCTCGACCAAACCGGCGAATTTGATTTTGCCGGACAAACCTACGTGCTCATCACCAAAAAGGTTTTTCCGGAAATCCGCGACGGCCGTTTCGACGTCGATTTGGAGTTTCAAGGCAAGGAGCCGGAAGGCATTCGCCGCGGCCAAACGCTGCACATTCGATTGGAGTTGGGCGATCTTTCCGAAGCGATTCTCCTCTCGCGCGGTGGTTTCTATCAAAAGACCGGCGGGCAATGGGTGTACGTGCTCGACGGGTCCGGTGACTACGCCACCAAAAGATCGATCAAGCTGGGCCGGCAAAATCCGCAAGTGTTCGAAGTGCTCGAAGGCCTCGAGCCCGGCGAGCGGGTGATTACTTCGAGTTATGACAACTTTGGAGATATTGATAAGCTGATTTTGAAGAAGTAGCGCTGACGGCCTCGTCTGCAGGAGCAGTCAAATGCAAGAACGCCAATTTTGCGACTTCAGAGAATTGCAAGTGTGGAACAAGAGCCGGTCGTTGCTGCTGGCTCTTTATAATGCCACCGCCACGTTCCCGAAGAAAGGATCGCTTGATCTGACCGACCGTATTCGCCACGATTGTCTTGCCATCGCCGCCAACATTGTAAAGGCTTGTGACCAGCTCGCCAAAATGGAACCGGCGCGCTTTTTCAAGCGCGCCTGGCAAGCGGCGAGTGACTTGGAATCGGATTTGAAGTCGGCGCAGTTTCGCGGCTTGCTCAATGAACTTTGTTATGAGCAGTTCGCCCGCGAGACCACCGCGGTAAAAGGAATGCTGGCGGCCTATATCAAATAATAAGAAGACGGTTGAGCAGTTGCAAAGATTTTCTTATCCGTTGGGCGATTTTTATAAAACTTCCATAAGAGGTTTACTGAACTTTTACAGACCGTATAACCAGCATGCTATTATTTTATTGAAAACCAGCACCATTTTCACGGAAAGGAACCACCCATGATCAAAACCCAAAACCTGCGCAAGCTTTACACCACCGAAGAAGTGGAAACCACGGCGCTCAACAATATCAATCTTGAAGTCAAAAGCGGCGAATTCGTCGCCATCATGGGGCCGTCGGGTTGCGGCAAGTCCACTTTGCTGAATCTCCTCGGCTTGCTCGACAACCCCACTGACGGCAAATATTTTTTCATCGACCAGGAGGTTTCCAAATTTTCCGAGCGGCAGCGCGCCAACACCCGCAAGGCCAACATCGGCTTCGTTTTTCAAAGCTTCAATCTTATCGATGAGCTGACGGTCTATGAAAACGTCGAGCTGCCGCTGTTTTATCTTGGCGTTTCGGCGGCGGATCGGAAAAAGCGTGTGAGTGAAGTGCTGGAGCACATGCAGATCATCCACCGCAAGAATCATTTTCCGCAACAGTTGTCCGGCGGCCAGCAGCAGCGTGTGGCGGTGGCGCGCGCGGTGGTGGCCAAGCCCAAGCTTATCCTCGCCGACGAGCCGACGGGAAATCTCGACTCGGCACACGGCGACGAGGTGATGAAGATGCTGACGGATTTGAACGAAGCCGGCACGACGATCGTGATGGTGACGCACTCGCCGTCGTATGCCGAGTACGCGCATCGCACCGTGCATCTTTTTGACGGGCACGTCGTGACGGAGAATTTTAAGGAGAAGGTGCGGATTTGAGGCGAAGCAGTGACCAATGATCAGTAACCAGTGATCAGTTTTCTGTGAACTGAATGCTTCACTGACAACTGCATACTGAACACTGATAACTGAGCCGGCCATGTTCAAAAACTATTTCAAAATCGCCGCCAGAAATTTGCTCAAAAACAAAGTCTACACAGTCATCAACATCACCGGCCTCGGGCTCGGCATGGCGTGCTGCATTCTTATTTTATTGTTCGTAAGATGGGAATTGAGCTATGACAAGTTTCATAAAAATGCCGCCAATCTCTACAGGGTCTTGACGGAATTTTTTAGAGAAGACGGCAGCTCGTTCGGCATAACCTCGAGTACACCGATGCCTCTCGGACCGGCCTTGCGCGATGAATTTCCCGAGATCGCCAATACAACGAGATTTACGGGCATGCGCGCTGACGTCATCTGTGATGATAAGCGCTTTTTTGAAAGAGTTCACTTCGCAGATCATTCTGTTTTTGACGTGTTCACTTTCGCATTCGCTAAAGGCGATTCGGAAACGGCGCTGCGAGAGCCATACTCGGTTGTCCTAACCCAAGAAACTGCGGCGAAATATTTTGGCGACGAAGATCCGGTTGCCGCTGGAAAGGTTTTGCAGATAAACGGCCAATCATACAGAGTAACAGGTGTGCTCCACGAAATCCCTTCAAATTCAAGCATACAGTTCCAGTTGCTTGCCTCCATCTCGACTTTTCCGAACAAAAGACTCATCAATGACTGGGACAACAAGCTCACGACGACGTATGTTCAGCTTCCGGCTGGAATCTCCCCCCAAAATCTCGAAGACAAGTTGTCGGCGCTGGTGGAAAAATATGTCGGAAAAAAAGAATTCCCGCTCTGGCGGCATTATCTTCAGCCGTTGGCGAGAATGCATCTGTTCTCGCTAAATGATTACGGTTTCGCATCCGAAGGCAATTTGAAGAGTATCGTTATTCTGGGCAGTGTGGCGTCCGTCATTCTGCTGATTGCCTGCTTCAACTTTATCACGCTTTCGATTGGCATCTCGTCCACACAATTGAAAGGAATGGGCATCAACAAAATTCTTGGCGCTCGGCGATCTCACCTACTTATGCAAAATTGGGGCGAAACGTTGCTGCTTTGTGTGGTTGCCGTCATGCTCGGAATTGCCCTGGCAGAGCTTTTCTTGCCGAAATTCAACCTGCTCACAAACAGGCAAATGCAAATGACTTATGATTTGCCGGAAATTTTCATCATCGCTGGGTTGGTTGTGGCCATCACTGTGTTGGCAGGAAGCTTTCCGCCGCTGGCGCTGGCGAAATTTAGCGCAATCGAACTGTTGAGCAGCAATTTGAAATTAGGCGGTTCGAATAAATTCACAAAAAGCCTGGTGGTGATGCAATTCTCGCTTTCGCTGATTTTTCTGCTTATTACGGCTGCCATGTCCAAGCAGATTGATTTTATCATCCGGAGCCATAATAAATTGAAAGGCGAACGGGTGATCGGCATTCCTTTAGAGGCAATTCAGCATGCCTTCCCCAGCGTGCAAATGGCAACGCAGGCTACTCAAACTTTTTTGAGTGAAATTCGCGATCATCACAACATTTTGACCACGACGACGGCTGATCTCTATTTCGGATTTCAGAGCGCAATCATCCTGGTCAACCTTGAGATCAATGGCAAAAAAATGCAAAGCCCTCAGATTAATGTTGACTATGATTACCTGGAAACGTTCGGGCTTGAAATGGCCGCCGGCAGAAATTTTTCGCGCGATATTGTTTCCGATGTGCATGAAGCTATCTTGATCAATCAAGCGATGGCAAATGAGCTCGGCTTGGAAGCGCCGGTGGGTTTGCAAGCCACTTTCGGACGTGAAAAGTTTACCGTTGTTGGCGTCGTTAAAGATTACCATCTGGCAGACCTGCGTCGAGAAATCAAGCCGGTGATTCTAAAACTGGACTCCTCCTATCCTTTAACCTGTTATCTCAAAATAAATCCGCAAAACCTCCACGAAACTCTTGCCTTCATAAAGGAAAAATGGACGGAAATTTTCGCCAACGTGCCATTTACCTATTCGTTCCTCGATGAAGAAATACGGCAACGCTACGCGCAGGAATTTCGTTCCCAAGAAGTTTTTGTCACTGCAACCATCCTTGCCATTTTGCTATCCTGCATTGGCATTGTCGGACTTACCGCGCTGACTGTAGCGCGCCGGACGAAAGAAATCGCGATCCGAAAAATTATGGGCGCAACCGTAACGAATCTTGTGACATTGATTAGCAAAGAATTTTTGCTATTGGTTGCATTGGCAAATTTAGCCGCCTGGCCGATCGCGTATTACTTCATTAATAAATGGCTGCAAAACTACGCCTATCGCAGTATTCCGGAACTGTGGATTTTTATCGTATTGGGTCTTGCGATGCTGGGAATTTCTTTTATGACCTTAAGTGTGCAGACGATCAAAGCCGCGCTGGCGAAGCCGGTGGAGGCGCTTCGCTATGAATGATGAGAAGAAATGGCTTGTTTAAAAATCAGCGGTGAGATCGGTAGTGGGCGAAAGTTTTTTCAAAAACCTTTCACAGGGAATGCACCGAACGTGGCCGATCAAAAGTTTTTCATGGCCGCGATACAAAAACAGAGGCAGAGGCGTTGTTAAAGCAAAAAGATAAAAAGAAAAAACTGAAAAAATGAAAGCGCAGAAAAGGTGAGTGGGTGAAGAGGTGAAAGTATCAGAGTTCAAGCTCGTCCAAAATCAGCACACGCAGTTCGCTCACGCGTTTCAGTTGTGTATCGTTGGTTAAAAATGCCTGGCAACCGGTCTCTAATGCTGCGGCGATTTGCAGCGCATCAGGCGTGCGTAGATTGTAACTCGCACGCAGATCCGCAGCGCGCTCTGCAACGGTGCTGTCAATCAGAATCAGTCTAAAATTGCGGCTGTGCAGAAGCAAGTCGCGATACTCGCTCTCAGTCTTTGTATCGCCAACCTTCTTGGGTTTGGTAAGCACCTCGGTTAAGGCGACCATGGAACTGAACCCTGAAATTTGACATGATCCCATTCCTTGCGCAGTTCGTTGACATATTCTTGCGCGTCAACGCCTTCCCAGATTTCCGCGCCCAAGCCCTCGAGCTCGAGCAAACTACGTTGGCGAGGCGCTTTCGCTTCCTTTGGCATTGTCGCTGCCAAGTCTTGGATGATCATCGCCGTTAAGCTCAGTCGTTCAGCCGGGTTGAGCGGCTTGATGTATTGCTGGTAGAGCTTTTGAACGCTCATAGTATTCATACGTATTCTTCTCCAGATTCTATGTTTTGTAAGATAACATTTTTTCACAAAAATGCAATGTGAAATTTCCCCGCTACTTCAATCCTGCCGACAGCAAATAAATATCATCCCGAATCGGCTTTTTCGACCAGTTTGTAATCTCGCCAATCAAGCTCGCGCCGATTTCAGAGGGGGCATGATGGATCACCGGCTTGAGGAAACGGAGCAGGCCGCGAATCCCCAAGTGCTTGCCGTTTACGCCCTCCGCTTCGGTGACGCCGTCGGTGTACAAAATCACTTTGTCGCCGGGATGCACATGCACGGCGCTCTGTTTGAATTGCGCCAACGGCATGCGGTCAAAACCGATGATGGGATTTTGCGAATCCAGGCGTTCAAAACTTTTCGTGCGCTGCCGCCAGAGAATCGCCGAGGGGTGGGCGCTGCCGGCATAAGTCAGCTGGCCGCGAGAGAGCTGCAAGAGGCAGGTGAACATGGTGAGAAACATGCCGGTGCCGGCAAAGGATTCGACGATGAAGTCGTTGAATTGATGCAGCAGCGCGTTGGGCTGCGGGTGCTCGCGAACCAGGCGGCGAATCTCATTCGACATGCGATTCACCAGCAGCGCCGCAGCGATGCCGTGTCCGGTAACGTCGATGAGCGAGAGATACAGCCGGTCATCGCCGTCGAAATAAATATCCGAAAAATCGCCGCCGACGCCGATCATCGGCAAGTGTCGCACGTCGATCTCGAGGCGCGGATGAATGAACGGCCGCGGCACCAAGCTTTGCTGCACTTGCGCCGCCAGCTTCAAGTCGCGCGCGATCATTTCCTGATGCGCTTGAATCTCCTGGCGCTGGACTTCGATTTGCAATTGCATGGCGTGATGCTTCAACGCCTGCTGGACTTTTAAGCGAAATTCCTCCAGATCGAGCGGTTTGGTGAGATACTCAAAAGCCCCCAGGCGCATGGCTTCGACCGCGGAAGCAATCGTGCCGCGTCCGGTGAGAATCAGAACTTCGGTCTGCTCGTTTTTTTCTTTCGCGGCTTTTAAAACTTCGATGCCGTCGATGTGGCGCATGTGCAAGTCCGAAATCACGAGAGCGAAATTCGCCGCTTGCATTTCCGCCAGCGCCGCGTCCCCATCGGCGACGGAAGTGACGCGGTGTCCTTCTTTGGTGAGAACTTCGGAAAGCAAAATTCGGATGGCCTGTTCGTCGTCGACGACTAAAATTGACGCCATACTAGTGAAGATTATGACTCGGTATTGACTTTTTGAGCTGCTTCAACAGGACGAATTGTACTGATGGATTCCGGCGTTATAAGGATTGAATCACCCTGTTCATCAATCGTGACCACAATTTGATTGGTGATGAAAATATTCTCTGGGTGGGTGATAAAATGTTTTTCCCCATTTTCCACGCGGATTTCAAAAGTCTTGAAAGGGCGCGCCTTGGCGACTTTGCGAATCTCCTTGACATGCATAATGTTTTTCCTCCTGTTCAAAGAGAAGCTAAAATATTTCGAGCGAAAAAGCACGTGTAGAACTTCCCTATTTGCAATTACACCGGAGCACAACCAACGTAATATCGTCACTCTGCGGAGCGCCCTCGGTGTGTTGCTTCACCGCGTTGCTAATCGCTTCGATCATGCCGGCGGCGGAGGTATCGCGCCCGGCGCGAATCAGCTCTTCGAGCCGTTTCTCGCCGAACTCTTCGTCATTGATATTCATCGCTTCATTGACGCCGTCGGTGTACATCACCAGCCAATCGCCCTCGCGCAGTTGGCGCGACTCGCTTTTATAAGGCGCGTTGGGGAACATGCCCATGAGCAAGCCGCCTTCGCTCAATGTTTCAAAACTGCCGTCGGCATGAAAAAGATACGGCGGATTGTGGCCGGCATTGATCGAGACGATCGTGCCGTTCTGCCGGTCGAAGATGGCGAAAAAGGCGGTGATAAATTTGTCGAGCGTGCTGTTGCGGTGCACGAAATTATTGATGCGGGAAACAATCGCTTCGAGAGGAACGTCGGCCGTCATCATTGCGTGCAGCGTCGCTTGCAGGTTGGACATCATCAGCGCCGCCGGCACGCCTTTGCCGGCGACATCGGCAATGGAGATTAAATAGCGATTTTCGTCGAGGGGGAAATAGTCATAGTAATCGCCGCCGACCTGGCGGGTGGGGATGTTGATCGCGGCCAGCTCGAAATCGCCGAGCTGCGGCGCTTCCTTGGGCAGCAGGCGCTGTTGAATCTCGCGCGCAATCGCCAGCTCTTCTTCGAGCTTCTGCTTCTCGAGGGTTTCCTTGAACAGCCGCGCGTTCTCGATGGAAATCATCGCGGCGTTGCAGAGCGTGGATGAAAATTCGAGATCGTCGTCGAGAAACTCGGCTTTGGTGAGTTTCTCGCCGAGCAGCACGAGTCCGCGCACGGCGTTCTGGCTCAACATCGGCACGAGCAGCTTGACGCCGTGATTTTGAAAAGTCGTGCGTAGATCATCTTCGACCAGCTTGCTGGTCAGCACCGGCTGGCTGATCTGCTTTAGGCGCTTGCGAAAATTTTCGTCTTCGAACACGCTCAACTCTTCGCTGCGGAAACCCTTGTTGACGTACAAATCCAGTTCCCCATTTTCCGCCGCGAAAATCATGCAGCGCTGCACCATCAGCTCACCCATCAGCGCATACGCCAGGACGTTGACGATCTTCTCGCCCTCGAGCGTCGAATTGATCTCCTTGCTGATCTCGAACAGGGTATTGAGCTCCTGATTCTTTTTGTCGAGGCGGCGATTGACGTCATTAAGCTGCTGGAAGATGAGGGCGTTTTCCACCGCCGTGGCCGCCAGATTCGCCAGCGAGTTCAAATACTCCAAATCATTCGAGCCGTAGTTTTGCTCGCTGGATTTGTTGCTGTAAACCATCAAGCCGAGGCAGCGGTTGTTGGAAAAAATCGGCACGATCAGCCGCAGCCCCAATTTCATCAGCAGTTGCGCCCAGGGCTCGTTCTCGAGCTCGGGGAGAAATTGCGTTTTCGGCTGGGCCAGATCGATTTCGAGCTCCTGGCCGATGTGGGTGCGGGGAATGCCTTTCAGCGTTTCGACGATGAACCGCCGCTCGCCGCGCGCCAGCAGAACGATGCCCTTGCCGATCATCATTTTGCCCATCGGCGTCAGCAGCAGCGTGTCGAGAATGTTTTTAAGCTGGAGCGAGGAATTGAGCGTGCGGCTCACGTCGAACAGCGCTTGCAATTCGACGACGCGCTCGTCCAGCTCGCGCGAGAGCCGATGCGGGACGTTGTTGCGCCGGCGATTGTCGCGATAGCCGCCGGACTGATGGCCACGCGTGCCGCGAACGCCGGTGCCGCGCTGGATGAGGTTGCGATTGATATACGTTCTGGGGCGCACTTCCGGCGGGGAGTCGCCGCGTGTGAGCGCCGTCTTGCCCGTTTTCCTCCCGGGCTTGGGAGTTTGTGTGGAATCCATTTGACTTCAACCAAATTAAAGCGTCATCTGAGGAAAGAAAGGAAATCACTTCAACGCGCGATTTCTTTCAGATCGGGGTGGTTGGACGTTTTGTCCAAAAAATATTTCGACATGTTGACTTGATTGCGTTTCCCCGGCTTCACCTCAAAATCGATTTCGTCCATGAGGGTGCGCATGAGGTAGATGCCCAAGCCGCCAACGCGCATTTGCGCCAGATATTCCTTCATGTCCGGTGTTTTAATTTTCCTGGGATTGAACCCGCGGCCGCGATCGGTGATGATCACGGTGAATTTTTGATAATCAATCTGAATGACAATGTCGATGGGCTGCTTGTCGTCTTTTTGATAGGCATGCTCGATCACGTTGGCGCAGGCCTCGTCGACCGCCAGCTCGATCTTGCCGACGTCATCGTCCTTGAAACCGACTTTGCGCGCGACTTTGGAGACAAATTCGCGAATAAGCTCCAGATTGTCGGTCTGGCTGGGAATACGAAGTTGGTATTTTCGTTTCGCCTGTGGCAATCCGTCACCGCCTTCCTTAGTCATGATCCGAGCGTATTAACGGGATTTCGATTTGGAAAAAGTGGTGACCGCCAGGCCTTCTTCGTTGCTGATCTCGAACAGCGTCGGAAAGCCGAGCAGATCGAAGACGCGATAAATTTTCTGGCTCATGCCGGTCAGCTTGATATCGCCCCCGCCGCTGCGAACTTCTTCGATGAATCCCATGAACACGCCCAAACCCGCGCTGCTGATGTAGGTCAGCTCTTGGAAATTCACCACGATCTTGAGGCGTTTTTCATCGATCAATTTTTGCAAAGCGCTTTCCAAATCCGGCGCCGTGTGCGCATCGAGATAACCTTTGAGGCGCAAAACCGAAATTTCGCCGTTCTCCGCGCGCGCCACTTCAAATCCAGGCATAGATTAACCTCCTCAAAGATAGATTGAAATTTTCCTCGCTCTGTCGTAACGAAGTTCTATCCAAAAAGTTAAGCATGAATTTCAGATGATGGATACTTTTGTTTACCTGCGGGCTGCGTTTGCAGCTTCGCGCTGCACGCGCCAACACAAACCAAACATAACGGAACGCAAACCGATTTGGTGGTGAGGCTTTCCGATGAGGTATTTTAATATAGACAATTCCCGCAAAATTCCAAATGGTTTTTTATGCAACCGCAAACTCAGTCATGGCGCGCATTTCAGGCTCGTGAAAGGCCAAAACGATATCATTCTTCGGAACGCCGGCTTTGAGCAATTCAGTCGCAATGCCGTCCTCCGTCCAGTCTTGCTCAATCCAAATTTTGCCGTTATGCAAACGAATATGAAGCGTCGCCCCATGCACATGATGTTGGTTTGTCCAACCGATTTGTAACCAGAGATATTCATTGCGTTCGTCGTCAAAAATGAGGCGCGTCTGCATGCCAGTCTCCAATTGGCGAGAAACCAAATCCGCGTGTTTGGTTAACAGATCTTTAATTAACCGGCGATAGTGGGTGGTTTTGTCCATTTGACAATCTCCTCTCTTTCTACATCAACAATAAGTATAGGCAATTGATAGCGCTGCACAATCAGTTGAATCGCTTTTTGTTCAAAGAAGCGTTCATAAACTTTCTTGCTAATGGCTAAATAAAGTTTGCGCTCGGGCGATAAGACTTCTAGAAAACCTTGATAGAGATCGTATTGACCCAGTGCAATTTTGATATCTTGAATTGGTGACGGACTTACAAAGCTTTTGATTTCCACGACAATTTTGATGCCAGCCAGTTCAGCCGCAATAATATGCTCTGCTCCAAGATCGGCGTGTAGCGTCACTTCTTCATACTTGATAATATAAGGATCATGCGTGATAATCCATCCATCTTTGATCAACGCATTCTTTACAGCATCATGGATGATATCTTGAGCAGCCATATCAAAATTCGGTTAGATTAAATCATAGTCTGGCGAAAACGGTTTTTAATAGGTCGAGCTCGGTCGTCAAAAAGCTCCGGACGCAGGGCGTATGCCAACGCCTGAGAATTATCCAACAACATTTGGTCAACTTCGGAACCGAGTCGGTTAAGCTCCAACTTCTCTTTTCGGCTCAGTTGATGATCGTCGTTTTTATCCATCAACTCGGCCAAACGGGTTTGCTTCTTCGGCGCGAGTCGGCGCAGATACACGACTGTGGTATTCTCTCGCAACACTGTCGCCGCTACCAGTCGCTCAACCAACAGTTTCTGATGTTTGGGCGGCAACTGCTCAACTGCCGCCATTGCTACTTTTAAGGCCTGATCATTCATGGTCTATGCTTTCAGTCTTTACAACGCAAAAGATAAAAACTTTTTTTTCAAAATGCAATACATTGTTACCCTGTTCTCGAATATAGCACAAAATATGAATGATGCAACCGATTAGTTTTTACAAGTTAAGCTGTTTTGCTTGTCAGCGCCATGGTGAGAGCTTTTCATCATTTCATCTTCAACACCACCACAGTATAATCATCATGCGACTTCGCCGGCCCGACGAAGCGGCGGACGGCGTCTTCAATCGCCTGCAGAATTTCCTGACTGGTTTTACCTTCCAACGTCGCGGCCAGTTCCACCAAGCGCGATTCTTCAAACTCCCGCAATTGTTCGTTCATGGCCTCAGTGACGCCGTCGGTGTAGAAAATGAGCACGTCGTTTTTTTGCAATTGGATGCGATCTTCGGTGATCTTGCTGTCGAAGAGCTGGCCGTCGTCCAGACCGAGCGCGATGCCGTCGGGCTGCAAGATGCGCGGCGGCTCGTTGCGGCGGACGAAAATAATCGGGCAATGTCCGGCGCGGCTGTACAGCATCTCCTGGCGTTCGTAATCGATCTGCGCGTAGATGAGGCTCACAAAAACCGTGCTTTCGATGCTGCGAAACAGCGCAGCGTTGGCGTGCGTCAGCACCTCGCGCGGCGAGTGATAAATCCGGCTGTACGATTCGATGATGCCCTTCATCTCCGCCATGTGAAACGCGGCGGCCGCGCCCTTGCCGGAAACATCGCCGATGACCACGCCCAAACGGTCGGGATATTCGAAGAAATCGTAATAGTCGCCGCCGACCTCGTTGGCCGTGACCGCGAGCGCGGCAACCTCGACGTTCGGCACGTTGGGCATGCGTTTCGGCAGCAGTTTCATTTGCGCCTCGTGCGCCACTTGCAGCGTTTGCGCCAGCCGCTCGCGCTCGATGGATTCCTGCCACAGGCGCGCGTTGTCAATCGCCACCGCGGCTTGATTGGCAAACGCCTGGAGCATATCGCGGTCAAATTGATCGAAGCTCCAGGGATCGCTTCTGGTCGAGAAGAGCACGCCGAGCGAGCGGCCCTGGGAGAGCAGCGGCACGCCGATGAGCGCGGCGAGATTGCTTTTCCATTTTTTCAAATACGCCGTGCGGTCGTCGTCGCCGATTTCGTTGACCAGCAGCGGCCGGCGATGCTCGCAAATCCAGCCGGTGACGCCTCGATGGCGATCCAAATTGATGTTCGCGCTTTCTTCTTCGGAAAGATTGATGGCGCTGGTGAGTGTGAGCTTGTCGCTTTTTTCATCGAGCAATTCCAGCCACGCGGCGTCGGCTTTGGTGACCTGCAGCGCTTTCTCGGTGATCAATTTCACCAAATTGCCGATGTCCAATTCGGAAATGATGCTGCTGCTCAGCTCGCGCAGCGTTTGGATTTCGCGCATTTTTTCATCAAACAATCCGGCGGTCGGAAGCTGCAGCAGCAGCGCCAAAAGCGACATGCCGCTGTAAATCGAAAAAAAGAGGAATGAGGTCGAGACAAAGGCGTTCAGCGCGATGCTGTGCTCACCGTAGCGCTCGTGCGTGATCTCATTCAACGCGGCGACGGACAAGGCCAGGGTGATGGCGCCGAGCCAAAACGCCGCCCATTTTTGCTTGCGGTTGAGATGGCGAATCCAGGCGTGGCGGCCACTGTTGATCACCATAAAAAAAACTAAAATAAAAAACATATTTTTAGCGACGATGCCGCCGCCGAAAAAATCGCTGGTTTCGATGCCGGCAAAAACCCGATAGCCGAGATAAACCGCGCCGCCAATCGCCAGCAAGCGAAAATTTCTGGCGGTGCCGCGCTTGCTTTTATAATAAATGAGGCTGCGCACCTGCGGCCACAATCCCAGCGTCAGCAGCGAAAGCAGCATGCTGATGAGCGCGGTGGCGATGAACATGCGCGAGGAAGAAAAGAGCAGGGACCTCTCTTCGCCGCCGCTGAGGAAACTGGCGAGACCGAGCAGCACATTGGCGGCGACGATTCCCCAAAACACTTGCAGCAGCGCTTTTTTGACGTTGCGCTTTTCGATAAAGCGGCTGGCTGCGAGCGAGGGGAGAAGCAGGGCCATGCTCGCCACCAGCAGCAGTTCGCGCAGGGGGCGAATGAGGGGCGGCACAAAATCGCCGACGGCAAAAAAGACGCTGTCGAGCAGGAACACAGCCAAGCAAGCGGCACCGAAAATCAGCAGCGCCAACACCAGAGGCAAGGGCCGGCGAACGCGCCGCCGCAGCCAATGCCGGAGTTGACTCCGGGGCCGGCCTTTTTCTTCGGCGGCCGTGTCGCCTGCCGTTATTGCGGCGCCGCCGGCCAGCAGAATGGTTTGCGTCGAGGCGCTGTCTGAATTCTTTTTGGACATGATGGCAAAGTATAATTCGAAAATTTTAAATTTTCAAATGAAAATTTAAAATTGCGAAAAATTGTCAATTTCCTTTTTTTATAAAACTCTCACCACCACCATCGTCATGTCGTCATGCCGCGGGGTGTCGCCGGTAAAGATTTGCACGGCGTTGCGAATGTTATTGATGGTGTCTAAGCTGGTCGCGCCGGCGCCGTTGGACAAAATCTCGCTCATCCGCGATTCGCCAAATTCTTCGCTGCGTCCGTTCATGGCCTCCGTAAACCCGTCGGTGTAAAACACAAAAACCTCGCCGCTGTTTAAGACCAGCGTTTGCTCTTGAATGTTTCGGCTGAAAATGCCGCCGCCATCGAGGCCGATGGCGAGTCCCGGCGGAGAAACCATCATCGCGTTTTGCTCCTGGCGGCGCAGCAGCAAAATCGGATTATGTCCGGCGCGCGCCGAAATGAAAAGGCGTTTTTCCAAATCAAAAATGCCGTAGATCAAGCTCACAAAAATGCCGCGCTCGGCGTTTTCGTAAAAAAGCTGGTTGGCGCGAATCAAAACCTGCGCTGGCGACAAGCTTTCCTGCACCGATGATTTGATAATGCCTTTGGTCAGCGTCATGTAAAATGCGGCGGAAACGCCCTTGCCGGACACGTCGCCGATGAGCACGCCGAGGCGATGGCCGTCGAGTTTGACAAAATCATAGTAGTCGCCGCCGACTTCGTTGGCGGGAATGCAAAGCGCGGCAATGTCCAATCCCCTCATCTCCGGCAGTTGGCGCGGCAGAAAGCTGAGCTGCACCTGCCGCGCGATTTCCAGCTCGCGTTTGATGCGCTCCTTTTCGGCGAGGCGGTCGAGATAATCCGGCTGCAGCGCGCGTGTGTCGATTTCAATTTTGCCAAAGCGGCGAATGATTTGGCCGCCGATCAGAAAAAGCAGCGGCAGCATGATCAGCAGCCAGCCATGAATCGGCGCGATGGTTTGGGCGGCGTGCAAAAAACTGAATCCGTACATGAGCAACGGCAGCGACAGAGCGGCGACAACGTTGGTCAAAAAATCAAAGCGGAGATAAAGCCAGGTCAGCGCCAGGCCCACAAAAAAATTGATGACAAAAACAAAACTGAACGGCGACCATTCGATAAACGACACCGGCGTGAACGCGGAGATCAACGCCGCGAGGCTCGCGAGCAGCCACGATTTTGGGACGAAGCGCGCGAGGGCCGAGATCAAAAACAGGCGATAGGCGGCTTCGGCGAAGAGCGCGTAATAAAGACTTTGGCCGAGCGCGCTTACGGAGGGGATGAAAGCCGAATAAACGATGAGCACGTTCATTTCGGTGGCGGGATTGAAATACGCCAGCGCCGGCGCAGCGAAACGGTTGAGCAAAATGGTCACGCCGCCGAAGATGAGCAGGCTCGCCGCCGCGCCGCGCCAGAGGCTTTCGCCCACCGGCTGAAACCACAATTGGCCGCGCTGGGCGGCCTCGAAGCTGAGCAGGCGATCTTGCCTGAGGTTGCGCATCAAGCTTTCGCCGGTGCCATAAACAACGACGAATCCAAGAACGACAAAACCCGGCGCGAGGAGGGCCATAACAAGCTGGACGGAGAAGCTCGTCGTCGTGTTGGTTAAAAAATAGAGAACGAGGCCGATGGCGATTAAAATGCCGGCCATCAAACCTGCTTTCAAGCTCAGCTCATCGGCGCGGAGTTTTTTGAAGAAATAGAAAACCACGCCAATGGTGAGCACAAAGATCGTCAACACTTGCCCGAGCAGCTTGAAGGTCCAATCGGATCTGTCGACGGCCGCAATCGGCGCGTAGGTTAATTGCCAGTGTCGAATCTGCGCGCCTTGAATCGTTGCCGCGAGCTGGGCGTTTAAGCCAACCATCGGCGCCGGCGTTTTCCAGACGAAGGTGTGATCGAGTCGGGTTTTCTGTTTGGTTATTTCGGATTTTTCCAGCACCATCCCGATGGTATCGGCCAGCGCGGAAAAAGAAATGAGGCGCCGGGCGAGCGTTTGCGCTTCCGACGGGCTGAGCTTCGTGGTATCTGGCTGATCTTCTCCATAGTCGTAAGTTTCAAATGACAACAAGCGGCCGTGGGTGTCCAACTGCACGCGCGCTTCGCCGATGGTATGTTTCACGAAAAACTCGGCCAGCTTTTCTTCCGACCCGCTGCTGCTCAAAATATTTTTCAACAGCGGCGGCTTGCCATAACGCACGTTCCAGAAAAAGGCGGGAAGATCGCGGCTGAACAGGCGATTGGCTTCCGCCGTGCCGAAATTCACCTGGCCAAAAGCGAGGAGCGAAGGATTGGTGCGGAAATCGACAACCGGCTCCACCCCCTGGCGCGGCGCCTGAATGCGCTCGAGAATGATTCCAGCGCGGTGGATGATCTCGCGGCGCGAGAGCGTGCCTTGCAAGCTCGCCTGCGGATAAGTTTGCGGAAACAGCCAAATGGCCGCGAGCAGGCCCAATCCGCCGAGGAGGAGCAGCCAGAGATCGAAACGGGAGTGATTTTTCATGCAGCGCCAATCAGGTTTTAAAATTGAAATCCGCCCAGAAAAAGCAAAAAACATTCACGCAAAGACGCAGAGACGCAAAGGGTTCTTTGCGGTACCTTTGCGACTTCGCGTCTTTGCGTGCGCTTTTATTTTTCCTGTTTGACCGCGCCCGCACGTGCTGCGGCTCGTTGTGCCGGTCAAGTTTATTGCGCCGTATCGACATCGACCGGAGAAAAAACGCGGTTGTAAAAACTCAGGTCGCGGCCGTCGGCTGAAATACGAACGATCCGCCCGTTGCGAAAATCGGCGACGAGGCACGAGCCGTCAAACGGGTTCACGGCCAAATTTTCGGGATAGTTAAAACCTTTGCTCGTGAAAAGCTCCTCGCCGGTTGGTTGTAATTTGACGACGTCACTTCCGCGAATGGCAGTCGAGAAATCGATCAGCCAGCAGCCGCCGGAAATTTCGTCCGCGGCGACACGATAAACAAAACGAAATTGCGGCGAAGCAAGCTGTTCCGGCTGGCCTTGCGCATTGAGCCGCAGCACGCGATTGCCGTCGGCGATCCAAACCTTGCCGGTGCGGCTATCGATGTCGATATCCGATGGGCGCTGCAAAATCGCCGGCGTCGCGGCGTGCAGTTCGCCGGTGCGGGAAAAAATGAGCACGCGCAAGGTGGTGCGGTCGAGCGCCCACAGCTCGGCAGTGGCGGGATGCACCGTGAGCGCCGCAATTTTTTTGTAATTTTCAAATGACTTGAGCAGCACGCCGTCGCTGTCGAATTTCATGAGGCCGTTGGTCAAACTATCCGCCACCCACACGCTGCCGTCGGCGCTGTCAATCGCCAGATCGGCCGGGCCGAAAATACGCGTCCGGCTCGTCGTGAACCGGCCGTTCCTGTCCAGCCGGGCGAAAGCGCCGCCTGATTGGTCGATCACCCAGACGTAACCACGCGGCGCGTCAATCTGCAAACGAAACGGACGGCCAAACGCGCCGGTGCGCAGAATTTCGTGAACGCCGTCGTGCGTCAATTTGATCAGCTCGCCGGAGCTGGCATCGGCCACCCACGAGAACGCCGGCCCCGGCGTGATCGTCGTGCTGTCGGAGAGCGGCGACTCGAAATCAGTCGCGACGGCGGAAATGCGATACGTGTGCAACTGGCCGAAGGTTACGCCGAGATCGCGAAACGAATTTGAGCGCGGCGAGGCCAGCGCGATGGGGGAGAAGCGGGTTTGTCCTTCCAACCGGCGATAAATCCGAAAGCCGGTCAAATCGCGGATGTCGAGCCGATCCCAGCGCAGCGTCACGGTATCGCGCAGCGACACCGCGTTCAAGCCGGTGGGCCTGCCGAGGGTGTTGGGATTTTGCGGATCGAGCGGATTGAGCCGCGGCCGGTCGGAGCAGGCGGCAAATAAAATGACGAAGCAACAGTATAACCAAAAAATTTTTTTATTCAAGAGAGCTGCTTTCGCTCGGGTTGAATGCATAGAAAAAGTTGTGGCGGATTTTGTTTTAGCCGAATCGTCTGTAAGGCTACGCCTGAAAGATGACGCTGTAAGGTAAACAATTTCGGGAGGGAAGTCAAGGGGATTTGAGGACGGGTTTGGTTAATGACTATACAATTCTTCTAAAGCGGCTGCGGCGCTTAAAACACGAAATGGCAAGTCGGAAATCTCTGCCCAAAAGTGGCGATTCTCCGAGATCAAAGTCTCTCTACCACACTACCATTTTTTTCTCATGCTTTTGCTGAAACCCCTTCGAAACAAAAAGGCAAAAATCAACAACAGTACCAACTTGATTATCGCTGCTGTTCCTTTTTGCCTTTCTGCCCCGTTTTGATTTTTATGGCTTAATTGACCGCTTCAAAATTCTGCGTTAAAAGTTTTGTTCCTTCTTGAAAAAGCACTTCGATTTTATTTTTGGCTAAAACTTTGGTGATCACGCCCACCCCGAAATTTTTGTGGCGGATGGCCGGTGTCGAGCTAAATTCACCGGAAAGCGCATAATCGGCCACCTGTTTGTCTTCAATCTGGCCAACCAATGTTCCCCAATCTTTTTTCTTGCCGCGGCTGGAGACACGTTTCGTGCCGGTGGCGCGCCGCCGCGTCGACGTTGAGGCGGCTTTGGCTTTGGGCGCCTCTTTTTCCGGTGTTTTGTAAGCGTGGGTGGCATTACAAATTTTGCAGATTACCTTGGAAATCTTGTCGTTTTTAACGACCGTCACGACGTGCCAGGTGTCGGCTTTGCATTTCCCACAATAAGCTTCAACGTCTTTCCCAACCATTTTGTCTACGGATTCCTTGCGCATGCGCAATCTCTCCTTCAAAATTCACGAACGAGGGGCTGAATATTTTAAGCGGCGGACTTTTGTGTTATAATAATTTATGAAATAAAACTGAAAAAAACAAGCAAATATTTAATGGTTTTGTTTGTACAAAAATACGCGGCGCCCTTGCTTTTCGCGCGAAACTTTGTTATGTTATGGCTTTCGTATAAAACGACGAGAGTAAAACGTAAAGATAAAACGTAAAGCGCAAGGGAGAAGGATGGAATCCGCTGTTTCACTCAAATTGCCGACAGTGCCGCCGTCTGAAATTTTAAGAATTGTGCACGGCGATCACGGCGACCCCTTTGCCGTTTTGGGCATGCACGCCGTAAAGGCGGATGGCAAAACCGTCATCGCGGTGCGGGCGTTTTTGCCGGAGGCGCAATCGGCGCGGGTCGTGGAAATCGGCGGCGCCGGACAACTTCAGCCGGTGACGCGGATCGAAAATTCGGACTTTTTCGAGGCGGTTTTTCCGGAACGCCAGGAGCCTTTTTGCTATCAAATCGAGATCACCGATCACGACGGGCAGAGGCGGCGTTTTGACGATCCGTATTGCTTCCTGCCCGTGTTGAGCGATTTCGATTTGCATCTGTTTGGCGAAGGCACGCACCTGGAAATTTACGAAAAGCTCGGCAGCCATGTGATGACGATTGGTGGCGCGACCGGCGTGTATTTCGCCGTGTGGGCGCCGAATGCGCGTCGGGTGAGCGTGATCGGCAACTTCAACCGCTGGGACGGCCGCCGGCATCCGATGCGCATCCACCCCGGCGCCGGCGTGTGGGAGATTTTTATTCCGGGACTGAGCGAAGGCGAAGTCTACAAATACGAAATCAAAACCCGGCAGGGCTTGCTGCGCATCAAAACCGATCCCTACGCTTTTCGCATGGAACGGCGGCCCAACAACGCCGCCATCGTGCAGCGTGTCGATCATTTTCAATGGCACGACGAAGCCTGGATGGCGCGGCGCCGCGCGGCCAGCCTGTTGGACAAACCGATGGCGATTTATGAGGTGCATCTCGGCTCGTGGCGGCGCAGATCGAACGCGGAAGACGATTGGTTGAATTATCGCGAGATCGCGCCGCAGCTCACCGATTACGTTAAAGAAATGGGATTCACGCACGTCGAGCTGATGCCGGTGATGGAGTATCCGTACGATCCCTCCTGGGGTTATCAAGTCACCGGCTATTACGCGCCGACCAGCCGTTACGGCGCGCCCGAAGATTTTGCCTACTTCGTCGATTATCTGCATCAGCATCACATCGGCGTGATTCTCGATTGGGTGCCGGCGCATTTTCCGCGCGACGACTATGCGCTGCGCCGCTTTGACGGCACGGCGCTGTACGAACACGACGACCCGCGTTTGGGCGAACATCCGGATTGGGGCACGCTGGTGTTCAATTTTGGCCGCCACGAGGTGCGCAATTTTCTCACTGCCAACGCCGTTTATTGGTTCGAAAAATATCACGTCGATGGCCTGCGCGTCGATGCCGTGGCTTCGATGTTGTATCTCGATTACTCGCGCCAGGAAGGGGAGTGGATGCCGAACCAATACGGCGGCCGCGAAAATATCGAAGCGATTGATTTTCTGCGCAAGCTCAACGAAATCGTGCACGAACGTTTTCCCGGCGCGATGATGGTTGCCGAGGAGTCGACGGCGTGGCCGATGGTGTCGCGCCCGGTGTACGTCGGCGGCCTCGGGTTTACGTTCAAATGGAATATGGGATGGATGAATGATTTTCTCAAGTATATGAAGGAAGATTCAATTCATCGCAAGTATCATCACCATCTCGTCACGTTTTCGCTGATCTACGCGTTCACGGAAAATTTTATTCTGGTGCTGTCGCACGACGAAGTGGTGCACGGCAAGCGCGCGCTGCTCGACAAAATGCCCGGCGACGTGTGGAAAAAGTTTGCGAATCTGCGCGCGGCGCTGGCGTTCATGTACGGCCATCCCGGCAAGAAACTTTTATTCATGGGCGGCGAGTTCGGCCAATGGTGGGAGTGGAATCAGGCCGAGAGCATTCACTGGCATTTGCTCGAGCACGAATCGCATCGCAAGCTCCAGCAATTCGTGAAAGATCTCAACAAGCTTTATCTGGGCGAGCCGGCGCTGTACGAGGTCGATTACTCGTGGGAGGGTTTTCAATGGATCGATTTTCAAGATGCGGACGCCAGCCTGGTTTCGTTTTTCCGGCGCGGCAAAAATCCCGATGAAGTTCTGGTCTTTGCCTGCAATTTTACGCCGATTGTTCGGCAAAATTATCGCATCGGTTTGCCGCTGCCCGGTTTTTATCGCGAAGTGTTGAACAGCGATTCCGAGTATTATTGGGGCAGCAACGTCGGCAATGACGGCGGTGTGACCGCGGAAGAAATTCCCTCGCACAATCAGCCGTATTCGGCGGCGATCACGTTCCCGCCGCTGGCTGTCGTCGTCTTCAAACGCGAAAAACCCGCCACATTGATCTTAGAAAAGAAAAAACAACCTGCAGCGAACGACCAGCAACCAGCGACCAGCAGCGAGCAACGAACGACCAGCAACGAGCAACCAGCACATGAATAACCTCTTCTGGGATGTTGCGATCATCGTTTTGTATTTCGTCGTCATCATGGCGCTCGGCTTGTACATGGGTCGCCGCGAAGAGAGCATGGAAGACTTTGCGCTCGGCGGCCGCAAAATTCCGTGGTGGGCGGTGCTCGCCTCGATCATCGCTGCGGAAACCAGCGCGGCAACGTTTCTCGGCATCCCGGCGGAAGGCTATCGCCTGCAAAATGCGCTCTACGTGCAGTTGATGCTTGGAACGATTATCGCGCGCCTCATCATCGCTTATTTGTTCCTCAAGCCGTTTTATCATTACCGCGTTTACACCGTCTACGAATTTCTCGAGAAGCGTTTCGGTCCGAAGTCGCGCCTCGCCGGCAGCGTGATCTTTCTCGTCACGCGCGTTCTAGCCAGCGGTGTGCGCGTTTATATCGCGGCTGTCGTTCTGGTCGTCGCGTGGAAGTTTCTCACCGGCGTTTCGCCGACTTTGGAACAATACGTCATCGCCATCAGCGTCATGACGCTGGTGACCTGCATTTACACGATGATGGGCGGCATTAAAGCGGTGATCTGGACCGATCTCATTCAGGCGAGCGTGATGTTCGGCGGCGCGCTGATTTCACTCGCCGTCATCGTCTATCTCATCCCCGGCGGTTGGGAGGGCATCAAAACCGGCACGGCTCAGTTTGCCAATTTTAAAATTTTTTCGACGGGGCTGACTGAAGAGCGCACCCTCTACGACGCGGTGATCAGCATTCTCAGCCAGGAATACACGATCTTCGCGGCGCTGGTCGGCTATATTTTTCTGGTGATGGCGACGCACGGCACGGATCAGGACATGGTGCAGCGCATGTTGACGGCGACGGATTACAAACGCAGTCGTTGGTCGCTCATTCTCTCCGGCGTCGCGGATGTTCCGATTGCGCTGGCGTTCGTCACAATCGGCATTTTTTTGTACGCTTATTTTCAGCTCGTGCCCGATGCCAATTTGCCGGAAGCGCACAACGAAATTTTCGCCTACTTCATCATCAACAAAATGCCGGTTGGCCTGCGGGGGTTGATCATGGCCGGCGTCTTTGCCACGGCCATGGGCTCGCTGAGCGCCGCGCTGAACGCCCTGGCCACCAGCTTTGTCAAGGATTTTTACACGCCGTATTTCAAAAAAAACGCCAGCGAAAAACACTATGTTTTCGCCGCCAGAATTTTCACTTTCGTTTTCGCGGTGTTGATGGTGATCGTGGCCTCGCTCGCGGCCTATTCGGTGATTCACAATCCCAAACTCACGATCATCCCGATTGCCTTGGGCATCCTCGGCTACACCTACGGCTCGCTGCTCGGCATGTTTCTCATCGGCATGTTGACCCGCACGCGCGGCAACGATCTTGGCAATTTGTTCGCCATGTGTTGCGGATTTGTCACCGTCCTGCTCCTCAGCGGCACGGCCAACACCGTGCTCGGCTGGTTTGGCCTCGCGCCCTTGCCGGTGGTGAAAATTGCGTTTACGTGGTACATCATGTTTGGGTGTATTGTGACTTTTCTGGTCGGCGTTATGTTTCGTAGTCGCGCCTTCAGGCGCTAAAGATTGAGAAAGTATAAATTTTTTTAACAACCCGAAATGTTTTTGTTTTTCACTCTATGCGCCTGAAGGCGCGACTACAAAATTATGAATGAAATTTTTATTGCGATTATTTTAGGAATCGTTGAAGGTTTGACGGAATTTTTGCCGGTCAGTTCGACGGGACATTTGATCTTGGCGCAAAATTGGCTTGATTTTACCGGCGAAAAAGCCAACGCCTTTGCCGTGTTCATTCAGCTCGGCGCCATTTTCGCGGTGGTGGGATATTTGCGGCAGCGCATTTGGCGCGCCATCATGGCGGTTTTGGGCAAGCCCACCGCCGGCAATCCGCACGGCCTGATGCCGGAAGAAGCGCGCCGGTTTTTTTTCGGCGTCGCGCTGGCGTTCATTCCCGCGGCGGTGCTCGGGCTTTTTTTTGAAGAGATCATCGAGACGGTTTTGTTTAAACCGCAGCCGGTTGCCATTGCCTTGCTCGCCGGCGGCATCGGCATTTTATTAATCGAGAAATTTCGGCCCGCGACCAAAACCTCGGTCGCCGAATCGATCACCCTGTCACAAGCCTGGTGGATCGGCGTGGCCCAATGCGCCGCTCTCATTCCCGGCATGTCGCGCTCGGCCTCGACGATTATGGGAGGTTTGTTGGCAGGTTTGAGCCACGCCGCCGCCGCCGAATTTTCTTTTTTTCTGTCGATTCCAACTTTGGGCGCGGCGAGTCTTTACAAACTTTTCGACGTCGCGCCGCTGCTGTCCGCCGAGGACGCCGTGGTTTTTGCCACCGGATTTTTTGTTTCTCTCGTCGTGGCGTGGATCGTCATCGCCGGCTTTATGGCTTTCATCAAGCGCCACAGTTTCAAAGCCTTCGCGTGGTATCGCATCATTTTTGGTCTGGCGATTTTGCTGATGATCTGGTTCGGCGTCGAATTGCGTGTCGGCAACTGAAGGGGAATGCTTCTAGAATTGGGATTTGATTTTAACGATTGCGCAATAACTTTCATGGAGGAAAAATGAACCGTCAAATTTGGGGCATGGCGCTTTTTGTGTTGGGGGCGTTGGTGATCGCCGACGGCCTGGCCGGTTTCGTGCAAACAAATACCGGCGTGATGCGCTGGATTTATATCGGGCTTGGCGCGCTGCTCGTCGTCCGCGGGCTTTTTGTCTGGTGGCCTTTTCGCAAATAATCCCTTTTTCGCCGAATAAAAAAACGATTTTCACCGCAACCCTCGTGTTCTGCCGGTATTATTGCCTTAAACTGCATTGAGAAACCGGAGAGCGCATGACCAGCTTGCAAGATTTTTTTTGGACTGAAGCTGGGCTGGGAGTAGCGGTATTGTTCCATCGCGGGCAGCCTGCCCGTGAATGGCTCGCAAGGCTGTCACCACTTTTCCTGCCGTGGGGTGAAGTCCCGCGTTATTTGAAAAAGATCAATCAGGAATTTGGCTTTTTGCATACGCTGGGGATGGGGAGAAATATTTCCATTCATATTTTAAAATCGCCTAACGGCGCCGATAAATTGATTGGCGTGGCGCCGCCGGAAAATTTTTCCGGCCAAGCCTGGGAGATTGAACAAATTCTCCAGCGCGTTTTAGATGAAAAGAAAGCGCTGCTCATGCTTGGCGCGCCCACTTCCGGCAAAACCACGCTGCTGCAAGTGCTGGCCGTGCGTTCGACCGACCGTGAAGCCCATCGCCGGTTCGGATTTCCCACGCCGCGCATTCCATTTTATATTCCGCTGAAAGAAATTGATTTCGAG